>Ga0209992_10000642_pt1 | contig 44242 bp, 42 predicted proteins | sample 2SBtaG_2_FD_182564 | JGI IMG/M metagenome (GOLD analysis project Ga0209992, IMG submission 182564) | Deep subsurface microbial communities from Kolumbo volcano to uncover new lineages of life (NeLLi) - 2SBTROV12_ACTIVE470 metaG (SPAdes)... | ecosystem: Environmental > Aquatic > Marine >... | reverse complement strand
ATAATTACGGCTATTCAACTGTTGTACAAGTAGCAGACGTTACCAACGCCCAAGACTTCGTAGGCGTAGCCGACAGCGCAATATCAGCTTCTGCTGCGGGTAGCATAATCGTGCAGGGTGGTACGGTGACAGGCGTATCAAGTGGTACTGGCGTTTCTGCGGGAACTGCTGTTCAGTATTCGGCAAGTAACTTGGCTGATGTTTATGCGGCTGACTCGGTGTATGACTCTACCAATAATAAAGTGATTGTCGTTTATGACGGTGCAGGTTCAGGTGCAGGTTACGGTATTGTCGGTACAATTAGTGGAACCTCGGTAAGTTACGGCTCTGCTGTTCAGTACAGCGGTGGCAATGCTAGGCATAGCCAAGTAACTTACGACAGCACTAATCAACGTGTTGTTGTAGTTTATTCCGACGATGCAAACAGTAGATATTTGACTGTTGCGGTCGGAACCGTGTCAGGTACTTCTATTTCGTGGGGTACTCCTGTTGTCGCTGACAGTACAGCTGATGATATGTATCTTGGTATTGATTTTGACATCAATGCAGGGAAGGTTTTAATCATATGGAAAGAAGACAGTACAGCTTATAACTACGGCATTGTAGGAACCGTGTCAGGCACTTCAATCAGCTTTGGCACTAAAGCAACAGTTGATACTTCTTACGGTTATCAAATGATTGGCGGTTTAACCTACGATGCAAATGCACAAAAGCATTTGTTCTTTAGGCCCAGAACAGGCGGAACGGTTGCTGATGGTTATGTGGGTACAATTTCAGGAACAAGTGTCAGTTGGGGTTCTGCTACCTCTGCAACAACTACCCAATCCCTTTCTGTGGGTTGGGGTTCTTACGATTCAAACGCACAAAAAGTAGTTGTAACTTACAGAATCGGTGCAGGGGGTATGGGTTCACAAGTAGCTACCATTTCAGGAACATCTGTTTCGTTTGGAACCCAAGTAGTGGTTGACGCAAGTATTAACCCTGACTTTACAACGAATTATTACGACTCTACCGACCAGACTATTGTGGCTTTTGGTCGAGCCACCAACTATTACGGATATGTAGGAACCGTTTCGGGGACATCTATTTCTTGGTCTTCAGCTTCAACTCTTTTGTTAGACGCAGCTTTTGGTTACGGGCTAGGCACTCCTGCGTATGATGCCAATGCGGATGCAGGTTTAATTCTTTTTGCCAATGCGGGAGACTCTGCTGCGGAAAGCGCAGTGACAACTGCGGGTGCTCTACCCTTAACGACAGGAACCAAATACTACGTCACCACCTCTGGTGGCTTTTCAAGTTCAGCAGACACGCCAAGCGTCAATGCAGGATTAGCAATTTCAACAACATCATTACTTTTAAACGGAGACTCATAATGAGCCAGACTATTACACGAAATGACGGCAACGTAAGCGTTTATGTTTTTGACGATAGCGTTAATGTCGATTTATCAGCAACACCTAACGCGACTGTTAGGAATAACGGCGGCAACGATTTTGATATCGGTGACCTTAATGCAAGCAATGCCACGCTGCACTCAGGCGTAACTGCTCCTGATGGATGGATGGGCGGCAAGCATACCTATGACGGCAGCTCTTGGGGCGATGTAGCAGGATGGGTAGACCCCGCAGCGGGAATGCTTGAGGCTGACAAAGCTCGTTATGCGGCTAACGCGACTTACAGCTCAACTTTAACCGATGCAATACAGACTGAAATAGACCGTATTAAAGCTCTGTAAAGATGAACAATGAATATTTATATTCTGGTTTTGATTATCGGAGGAATTGCCGCAGTATCTGATTGTGACGATGGCGCGTTGTGCTTTGAGCAAAAAACTAATTGCGAAAGGTTTGCTCAAAGAATTATTTTGAATAACAACAATATAGCGGCAATGTGCCAGAGGATCGAAAGTGATAGGTGAAGCAATGTTAGCGATCAAAGCCTTGGACAGCGCGTTTGTCATGGTTCAGGGTGCGATTGCTAAAAAGAAAGAAGTTGAAGACATGGCGGGGGAAGTCGGCAAATTCTTCACCGCCAAGAAAAAAGTGGAAGAGCATATTGCCAATGCTAGGCGAGCTGGCACTGAAGACTTAATGACAGGTTCCGCGCTAGAAGAAGCAATAACGATTGACCAGCAAGAAGAACGCATCGAAAAAATGATGGATAAGGTGGGGACTTACTATTCCCGAAAAGGTCAGACTCACCGTTGGGTTAAGATTAAAAAAGAAGCGGCGAAGATTGAAAAGAAACGTGAGGTAAAACGCAAGGCAAATGCAGCCGCTAGGGTGGCAGCAAAAAAAGAAGAAGACATATTAATAGAGCAACTAGCAAAACTAGTTTTAGGGGTAGTTGGGGCGGTCATAGTAATTTTTGGAGTAGTATTTTTAATATTTGGATTAGGTGGTGAGTGATGAAACTAGACCCTGTGCTACTTAATATGGCTTGCTCGTGGAGTATGAAGGCATACGATGATGAGAACAAAAAGGCCATCAAGATAGAAAGCCGCCTGACTTCCACTACTGTCTATGTAGCCAAGCGTAAGACGATAGATGTAATTGCGTTCAGGGGTACGCAGCAGGGCCGGGATTGGCTAACTGATGCAATGGTAGTACCCGTACCTTACGCGGGTAGACTGTGCCACGGCGGGTTTGTAGCTGCTCATGCTTCAGTATGGCGTAAGATTAAAAAACACCTAGATATGAAGAAACGTACACTAGTCTGTGGGCATAGCCTTGGTGGTGCGTTAGCAGAGCTAACAGCGGCTAAGTTGTGGAAGAAACACCCCAACCTCAACCTTATTACCTTTGGTAAGCCGAATACGTTCTTCAAGGGTTTTAAACGCCCTATGACCTTAGACAAACAAATTTCCTGTGTAGCCGGTTCCGACATGGTGGCGCGTATACCCCGTATTTGCTACGGCCCATCTAAATCACAAACCATGCTGTACTTTGCTAATAACGGGCAAGACTTAATTGACCCTGAGAAACAAGTACGTGACGAAGACAGGGGTGGGCTAAAAGACCGAATTACTGACCACTTTATGGAAGGTTATAAAGAACGGTTAGAGGGATTCTTAGATAACCAAGACAAAGAACTTAGTGAAGATGAAGTAAAAGAATTGAAAACACTTATTGATGAGGCTGAAGATGCTTAGAATTGTTGCGTTGTGTGTACTAATGACTGGTTGTACAGTTTCTGAAGAGATGATAGCCAACAAAGAACTGTACTGCTCTGGGATATACAAAGGCATACGGGCTGTAGGGCGCGTCACTACTGAAGTAACTACTGGCATAGCCATACCAGACGTGTGCGATACGATTGACGAGATCGTGGAGGAAGACTCTACGGGAAAGTAATTAACAACGCTGAAGCGTTGATTAAACTATGGTTGATGTTATATGAAACTAGGTGGATTACTTAAATCTCTTGCCCCTACTATAGCCAGCGCAGCAGGTGGGCCTATGGCGGGTATGGCAGTCAAGATGGCGGCACAAAAGCTAGGTGTACCAGACGCTACAGCCAATGAAATAGAAGACATTATTGAGCGAGAGCCTGAGAAAGCAGTACTGTTGAAAGAAGCAGATACCGAGTTTAAAGACCGTATTAAAGAAATGGAAATTGACTTGGAATCTTTTAAGTCCGAGTTAGAAGACAGACAACACGCTAGAGAAACATTCAAAAATGATTGGACACCTAAAGTGTTTGGGATACTGGCGTTACTGCTGTACGGAGCGTATGTCTTAACAGTAACAATAATGCCCCATGACCAGAATGATGAGACTATTATCTCACTGGTGTTAGGCCAACTAAGCGGTATTCTAGGAACTATGGCAGCATTTTGGTTCTCTGGGTCTAGTACGAAGTGAGTAACATGAAAAAGTTAATTGCCATGTTAAAGCGCCATGAAGGTGTAGAAACTCATGCTTACGAGTGCTCAGAAGGGAAGATTACTGTAGGAGTAGGGCGAAACATTGACCAGCGCGGCGGCATGGGTCTGTCAGAAGATGAAGTAGAATACTTGCTTGAGAACGATATTGAACGTGTTATCAAAGAGTTAGCAAAAGAATACCCGTGGTTTAACAAGCTAGATGATGTACGTAGAGATGCTATGATTGACATTAGCTTTAATCTTGGTGCAACTCGTTTACGAGGTTTCAAACGCGCTTTATCCGCGATGGAACGGGAAGAATACGCAGAAGCCGCTACGGAGTTCTTAGACTCACGTTGGGCTAAACAAGTAGGTGGTAGGGCGTTAGAACTTACTGATCTAATTAAAACAGGCGAATATGCGGAATAAGTATGCCTCTTAAAAAACTTCAATTAAAACCGGGGGTTAATCGTGAAAACACCCGCTATACCACAGAAGGTGGGTGGTATGAGTCTGACAAGGTGCGGTTTCGTCAGGGTATGCCTGAGAAGATTGGAGGATGGGAGCGCATCTCTGCTAACACGTTTCTGGGAATATGCCGTTCACTGTGGAACTGGGTGACGTTAGGTAAACAAAACCTGATAAGCGTAGGAACGCACCTTAAATACTACATAGAGCGTGGTGGAGCGTATAACGACATTACTCCTATCAGGCTAACTACAGCAGCCGGGGATGTAACCTTTGCTGCCCTTAATGGTTCTCCTACGCTTACGGTTTCGGATACAGCTCATGGAGCAGTATTAGGGGATTTTGTTACTTATTCAGGTGCGGCGAGTTTAGGCGGTAACATAACAGCGGCTGTGCTTAATATTGAGTACGAAATAGTCAGTATTGTTAACGATGATTCCTACACCATAACTGCTGCGGTCAGTGCCAGTGCAGGAGACACAGGCAACGGTGGAGCCTCTACAGTAGGGGCGTACCAGCTAAACACCGGCTCTGCTACAGGTGTACCGTTTACTGGTTGGGGTGCAGGTACATGGGGACAAGGTACTTGGGGTAATGGTGGTATAACTACTTCTCCTATCCGACTTTGGAGCCAATCGAACTTTGGTGAGGATTTGTTCTTTGCTTACCGGGGTGGGCCTCTGTGTTACTGGGCAGCTAGTACGGGCGTTTCTACACGGGGTAATATAATTAACTTAACTAATTACCCTGCTTCAGATGGTGTGCCTACTATAGCTAATATAGCCAGTGTGTCGGATATCTTTAGGTTTGCCTTTTGTTTTGGTACAAATGTTATAGACAGTGCAGTCCAAGACCCTATGCTCATACGCTGGTCAGACCAAGAAAACGTTTTTAACTGGAATCCACTTACAGGCAACCTTACAGCAGGTAGTCTACGGGTTTCACACGGTACTGAGATAATAGCGGTAGTTCAGGCTCGTCAGGAAGTATTGGTGTGGACAGATTCCGCTGTCTACTCTATGCAATATTTAGGTGGAGACATTGTGTGGAATGCCCAGTTAATGGGTAATAATCTTTCTATCTCTAGTCAAAATGCAGTGGCTTTTACGGGCAGTGCGGCTTACTGGATGGGTAAGGATAAGTTCTACAAGTATGACGGTACAGTAATGACACTGCCTTGCAACGTTAAACGCTATGTGTTTAACAACATTAATACTGCACAGTTTAATCAGGTGGTCGCAGGTAATAACGAAGGATTCAACGAAGTCTGGTGGTTTTACCCTTCTGATGGGGCTACTACTAATGACCGTTACGTAGTCTATAACTACCAAGAAGATATTTGGTACTACGGCACACTAGCCCGGACTGCTTGGCTAGACTCAGGACTGCGAGACAGGCCCATAGCCGCTACGTACAGCAACAATTTGGTAGACCACGAGAAAGGCAATGATGACAAACAAACAGGTGTAACGGCTGCTATTACTGCCTCTATTACCTCGTCTGAGTTTGATTTAGATGATGGGCATAGTTTTGTGCTAATCAACCGTATGCTGCCTGATGTAACTTTTGATGGCTCTAGTGCTACTAACCCAGCAGCTAGTATGACTATATCACCTATGGCTAACTCAGGATCGGGGTACAACAACCCACTGTCTGAGGGCGGTAACTCGTCAGCCACGGTAACTCGGTCAGCTACAGTGCCAATAGAGCAGTTTACAGGACAGGTGTACTTACGAGTGCGAGGTAGACAAATTGCCTTTAAGATGGAGTCTACAGCAGAGGGGGTAGCTTGGCAGTTAGGTTCTCCGCGCTTGGATATGCGTCCTGATGGTAGACGCTAATGCCTACTTCAACAGACAGTAGTAACAGAGTAATTGCGCCAGCCTTACCTACTGGCCCAGAAACATATAACAGAAGTTATGTAGATCGTTTTAATAACATATTACGTCTATATTTCAACCAGATAGACAACGCATTGAGGAACGCTGTGGCAAATACAGTCCCATACGGTTTAAGAGTAGCCCAAGGCACAGTGACGGGTGCAGCTTCTCTGTATAGGTTTGGTTTCAATGCTGATGTAGATATTACTGAGGAAACAATATGGTCGGAGGGGGGCAATATCCCCTACCCAGCCGCAGCGGGAGAAGTGTACATCTCTAGCAGTGACACCAACGATGTAGCCAGCACGGGTACTGGGGTGCGTACCATTAAAGTACAGGGTCTGGATGCTAATTATTTGCAGATTGAGGAAGATATTTCCCTGAACGGACAAACACAGGTAATCACTACTAAAGAATATTTAAGAATACTAAAAGCTTACGCACTTACTACTGGCTCAAACGGGGCAAGTGCAGGTACAATTTATGTCGGTACAACTGGGGCAACAGCGGGTGTACCTCCTACTGTGTACGCTAGTTTTGGTGATTCTAACCAGACGCAGATGGCCGTATACACAGTACCGGCGAGCAAGACCCTATACATAGATGAGATAGCGTTTACCGCAGCCATAGCTTCGGCCACTAATTCTGTGACTGTTAAGCTCAAGACACGGGAACACGCTACTAACGCATTTAGAACACGGTTTATCCAAGTGCTGGAGAGCAATACCACAATAGCACCGTTTGCTTACCCCTTGGCTATACCGGCTAAAACAGACATTGAGTGTCGCGCCATAGCGACTACAAACAACAACCAGATAAGCGCCTCGTTTGAAGGCGTGTTGATAGACGGGTAGATAATGGGTACTTGGACAACACCTAACGCTTCAAGTTACATGTCAATTGGCGGTATCACTTTTAATATTGGTGATGCAATGAACGCGGGTTATAACCCGTTCCAAGAAAATATCCCTTATGGGGTACTGACAGCTTTGGGAAGAATGAATCGAGCAAGAGGCCCGTTTGGTTCTGGAAACCCCCTTGCCATAGGTACAGCCGGTGAAGACACTTACATTGACAACTCCTTTGCCCAACAAACTGATGCCAACGTTGCTACCTGTGAAGCCCAAGGAAAAGACTTTGATCCTGTTAACCAAATTTGTGTACCTAGAGACGCTGGAGGTGCAAGTGTAGGAGGTGCAGGTTATACATCAGCAAGCATTCCCACAAACACTTTAAATTTAACTGGCACAAATATACAAAATCAAGTTAACCAAGGGATTATAGAACAAGTAAAAAACGTTATTGAAGAAGCTGGAGGTAGGGTTGTAGAAGGCACTGCTGATTTAGGTAATTTAATAATCCAAGCAGTTACTTTGGGACAAGGGCCAAAATTAGAAGCGGTTATCCCTAACATATTTGATTTAGTTACAGGTAATGTTGGTGGTACTTTAGTATTTGGTGGAGGACAAAATCCTGTGCCTGTGGTTGGTACGGGTCAAACAGGAGTTGGAGCAGGGACAAACGTAGGACTAAATGTTCCTATCATTGGGCCTATTATACAAGGCGCAATAAATGTATACAAACAAGGTGGTACACTTGCTGACGTAATTGCAAGCATACCGGGTACTTTAGTTAATAATCCTGCCGAAGTGTTAGCAGGGGCAGCGGCAGCAGGTTTGTTGTTTGATGAAAAAGATAAGGATACGTTAGTAAGTCTTGGTGTAGACCCTGCGATAATAAAAACACCAAATTCTAATGTAGGTGGCGCAGGTACAGATACAATAGCTGGCGGTGCAGACACTGTTAAAGCTGTTGATATTACAGGGAATACCACATTAAAGAGTGCTCCGTTAAACACGGGAGACTTAGCTTCCGACCCAATAAAAACAGGTGGTGTAGGAAACTTAGCGTTAAACACGGGAGACTTAGCTTCCGACCCAATAAAAACAGGTGGTGTAGGAAACTTAGCGTTAACCACGGGAGACACAGCTTCCGACCCAATAAAAACAGGTGGTGTAGGAAACTTATCGTTAAACACGGGAGACACAGCTTCCGACATAATAAAAACAGGTGGTAATTTACCTCCATTATCACCCGCCGAGTTAGACGAAATCCTTATAAAAACAGGTTCGCTACCCGCAGTTGAAGGGGGTTATGATAATCCTCAAATTGTTAAAACTGGAGAAGAAGTAAAAACCTCTACCCCTCCCGCTGGCGCAGCAGCCGGGGCAGCCGGTGTAGGTAACCTACCTGCTGGCGGTGGTGGCATAGCAGAAATAGCAGGAGAACCGGGTGAGTTAGTGGACATTGACTATTTATTTGACGTTGGCGGAGACAGCATATTCGCCCCAGAGATTTTGGAGGAAGACGAAGATGAACTACTTTATCCGTATAGCGGAGGTGGTGCTGTGAAGAGATTTAACACTGGCGGCGTAAGTAATGTAGATAAACTAAAGTCTGTAACAATGGGGCAAGCTTCTGGATTTGGCCCTGATCCAGCAGAAGAAAAAAACATCTTCCAGAAAGGTTTACCAGCCCTCATAGGAGCAGGATTAGGTGCGGCGTTTGGGTTAATTGATGAAGATGATCCCAACCCTTCAGGTTACCAAGGGGGTATTCCTGAGTATAAATATAACCGTTCTATTGTACCCGGCATTTTTGACCCTTCTGATCGCAGACCCGGTAGTGCAGGGAGGTCTTACTTCACTCAAGGTACTTATAACCCAATAATGGAAACTTTTACTCAAGATGGGGAAGAAATAACTCGACAACGCACACTAGGTGGAGCGCAACGGCGTGCTGACGAAGCGGCTATGGCTGCACAAGCAACGGAAGAGGAAGACTATATAGCCCAGATAGGGCAAGACTTTTTAGATTTGCAACCTGTAGATACTACAGAGGGTTTGGAGTTTACAGGCACAATAACGGAAGATTTTATTAATAAATATCCTAATGCGGGTACTGGTGTTGTAGATACTGGTGCTGGTGTTGCCGGTACTGATGCTGGTGTTGCCGGTACTGGTGCTGGTGTTATAGATACTGGAGCTGGTGCTGGTGTTATAGATACTGGAGCTGGTGCTGGTGTTATAGATACTGGAGCTGGTGCTGGTGTTATAGATACTGGTGGTGCTGCGGTAGATACTGGTGGTGCTGCGGTAGATACTGGTGCTGGTGTTGCCGGTACTGGTGCTGATCCTGTTACAGACCTCCAAAAATTTATTACCTTCCTAACTCCTTTTTTCAATAAACCTAAAGGTCTTACTAACGAAGACTTTTTAGCTTTAGGTAACAGTGAGTACAGCGTTAGCCAATTAGCAGCAGCGTTAGATGTAGACGGGCAAGTTCTTTCTAATGCTATAGAAAATGCAAAAAAGTTAAGTGGCGCATTTAATACCGATGCTGTGGACTACCTAACAAATACTAGTGCCGAGGGTGCAGATACTGGAGCTGCTGCGGTAGATACTGGTGCTGCTGTTGCTGGTACGGGTGCTGATGTTACAACTCAAGTTAAGCCTACAGACCTCCAAAAATTTGTTACCTTCGTAAAGGGTTTTTCCAATAAAGACGACCTTACTAACGAAGACCTTTTAGCTTTAGGTAACAGTGAGTACAGCGCTAACCAATTAGCAACAGCGTTAGGAATAAAAGTGAGCGACCTTACTACTGCCATAGCAAACGCCAAATTTCTAAGTAGCGCTTTTAATGCTACCGATGGGAGTTCCGCATCTAGTGTTGATACACCTAATATAGATGACACTTTAATACAAGTTTCTAACCCTAATATTCTCGTCCAAGAAGAGATCAATGATTTAGTAGCTAGAATTAACGCAGGGAATTTAACTGTAGCAGACGTAGCAGCGAAGTACGGGTTAACTGAAGAGCAAGTTCAAAATGAGGTAGACAGGATTAACCTTAGTAACATTAATGCCGTTGACGACGCAGGTTTAGAATATCTTCTTTCGGAAATTAACGCAGGGAATTTAACTGTAGGAGAAGTAGCAATACGGTATGGTTTGACTGAAAAAGAAGTTCAAGACGCAGTAAATGCCTTAAATGCACAAGTCGTGACAGGTGTAGTACTAGATAATGCTGGTACAGACACTATCGGAGTTAATGTTGATGACTCGTTCGTAAATACAGATTTTGCAGACTTTAATATTTTTGGGAGTGGGGGCGCAGGGAATGAAGGGTTGGAAAGACCTTTCGCCAGTGGTGGTATGACTTCTAACCAAGGCTACTACTTAGGTGGTACAACTGATGGAATGGCAGATGAAGTCCCTGCTACAATAGGTGGAAATCAACCTGCTGCATTAAGTGATGGTGAATTTGTAATTCCTGCTGATGTAGTAAGTCATTTAGGTAATGGCAACTCAGATGCTGGAGCTACACAATTGTATTCAATGATGGACAGAGTACGCAAGAAGCGCACTGGTACTACTAAACAAGGTACTGAAATTAACCCAATGCAACAGCTTCCCGCGTAAGGAACTAATTATGTCAACTAGAACTGGTTTAGAATCGTCCTTATCTCCTTGGGCTGGCCCTTATGTCACTGATATGTTGGGCAAAGGCAAAGCTTTAGCTGAGACTCCGTATCAAGGGTATGGTGGGGAATTAGTAGCAGGTGCTTCCCCTTTACAGTCTAGAGCTTTTCAAGGACTCGGCAGTTTAGGTATACCTCAAGCTACGATGAGTGGTACGTTTAGTGGCTCTCCTTACACTCCTCCTACGTCTGAAAGCATATTAGATATAGGGTTTACAGCTACCCCTGAACAACAAGCACAAATACAAGCAGATGTTGATGCAAGTATGGCAGGGAGGAACTATTTTGACTCTCCTGCACAAAGCCAAGGGTTAGGTACAGGGATAATGGGTCTAATGCAGGGGCAACAACCTAATACAATACAACAGTATATGAACCCATACTTAGAAACTGCTCTTGCTCCGCAGTACGCACAGGCACAGAAAGATTTCCAAAAAGCGCAACGTGATTTACAAGGCAGGTACGCCCAAGCAGGGGCTTATGGTGGAAGCAGACAGGGCGTAGCTGAAGGTGAGTTGATGAGCGGAGCGTTACAAAACTTATCTCAGATTACAGGGCGTGGGTATGAGCAAGCCTACGATAAAGCAGTAGATCAGTTTACTAAAGACAGAGATTATGGACTTGGTGCGCTGAGAGATATGGCAGACATGGGTGCTGAAGAGAGACAGATTAGGCAGCAAGGTAATATAGCTGATCTGGCGCAGTTTGAAGCTGAACGAGACGACCCGTTCAAGAAACTTCAGTACCAACAGTCATTACTGCAAGGACTGCCTATCTCTACACAGGCGTACAACTACACTGAACCTAGTGGTTTACAACAAGCCGCAGGAGGCGCAGGTAGTGTGCTGGACTTAATGGATAGACTGGGCTTTGATTTTGGAGGTATTTTAGGATGATGCAGCAGCGACCCCCTATGCAACAGCGACCCCCAATGCAACCCCCAATGCAACCCCCAATGCAGAGGCCACAAGTTCCTCCCCAGATGGCACGCACCCCACAGTTTGGAGCAGCCAAACAGGTAGTTATGGAAGGGCTTCCTCAGATTTACCAGCAGCTAGAGGAGTTAGTAACCCTTAAAGCAGTAGACTTGGTTAACAGCGCAGATCGCCAAGAAGCTATGGAGAATGACCCCGGCCAGAACAACATGCAAGTTGCCGAGGGAAGCATTAAAAGTGAAGCCCAACAAGGCATAATGAGTGCATTAGCTAACATGCAACGCCCGCAACAACCCCCTATGCCACAGCAAGCTATGGGTCTACCTCAGTTACCTGCTAACAACATGGCAATGCCACGAGCAGCACAAGGTGGGATTGTTGGGTTTGCAGGGAAAGGGCCATCTTTAGTAGAGGAACCTGCCCTTCCAACAGTGGAGCAACAACGCGAACGATACAAAAGGCTTAAAGAACTAGAAGCTAAGTACATGGCAGAAGGAAATCAAGAAGCATTAAATAATGTGCGTCGTGCGCTAGAGAACTATGAAGGTAGTGTGGCAGCTCAACCTGACAAACCTACTCCAGAGAACACTTTACAGATGGCTGGCGGTGGGATTGTTGCTCTAGAGGGAGGTGGTTTTTTAGACACTATAACTGGAGGAGTTAGTGATTTAGCAACGTATGTAGCAGAAAATCCTTTAGAGGCAGCGGGGTACGCTTCTTTGCTAGCACCGGGCGGTGTTGGCCTACAGTTAGCGGGTAGGGGTGGTTTAGCAGCGTTGCGTTACCTTGCCCCTAGAGCTTTAGCAGGGCTTAAAACAACAGGCCAAGCTTTAAAAACAGGTGCTACTAAAGCAGGTACAGCAGCTACAACTAGACCCATCAAGTCAGGCTACGGCAGTGCAGTGCGTGGCCCACAAGGTAGATTTATGTCTGCTGACGCTGCTAAAAAAGCAGGGCTTGACCTTAATCGAACATTTTCTCCTGCTCGCACCGGAGCAGCAGCAGGTACAGCGTTGTTAGGCGCTGATTACTTACTTGATGGGGATGACGCAACTGAAGAAGAAATTATCCAAGAAGTAGTAAATACTCCTGAAGGCACTATAGAAGATACTTTTGCTAGTGCGATGGAGCAAGCAGGTAGTACTCAGGAAACTATTGATACTGCTCAAGATAGACTTGGAGAACAAATAGGTATAAGGGAAGAGGCAGAAACAAAAATTGCAAGGGAAGCAGATTTTATTAACGTAGCGCAAGACTTAAAACAAACTGATCCAGAGTCTTCTCTCTTCGATAGAAAGCTAGAAGAAATAATGAAGCGGTCTAAGAGTCCCATACGTACCATCAGTACCTTTCTGCAAGGGTATGGTGAAGGTAAGTTTACGGGGGCAAGTAAAGCTATGCGTGCTGCGGAAGCGCAGTATGACAACATGGAAATGGACTTGCTTAAACTACAACAAGCTAACCGTATTTCTCAACAGCAGTTTGATCTCAACAAACAGAAAATTGCTAATGAGAAAGAACAGTTACGTATACTAGAAGACAGGTACGTTACCCAAGGTAGGAATGAAGCTAAGAGAATAGAAGCTACCCAAAACTACTATGACGTACTAGCTACAGGAAATGAGAGTCGTACTAGGATAGCACTGCAAGAAGCAGTAGATACGTACCTTGCGGATTCACTTCGCCTTAACGCTGATATAGCCAGAATAGCAAAGATTAGCATTGGGGACGTTGGTAAATTGATGGAAGACAACACAGAGGAATACAACCGAGCACGGCAAACAGCTACACAAAATTATAGAAACGCCGTAGAAAGTGGTTTGTTTAGGGGTGCAGGTGTAGGAACAAACATTAATACTGCATTGCCTGAAGGTGTAACTGTAACTCGACAGGATTAACAAGTCATGCCTACATTTACAGTGCAGCTTCAAGATGGAAGTAAGTATGATGTTGAAGCTCCAGAAGGTACAACTGATGCTCAAGCGTATCAATACGCTCTTAGTCAAGTTCCCCCAGCTACTCCCGAACTAGGTTTAATGGACACCTTCGGTGGTGGCGTATCACGAGGCTTGTCCCGTCTAGGTTCCACCTTTACTGATATTATCCCTGCTATGGCAGGTAGTGCTATTGGCGCAGATGAATATGCCCAAGAACAGTTTGCTGAAGCAGCCGAAAAGCAACGAGTAAGTGAACTGTTTAACCCCACTCAATTTGCCAGTTACAAAGACGTAGAAGGCATTGGAGACTTTACCCGTTTTGTGGGTGAAACTATCGGTGAGCAAGTGGGTAACCTTGGTCTTATAACAGCTACCGCTTTAACAGGTGGAGCACTGGCTCCTGCTGCGGTAGGAGCACGGGTAGGGCAACTGGCAGGTGCGGGGTTTGGGTCTTACGCGCTTAACGCACCTGAAATCTTTGAAAACATCTACCGTGAAACAGGTGAAACAGCCCCCGGTACAGCACTTATTTTTGGTGCAGGAGCAGCGGCACTAGACTCAATACTACCTGCTGCACTAGCGCGTAACATCTCTGGCCCTATGAAAGCAGGAGTAGTCACTAAACTACTGGAACGTTCGGGTATGCAACCGGGTGTGTTGCGTTCGGGTACTGCGGGACTGTTCTCTGGTCTAGGCGTGGAAGGCATAACAGAAGGCGCACAAGAAGGCATCAGTATAGCGGCTGAAAGATTCATTGATGACAACCCTGACGTGTTCGGCAGCAAAGAGTTTGACCGGATAATGGAAGCAAGTGTTAGAGGTGCTGTAGCAGGTGGAGGCTTTGGTACTGTTGGCGGTGGTGTAGAAGGAAGCCGCGAGAAATCACAGATTCGTTTGAAAGAACTGGAAGAGTCTCAAAAATTACAAGCAGAGCTAGACGAGAAAGTAAAACAAGAAAGATACGGAGCTAATGCCGAAGAAGCTACAGAAAATTACGTTGCTCAATTTGCTACGGCGTTAAGCGATGTAGAACAACAAACACCCCAAGAAACAACTAGACCTTCTCCTGCTGAAGAGTTTGCACAAGCTCCTACTTTTGACCCTACAGGGTTGCAAGCAGAGGCAGAAGCAGGTGTAGCTTTAGATCAAGCTGTAAGTGCGGGCATAGCAGATCAAGATGCAGCAATACAGACGGCGGTAGATCGTACACAAACAACACCCTCCGCTACACCTAGCGATGCTGAACTTTTTATTGATGACACAGCCCAGTTTGATGCTTTTGGGCAACCTATTGAGCCTGAAGTTGTAAGCGATACAGTTATCCCTACTGATAAAGAAGGATTAAAAAATTGGGGTAAGAATAACTTTGGGATAGGTCATTCTGCTGCTGTATTGCGTGAGAATGGGCCTTTAGCTGGCAAGGACTTAAGTGATCCTGCTCAAGCTGCTGAAGTACAAGCTACCCTTACAACAGTTAAAGACAAAAGCACCAGTGCTACTATACCGGGTCGTATAGATGAGTTCCTTAAACGCTCAGAGTTTGTTAGCGAAACAACAGAAAGACAAACAGAATCTGGTGTAGAAGGTGGTTTATCGGATGCCGAGATAGAAGAACGATTCGCAGAGATATATCCAGAAGTAGGCAGTACATCAGAAACAATAAATAAGCAGCAAGCCAAAGCGTTACAAGATAGGGCAAAAAAGGTAGATACTAACGAAGGAGCTAACCCTCAGTTAGACCCAGACAGAATCCAAAACACTTTAGAAAATGCTGGGTATACATACATGCCTGAGTTTAACAACGCTCAACAGGCTTTGAATTATGTTAGAAGAAATGGGTTAAGTGGGGCAGGTATATTAGTACGAGACGATACCAAAGTAGTAGCCATTTCTCCTAGTTATTCTAAACCCGCTTTTGGTACACGCGCTGGGAGTGGTATGCGGTATAGCCAAAAAACATTTAAAGATGGGGTACAAGCCTCGGAAGTAGTAGAGTGGCTTGGTAATGAAAGTGAGGCAGCGTCGTTACGTGGGGAATCTACACCTACACCTACATCTACACCTACTCCTACACCTACACCTACACCTACACCTCAACCCCAAGCTAAACCTACTAGAAACATTGGTGAGGACGCATTACGAACTACACCCCTTACTACATCAGCTAGAACACCAGAAGCAAAAGAAATAACGGAAGAAACAGAAAAACCGCTTACTGAAGAGCAAGCTAGGAAACAAGCTAGTAAAGAAGAAGCAGCTAAAACAACCGCAAGTATACAGGCAGGGGTGACAGATACTCTTAACCGCACGGGTAAAAAAGCATTTAACAAGCCTACTTACCAAGGCAAAGCACTTAACAGAGCGCAACGACGTATAGCCGAGAAGGGTAACTTTAAACAGCTATTAAGTAGCCTTATAAACACTCAGCCCAAAGAAATACAACGAGTGCTACGTAAGATACGCTCACAAGGATTGGCTACCAAGCTAGTCATTGGTGCTACGCCAGAAGGTACAAGTGGGTACTATGACGCTGGGACTGACACCATAGTCCTTAGTCCAGAAGCGGGAGCTTTTTCAGGGCTAACGGAAGAAACTTTTTTACACGAGGCAACCCACGCTGCATTAGCACAAGCTCTTAATAACCCAGACTTACAGATAACTAAAGATTTCCAACAGTTTTTTATAGAAATAAAAGATCAGATGGGGGGTATGTACGGAGGGAATAACCTTCAAGAGTTTGCCGCAGAACTAGTAGGCAACCCGGAATTTCAAGCGTTGCTTAAAGATACTAGAGCACCCAAAGCACCTGCTGGTAAAAATATGTTTACTAACATCATGGAAGCCATTGCGCGTTTCTTTGGTTTTCGTCCACAACAAACTGCGTATGACAAAGGCTTAGACTTTATAGATAAGGTACTCGACGTATCTCAAGGAGTAGAGCCTACGCTTGCAGACCGTATGTTCTTAGGCACACCTGATGTAGGAGTGAAAGCCATAGCCCAAGCTATGAACCGTGGAGAAAGTCTAACGGGGCGTAAAAAAGAACAAGTGCTTAATGGGTTATCTAGACTAGGGCAAGGCCGTATTTTAGATATGGCGTTACGAGCGTTTCGTTTACAAGATTTCAAACGATTGTTTGGTGAAAAGATACCTCAAATTAAAGATTTGCAACGTGCTTTGTTAGGCAGACAGGGTGAAACAGAAAGAGATATAAACGCGGTACAAGATAATTACAGAGACTTTAGAAAACTTGTTCAAGACGAAAAATTAAAGACCCAAGCACAAGAATTAAATGACATAGCGCAAGCTGCTTCTTTAGGTGAGTATGACTTAGTGGGCATAGATGGAAACAGGTTTAATGTATCTAGTTTATCTCCAGAGGCAAAGAGTGAATACACTGCACTTAAGACACGTTTTAATCGTTTAGACCCACGTCTAAAAGAAATGTACAAAAAAATGCGTCAAGACTACTTAGACTCTTTTTATGCGTATAGAGACAACGCAGTAAAACAAATAGCTGATGGAAACAAAAGAAAAGAATTGTTCGACGCTTTTGAAGCACAACACCCGTTAGTAGGGTATGTACCTCAGATAAGATTTGGAGAGTACGTAGTAGAATACACTGACACTGATGGGAGAACAGGGTTAAGTAGCTTTGAAACTCCTAGAGAACGCACGCAATTTATAGAAAATAATGATGTTACGGTTACAAACACGTTTGATAAATTAAAAAACATCCCTCAATCCAGTATAGATAACCTGCCGTCTAATACTTTTATTGCTAAATTGCTCAAAGAACTTCCTCCCGAACAGCGCAAAGAAGTTTATGAAACCCATCTTTCTTTTTTCCCAGATAGTGCTTTTGTACAAAGGTTCAGAAGAAGACGAAAAGATGCTGAAGGTAGGGGTATAGTAGGAGCGTCTAAAGACTTAACCAAAGTATATGGAGATACAATGGTTAAATGGGCAAGAAAGAAAAATAATCTTAAGTATTTACCTAAGATAGAGGAAGCTCTTGCAGGTATTGATTCTGCTAGAGAAGCAGGGGCTACTGGATTAGAGGCAGCAGTAAGAGCAGAAATAAGTAAACGTGCTGATTTTATGCGTAACCCTAACTACAGTTACGGTATTTCACTTGCAGCTACGTCTGCATACAATTTGTTTTTAACTGGCAACGTGTCAGCAGCTATAGTTAATTTAAGTGCAATACCTTTGTTGTCTGTGCCTTTGTTGTCTGGGCCATTTGGGTTTGGTAAAGCTAACGCTGCGTTGTTAAAAGCTATGAAAACAGCCCAACCTTTGGGACGAGGCAAATTAGACACTGACACAGGCACAGTGCGTAACCCTGATTGGGTTGACACAGAGGAGTATAGAGGACTAGCTCAAGCGTTAGATGCAGTAGGGCAACGCCAACATACGTTGCAAAGAGAAATTACAGAGGGAGCGCGACAAAGCACTGAAGACTACACAGGACTAGGTGCTAAAGTTATGAGCTACGCTAGTATCCCTTTTACTGAGGCTGAAAAGTATAGTCGAGGGGTAACTGCGATAGCTGCGTATGATCTTGCAAAACAACAAAGACCACCCGGTAAAAAATATGAAGGCATGACTAATGAAGAAGCAGCTATAGAGTATGCTATAGATGTAGTAACAGATGTGCATACATCAGGTATGGCGGCTGAAGGCCCGTCGTTTATGCAACACCCTCTAGGACGTATAATATTTACGTTTAAAAGTTTTATTTGGAACAGTGCTATTGTTACTGCCCATGCTATGAAGCAAGCGGGTATGTTTAGACCTTTAGGGATTCAGGGAGCTGTGGATCAACAAGGGAATATTGATACTGAAGCTAGGCGTATAGCACGTCGGCAAGTGTTTGGTATTTATGGGATGAGTGCAGCTATAGCAGGAGTAAATGGTTTACCTTTTTTCGGGGCAGCAGCTACTTTTACTAATATCATAAATGCAATTTTAGGCGACGAAGACGAACCGTTTAACGCACGAGATGAAGCACGTTTGTTTGTAGGTGAACTTGCATTTAAAGGCCCAGTAAACGCTTTAACTAACTTTGAAATATCTAACCGCGTGGGACTTGCCAACGGGTTGTTGTTTAGAGAAGACCCCTACAGTGTAGAAGAAGACGGTTACATACTAACTGCCCTATCTCAAGCTATGGGGCCAGTAGGTAGCTACTTGTTAGGTGCGGAGCGAGCGTTGCTTGAAGGTGGCAGAAAAGAAATGCTGTTTCCAAGTGGCATAAGGAATGCTATCAAAGCTTATCGGTTCGCAACTGAGGGAGCTAATAACAAAGATGGCCAGCCTATAATATCCGATATAAATGGATACAACCTTGCGTTTCAAGCTTTTGGTTTTGGCCCTGCGGATTTATCAAGCACGTACGAACTGCGCTCCGCTGCATTAAATTTTGAAAGTAAAGTGGATGCCCGTATAAATGCTATAAAAGATAAATATGTAATAGCTAAAGATGCAGGTGATGTTATAGGAATTATGGAAGCAGAAAGGGAAATGGATGCTATGCGAATAAGACACCCTGAGTTAGTAAATGCTGATACTTTAGACCGATCTTATGAGGCTACTTTAAACTATAGAAAACGAGTTATTAATGGGGTAGCTCCAGATATTAAAGTAGACAACCCTTACCTAGAGCAACTGTTGTTACTAGACTAAACCCGCCACACGCGAATCCCCCGGACATCATCTTCTATGACTACTTTAGTAGTCACTGCATACTTACGTTTTTTAGTTTCTTTAACAATAACTTTTTTAGATTTAACGGGGTCTAAGCAAGGTATAAAAAATGATGCACCTTTTTCAAACCCCTTCCAGTTAATCAGGTACTGGACTTTCTCCACCGTCAACATCTGTTTCTTGCTCCGTCAAACCACTTACATCAATAAAGTCAGAGTGTGCAGCGTTCAGCACCACGCATCGCACAGCAGTGCCGGGGATAGCTGTGCCAGTAGACAAGCGGTAGTTCTTTGTTTCTATGCACAGACCAGACTTTAGCCCGTCCTTAAGCAACGTAGTGTAATTAACCTGTCCCTCAGAACAGTGCTTCCTAAACAAACTCACAGGGGTGTACATCCGCTGCTCATCTGGTTCATAACGTATAACTAAGTTGCCTCTAGGTTCAAGCAGCGGAGAAAGTTTTTTGTTAGAACGTCTGTCTACTTCTTTGTTAACAACCAAAGTCTGATGTATGTTGCGGTTGATGTAGTCACCAATCACTGAAGCTGCATCACTAAGAGGTGCTTTAGTAGTCTCTTTCATCTCTTCAATAACAGGTTTTATTTTACTGTACACACGTTTTACAAAACTTTTTTCTTTTGGGTTTGTACCTATAAGCCCCCAATCTTCGGCTAATAATCCTCCTGTTATGTTAGCAGATACAATAGCTGACCAGTTACGTTCTCGTTGGGTCATGTCTAACTCTCTATCTACTCTATCTGCTACAGACTTAAGCGTGCGTTTGACTTCATCAAAATTATTTATCACGTTCTTTATGTATGGCTCTATAACTGTCCCATAGTTTTCCAATAACTGATGATCAAACATTTCCCTACCTTCACTACCAGATATAATACTAGAGTCTGTAGGGGGGACACCTAATTCTATCAACCGCATAAGTTCCCCATCTCCTTGCTTCTTTACATCTTCAATCTTCTGTCTAAACGCTGCGTTAGAAGTAGACACTGAAATGGTACGCCACGTTGTAGTATTAGTACGGTTAGCGTTAGTGTGCTGCTTCATCCTGTCCCTGCCTTTACCTTGAGAACTAGCGTAAAGAAATGCTGAGATGTAATCCCCATCCTTATTAGTAAGCTCATCCATTGTGTTTGCTATGTTGTTAAGCACACCCATCTTCTGTATCCGAGCAGCTACTGTGTCGTCAGGCGCACCCAGTAACATCTCAGGGTGTCCACATACGCTGTTAATAACCCGTAACACTGTAGTCTTGCCTTGTCCTGACAGGCTGTGCATCAAGTTTATAACAGCTCCCTTCTGCCCAGTTAACGCCAATAACGGCGCACCAAACCCCGTGAGTGCAGCAAACGCCTGTATCTCAAGTCCGGGCCTGTCGTACATATTAAAGACTTCGCTCCACTTCTCTACTGTACCTTGTGGTTGAAAGTAAGGCACAAGTCCTTCGGTAGTGCTTGATGCAGGTGTGTGGTATACACCGTCTTTGTTTATTTCTCGTTCACCCACGATAAACTTACTGTAGTTTTCGTGCCAACCAAATTGATCGTACATAAGTTTTTTCTTCCCGTGTTTCTGTAGTTCTTGTATCGCTCGTATTATGTAAGTAGTTATAAGTTTCGATTGTGCTTCCTGCGCCACTACACCTTCCTTGGCTAGTTCCCTGCGTAACTCTCTATGCTCCAGTCTCAGGTTAGGTATGACCACTTCATTAACTCCATCCATCGGAGTGTGAGCATGGATAATAAATACATCGCCTAACTCAAGGTCTCGCGCCCTGCCTTTTACAAACAAGTCATACTCATAAACTGCTTTCGGTTCTTCACCAATGTCCGTGTATATCCCACCGCTTTCACCACGGTAGTAACCTTCAGGCAAATCAAACTTAGGTGCGTCGTCCTTGTTGACTTGCTTACCTAACTCGCGTGGCCCGGTTATCTTGCCTTTGTAAGGGCAACCTTTACACCCGCTAGAGTTGTTCTTAGCAAACATCTCGCACCCGTGTGGGCCTTTGATGTGCGCTATCTTGCGCTCTACAGCAGCGGGGTTGTAGTCAGGATGGCCCTTAGAAACTTTGTGTATTGCATCCAGATTGTCTTCGCAGAACTTAGCAACAGACAAAATGTTAAACCACCGTGGCTCTGCCAATGTTGTTTTGTTCTTAATGCAGTCTGCGATCTGCCCGCACCCCTCACCTTTCAAGCTGCGCCTAGCAATACGCGCAAAGCTGTAGAAAATATCCCCGTCAAGTAAGTTACGCAGGGGATCAAACTCTACGTTTACAGGTGCTTTAGTTTCTACAACAGCATCTTCTTCTACACCCAGTGCGTCACGTACAACTGACACATCTATGGGGTCAGCTAGTTTTAACAGAGCTACTTTTTTAGGAGGATCAGTCTTTACGTTAAACGACTCCGGTACACGTAGCATACGTGCAGCATCAAATACATTGGGGTCAGCCGCAAACTTCTGTGTGACACAAACTTCTTTAAGTCTGTCGGCTAGGGGTATCCACTGATCGCGTGGTACTTCCTCGGTAAATGCCCAGTACAAATGCAGTCCGTGTCCTGAGTCAACTAAAGTAGGTGGAGGTAAGTCTAGTAACTCCCAAAACTTCTTGGCTTCTTGCAATGCTTCTTTTTTATTAGCATAGCCTTTGGGTAGCCCTGTGCTTTGTTCTATCTCTGTGTCTTTCCCTGCGCCGCAATCTAAGTCTAACCATAGTGATTGCAACGCTTCAGCGTGTATAACTTTGCGCCCACCTTCAGGTAATGGTTGAGTAGCATCTTGATTGTACTTAGCTAATGCAAAGTAAGTGTGATGACCTGACTCTATAAAGCCTTCAAAGAAAGCTTTAAGTTCAACAGTGTCTTTTGTAAATTTTGTGATTGGGCCTTTGTTTTTCCCTGCCGGTATACCTATAGCGCAGTACCATCCTCCTGATGGCACAACGTGTGTTATTAAGTCAATGTTCTCCATATTGTTATTTGCAGGGGGAGTAAGCCCCCTAACCCTCATTGTAAGTTGAGCAGCCTTACTACTTAATGTATGACTTAAGTAGAGCTTCTATAGCATCGGTAAGATCAGGGTGCGGGAAATGCGTACCCTCAAACCAGTTGTAAACAGTTTGTCTGCTGACTCCTAACTGGTCGGCAACCTCGGCAACAGGTATCTCTTGCTTGATACATACCCTGCCTAGCTTGACTCCCAGTGAGGAACCGTCAGCCTGTTTATTGATACTACTGAGTCTAGTTGTATAACCGTAACTCATTAGTCGTCGTCACTCCCCCACTCGTCTAGCAGAGCAGATAAGTCATCGTCATCATCGGGCTTTTCAACTTTCTTTTTCGCACGTTTAGTAGGTTCTTTAACCTCCTCGGCTTCATCTTCTTCGACTACACCAAACATATCTTCAGCGGTTTCTTCTTCCTCATTACTCCCACCCTTAGTAAAACCCTCCTCCACTTCAAACGGAGAGGCTACCTGCATAGGTGCGTAGTCTATAACCTGCACGCCACGTAAGCGTAAAGACACACCACAACTACTCATCTTGTAAGGAACTAACTCAAGAGCTACGTTAATAGTGCTACCTGTAGTTAATTGAAAGTCTGCATCCATACGCTTATTGTCTGCATCGAACTGAGCAGGGCCACCAGTAGCTCGTCCGTTATAAGCCGCTTTTAAATTACATTTCCCAATAAAAGATTTATCTTCCTGCTGCTTAAAAGGCATCTCAAGTTTAGCGGGCCAAGACTTATCTTTGGCAGCTTTATAAGCTGTAGACATAGCGCCATACAATTTCTTAGCTTGGTCACCGTCCATTACAAATTCCATTTCATACTTAGCTCCGTCTTCCATTGCATCACAGGGAACAGTCTGTCCGTTAGCTCCTGCTTTGTTGTCGAAACGGTAGGGTTGATCTAGTCGGGGGTATCGTGCGGTTACATTCTTAAGTAAGTAACTTGTGTTTTTCATATCATCGCTCTCATCAAAAAGGTTAATTAAATTAGCATCGGCTTCTACAAGCCGAGTTACAGTTTGCATCTCGTCCTCCGCCAAAGGGCGAGACGGTTTGAAATACATCTTGGGTACAGCTTCATGCACTAGATATATCTCAGTAAGCACAGTGTCTATGCTCTCGCCATTACGCTTGAGGTAGTCAATGTACTTAAACAGGCTCATCTTATTTACTGCTTTAGCAAACAGACTTGCCCCGCTTATGCGTATCTCACACACCATGTTAGTTTTATCTGGGACTACGTTAATAGTCGTAAAAAACTTACACGGCTTAGAACCCGATTGCTTTACATTCTGCGGGCAATCAATACAACGCACTGACTGTTTAGAAGCATCAGGTACATCAGGGTGCGGATACTGGCTGTCCAGTGACCAACACTCCAACTTGTTGTTACTCCCGTAGTAATTACGAGACAACGTACCACTGTCAGTGATAACACCTTCTATAGATACATCTGCTTTACCACTCACAGGGTGTATAAAGTACCCATCCTGTACAGACAGCCGCATCATTTGTTAGGTGGTTTCCTGACGGACACCGCATATCTACTCTTAGCCTGTAGTCCTGCGGGAGTTAAGTCAGGGTTATCCGCTAAAAACTCTTTCATGTTGCCGTTGTGTATTCTTTTCTCAAGCAAATGAGGAGACTTGTGTTCTTCAATGAACGCATACATCTGTTCCCAATCACTTGTCCAATAACTAGAAATAACACGGCGTGATACTGTACCTGAAGGAGTCTTAAGTCCATCCGCTTCCTGCGACTCACAAAGCTTTAACAGTTCGTCACTAACTTTTTCCTGTTGTTCCTTAAGCTTTTTTATCTCTTCGTCTTTATCTTTTATAGCGTTGCGTATCTTTAAATACACTGCCACTAGTTTATCTGCTGAAGTTTCCATCGCACCTCCTTAAAAGGGACGACTAGTTTAGCAGGGTGTTTTACATTGTCAAGCATCTAGTTCCTGTCTATACAAATCAATTATCTTATTGTGGTTAGTGATGTTGTTTTGAAGCATTGTGTAGAGTCTGTCTTCTACAGCACTCCCCCTGACGTGGATAACATTCATAGGGTTGTGTTGCCCCGGCCTGTTTATCCGTGCGTTAGCTTGGAGGTATGTCTCTACGCTAGTAACGGGAGAGTACCAAACTACTGTATTAGCAGCGGTTAAAGTTAACCCGTGTGACGCAGCTTGCGGTTGGATAATAAGTACATGGGGATCAGCTTCTTCTTGAAAACGTTTTATGATCTCTGCACGTTTGTTAACCGTAACCTTGCCTGAGATAACATCACAGTTTATGTTCTTCTTTGTCAAAAAATCTCTTAGTAATTCTATAGTATGGGTAAAAGGTACAAACACTAGTACCTTGTGTGATGACTCGTCGATAGCTTCCTTCACTACTTTAAGTCTGTTGCTGACATCAAACTCAATAACTTCTTTATCGTCCGAGTAAACCGCACCCCCTGAGATTTGCAGCAGCTTGTTAAGATTAGTAGCAGCGTTGACCGAGGTTACTTGTTCTCCATCAGCACTCATCATCATCTGATCTTTAAGTGTCTTGTAATACTGTGCCTGTTGTTTAGTAAGTGGGGCATCTCGTTCTACGTACGTTACCGCAGGTAAGTCCAAGCATTGGTCACGCTCAAACCGTATAGCAGGTTGCAGTGCTTCATGCACCGTCGTGTCTGCATCAGGCTTGGGTCGCCATGTGTACTGCGTTATCTTGTGCATTACCTTATCCCTAAACTGCCCAAAGTATTTAGGCACGCCATCAGGATTAATCAGTTTTGCAAGGCCAAACGCATCAACAGGTGATTGTGCTGCTGGAGTACCAGTAAGCATCCATACCCACGGCACGTTAGCAGTAATGTCACGCAGTATCTTCCATCGGTTGGTCTGTGCGTTCTTGTAGGCGTTAGCTTCGTCCACCACAATCATGTCAAACCCACCGTTGATAATCTCGTCTTTGATTACTGCAACACCATCAAAGTTTATAATTACAAACTCAGACCCTGCGTTTATTATCTTCCGACGTTGGGAGGACGTACCATGTGCTACCGAACAAGTGCGGTGCATAGCAAACTTAAACAAATCTTGCTGCCATGCCGACTTCATAATAGACAGAGGCGATATGACAAGCACTCGTTTTATCTCACCAAGCTTCATCAGGTAGTCTGTTGCCCATATAACAGAAGCAGTCTTACCTGTGCCTTGCTCGTTAAAACAAAAAGCTTTCTTGTGCAAAGTAAGGAAACTAGCGGTAAGACGTTGGTGGTCAAACGGGGTGTGCTTGCCTGACCATTTGTAGTCCCTGTCTATTGGGGAAGGTACATCTTTTACTTTTAGTCCTGCTAGAGCTTGAGCTTCTTGTAAACCCCATCGCACGGCTATCTTAAAAACTCCTTCCTCTTCGCTAAGTATCTTGTACTTGTCTACGCTCTCCGTAACTAAGTGTGGGCGTTTGGTCTTTAACACAATCGCCTTGTTGTCTATTACCTGCATTACCTTTTGCGTCCTCGTATAGTCCCACCACGTTTAGCCTTCTTCATTGCGCCACTGCGTGTACGTGGGTAGGAGGAGTTAGCACTTTCCTTTTTGACAGATAGATTACTAGGACTATTGCCTCCACCTCTAGAGATAGGGGTCTTGTGGTTGACATGCTTGCCATCACCTGTAGACACCACACCCTTTGCTTTCATTGTATTACGCGCAGCATTGCGTGTGGCTCGGTTTTTCTTTTGCTCTGCTGTGCCTTGGTAGTTAGCGTATTCTTTCTTGTAGTTTCTAGGTTTCTTTTTCATAGTCATTTCCTATTGTGTTCACAACTAGTGACCGGACAAAACTTACACAACCCACTCTCTACTGCATTCCAAACGTCTTCTTCTAAGGCAACTTCTAGGCGATCAAGTTCCTCATCAAACACAGTAAAGTAAGACTTGCATAGGTCTGCTGTGTGTTTCTTGCGTATAAAATCATTGCTCACTACATATAGTAGAGCAGACTTAATAGTTTCTACTTCAGGGAAGTGCGTGAACGTAGCACCTGCTAACAGGTCTAACTGTTTAGTATCCGCATACTCCGCATTCTTCCCTGTCTTGTAATCAATCAAGTACGCCTTCTTACCATTTACGATAAGCAAGTCAGCTACCCCTCTCCACCACACGTCTTTACCAAAGAATCCCGTGGGGGTGTATTCGTTATCCTGTTTAGTCACACCCATACGTATCTCGCAGTGTTTGTCCCCGTCTATCTTGTTGAGTACATCTAGGGGACGTTGCAAGAATTTAAACTTAGTAGGTATAGGCACGCCATCCTTAATGTAATCCTCTGCTGCTTTATGGACTTGGTTTCCGTAGTACATAGCAGAGCTACCTACATCCTTTACATCTTTAGCTACTTTTAGATGGTAGTATTTCTTAGGGCATTGTTTAAACGTACTTAAACTACTGTAAGACCACGCAGTCATAAAAGACCCATCTTAATTAACTCTTTACGGTTCTTTTCGTGAGCTGCTTTAATCTCTTTCTTATTCTGCCCTTCGTACGGGACAGCCAACTTTGCTTGGAGAAGGAACTTCGTAATCCATCCCTTTGACGTTTTGATATCTCCCAACCAGCGACCAAACTTTCCCCTCTTTTTCGTTCTAAGGATGTATGTTTCTCCAACCTTACATTCCGTGATGAGGCATTGCTTTGCGAGTAACCCATGTAACTTCTCCTCCTTATTTCGAGTGCGAGATTCGGGTGCGTCAATTCCAAACAAACGAATATTAACGCCCCTACCATCGTCACCCCTAAGAGTGACACCAAAGCCCAAGTCGATGTCCACACGTAGCCCATCACCGTCTGTAATAGATCGAATAGTACAACTGTATTCATACAGCATGTTCCTCTCCTTTTTTGTGTATGACTGTCTCACGCAGTATTGCTTTCTCAAAGTAATGGCATTCAAGGCAATACCAACCCACTCGTAGACGTGTTTCCATATTCAACACTTGCTCAGAAGTAGCCTTGCACCTTGGGCAAATGTTGGTACGCAAATCATCCGTCATCAGTATCTTCCGGTTCATCTTCCAATACGATGACGAGCCTTTCTAAAAGTTTAATAAACTTATCAACGTGCTTGTCCGTTGTGTCGTGGTCATCAAGCTCAATAGTTATTTTCATCAGTGCAACGTCTCAGACTGTTCTCGTTCGGAAAGTCCACCGGCCAACATAACCATGTCCACCGTCATCAAAAGTCTTTCTTCAATTTCTTGTTGTTTGTAACCTATCTCGTGCATCAGTTTTATACCTGCTGTAATATGTGCTACACACAAAGCCAACAAATCTTCTTCTTCCTTACAATCAGAAGCCAAGGGATGTAGATGGTCACGTATCAATGCTTTCACTTTGTCCTCAAAACTTTCATCTGACCATTTTAATTTCGCCATACTGTCTCTCCACTAAATTCTATGCGTGCCTCCAAGGAGAAAAGGATGAAGCCTTTTAGACACGACTAACCGTAGCGTGGCTTAACCGACATACGCACGGCTGACCGGAGAACGCCGTAGACAAATCACGGGTTATGGAAAGTCACCATCGTATGTTGTGGGTGTTATAGGGGGGAAAGAATAACCAAAACCCCTGCCCACCGCCCACTGGGGCATTACTGACATTCACCATAGGAATTACCCACCCCGCCTTCGCAGTCCAAAGGTAAGTCCTTTGCCCACGTAGGCCGCACTCTCATGCACTTCTCTACGTAAGCCATACCTTCATCTACTTCATCCTCTGGCACAATGCACCCAATCGCATCATGCACCGTCATTACTACTTTATATTTGTTGGACACCCTGAGTAGCTGCTCCCCAATCACTATTCTTGCTAGGGCTTGGCACACATTCTCAATTACTTTACCTCCATATATTCTAGTAGGAGTAATAGTACGACCTGTACGGGTGTCATACACTGTCTCAGTATACCCGTCTTCATCAACTTCGCTACGTAAATTAGGGTACTTTATGTGGAGGCCATTCGGCAGTTTTATACCCGCATCTCCGTCTATTTCTAACAGGTCATCCTTTCCTAGTGTAGTAATCTGGTTCTTCTTTATCACATCTAAACATTTACCAGCAGCACGCCACAGCTTGGGTATATCATCGTAGGTAGTGCGGTATATGTCTATGATGCGTTGACACTCATCTTCCTCCAGTTCTACTCCAAAGTTCTTCAGTTGTACTTGGAAGCGCGTTGCTCCCATACCGTAGCCACATCCCAGCACGGTCTGTTTACCCACGAACCGTTCCTCTTTAGTAACCTCGTCAGGCTCTTTGTCATAGATAGCCGAGGCCATTATCTTGTACACGTCATCGCCCCTGTCGAACGCCTCCACCAGTTCTTCGGCTTCCGCTAACCACGCCAACATCCGTGCTTCTATCTGAGACAGGTCACAGTCCACAAACTTGTACCCCTCTGGAGCGCAAAGTGCGTACTTCAGCTTAGAGCCACGGGGTAAGTTCTGCATGTTAATCTTGTCCGACCCACCCCACCTGCCTGTATGGGCAGCGTAATACCGCAGGGGTATAGGCAATGTACCTCTGGCTGCAATGTCCAGAAACCGTTGGGTACGCTTTTCTTCGATGGTAGACCTTACTCCTAGCCTAGCAGCCACAAGCGCCTGTACCGACGGATTATCGTGTTCTTGTAACAGTTTTAGCCCCTCATCTGTCTTAGCAAAAGCGTAAGTTTCTTTGCCTGTTGTCAGACTTATCTTCATGGGTGGCTCTATGCCGTACCCCCGCAGGAGTTCAGCAAACTGTGGGTTACTGGTTATCTTAGTTTTCTCATGGGTAACCTTATCCATTAGGGCTGCTTTAGTAGCCAGTACGTCTTCCAAGTGCCCGGTAAGCACGTCAGTGTCTAAGTTAAGCACTGGTTCAGTAAACATGCGGGTGGTCAGGTCTATCAGTGCAAGGTCTAGTTTAGGGAAACCTTTGTTTAATACTTGGAATAACTTGTAGGTAAGCTCTACGTCTTGTATGCAGTAGCCACCGTATGCTTCTAGTTCGTCGGGAGCAAAGTCCAAACGCTTCTTGCCTATAGCATCTTGTACCTCTGTACCCTTTGCACCTAACTCGTAGTACTCAGACAACGCTGCCAACCCATGACTAACCTCTACCGAGTGCAACGCACGGGACATCGCTATGGTATCCACTATGCGTTTAGGTTTAATACCGAAGTGCCAGTTAAGTATAGCCATGTCGAACATCGCGTTGTGCGCCACGGCTGTACAGTTTGCCCAATCAAACTGCGCTAAAAACTCAGCGGTTTGTTTTTTACTACCAGAAAACCAAATTGTACTGGGGGTATCATCTAGAGCAGCAGCTCTATGATAGTTGTTACCCTCTGTAGCTTTGACAGCTACTCCGATAACTTCAAATCTTTTATCCCTAATATATTCTTCAGTAGTCAGTTTACCCAAACTAAATTCTTTAGAGTAATAAGTCTCAAAGTCTATTGTTAAGAAACTCATGTCAGACCATCCAAAACAAATTGGAGTTCCGCAAGGTTTGTTTCGTTTACAACGAGGGGTATACCACCGGCTGCTTTAATATCAGCAAGCTCTTTGTCTTGCAACGCAGTGGTTTTGTTTGCACCTGCTTTACATTCCACACCAATGAAACGTCCTCGGTAACAAACAATTATATCTGGCACGCCGCTACGACCAAAGCCGTAGGTTGCAGGGAAGAAGTAGTAAGCCTCATATTCTTTCAGCAGCTTGACTACTTTATTCTTAACTTTCTTTTCGGGAGTTAAAGCCATCAGCACAGAATAACCTAACTGTTTGACTTTGTAAAGGCACAAAAAAACCCCGCACACGGCGGGGTAAAATTTACATGCAACCTAGAATGTCTAGGTTAAGCGTTAGATCAAGTTGGTTGTCTTGTCTTAAATGACTCGCTCTGAGCTATTGGTTGTGCTTTGGTTAGTGGCACTCGCTACAATAGAATGGTTGTCTTAGCCATGCTGACTCGTTACGCGCCCTTGGTTGCCTTTGTCTTAATGACTCGTTTCTCCTCATTGGCTGTATTGATCTGAATGACTCGTTAGTTTTTAATGGTTGTCTTTCGCAATATGACTCGTTTATTGCGTTTGGTTGTCTTTCTTTATATGACTCGTTCGTACTGCATGGTTGTCTTATTATCTCTGACTCGTTTGAACCCAATGGTTGTCTTCCGGGATTTGACTCGTTAGTTTTTAATGGTTGTCTTTCTCTGCGTGACTCGTTCGTGGGCAATGGTTGTCTTCCCTCGTCTGACTCGTTTAATCAATCTGGTTGCCTAGAATGCCTTGACTCGTTTCCATAAAGTGGTTGTCTCGTTTTTAATGACTCGTTTTGGTTTTCTGGTTGTCTTTAGCTTTCTGACTCGTTCGCCATACATGGTTGTCTCAAATTGACTGACTCGTTCCACTTTTTTGGTTGTCTAAAGGATACTGACTCGTTTTTGGTTGGTGGTTGTCTCACACTCGTTGCCTCGTTTCTTTCCAATGGTTGTCTAGGGAGACTTGACTCGTTTGTTATTGATGGTTGTCTGGCATCGCCTGACTCGTTGAATTTTAATGGTTGTCTCCCGTCGGCTGACTCGTTTCCTTTTCATGGTTGTCTTATTGCAATTGACTCGTTTGAACCGAATAGTTGTCTCTTCAGTCTTGACTCGTTCTGGTTCTCTGGTTGTCTTTAGCTTTCTGACTCGTTTCTAGCCAATGGTTGTCTCGTCTTTTATGACTCGTTTGCTCGCCATGGTTGTCTTCTCTTGTATGACTCGTTGAGAAAGCATGGTTGTCTCCAATCTACTGACTCGTTTTTGCGGCATGGTTGTCTCCGTTTGCCTGACTCGTTGAGAAAGCATGGTTGTCTCCGATCTAATGACTCGTTTTTTTTGTATGGTTGTCTCAAAGGCATTGACTCGTTCATTCTGCATGGTTGTCTTTTGTTTTCTGACTCGTTTTCCTCCATTGGTTGTCTCAAATACTCTGACTCGTTCAGGGTCTCTGGTTGTCTTTTGATTTCTGACTCGTTTACCATGACTGGTTGTCTCAAGTTCAATGACTCGTTTTGCATGGATGGTTGTCTAATCTCCAATGACTCAATTACTTAGGCAGCTTTGCCATGCACCTTGCCTAGCTTTGCTTCTGTGTAAGTAGGTGCAACAGGTAGCCCCTCGATGCTACGCCACTCGTTGTACAGATCAATCAAGAACATTTTAATCATGTACCTGACTGCCATGTTGTGACGGTGGCCTTTAGACTTTTCCTTATGGGCATCCATGTTCTCAATACGATGTTTGTAGTCATCATATATTTTACGATACTTACACTTGTCTGGCGACTGCTTAATGAAACTACTACCCAGTACCCCAACAAGTTTAGTCTTAACAAAAGGATTAAACGTGATACCTTTCTTGGTTTGCACCTTACCATCCTTATCGGTGTATTCACTGTCCTCAAGGTGTTCCTTCTTTCTACTACGTCCCTGACCATCACTCGCTACATCCAACCCTGCATACTTGTGCAAGCTAGAAGGATACTCAGCTTTGGTAATGTCTATCTCACTAATGATTACCCCTGCCATAGCAGGGCCAACGCCTGTAACCCCAGCAAGAAAAGAATTGTAGATAGGGTAGTCTTTCAAGATGTTACCCAACCTTCGGAAGTGAGACTTCTCTTGTTGTTCCAACTCCAAGTAGTTATCCACCAGACACAACTCGGTGTAGTCACTAATCACCTCGTCACCTTTGAATGTGGATTGTCTTGGGAAGGAAGCAACTCCTTCGGTTAACAGCTTGTGTGACCGCCTAATGTTATGAAGAATCTGCTGACCCTCTTTGTCGATGGTATCCTCTTTCTCACTGGGGGCTTGCCCTAGTTTAGCTTTGAAGTTACCCACCAATCTGTTGCCAGTTTGTATGCGGTTCTTCTGGATGTCGTATGCTCCACGTACTATAGTTTTTAAGTTACTCATAATCGTTCTCCGTAGTTATACCTGTTATGTTTTCTGTATAGAAATAAGTGTGAATTTTTTGGGACATACCACCGCCTACTAACATTGTAGTCTTCCCAATGAATTGTTCGCTTCCACTAGGCGCATCCTCTACCATAGTGCTTTTTGGTACTACACTAGGTTTTGGTGCTACACTAGCAGGAGTACTTCTAGTCTCCTCCTCTTCTGTTGTTACCCTATTAGTATTAAGAAAGGTAAGAAGCTCTTGCTTGCTAACAGGTACGTCGTATAGCACACAAAATAATCCTTGATCTTTCTTCACCTTACGCGCATCAGCTTGTGTACCTGCCCAATGCCCTTGTCCAGTTGTATATAGTTTCATTCTTCGTTCTCCTTTTTGTTTAAGATAAGATACTTGGCATCACTCGGCCAGTTATCCACCACGTCTTGCCAGTACTCTACTTGCTGTAACATCTGCACGATGTTAGCTTGTACTTCTTCTTTGGTTAGCTTCATTTCTTCACTCATCATCGTCCTCCTCGGCCATAATGTCTTGCCACCGTTGTTGGTCTAGGGCTACGCGAGTAGCCCCTTCGTTGTCTGCTTTGTTGACGTGTTCCTCAAGTACCCTTCGCATCTCCTTGGTGTAGCTAGGAAACTCCTTGAAGTAGTCCACTACATACTGAGGTAGTCGCACGTTAGTGTGTAGCATAGAGGGCTTAACGCCTTTGCCTCGTGATCTTCTAGTTGTGTTCAATGGTTATCTCCTCTACAAGAAAGTACTCAGTGTCAGAAACTTTGAAGCCCATGCCATTGATAAATGTGTTTGGTTCTGTCAGCTTAAGCAGGGCTAGGGCAGTGTGCATATCCCGTTCAAGTGTGTCCCGATTAAACCGCATGTAGCGTTTATGAAACTCACCTCCCACGTTAGTCAGACCACTCAACTTAGCAACGTGGTACTCATCCTTTACAACCACCACCATCTGACCTCGCCCCTTGTCCATGTCTTTCTTGACTGACTCACCTAAGTTGTTGTCAGTGATTGCATCGGTGTACGCTTTAACAATCTCTGCTTTGCCCATCTTCTCGGAGAACGCAATCATCTCAGGGGAGAAGTGCATCAACTGTTGGGATACCCATTCACTGACTGGTGTAAATTTTTCTCGCATAGTGCGTGCTAGTTTATCGCTTGCACCAACTAGGTTGCCTTTGATGCGCGATGTGGACTGCATCAATCGTTCCTCGGTAGTCAGCGCATACACGTCAGCGTTGATAATCTCCTTGGCACGTTTAAGCTTAGTGGTTGATCTAGAGTTTTTCTTCCATAAGTCTTGCTTGATACGTTGGTTCCTTATCTCTATTTCCCACGACTTAGCTCTATCCAAGATACCAATGGGTTCCAAGCCTTCCATAATGGTTACCCTGTCAGGTGCGGCGTACCCTTCTTTTTGATTGCGGGAGCGGTAGTGTTCCTCCACGGCAAACGTCCATGCTGATCGCTCCCATGCTAAGTCATGCACTAGCTCACCTAAGAGGTTGTCCTCCGTGTCGAGGTTGTCCCCATCCTTCTCGCCCACGCGCACGACATTGGAAGGTAGGTTGGCGTAGTTACACTGCTTGTCCGTGCGATGTTCGCTGACCCACTCAACTGCTTTTCTAACTCTGTAACTACTGCTTACTACTGTGTCCGTATGTAACCTAGACATATTGTTCTCCTGTTCAACCTAGAATATCTAGGTTACCAATCAAATTTATCAATTATGGAATCCACTTTGCTCTTTGCTTCAGCGCGTAAGTGGGGCGAGTCTTTGAACATCTCCTTGTTCTTACCACGCATCAGTTCCTCTAGCGTGCTTCGTGCTTCTTCTATCTGTGGGTCTTGCGTTAGGTTAGTATGCTTAAGCAGTTCACATAACTTCAGTGGGTTGGTAACGAATGTGTCATGCCACCTACGAGTGTCATCATCTTCATCCACCCCCACGTCACTACACTTACCACTGATAAGCTTAAGTTCCTTCTTCAGCCGCGCTTCGTTCTCTTGCATTGCCAACTCCACGCGCCTATCTACTTCTGCATCGCACGACGCACGTACCTCGGCTAACTCCTGCTCTGGTAGGTCTATACATATGTGTCCACTCTCAGGCACAGGGGCTACAGTGAAGTTCCACGCAAACTTAGAACATGCTTCCTCCACTGAGGGGTAGTCCAGTGCATTGAACATATCCCCCCGATACTGTTCGGCTGTCTCTCGGTAACTGAAGTACTTGACCCTGAATGTATCCACCAGTGACCAGAACCTACCGCGCCTCTGGTTTTGTTGCAGCTTGTAGTCCAAGAACAAACTGGTAGGACAGAGGCGATACCCCCGCTCATCGAATGGGTTAGTCCCTGTTGTATGCCACAACCTAGAGTCGGCAGCATGTTTGTGAATATCTGATTGGCCTGTTGAACCTACCATCAGGTTGTCGTACATACGCATAGCTTTGGGGTCAGCATTTTTGTTACGTGCTACCTCATGCTCCAACTCTTTGTTGCGTTTGCTTGCTCCCCATACGCTAATATTTAGACGCACCAGTACGGCGCTGTTTGCTATTACACTCATGTCGTTCTCCTAGTCAATGTTAATTGTCTTGCCCACGGGGGCAGTCATTGGTCTATCGTTAGTGATTGCCCAGAGTATCGGATGTCTCCAACTACCCCAGTTGTCTATCTCGCCATCGGTCAGCACGATAATGCAATCAGGTTTTAGTTGTACCTCGTCGATGTATCTACTCACGCAGCTAGGGTCAGTTCCCCCACCCCCATGAACAGTCTTCAACTCTGGTGCGCTTTCCAACTCCCTGCTTGAGTAGGTGGTATGCCCACCCTTGGCGACTTGACCATCCCAATCAAGCACATGGATTTTCTCAATGTCTAACAGCTTGGCTATCCCCAACATCTCGGAGGTAACCTTAGTCATGCGATCTTCCCAGTACATAGAACCCGATACGTCACGCGCCACCAGTAACTCACGTATGCTACGTCCTTCTAGCGTAGGCATAATGATGTCTTGATGTAAGAACCTACGGTTAGGTCTACGCCAACTGCTTTGCTCCTTGCGTTGACACGTCGCGTTCATAAACGTACGCAGATGAATACGCCAATCTACCTTTGGGGTTATCAAGTCCTTGAGTCCAAGCGCATCGGCAAGCGAACCGCTCCCCGCCTTTTGTCCTACGTGGATACCCTGACGCACTGCTTCATCAATCTTGTCACCGAGTTCCTTGCGCTCCTCTTTAGTCAGTTCTTCAGCCCCTTCCCAGTCATGGCTGTCGAACCCACCACCTCCACCTTCACCTCCACCTTCACCTTCCGATCCATCTGGTGAGTCCTTGGTGTCTTGCTCCTGCTTAAGATGGTTGAAGATACGCTTCACAGTCCACCCATCGTACTTGGTGTCATGTAGTCCTATCTTCTTGCCATTCTTATCGCGTGGCATTTCCACAATCAAACCATCAGGGTCAGCTTTAATGATGCGACCATTGATCCAATAGTCACACGCCATGTTTGCCAACGCAGGGTCTTCCTTGTACAAGGTCTGATACACAATCATATGCTTGGCTACCTTGTGGAAGTTCTCATGCACTTGACCAAACCCAAGCCCCTTGCGCGTGTTGGCTACCTCGTCAAACCAAAAGTCCAGATTGTATTTCTCATCTCGACCGTTGGTACATGCCGTGGGTATCTCGTCGGTGAAGGTTGTCTCACCTAGCATCATCACCCCACGCAGTAAGCCAAAAGGTTTGGAGCGCATTACTCCTATCTTGATAGACTTAAACTCTCGTTGTCGTTTATCCATTACAGTAAGTCCTCGTTGTCTCGCGCCCACTTAGCGAACGCACCATTACTAAAGGCAATCTGTTTCTTCGACTCATGCCGCGCTAGGCATACACCGAATATGACTTGCCATTCCTCATCCATCTCATCCCTGCGTAAGTACTCCATGATGGGAGTCAGTGTGTCTTTCTCCACATGCTCTAGCAGGTTGAAGGTAAGTACCGCCCGCGCACCCTCATCATCAGGTATCTCAGCAGTCGATGGTTTGTCGATGATGCTGCGTAAACTGGGTAGTTTGTCCTGAAATGCAATGAACGAGAGTATGCTGACAGCGGCAGATGCCCCCAGAGTTCCAGTTAAGGCCGCTCTCAGTGCGTCCGTTGAGATGCTTTCCCGCGTAAGTATCTGTCTGCTTGCCATTTCTAGCGTACGAGGAGACACCACATTTTCCTGCGGTTCAGCAGGGTTGAAGATAAACTCGTTGGTTATCCCATCAAGGTAAGAGGCAAGACAGTATCTGTACCTATCTACCCATGCCATGAGTACAGCAGCCACCCCATTGTTGGATGCCCACCGCAACCATTCATCGGCATTGGGTTTGCGTATGATAAGTTCAACGATACGTTGCCTAGTATGCTGGGCCAATCCATCACCCACCCCATCGGTGTCGAGGTTACCTGTTAGTACTACTAAGCTACCATCAGGGATAGGTAAGTCACCTAGTCGTGGGTTCGTTACCTCTAGCATGGGATGAAGCATATTCTTCACCGCATCCGCGCCCTTGGTAAACTCGTCTAACATCACCACTATGGGTCGGCCTTCATGTAACTGGAACCTAGAGTTGGGGTAGTACTTGGTAACCTTGTTCTCATGGTCAATCACTGGCATTGACACATCACCCAAGTCAAGGTTGGGTACGTCCATCATGGACAGTGGGTATCCAGTCATCTGCTTGAGCGCATACGCCAGAGATGATTTACCAATCCCCGGCTCTCCACGTAGCATGTAGCGTACGTTGGGGTTGGCTACGATTAACCGGACAGCATCCTCTAGTGATACTGTGACTACTTGGTTAAAGACTTGCTCTGTCATTGTCGTTCTCCTTAACCTAGAATATCTAGGTTGTTTAGTTGGTTAAGAAACAGTTGAATAGTTGTGGGGCAGCGGTGACCATTAGCTTCTGTTCATCCATTGAAGTCACCAGTACCTTGTTGTTATGAACACCACGCAAGTAATAGCGACGACCACGGCCATCCCTTAGTACTTCTCCAGTATCCACAGGCTTCTTTGATTTAGCGTGCATTAAAGTTTTCATTCTCGTCCTCCTCTGTATTTATCCCAGATGTATTTTTCATTACCATTGAAAGTCCTTTTGGTTGTCTCCCTTTCTTCAAAGAGTTCATCAGCGAACGCATACTTCACCATCTCGCTGATGCTCTCCGAGATTTTTTGCTTATCGAAAAAATGTACGTAGTTGTAGTGACCATTCTCATACTGCATACGTGTGGATCGCGCCCTCTCTAGCATTACAGGCACAAGGTCGCCCCACATATCTGTGCCTTTTACAGTGAGGTCGTTGTAGAGTGTGCGGTGAAACCATCCTCGTTCATTGGGGGAATTACCAAACGTTTCCCATACTTTCATACGGCCAGACTGTTTTTCTTTGGGATCGGCCAGCTTGGTCATGCGTATGCAATGCTCTTGAAATTCTTTGAGCGGTTTGCGGTGGGCGTTGTACTCCTTGCGCTTGAGGTAATACTCAAAGTTTTTTGGTGGGTTGATGGCCGTGTATTCGGGTCGTTGATGTGGTTCCCCGATGCGTCTCATCTTGAAGGTTTGATTAGGGCCAACGTGGTAGGTTTGACGATTTGGGCTGTAGCCTGTAGCTATCTCAGTGCTACCTTTCTTCGTCCAGAACCCCACGTAAGGATAGAGGATTGAGCTTGCGAATGAATGGGTAGTGTTACTGATGAAGCCACCTGAGTTGAACTCTATCAGGTCACTTTCCCAAGTGATACCCTTGTGGAAAGTCAGCACGTCGGTATCGTATAGCCGACACACCACTGTTGCGTTATCACGCTTGATGATCTGCATGTGCTTCTTGCGTCTACCATTGGTGGTAGCACAGATGGGGCGTAGGTTGTTGCTGCCCCTGATAGGTTTAATACTTTCGTAATGCTCCAGCGCTTGCTCAAACGAGCGTAGCTGTGGTAAGTCTGTTATTCCTCCGAACATTGTCGTTCTCCTTAACCTAGATATTCTAGGTTGTTAGCCCATTAGCTTTGCATCAGCCATGAGGAAAATAATTATGGTGACAAGGCTGAACACAACAAACAGTCCGATGCCACCCGCGATGATCCCTGCTACCTTGAGTAGTGTTACCCAAGTAGGTATAGTGTCTGCCCACACGTACTCATTGTGTGGGTCGTGTATGTTTAGCTTGTCAAGGTTGTTATCCATTTTTCTTCTCCTCCTTCTTCTCCTTCTTGTACCAGTGGTCGGCCAGTAGGAATTGACTATGTGCTAGTGCTAAAGTCTCTCTCCCTGCTTCGTAGTGGAATTGGAAGGTCTTGGGGTTGTAATCATGATCGTCCTCAAGCCACTTACCGTCAGAGAACAAGGCAATACTGGAGATGGCATCCACGGTATTAGCCACGTCATATATGCTGTCTATGATTATATTAGTCCTGTTGCGTTCCAGTGGTTCGGCCCACTGACGTAGGTTGATGGTCTCGCCTTCGGGTAGCTTGCTATCGAAACTATGCTCCATGATGTCACCAAATGTCAGGTAACCTTCATGTACTGCTACTAGCATACCCAGTGCGACTTCGGGGTTGATGGAGTCTAGTCTCAGGCCCGATGAACCGTACTGCTCTGGTTCACTACCGAACCGTCTTACTATGGTGTCGCCCCAACCACCTTGGTCACAGTAGTACATGTCCATCTTGTTGGTGGTGATGAGATACTTACAGTTCTCACAGTCATGCTGATGTATTGGTGTAGTTTTATCCATTGTCGTTCTCCTTAACCTAGATAGTCTAGGTTGTTCGCTTGGGGTTAAGTTGCTTGAGTTCTTCGGGCATGAGCAGCATGTAGTTGCTCTTGTTGAGTGGTGCTACGGTATGCTTAACCTGCTTGGCTGCGCGTTCCCCGCACTCAAGGCAAGTATCCATACCCAACCGCTTACGTGCTGTTGAGAATGGTGCGTTACACATTCGGCATAAAGCCATTGTCGTTCTCCTGTTGAACCTAGAACATCTAGGTTGGTGTACACAAGCTAGGCGAATTCCCAGTTTGAATATATATTATATCACATTGTGGTACACTTTGTCAAGTAGGGAAGGGCTTATCAGAACGTGTTACACTTTGATATTGTATTGTTACGAAAAGAGGGGCTTTGTTACGTTTGTTATGTTGGCGCGTAACAAAAGAAAAATTGGTTGGAGCCTTAGTGGAGCGTGGGTTTTATTTATTTATGTTATTGTATTGTTATATTGTTACGTGATTTTAGGATTACACGGGAGTGTGGGGGGAATTTTTGGTTTTGGGAGGCTACTTGTGCATGAGAGCCTCTTTGCTCTCTAGATGCGTGTATGATGTTTTTTGACGTAACAATGTAACAATAGGTACTTAGCTGAGTTATATCAGCAGCTTACAGCGTAACAATAAAGCATAACAAAGCTTTTTGATATAACACTGTACCACAGGGCAGTAGCTAGGCTACATAGAGCAGTAGCTAGGCTACTATCATAGACCTACTATCATAGGTACTATCACTGGATAGCTGAAAGCTAGACACAAAAAAGCCCACCGAAGTGGGCTAGTTTGTTCAACCTAGATGTTCTAGGTTACTCGACCTCCTGTTCGGCTACTTCTAGGCCGAGGTAGTCACACATTTGATTACCGAAGTCGATCATGGTCTCATCGTCTAGCGTGGTCGAGTGTCGAAGCACTGATCTTACAGCTTCTTCAAGTTTGGCATCCGTAGACTTACCGCGAGATTCAGTATCCGCAGGGGCTATGAAATGCTCAGAACATGCCCTAACATATTTCCATCGCTGATCGAAGTTTATCAATTCCGCGCCTTCCCAAGCCGTTTTATAGTCGTCGCGTATTTGCTTAACCATTTTATACTGCGTGGCATTTAGTCCGCATTTGTCCGCGCCTTTGTTGCCTTCAAATTTTACCCAGTTAAACGGGAGCACACTATCGAAAGTTGTTGCCACTTCCGCGCCCGATTGCTTAGCTGTAGCATTCTTCTCCACGTCAGCCTTTATTACTGCGGCGATAGATGTCAAAGCAATACTCAATTCATCTGCGTAAGTATCGGGTGTTTCTACTGTCTTTGTATTTGTAGCCATTTTTTTCTCCTAACCTAGAACATCTAGGTTGCTGATCGGGTTAATGAATTTGTGTGTGTTCCGATTCAGTAAGTACATTATTACATTGTGGTACAGAAAAGTCAAGTCCGCCTGTTTAACCTAGAATATCTAGGTTGACCCCCACCCTCCCCCACCCCCCGCGTAGCCAGAGTGGTACCATAGCGTCTATATACATAATAATATGCACATCACATCACACAATTTCACACCCCACCCCTCTTTTTTGTAACAGTCTGGTTCGCACCCCACCCCCCCTCTCACACAGAAACACCCCCGTCAAGGGACTCAAACCTCCTGTTTGATTCCTGCAATACTATTTTTTGATTTCTGCAACACTTTTTGGGACTCGGAAATGCACGAAACGAGAAAAACCGAGAAACCGAGTAACTTGCCCCTACTTAAGTAATCCCATATACTTCGCAAAACCCGGTACTGGATACCTGCGATATGTCTGTGGTACAGATAGAACCCACAAAGGATCACCCCGTTCCCTACGATTTAGCAGAGGAGAAGCCGCCGACCCACATAAAGGAAGTCGAAGTGGCTGGCAACACGGCGGAATTGCAGGAATCATTAGGTGCGGCGCTTGAGGTTACTGAAGAAGATGCCGAGCGTGAGAAGCAACTTATCCAAGCGGTAGCGGAACGCAGTAAATCGGCAGACCTAACTCATCCCCCCACAGCTTTTGCAGCGGCATCGTTCCTGCGTATGTATGGTCAACAACTGGCTATGGATGCAGCAGAGGCGCGGGCGGCAATTACCCATAAGCTGATGGAGATAGCAAACTGTGGTGACCCACGGTTTGAGCTTAAGGCATTGGAATTGCTAGGGAAACACAGCGACGTGGGTATATTTACCGAGCGCAGTGAGATAACGGTCAACTATAAGAACCCTGAAGATTTAGAGAAAGCGATTAAGGACAAGGTGAAGAACCTCCTTAACGCTAGTGTAGTAGATATAGCGCCTATGGATGAGCGCCTAGACGAGGCGTTGGGTGAGGAAGGAGAAGAGTTAGATGTCTGAGGTATCGCCCTTCGATGACATAACACTCAAGGACATCCCGACTATACTACCCATGTTGTCTGTGTCAGAGCAGGAAAAACTGCTGACAGAGCTGGAACATCTGAACAAGCTAAAGCAACAGAAGAAAGCACAGACGCGGTTCATAGATTTTGTAAAGCAGATGTGGCCTGTGTTTATCAGTGGGAAACACCATGCGAAGATGGCTGAAGCGTTTGAGCGTGTGGCTCGTGGTGAGTGTAAGCGGCTTATTGTTAATATGCCTCCTCGTCATACTAAGTCTGAGTTTGCTAGTTACTTATTACCTGCGTGGTTTCTGGGGCAGTACCCCCACAAGAAAGTCATCCAGACCTCGCATACCGCAGAACTGGCGGTAGGGTTTGGTCGTAAGGTGAGGAACCTCGTCGATCAGGATAACTACCAGAGCATATTCCCTGAGTTGAGTCTGCAAAGTGATTCAAAGGCAGCGGGACGCTGGAACACCAGTAAAGGCGGGGATTACTTTGCGATTGGTGTAGGTGGTGCGGTTACTGGTAAGGGCGCGGACTTATTGATTATTGATGACCCACACTCAGAACAAGAAGCGGCACTGGCTGAGATAAACCCAGACATCTACGACAAGACTTACGAGTGGTACACATCAGGGCCACGGCAAAGACTCCAGCCGGGTGGGGCTATCGTGGTAGTAATGACCCGTTGGTCAAAGCGTGACCTGACCGCTAAAGTGTTGAAAGCGGCAGCGGAGCGTGGCGGCGATGAGTGGGAAGTCATTGAATTTCCTGCACTTATGCCTAGTGGCACACCGCTGTGGCCTGAGTTCTGGTCGCGGGATGAGCTGGAAGTACTCAAGCAGGAACTGCCAAACTCTAAGTGGATGGCCCAGTACCAGCAGCATCCGACATCCGAAACGTCAGCTATTGTGAAACGGGAGTGGTGGCAACTGTGGGAAGAGGAAGAACCGCCGCCGTGTGAGTACATCCTGATGGCGTGGGATACAGCGTTCGAGAAAACAAACCGCGCTGACTATTCGGCGCTGACAACGTGGGGTGTGTTCTACCAAGATGATGACGCGGGAGCACCACAGGCAAACATCATCCTGCTCAATGCGTTCAGGGAACGGATGGAGTTCCCACGGTTGAAGAAGGTAGCGATTGAACAATATGAGAGTTGGGAACCAGACTCAATCATTGTGGAGAAGAAAGCATCGGGTGCGCCGCTCATCTATGAGATGCGGGCGATGGGTATACCCGTGCAGGAGTTCACTCCCACAAGAGGAAACGACAAGATAACGCGGCTTAATTCCGTGTCTGATTTGTTTGCTTCTGGTATGGTATGGACACCGAACCGCCCGTGGGCGGAAGAAGTGATTGACGAGGTAGCAAGCTTCCCGTCTGGGGAGCATGACGACTACGTGGATTCTGTGTCACTGGCACTGATGCGGTATCGCAAAGGCGGGTTTGTCAGACTACCATCAGACGAACAAGACGAGATTCAATACTTTAAGCAGCGTAGAGGCGGGTACTACTAATGGCTATTGAGAAAAGTTTATTTGCAGGGCCACAAGGTGAACAAGTGGAAGTTACAGAACAGCTAGAGATTGCTATCGAACCAGAGATAATGGCACTGGAGGACGGTGGTGTAGAGATAACACTAGTCCCTGACATGGAAGACTCGGACATCGCCAACGCACCGTTCGATGCAAACCTAGCGGATTACTTAGATGATGGGCAGTTGAACCAGCTATCCAGTGAGCTAGTGCAAGCAGTGGATGGGGACGTGGGTTCCCGCCGTGATTGGGCTGAGACTTTCGTTAAAGGGTTGGAAGTACTTGGGTTTAGTTATGAGGACAGGACTGAACCTTGGGAAAATGCCTGTGGTGTGTACAGCACCGTGCTGGCTGAAGCGGCGATAAGATTCCAAGCAGAGGCCATGAGTGAGACATTCCCAGCGGCTGGCCCTGTGAAAACACAGATACTTGGTGAAATAACGCGGGATAAAGAAGACGCAGCCTCTCGCGTTAAAACCGATATGAACTACGAGCTGACTGATGTGATGGTGGAGTACAGGCCAGAGCATGAACGCATGTTATACAGCCTTGGGTTAGCAGGGTCGGCGTTTAAAAAAGTTTATTTTGATCCTAGCTTAGACAGACAGACCGCAATCTACATTCCAGCGGAAGATATGATCGTCCCTTACGGCGCATCTAACCTAGAATCAGCCGAGCGTGTCACCCATGTGATGCGTAAGACTAAGAACGAGATGATAAAACTGCAAGATCAGGGGTTTTATCGGGAAGTAGACCTCGGTGATCCGGTATCTTTTACCACAGACATCGAAGAAGCCAAGGCTGAACAGTCTGGTATCTCTCTTTCTGCGGATGATCGCTACGCGGTGTATGAAATTCATGCAGATATTGTGATTGATGAGGTAGATGGGGCAGATAAACAGGGCGATGACCTGCAAATTGCCAAGCCTTATGTCGTTACCGTTGAAAAAGGCACAGGAACAGTGTTAGCAATACGCCGAAACTGGAACCCTGATGACCCATTGATGCTAAAACGCCAGCATTTCGTCCATTATGTGTACGTTCCGGGGTTTGGTTTCTACGGATTGGGCCTAATTCACATTATTGGTGGTTATGCACGGGCGGGAACGTCACTTATTCGCCAATTAGTGGACG
>Ga0209992_10000640_pt1 | contig 44447 bp, 46 predicted proteins | sample 2SBtaG_2_FD_182564 | JGI IMG/M metagenome (GOLD analysis project Ga0209992, IMG submission 182564) | Deep subsurface microbial communities from Kolumbo volcano to uncover new lineages of life (NeLLi) - 2SBTROV12_ACTIVE470 metaG (SPAdes)... | ecosystem: Environmental > Aquatic > Marine >... | reverse complement strand
TGGTTTAGCTTTTGCTTTTCTTGTCTTTGGTTTAGCTTTTGCTTTTCTTGTCTTTGGTTTAGCTTTTGCTTTTCTTGTCTTTGGTTTAGCTTTTGCTTTTCTTGTCTTTGGTTTAGCTTTTGCTTTCTTCTTCAAAATTTCAGACAGTTCGGATGAAATCTTAACAAGTCTATTTTTAGCAGAGTTTTCACGAGATTTACTAGAATTAAATTTTTTTGCTGTTACTTCGACCTTGTTCTTGCTAGTTTTTACCATTTTAACTAATGTAGGTTTTGATTCTAGATTTTTCTTGATTTTACTAGAAATTGTTGATTTTGATTTGTTATACTCGTCAATTGATTGTTGTAATTTTTTCTCCATTGACGTTCGTTGCTTTATTTCACTCTTGATATCGTCTATAGTGCTAAGAATAATTTGTAATCTTGATTCGATTGAGTGTTTTTCTTCATCAGTGTTTGCAAAATCAGATTCACCTTCTAATTGCTCTTTGCTTTGTGTCTCTAACCCTAATTTCTCAATAGCTGCATTCTTTAACCTTTGAACACTTTCTATCTGGGCTATTTTTTGGTTAAGAATTTGACCTAAATCTTCTGCCTGTTCTCTTGAAGAATTAACTCTTTTCTGTAACGATGTTAATGATGATGAATATTTTCTAGAAACTGCTTTTGCCTTCTTAAACTCCTTTTCACTTGAACGTCTTATTTTACTTAATTCTAATTTCTGTTTTGTAAGTTTTTTTGCAGTTGATACTAACGTTGCCATAAAAAAATTAGATTTTTTCTATCCTTAAATTTATGTAAGTGTTAGGTTTTGACTTTCCAGTAAAGAAATTTAACACTGTTTCTTGGGTTGGTTATAAAAAATATTAGTTAGTCTATTAAAATTCTAATATGGACTTTCATCCATCACAGATCCCAATAAGAAAAACCTTTGAGGTTAAAGATGAGAAAAGTGCGTCTGATGCAGCTCATGAGATGGTCAAGATCGGTTTTTTCTCTGAAAATAATGGTTTTAAAGTAATTATGCCGAAAAGTGATGATAAGATCGCTAGACGAATTGGATACACAGTGACAACAACTGTAACATATGAACTACGAAAAACAGATCAGGATCAAAATATTCGATACTGGACTTACCATGAGAACAAAGAGAACTATGCAATAGTTTTGGTTAGTCTAAGTGTCTTAGAAAATTTAGGTTTTGGCTGAATTGAAAATTTGTGATAATCTCAATTTATTTGAAACAATTCCTGCAAGAAATATACCCAGAATTGTACCACCTATTACATCAAGTGGGTAATGCTGAAGAATGTAAATTCTACTAAAAGAAATCAATATTGGGTATATCCAAATTAGATTCCACCATTTTGGAAATCTATCAGAAAGTACATAGCCAATAATAAATGCAAACATTGCTGCACGCGCAGCGTGACCTGAAGGGAATCCTGCTGTCCAGCTCTTACCTTCACAGAATAATGAGAAGCTATCAGGTTCAACTGGCATTGGAAATTCAGTTCCTTCCCAAGTTAAGAATGGTCTGTCTCTATCAATACCACATTTTATGTAACCTGTCAGTATTGTGGAAATAACTAGCAAAATTAAAAGCGTCATGCCTATTCTTCTAGTCCGACGAATAATTAGTAATATTACACTAAATGGAAGCATAACAAATACGTTACCTGATTCTGTTACTAACCATATACCAATATCCACTAGATTATTTCCAGAAGAATTCTGAACCAAATTCATAAAATTTTTCTCAGATTCAAAGGTAACCTCAGATAATGCAATAATTGAACATATCAAAAATGCAGCAAGTAATAGAAAAAATGGTCTAGAGCGAATGCCAAACAACATATTTTGCAATTAGTATCTAAATTATTAGTAATCTCACATATAATATATGAACTATGAAATAAGAAATTGAAAATCAAATTAAAATTTTGATCGGATAAACGAATTTTAACTAGATTGAAAGAGAAAAAATGTGAAGATTAGAACAATAAACGATTTCGATGTTAAAGGAAAGACTGTTCTTCTGAGAGTTGATATGAATGTGCCAATAGATCCTGATACTAAACAAATTACAGGGAACAAAAGAATTGAAGATGTTTCTATTACAATCAAAGCTCTTGATGGTGCAAAGATTGTAATTATATCTCATCAAGGTAGAGTTGGCAGGGACGATTTTGTTGGAATGGAGAATCATGCAAAAGAGTTAGAAAAATTCTGTGGTAAGAAAGTTAGGTATGTTTCTGATGTAATTGGAACTCATGCTCAAAATGAAATTAAAAATATGAATGATAATGAAATAATTTTACTAGATAACTTACGTCTTTGTGCTGAAGAAAATTATGAATTTACATTGGAAGAGAGTGCAAAAACAATAATGGTTCAACGATTAAAAGATCTATTTGATTTATTTGTACTTGATTCATTTCCCAGTGCACATAGAACACATCCATCACTTGTAGGATTTGCTCAAGTTCTTCCTACATGTGCAGGTAAATTAGTTGAAAAGGAGGTTAAAGAATTAGAAAATATTCTAACAGTTGCAAAATCACCTTTTGTAATAATTTTGGGAGGTTCAAAAGTTGATGACAGATTACGATCACTAAATATGCTAATTGCAAAAGAAAGAGCTGATCATGTTCTACTAACAGGTCTAATAGCAAATGTATTTCTTCGTGCACAAGGACGAATTAAATTTCCACTAAATATTAAAAATGAAGAAAAATTAGTTGCAGATGCACATTCACTTATTGGTCAATACCCAGATGTTTTTTCAACTCCTGTTGATATTGCAGTAAATAAAAATGGGGAAAGATTGGAAATTGATGTTCGTGATCTAAACAAAGATGATCAGATTTTTGATGTAGGTCAAAAAACGTTAGATTACTATTCAAAAATGATTACTGGTGCTGGAACAATATTCATTAGTGGTCCTGCTGGATTTTTTGAGAAAGAAAACTTCCAATTTGGAACAAAATCACTACTAGAATCAGTAGCAAATTCGATGGCAACTTCAATTGTGAGTGGTGGACATCTAACTTTTGCCCTAAAAAAATATGAATTGTCAGATAAAGTAAATCATATCAGTACTGCAGGAGGTGCACTGGTTAGATATCTTACAGGACAAACATTACCTATGATTAAATGCCTTGAAGATGCAGCCAATGGAAATAATTCTACAGCGTAGCGCCGCATTCATCATTATAACAAATCTTTGATTCGTCATTACCTAAAAATACAACACCATTACAAGAACTGCAATTCAATTGTTCCATTTTTTCGTATAGTTTGAACCATTTAGTTGTAAAATTCTGTGCAATACAACGAACTAATCCGTCATCTTCAATTTTTACGAATTGAGATTCAAGATCGTCAATTGTGATTGTTTGGTCAAATGCCTCATCTCTTTTTAGTAATTCAAGTACTTGGTCATTGTTAAATCTGGTATCTACATCGTTAAAATTATCAAATATAACTTTCCTAATTTGCGACATCAATAAATTCAGAGCATTCAATAGAGATTTGCCGCCTCGTCTTTCAAATTACCTGCTGACTCTATGTCATTCATTTTCTCAGCAAAATAAGAATAAATCCCATATTTTAATGCCTTTAGTGATAATAATGCACATTTTATTCTTACAGGACTTGTTTTGATGAGATGTTCCAGACCTAACTCAGAAAGTAATTCATCCTTTTCAAATTTCTTAACATCATCAAGATCTTTTCCTTTAATCAATTCAGTAAGAACAGAAGAACATGCCATGCATATCGCACATCCCTTTCCATCAAATTTTACATCAGATATTTTATTGTCATCAATGTTAAGATAAAGATCTATACTATCACCACAAAGTGGGTTACTATCATGTCGTGTTATATGAGGATTTTCTAATTTTCCATAGTTAGAGGGGTTTCGAGAATACTCAATTATCATTTCAGTATAGATAGGATCCCCACTCATAATTTGAACACCTCTGCAACATGCTGTAGTGAATCAATTAAAACATCAACTTCTTGCTTTGTAGTGTAAATGTAAAAACTAGCACGATTAGTTGCAGCAACATTTAGTTTTTCCATCAAAACTTGTGCGCAATGATGACCAGATCTAATCGCAACCCCATTTTTATCAATTATTGTTGCAACATCATGTGGATGAACATCATTAAAGTTAAATGAAATTACACCACTAGCTTTCTGAGAATCTTTTGGTCCATAGATTGTCAAGCCTTTAACATTTTTCATTTTGTCAAGTGCATATTGAGTTAACTCAATCTCATGTTTTCTAATATTATCCATTCCTATCGTTTCAAGATAATCAATTGCTGCTGCAAAGCTAATAACATCTGCAACATTAGGTGTTCCTGCTTCAAACTTGTATGGTAAATCATTCCATGTTGTTTCATATTTATGAACTTCTCTTATCATATCTCCACCACCTTGAAATGGTTTCATATTTTCTAGTAATTCTTTACGAGCCCATAAAACACCAACACCCGTTGGACCTAACATTTTATGAGCTGAAAAGGCATAGAAATCACATCCCAAGTTATCAATGTCCACTTTCATGTGTGGTACTGCTTGTGCACCATCCACTAAAATTTTAGAACCAGCATTTTTGCATTTCTTAATTACCTCTTGAATATCAGTTATAGTTCCAAGAACATTTGAAACATGACTAATAGCAACTAGTTTAACCTTACCTGTTGCTAAATATTCATCAAGCTGCTCCAACATTAATTCACCATTATCATTAATATCGATATATTTGAGTTCTGCACCAGTCTCTTTAGTGAGCATCTGCCATGGAACTATGTTTGAATGATGTTCATATTCTGTGGTGATAACAATATCATCATTCTTTATGTTATCTCTTCCCCATGCATATGCAACTAAATTGATAGCCTCTGTTGTTCCTTTAACAAAAACAATCTCTTCACGATTTTGTATGTTAAGGAATTTGGCTATTTTATCTCTGGTAATCTCAAATGCTTCAGTTGATTCTTCTGCAAGTGCATGAACTGCTCTATGTATATTGGAATTGTGGTTTTTGTAATAATCAGAAATAGCATCTATAACCTGATTTGGTTTTTGAGTGGTTGCTGCATTATCTAAATAAACAAGTTTTTTTCCATCTCTAACTATTCGTTCCAAAACGGGAAAATCATGTCTTAAATTTTCAAATATTTCAGATGTAGATTCTGCTGCGGCTGCTGACATTATGATACCTCAACCATGACATTTTGTCCTTCTAGTTTGATTTTGTATGTTTCTAATGCGGTTTCTGCTGGTGGATTCTCAGGTTTTCCAGTATTAAGATCAAAAACAGAAAGATGTAATGGGCATGTCAGTCCATTTTCTGATAATATTCCATTTGATAAATCGGCCTCTGCATGTGTGCATATTCGATCTGTAGCAAGTATTTTCCCATTAAGGTTTGATAGAAGAATTTTCTTATTGTTATGATCAAAACTAACCATTTTACCTTCACTCAAACTATCAATAGTACATGCCTTTATCCAATTATTCAGTTTAATCACCTGTATTTGTAATGCTGCTCAATTTCGGCATGTTCATTATATCTTGTTTCTTCAACTTCAACTAATGCCTTTAATTGTTCATCATTATTAATTGACAATTCCTTACCATCCCATTTTGATTCTATGAGATATGCAATCCATGCACGTACCTGATATGACATTGAACGTGATAGTGGTTCCAAAAATCCCTCAACAATTATCCTTTCAGCTTCTCTACGATTAAGACAACGTGAACCCAGATAGAATATTTGTTCCTCATCAATCTGTGCAACTGATGCCGAATGTGTTGCTTTAACATCATTTGTTAGAATTTCAAGTCCTGGTATTGCGTCAGATTTTGCACCTTTATCTAATAATATAGAACGCCCTGATAAGAAAGAGTTAGAATGTGCTGCATCTTCATTAATTCTAATCATTCCCTTGAAAAGAGATTTTGATTTATCTTTTAGAATTGATTTTTCTACAACTTTTCCTTCTGTTGACTCTTTATGATGATTAACAATTGTATTAAGATCGAATGATTGTTCATTATTTCCAAATGCAACTTCTGAGTCATTTGCAGATGCACCAGTACCATTTAGATGATAGTCAATTCTATATCTTGACAGCATGGTACCAAACAATCCAAGATACCAGTTAACTTTTGCATCTTGAGACAAATCAGTTCGTCTAGTTGAAAAATTTACAGAGTTTTGTTCCATCATTTGAAGAGTGGTAACATCAAGATTACTATTTGATCCTACTTTGGTGTTCAATAATTCAAGATATGCTTGTTGTGTTTGTGTTTCTGGAGAATATAATTCTTGAACAATAGTTGCTTTTGTATTATCTTCTGCAACAATCAGATTTCGTGAAATGGTTGAAATTCCATCATTTGATAAACAAGAAAGTAAATGAATTGGTTCTTCGATTATAAGATTTTTTGGAATGTGAACAAAAATCCCTGAATTAAATGCTGCATTATTTAATGCAGTGTATTTGTCTTCTTTCGAATTGGATGATTTTATGATTTTTTCTACTAACTCATTGTTATCTTTTAATGCATCATTAATTGAGGAAATTATTAATCCGGATGAGCGCAGATTTTCAGGAATATTGACTGAATGTATACTTGAACCAATCTGAATTATGCCTACATCATTTTTTACATCTTCAATCCTTTTTGTTAAAAATTCAGGTATCCTAGAATCTGTGTTAATTGATAATGAAACTTGTTCTGGATTCATTCTCTTAGCATCTGTGTATTTATTATACAATGGAGAGACTTCATGTGGTAATTCTTGGTAAATACTTAGTGAACTGTTTCGGTATTCCTTGAGCCATTTAGGTTCATTTCTAGAAGATGAAATTTCATCAATTAATGAATTCTCAATTGACGATAGAGCAATTTGTTGCATTTGAATCAATCGTATTAGAAATCTAGCCTACTGAATTATCCATCTCTAATTTGATGAGTCTATTCAGTTCTACAGCATATTCCATTGGTAATTCTTTGGTGAATGGTTCCATGAAGCCATTAACAATTAGTGTCAATGCTTCCTCTTCAGAGAATCCACGTGTCATGAGATAGAATATTTGTTCGTCACCAATCTTACCCACAGTTGCTTCATGTGTTATGGTTGCATCTTCTTGGTTAATTTCCATATATGGATATGTATCAGTCTTTGAAGTATCGTCTAATAGCAATGCATCGCAACGAACAGTTGACTTGACGTTTGTTGCACCTTTTGCAACATTTAGCAATCCCCTGTATGTTGAGCGACCATCTGAACGACTAACTGATTTGGATGTAATTTTAGATGTTGTGTCAGGTGCTAAATGAACCATCTTCGCTCCTGTATCTTGATGTTGTCCTTTTCCTGCAAATGCAATAGAAAGTGTTTCACCATATGCCTTTTGACCCATTAAATAAATTCCAGGATATTTCATTGTGATTTTACTTCCAATGTTACCGTCAATCCATTCTACTGTTGCTCCTTCGTATGCATAAGCACGTTTTGTAACTAGATTGTAAACATCATTACTCCAATTTTGTATTGTTGTGTATCTTAACTTTGCATCCTTGTGGGCAACTAGCTCTACAACTGCTGAGTGTAATGACTCTGAAGAATATACTGGTGCAGTACACCCTTCAATATAATGAACTTCTGAACCCTCATCAGCAATAATTAAAGTCCTTTCAAATTGACCAATATTTTCTGCATTGATTCTAAAGTATGCTTGTAATGGCATATCTACTTTGACTCCTGGTGGAATGTAGATGAATGATCCACCACTCCAAACTGCACTGTTAAGTGCTGCAAATTTATTATCTTCGGGAGGAATCATTTTTCCAAAGTATTTTTTGAAAATCTCAGGTTGTTCTTTAAGTGCACTGTCTGTATCTAAAAATAGAACACCTTGTTTTGCCAAATCTTCTCTCAAATTGTGATAAACTACTTCTGATTCGTATTGAGCACCAACTCCTGCTAAAAATTTCTTTTCAGCCTCAGGAATACCTAGTTTATCAAATGTATTTTTTACATCTTCAGGAACATCATCCCAATTTTTTTCTGTTTTTTCAGAGGCCTTTGCATAATAGTAAATATTCTGAAAATCAATATGACTCAGATCTGCCCCCCATGTTGGCATTGGTTTTTTCATAAATGCTTCATATGAACGAAGTCTGAAATCTAGCATCCACTGTGGCTCATCTTTCATTTTGCTGATTCCTATCACAGTTTCTTTTGAAAGACCTTTTTTACTCAAATGTACATACATTTCTGTTGAATCTTTGAAATCATATTTTGAATAATCCATATCAAAATTTTCGGTTGCCATACACACATTACAACACTGTTATTATAAAAATCCGAGTAAAATTAGGTAATACTAAATAGGTTAAGCTAATGAAAACTCTTCTAGAATTGCATCAACCGATCCCTTAACTGTATGAACATCTGCAATAATATTTTGAATATAGAATTTTTTCAATTCATCAGCAGTAAAAGGACCTATAGCAATAACTTTAGTATTTGTCAATAATTGAACTAAATTTTCTTGAGTGTAATCATTTGTCATAATTTCAAAAAATGCCCTAACAGATGATGCACTGGTAAAAATTATTCCATCTATTTGACTGTCAGAAAACATTTTTCTAAATTCATTCCATTCAGTTGGATCTCGAAATGCACAAACATCGTACAAATAAAGTTCAACAACATTAAGTCCAATCTTCTCTAATAGATTCTTCAAGAATGGAGTTGATGCACCACTTCTTGGAATAATAGTTGTTTTCCCAACAGCATTAAGCTTGGTGAACACCTCACCTACACCTACAGATGAATATCTTTGAGGCATGTGTGCAACTTTGATATTTTCTCTTTCTAATGCATCTTTAGTTTTTGGACCAACTGCAATAACAGTAGTATTAGCAATTGCAAGCTGAAGATCTTCAAATTTTGAAATACTTTTTGCACTATCAATCAACAATGTAACTGCTTTTGAACTCATAAATACAGAAAAATCTGGAGATTCTTTTTCAATTGTCTCTAAAAATTCATCAACAATTTTTTCTCCTTTACTAACTAATTCAATTGTAGGAAGTGTTATTGGTGTTGCATTGTGTTTTGAGATTAATTCTATGAATTCTTCGGCATCATCCTTTGAACGAGTAATTGCTATTGTTTTTCCATCAATCATTTTCTCCACCCGATTATATCTGAAAGATCAACTACACGGCCTATAATAATATTAGTTGGGGGTCGAATCTTATTTCTCTTGATTTTATTAGATATGTTTGAAATTGTTCCTTTGATCATCTTTTGCTTGGGTGTTGTACCATTTTGTATAACCGCAACTGGTGTAGTTTTATCCATTCCACCCTCAATCAATTTTTTAGAAATTTCCTCAATTCTTGAAAGACCCATCATAATCACTATTGTATCAACTGATTTAGCCAATTTTTTCCATTTTACAACTTCAGTCTTCTTTTCAGGATCCTCATGGCCTGTTACAAAGACAACTGATGATGCAAATTGTCTATGAGTCAATGGAATTCCTGCGTACGTTGCAGAACCTATTCCAGAGGTTATTCCAGGAATAATTTCATATTTTATTTTAAATGATTTCAAAAATTCTGCCTCTTCACCACCTCTACCAAAAATTATGGGGTCACCGCCTTTGAGCCGAACCACGGTTTTTTTCAATTTTGCATATTTCACCATTAATTCATTTGTACTATCTTGATGAGTGGTATCATCACCAACTGCTCTACCAACGTAAATTGACTTACAACGTTTTGGAATCATTGTAAGAATTTTCTTACTGACTAATCTATCATATAATACAACATCAGCTTTTTTGATTAACTCAATTGCTTTCAGTGTGATTAAATCAGGATCACCTGGACCAGCACCCACAAGATATACTTTACCTATCATTGCTTATTCCATTCCTCCAATTCCTTTCTCCAATTAGAAGCAATCTCTGAAACGCCCCTATTTTGTAATTCTGTACCAAGTAGTTTTCCAAGTTCTTTAGGTTGATTTACACTTCCAGTTTTTTCCAGAATTATTGATTTCTTTCCGTCCATTGAGTATACTGCAACCTTTAATGTTAATGAATTATCATGTGCAACTGCAAATGCACCGACAGGAAACCTACATCCGGAATCAACTGAATCCGATAATGCACGCTCAGCTTCTATTTCCGTTCTAGATTTAGTATCTTCTATCTTTTTTAATAATTCCAAAGTCTTAGAATCATCCTTTCTACACACAATTGCAAGTGCACCCTGACCTGGTGATGGTGGAAAATCATCTGTTGATAATTTTGAAAATTTTACTTTATTTTCAAGTCGTGTAATTCCAGCTTGTGCTAAAACAATTCCATCAAATTTCCCTTCTGTTACCTTATTGATTCGCGTTTCAATATTACCTCTTACAGGTTTTACAATAAGATCTGGTCTTTTACGAGTTACTTGTACTGCTCGTCTTAAACTACTGCTTCCAATTACAGATGCAGATGGAATAGAATCGATACTAAATCCATCTTTAGTTATTAAAACATCATTAATTGACTCGCGTTTTGGTATACAGGAAATTACTAAGTCTCCATCTATTTGTGATGGGACATCCTTCAAACTATGAACAGCAAAATCAATTTCCTTATTGGCAACTGCTCTATCAATCTCTTTTTCAAAAATACCTTTCTGTTCCATTGCAAATAGTGGTCGCGTGTCTGTATCTCCTTTTGTAGTTATAGTCTTAAACTCAAATGATAACGAGGAATCTATCTTTTGTAATTCAGATATCACCCAATTTGTCTGTGCTTGGGATAATTTACTTCCACGAGCACCAACTATAAAATTCAATTTTTCACCTGTTTTAATGATAAACCATATGCGCCTAATGTACTTGTGATATCCATATCTGTATGTGCATCTGAGAGAAAAACTGTCTCATATTGCGATGGTGCAATAAAAACACCATTTTTTAGAAGATTTGTAAAAAGTTTTTGGAATTTTTTTGTGTTTGATTTTTTTGCACTGTCATAATCAATAACTCTCTGATTTGTAAAGAAAATCTGAAACATTGATGATATTGAATTTATTGTATGTGGTATTCTATAATCAGTTGCCAGATCATCAATCTCATCAACCATAGTTTTACAATAACGTTCAAGTTTTGGATATAATTTATTTTTAATCTTGTTAATTGTTTTAATTGAATTAATAGCAGCCACTACTGAAATAGGATTACCCGCAAATGTACTTGCTTGATAAACTTTCCCTCCAGGTGATAATTTATTCATAATTTCCTGCTTTCCACCTACTGCTGCAATTGTAAAACCATTACCTAGTGCTTTTCCTAGTGTAGTAATATCAGGTTCTATTTGAAATAATTTTTGTGCACCACCTTCAGAAATTCTAAAGCCATTCACTACTTCATCAAAAATTAAAGGTATATTGTATTGTTTAGTAATTTTTCTTACAGCAGAAAGATAATTCTTTTCTGGTAATACCAAGCCCATATTTGCAAGAACTGGTTCTATAATAAGACCTGCAATATCTTTATTTTTTGTTATAGTCTTTTCTAACTCATTGATATCATTGTAAGGCACAACCAATGTATTTTTTGAAACTTCATCTAATCCACCATCTGATATTGATATACCATTATGTGCAGACCCAGAACCTGCTTTCACTAGAACTGTATCATATGCACCATGATAACACCCTTCAAATTTTATTATCTTCTTCTTCTTTGTAAATCCTCTAGCAAGTCTAATTGCCGTCATAGTTGCTTCAGCCCCAGTGTTTACTATTCTAACTTTTTTGATAGATGGAAAGTTTTTAATAATTAGTTTAGATAATTCAATTTCTAATGAAGTTGGTGCAGTGTATAATGTACCTTTTTTTAACTGTCTAGATACAGCAGAGATAATTTCTTTTCTGGTGTGACCTAAAAGCAATGCACCATAACCGTTACAAAAATCAGTGTATCTATTTCCATCTTCATCCCATAACGAACTTCCTTCTGAGTGTTTAACAAAGAATGGATATGGCTCAATGTATCTTACAGGACTATTAACTCCAGATGGAATCACTTTTTTTGCATCTGAAAATAATTTCTTAGATTTTGTCAATACGTCTAATTTGTTTGCAGGTATTATAATTCTAAACTTATTCGTTAGTCTCACAATTTAAGACTAAATCATTATTTGATTCATCAATATTCTTATAGACATCAGCCCCATCACCACCGTCTACAATATCCAATCCGAATCCACCTTGTAAAATATCCTCACCTGATTGTCCTTTTATTATGTCGTTGCCAGAACCACCAGAAATATTGTCATTACCTTCATTACCAAATATTATATCATCACCTTCACCTGCCAAAATACAATCATCACCATTATCACCAGAAATTATGTCATCACCATAGAAAGAAAAGATCAAATCTGGCATGTTGGTTCCTAGTAAAAGATCATCATCATTGCTACCTAAGATTAGATTATAGTAAGATGGGGTCTCACCACATGCTTGAACTACAATATTTTGAGTAGATGATGACGAATTACCTAATTCATCAGTTGCAGTCCATGTAACTATGGTTTCACCAAGTGGGAATACTTCAGGTGCATCGTTAGTTATGATAGGATTTTCATCAACAAAATCGGAAGCGCTAGCATTACCAATATCTATAATATTTTCTAAAGATGTCGCATCTAAAATAATATTATTAGGAATATCTAATATTGGTCCACTTTCGTCAATTATCATAACATTTTGAGTAACACTTGAAGAATTACCTGATTCATCAGTTGCAGTCCATGTAACTATGGTTTCACCAAATCCAAATGAATTACTTGTATTGCTTTCTAATTTTACATCACTTACTGAATCAAAAACTTGTGGTGGTGGTAATTCAACCATTGTATTTGAAAGTGATGTTGCATCTGCAACAATTTCCAATGGCTGTGTTATTATTGGTGCTATGGTATCTACTAACCTGATTGTCTGTGTGTCAGATGATGAATTACCTGATTCATCAGTTGCAGTCCATGTAACTATGGTTTCACCAAGTGGAAATACTTCAGGGGCATCGTTTGTTATGGATGAAATTCCTACAGAGTCAATTGCATCAGGAATTCCTAAATTGATAATATTTTGATCTCTAGATGTAGCCTCAATTTCTATATCAACTGGAGATGCTATAATAGGTAATGTAGTGTCAGTTAACAAAATTATTTGCATAGTACTTGAAGAATTACCTGATTCATCAGTTGCAGTCCATGTAACTATGGTTTCACCAAGTGGAAATACTTCAGGGGCATCGTTTGTTATGGATGAAATTCCAACTGCATCATCTGCTAAAATCATTCCTAATTCAACAATATTGTTTTGTTTTGTTTCAGCTTCAATGCTTAAAGATTCTGGAATTTGAATTGTTGGTGAAGTTGTATCTATAACAGTAACTAACTGTGTCTCATATATTGAATTATTTGAAGTGTCAGTTGCAGTCCATGTAACTACGGTTTCACCAAGTGGAAATACTTCAGGGGCATCGTTTGTTATGGATGAAATTCCAACTGTGTCAAATGCTATGGCATTTTCTAAAATAATAGAATTTTCATGTTTTGATGATGCCTCTATGGATATTTGCTCAGGTACTTGAATTTCAGGATTAGTAGTATCAACAAGTGTAATATTTTGTACTGTAGTAGATTGATTTCCACTCTGATCAGTTGCAGTCCATGTAACTATGGTTTCACCAAGTGGGAATACTTCAGGGGCATCGTTTGTTATGGATGAAATTCCAAGTAAATCATATGCAAATGGGGTGTCCAACACTACAGAGTTTGAAGATGCATTTTGTGCTTCCAATAATATGTTTGAGGGAGTTAAAAACTCTGGTGATGTTGTATCAACGACCGTAATCAATTGGGTTGTACTAGCAATATTTCCACTCTGATCAGTTGCAGTCCATGTAACTACGGTTTCACCAAGTGGAAATACTTCAGGGGCATCGTTTGTTATTTGAGGATTAACATCTATTTGATCAACTATGATTGGATTACCAATCTCTATTATCATTCCAGATACATCATTAATTTCAACTGAAATGTTATTTGGGGCTGTAAGTAATGGAGATGTGGTATCATGAATGGTAATTTTCTGATCATCTGTTGACACATTTCCACTCTGATCAGTTGCAGTCCATGTAACTATGGTTTCACCAAGTGGGAATACTTCAGGGGCATCGTTTGTTATGGATGAAATCTTGACATTATCAGATACACGTGGAGGGTTTAACTCTATTACATTATTAATTAGATCAGTTGCTTCAGAAATAATATTGTTTGATGCAATTATTTCAGGATTTGTTGTATCAATAACAGTAATCAATTGGGAACCATTAGATGTATTACCGTGATTATCTACTACTAACCATGTAACTATGGTTTCACCAAGTGGGAATACTTCAGGGGCATCGTTTGTTATAGATACTTCCTCAGAAACATCATCAAATACTAAATCACCCAAATCATCAATATTAGTAATTAATCCTGTGGCCTCAAAAATTATATTTTCTGGTATTGTAATAGTTGGTGATGTTGTATCAACGACCGTAATCAATTGGGTTGTACTAGCAATATTTCCACTCTCATCAGTTGCAGTCCATGTAACTATGGTTTCACCAAGTGGGAATACTTCAGGGGCATCGTTTGTAAAAGTAACCTTCTGTAGATCATCTACATCAGGTAAACTAATTTCTGTTTCAACTCCATTCGCTGTTGTAGCTTCTAATACAATATCTTGCACTAAAACTAATGGTAATGTTGTATCAACGACCGTAATCAATTGAGTTATACTGACAGTATTTCCACTATGATCAGTTGCAGTCCATGTAACTACGGTTTCACCAAGTGGGAATACTTCAGGTGCATTATTAGATAATGATTGAATACCTATATTGTCTTGAACAACTGGCTGTAATAATTCAACTTGATTTTCGTTAAAACTAATTGCTTCAAATACTACATTATCAGGTTGAGATATTCTTGGATTCACATTATCAATTAAAGAGATAGTTTGCTCTGCAGTGGAAATATTACCCATGACGTCAGTTGCAGTCCATGTAACTATGGTTTCACCAAGTGGGAATACTTCAGGGGCATTATTTTCGATTGAAGATATTCCAACGAAATCATGAACAGATGGAATTCCAATATCAATAGTATTCTGTGTTAATGATTTTGCTTCCCCACGAATTTTTGGTAGTGGAGATATCTCAGGTGGAGTTGAATCATTTACAGTAATACTTTGTGGTGCAATAGCCATATTTCCGGAACCATCAATCGCAGTCCATATGATAGTAGAAATTCCAAGTGGGAATTTTTCTGGTGCATTATTTGTTAAGGATAAAATCCCACTTTCGTCATATGCCATAGCATTACCAATATTTACTGCAGTTAACCCACCTTTTGCTTCAACAATAATATTCTCTGGAACTGAAATTGTTGGTTTAATAAAATCATTTAGAATGGATATTGGCGCCTGTAATTCTATTTTAGGTTCAACTGTAACTTCTGGTTCAACTGTAACCTCTGGTTCAACTGTAACCTCTGGTTCAACTGTAACCTCTGGTTCAACTGTAACTTCTGGTTCAATTGGAATCTGTTCTGGTGTAACAATAATAGGTATTACAAGTGGTGTTTCAAATTTTTGTATACGATGAGAGGAAGTATCTACAACAAAGATATAACCATCAGTTGCAGTTAGAATATCTTTTGGAAGATTAAATTGACTGTCACCTATGCCATATTGTCCCCACTGTGTTAAAGTCATTCCAAATTGATCAATATACACAATTCTATTCTTTACAGAATCTAAAATGTACAAATTATCATTTTTATCAATATCAATTCCTTTAGGCGTTATTGGAAAACCAGCAAAATTTCCATCAAAACTGATAATAAATTCACCATCGTTAGTAAATTTAACAATTTTATTTCCTTGTGTATCTGCAACGTAAATATTCCCATTGCTATCAAATGCTATATCTACTGGTTTTCTTAGATCAGAATCTTTAAAACCATTTTTTCCAAACTGTGAGATGTATTCACCGTCTAATGTAAATTTTTGAATTCTATTATTTCCTGTGTCTGTAACATAAAGTATTTCATTATTAATACTCAATCCTTCTGGAGAATTAAATTGCCCATCATTATTTCCAAAAGTACCCCACTGTGTTACAAAATTACCTTCAAGATCAAATTTTTGAATCTTATGAAGTATGTTATCTGAAACAAAAACAAAGTCTTCTGTAATTGCTATTCCTTGTGGAGAATTAAATTCCCCTGCACCAGAACCATTTATCCCCCAAGTATTGATAAAATTTCCTGAACTATCAAAAGTTTGAATTCTAGAATTTCCAAGATCTGTTATGTAAAGATTACCTTGATTATCTTCAGATATACGCTGAGGGAAAAGAAAATTACCTGGTTCTATTTTTCCAGATTCACCCCACTCTAATTCAAAAGAATGATTTCCAATTGCATATGATGATTGAGAAAATGAAATTCCTAGAAGTAATACTGAGAAAAGTAGAACTAGGGATGTTCCTATTTGCATTAAGATTTACTTTAAAAATTTGAAATAGATCAAGAAAGTTAGAAATTTTTAGCATTTTTGTCAAAATCAGTCAAAATTATGTCAATTTCACGATTTAGGCATGAAATTAAAATGGTTTATTCACATCTCTCGTAAAGACATAACTTGCAAGACCAATCATTATGATACTAAAACCTATCAAAATTGTGACACTTAGTAATGCAGACCATCCTTCTACATACCCAGACATCATTTCCCTTACTAATATGACAGTATAGCTTACAGGATTAAATGCTGCAATTGATGAAAGCCAGTCTGGCATTAATGCTAATGGAAAAAGTGCTGGACTAAGTAAAAATAATGGCATTCCAAGAAAATTAATTATTCCCCAGAAAGTTTCTTGAGATTTTGCTGCAGCTGCTACCATAACTGAAATTCCAGAGAATCCAATTGAAAATAAAATTACAATTGCCATTATTGGTCCTATCATCCATAAATGTGGCATGCTGACTCCTATAGCAAGTGCAATTCCTAAAATCAAACTTGCTTGAAATGCAGCAATTAAAGAAATTGCAAGCATTTTACCAAGTGCAATTGACGATCTTGATATTGGCGAGGTTAATGCCTTATTCATAAATCCATATCGTCTATCCCAAAGTGTGTTTACTCCACCAAATATACTTGTAAAAATTGCAGTTAGAATGATAACTCCCGGTGCCATGAATTCAATGTATTCCCCATCAAAACCAACTGATTGAATCAATGGTTGTGTACCTGCAAAGATATTTCCCATTACAATTATCCATATTGCAGGTTGAATCAATCTAATAATGACACCACTCTTTGATTTTTTATAGCGCTTCATTTCACGCCAGAAAATTGCATATGTATCTGATGTAATCAAAGTCCTCTCCTCCTGTTTAAATTGAATTCTTTTCGTTTGTTCAATTTTTGAGTTGTATCATCTCGTAAGTTATGTCCTGTGTATGATATGAAAACATCATCTAGTGTTGGCTTGTTTAATGATAATGAATCAATCTCTACATTCATTTCAGATGTTGTTTGAAAAATTTTGGGTATAACTTCTGAGCATTGAGATGATTTTATTGTAATTTCACCTTGTTTTCTAGTTACTTGATTTACAAATTCTATTTGCTCAATTCTATTAATTAATTCATCTTGCTTTGCAATTCCGTCGATTAGTGAAAATGAAATCATGTCACTTCCCATTGCATTTTTCATAGTTTCAGGCGTGTCAATAACCTGAATTTTTCCATAATCAATTATTCCAACACGATCACAAAGTTTGTCAGCCTCTTCCATATAGTGAGTAGAAACGAAAAGTGTCATCTCGAATTCTTTGTGTATTTTTCTAATGTATTCCCAGATTTTTCTTCTTGTTTGTATATCAAGACCAACGGTAGGCTCGTCTAGAAAAAGCACCTTTGGTCTATGTATAAGACCACATGCAATATCAAGTCTTTTTCTCATACCCCCAGAATAAGTAATTGCAGCTTCATTCTGTTTTTCTTCAAGTTCAACTAAAGATATCACTTCGTCAATTCTAGAGTTTACTTTTTCCTTTGGCATCTGGCTAATTCTTGATTGAAAAATTAGATTTTCTCGACCAGTGAGATACTCATCGACACCAATCTCCTGCTGAACGAATCCTATATTCTCTCTAACTTTTTTTGCTTGTGTAACAACATCGAATCCCTGAACAGATGCATTTCCAGAAGTTGGCTTTAGCAGTGTAGTAAGTATCATCATTGTTGTGCTTTTTCCTGCACCATTTGGTCCCAAAAATCCAAAAATCTCACCTTGTTCTATTTGAAATGAAATATTGTCTACCGCTTTGAATTTTTGAAAGTGTTTTGAAAGCGAGTCTACTTTAATTGCATGCATAATTAATGGCGGAATTTAGATTATAACATCATTACGAATTATATTATAAATATTGTAAAAATCTAAGAAACTTCATGCAGGGAAATACAATTATGTATATTATTGGAGTTGGTGGCTCCACACTTATTGCTATGTTTGGTGCATTTTTGGCATTCGGGTGAAATTTTGTCTATCATAAATAATCTTACATTCAAAGCAATTCTAACTACAATTGGTAGAAAAACTGGAAATGAACATTCCGTATGGGCTAAGGCAGTAACTTATAACAACATGATTTATTTTTCTAGAAGAAATCCGAATAGTGATTGGCTAAAAAATGCAATTGCAAATCCTAAAGTTAAAGTAAAGTTTGATGGAAAAGAATTTTCTGGAAATGCTAGATTAGTACAAGAGGAAGAACTCTCAAAGAAGATTTCAACACTAAAATACACGGATAAAAATCGTCAAGATGAACCTAGGATTGTTTTAGAAATACAAATTTCTAGTGTTTAGTCTAAACAATATGTAAAACTGTAGAAAGGCCTCTACGATCTACTTCAACACCATCTTTTATTTCACTTACAATAATAGTAAATGAGATAACGTCTCGTTGTTTACATTCCTTGGTATTTAACATTAAATGAATATCCATTAAATCAAATTCTGTCTCAGAAATGTTTGTTTCGTCAAAAAATGCTTTTCCAGTTGCTTCAATTCGAAATCGTTGCTCTTTTTGATGAAAACCTAATTTTGTTTTTCTGCCGTCACGTCCTGCTGCTTTAACATTTACATCAATTATACCTGGTTTTGCCATTGTATATTCAGACTTTTGATTGATGTAAACTCCAATTTGGAATGGTTTTCCAGCAGTTGCCTCTGCCATTTTTTGAATTCCATCATTCATCACAACATCTACTGCTTTGATTGATTGTGGAACTTTTGCAAGCCAATTATTGGTTTTTTCAATAATAGATGCAATTTCTTTTCTTCGTTTTTTGTCTTCATCTATGGGAATTTCATTTCTCTTGGTATACAGATCAACCCATTCAAGATAACTTCCAGAAATATCTTCAATGAAGTCAATACATGTTCTCTTGTAATCAGTTACATTATCTGTTCTTTCTGAAGCGTCATCAGTTCGCATTCCATCATAATCCATTGGCATAGCCATAATCTTAAATTAATTTTTGCTCTAAAAAACTAATCTAAATAAGGCATATTTTTTAATAACAAACATGCCGGGGTAGCTCAGCCTGGTTAGAGTGCCAGTTTCGTGGTTAACTCTGACGGGTCTTCCATAGAAGGCAATACTCATAATCTGGAGGTCGTGGGTTCGAAACCCACCCCCGGCATTTACAATTATAAGATAAATTATGACTTTTTACCAATAACTAAATCGACTTTATAATTGAGAGTAGTTCTCTTGTTAATTTTTAGATTCCAAGAAAACGAATTTGGGTTTTTTGTATTATACATGATTGACATTCCAAGATTATGAAATTTTTTCCTAATATCATTTTCATAAAGTGGTGTCCTAACAGAATTTTTTCCACGATCATAATCATATGGGTCAGAAATTATGATATAACCATGGTTTACTTGCTTGAACATAATATTCAGTAATTCAACTGGTTCAACTAGCTCTAATAGATTAAGTGCAAGCACAATGTCAAACTTCTTTTTTCCAAAAGGATGAAAAAGTGAATCGCAGACAAAGAAATCTATATTTTCTTGAGAATTTTGCTTTGCTGTAGTTATTGCGTAGAAAGATGAATCAATTCCAAAAACATTCTCATGTTTTTTGGCAAACGATTTTGATATGATTCCAATTGATGCACCATGCTCTAATACAAACTTGGATCTTGGTAGCATGGAAAATTTTTGGGTCATTTTTGAATAGAACTGAGAATTTTTATTTTCACGGTATATTACCTCCCAACGTTTTTCAATAATTGCCAAATCGTTAGATGATTTTCTGAGTTTTGATAGTGTAATTTTAACAAAATTTTTCATTTTTTGAGAATTTGATAATAATAATAAATTTCCTCCAAGAGATGGCCTTAATTTCAGATAATTTGTAAAGGATTTCATAATTATAGGAATTCCATTAATAATTGGAAATTTTTCCTTACAATCGATACAAACTAAAAATCCCTCTATAATTTCAGATGATTCATTAAGAACTTCTAAATTTATTTTACCTGAACACTTTACACATCTTAAAAATTTGACACTTGTTTTGTTCAACACATAATACTGAATATTAGATAATATCTGTTTTTCATCTAGATAGTATTAAATTAGTTTTAATTTGATTTCAAATATGACTGAACTTGAAGAATTTGCTGAAGCATTATTAGATCAAATTTCTGTAGAAATTAATGAGGAAAAAGAGATTTCTGGACTTTTTTCTAAAATAAATGAAGACTCAAGTGTTCCAAAAAATTTTGAGCAACTAGAGAGTTTTGTAGAAAAAGAAAGTCAAGAATTAGTAGAAAAAGTATCTGATTTCACTAATTTACAAGTACCATCAAATATTAAAATTGAATTTCCAGACTTGAAAGAATTTAAAATGATGAAAGCTAAAAAAGTTCATACAACTAATGAGTCAAGACAATATGTAGATAAGTTATTTTCAGCGGTTGCAGATTTGGATATTAATCAAATCTCTCAATTAATTGATAGTGATCTTGCAAAATTTTTTGTTTACTCTACATATGCTAAATCATATATTTCAAAAATTTCCACTACGTATGGAGATATTTTGGATTCAACTATATATCTAAACAAATTCATTCTATCTAGTTATCCTCAAATTATTCTTTACAAACAAGGACCACCATTTGAATCAAGAGTGGAACAAGTTAATTCGGGATATCGTGGTGCGCTGAAGATGACTTTACTTGAAGAATTAATTCATTCCACACAAGATAATTTGCATGATGAAAATAAAACAGCAGTGATAAATGTGAACTCAATCAATGAGGAACTTGCTAATATGATTATTAATTTAGATGATTCAACAACTTCTAAACTTTATGAATATTTGCAATTACAAACAGTTCCAGAGGATTTTCCAATTGCAAAAAAGGCAAATTTATTTTTCATGTTAAATCCTGACAACTTTATTGTGAATGTTCTAGGACCAGACGTAATGACATTTACAAAAGTTGAAGTTGATCCAAAAATCTCTGAATTTATTCCTGGTCTCTTAGATATTTATCAAAGATGGTTGCTTCCAATACAGAAACACCACGCTGCATTTACAACTATGGAGGGAATTGCTGAATTTTCTGTGCAAAACATACTATCATCTGATATAGACTTTCAGAACTATCTCACTACGTTTATGGGTACTGATTTTTCATCATATCAGGTTCGTAAAAGTATGGGAAAAGATTTCACCGCTAAAATTTATGAAAAATTTGGTCCAAAGTCATTTAAATTTTTGATTGAAAAACCACCATCAACAAAAGAACTTAAAGATCCTGAATTATATTTGAAAAGGGATTTATCCACTGGTTCTGATTATGTTAAATGAGTAACAAATCTGAACCATTTATAGAGGAATGGGAATTATATGCCAAAAATCCTAACCATGATTTAATTGAAAAATGTCTAAAATTGGCACAAATGCTAGAATACCCTGAACTTGATATTTCTGAATACGTTGAAAAAATTAACTCTATAGGAATTTCATTACAAAATCTACTTGTAGAAAAAAAAAATCCAACTTACCGAATTTCAATTCTCAACGAGTATTTATTTTCCAAATATGGATTTCAAGGTGATATGGATGACTATTACAATCCAAAAAATAATTTTTTAAATAATGTTATTGAGCAGAAAGTAGGAATTCCAATCACATTATCAATAATTTATTCAGAAATAGGTAAATTCCTAAACCTAGATCTAAAAATTGTTGGATTTCCTAGTCATGTAATTGTAAAATATGATGAAGAAACTATATTGGACCCATTTAATCATGGTAATCTTTTATCATTAGATAATCTTCAAGAAATTTTACACAGTAATTATGGTGATGATGTTGAAGTTTTACCTGAATATCTTAACGAAATAACAACCGAAAAAATTTTAATTCGTATGTTACGAAATTTAAAAAATTCATACATGGAATCGTATGCATATGAGATAGCAATAAAATGTAATAAAATGATTTTGTCATTAAGTCCTGATTCTCCAGATGAAGTTAGAGATCTAGGAATAATTGAGAACAAGTTGTTGCATTATGATAAAGCAGTAAAACTATTGAATCATTATTTAGAATTAGAACCTAATGCAAATGATGCAGATTTTATTCTAAAATTAATTAAAGAAGCACGTGAGAAAATTACTCATCGATGATTGAGGAAACATCATGACCCTTCTTAATCATTTTTACTTCATGACGTGCTAATTCATTCCTAAATGCATTTTTAATTACATCAACTTCATTACGTAATGTTGCAATCTCATCTTCAAGTTTTGAAACACGATCATAAATTGTCTCTTCTTTACTGGTTTCTTTCTTACTACTCATAGACTTGTAAAAATAAAAAATTCCTTAAAAAGGTATGGGTGTAAAACGAGGCTAATTCTATAAATCAAACTCTTGGTTACAAGATGGACATTTTCCACGTTCTTTTCCAACAACACCAATTATGAATATTCTGCCAATTGTCTTACATAAAGGACACATGCCAGTTGTAACATTTTTTGGAGTAGTTTTAATAATTTTTTGTGATTTTCTTCTTCCCATAAAATTTATTTGAAAATCCACCTTTTAAGTTAATCTTAACTGACGCGGGGTGAGGGATTTGAACCCCCGAGTTCTTGCGAACATGGGATTAGCAATCCCACGCCCTACCAGGCTAGGCGAACCCCGCACATACGTGCTAACTTAATTCTGTAAATAAACTCATTCTTCCTCGAAAAGACTATAATTTTTGACCACACTTTGCAGTGATTTTCTCTCTCCTCCAACCACTTTAAGATCTACTGAGATATTCCCATTCTCAATTTTTACTATATTATAACAATTTTCAAAAAATCCTCTGACACGTTCTGAAGAAACACTACCAGCATTTGCAATAAGTAAATTATTAAAATCCCATAACCACGGTCTGTGTTTATGACCACATAATACAAGATTTACATTAGAATCTAATGTGGCTCTTAGAACATCACCAGCATCTATTATTGTTAGTCTATCAGAGCCTGTATCAGGAATTCCAATTAAATGATGATGCATCGCAAGAATTGTTGTTTTATTTTGGTATTTTTTCATAGTTCGTTCAAGCCATGAAATTTGCCTATAACCAACTTCACCTTCATCCCTATCAGGTCTTGCTGTTCCTAATGTGACTAGGACAACATCATCGTTTAATTCATTAATTGTTTGAAATGGAAAATATTTTTTGAAATGTAAATAACCAGTATTCCTGTAATCGTGGTTTCCACTAACTGCAATGATTTTTTCTACATTAATCTTTGAAATTAAGGTTTTACATTTTTCATACTGTTCTTTTAATCCTTCATTTGTTAAATCACCAGTAATAACTACTGCATCAGGATTCAATGCATTAACTTCTTCAATGACTTTTTCAAAAATATCTGCTCTAAACTGTGCTCCAACATGAATATCTGATAACTGAACAATTTCCATCCTAAATTTTTAATAAATTTTCATAATTTAAGATTTTTCTAATTGTCTAGTATCTAGTATCTAGTATTACTTTATCAAGGAATAAATAATTGAAAATTGCATTTTCGTTATGGTAAAAAAGGCAGTTATTATGAAAGGTGATGGAATTGGACCTGAAGTTGTTGATTCTATGATAAATATACTAAAGGAATGCAATATTCAGTCAGAGTTAATCTATTGTGATGCAGGCTCAGAACAATGGGAACAGAACGGTTGCAAGGATCCAACATACATTCCGGAATCAACTATGAAAAATCTAGAGGAAGCAGATGCTTGCTTTAAAGGACCAACTACTACCATACCAAAACCAGGTGCACCAAGGAGTGTAGCAGTTAGTCTCAGACAAAAATTTGAATTATTTGCAAACATAAGACCAATCAAAACTTTCAAACGATTAACTCCAAATCTAGATCTTGATTTTGTTTGTTTTAGAGAAGCAACTGAAGGACTCTACAGTGGTGTTGAAGTAAAGTTAAATGATGATGCTGCTATAGCAATTCGCCAAATAACAAGAAAAGGATGCAATCGATTTATGTCATCAGCAATGAATTGGGCAAAACAATATGATATGAATAAAATTGTTGCAATTACTAAAAGAAACATACTCAAAAAAACAGATGGTTTATTTTTTGAGGAAGTTCAAAATGCAATAAAAAACTATTCGGAAATGCAACTTGAGGAAATTTACATAGATAATATGGCACAGCAAATGGTAGTAAATCCACAACAATTCAACAAATCTGTTTTAGTTAGTACGAATTTATTTATGGATATAATATCAGAACTTGCATCAGGAATTGTTGGATCAATTGGTTTAGTCTATTCATCTAATATGGGAGAATCATATGCTATGTTTGAGGCAGCACATGGAAGTGCACCATCATTCAAGGGTCAAAATAAGGTTAATCCCACAGCAACTGTTCTTGCAGGTGCTTGGATGGCAGAATATCTTGGTGAGACTGAGGTAAAGAACGCAATATTTTCAGCAACACATCAAGTTATCAATGATGGAAAATATGTGACATTTGATATAGGTGGTGATGCGAGCACAACCCAGATGGCTGAACAGATTTCTAATCTTGCAAAATCTAATTTACGAAAGTAAATTCTCAACCTTAACAATAATCAATTCTTCATAAAATAGTTTTTTCTTTGAAATTATTTTTGCACTATAATTTTTAGATTCAACAAAATTAATCAGTTCAGTATAATTAGATAGTGATGAAGTTACAAAAAGAAATTTACCATTATTTGAAATATGACTTAATGCGGAGGATATAATTTCAATGGGTAATTCTAGACCATCCTTACCACCATCTGTAGCAACATCAATAATTTCATCTGTGGCAAGATATGGTAGATTACAAATTATAAGATCAAATTTAAGTTGTAAAGCATCAGCTGAATTACAACAAACTACATTTTCAACTTTATAATTTTGAACTCTAAGTGTATTGTAACTAATATCAGTTCCAACAACCAAATTAAATGAATTCTTGAGAATATTAGTAAGATAACCAGAGCCACATCCAATATCTAATGCCATATTTCCACTTTCCTTTTCAATTATATCTGCAAGGAAAAAAGTATCTTCTGCAGGTAGATATTGCTCAGATCTTTTTAATTTTGTTTGCAAATTTGATAATTTCATCATTACTCATCTCTTCTAATCTAACATCAGATTTTATGTTTAATCCTAATTGTTTACCAATATTTTGTATTTTTTTTCTTCTAAATGAAAACAGTAGATTTACAGATTGAATTAATTCAATAGAAAATATTGATTTTCGTTTAAATTCCATTATGGCAGAATCGATTTTAGGTACTGGGGAAAAATTTTCTTTTCCTATTTTTCTTAAGATTTTCATATTAAAACCTGATTGAGCTAAAACAGATATTGCCTTTCTATCTTTTTTTGTAGAAAGTAATTTTTGTGCAAAATCATATTGAACCATAATTATAGCTAGTGAAAATTTCTGCATTAACATCCAATTTATAGCAGTTCTGCTTTTGGAGTATGGTAAATTTGAAATAAAAATATCAAATTTCTCATTTTGTTTAAAACCATCACCATGAATAATTGTTAGATTCTTAATATCTGCAAATACATTAATTATTTCATTGTAAAGTGATTTATCTTTTTCAACTGATATCACATGCTTGGAGTTTTTACAAAGAAAAGATGTTAAAATTCCTCTGCCAATTCCAACTTCATAAACAACATCATTTTTTGTAATATTTGCCGAATCAACAATAAATTTTGCTATATTGTTTGATTTTAGAAAGTGTTGGCCAAGTTTTTTTCTTTTATTCATTTTTTTACAAATAATTTAAATTGAGTTACCCCAGTAATTTCTTCCATAATTCTTTTTGAAATATGATGTACTGGCTCTTTTAGACCAGCACGTTCTTCAAGATCTTTATAATCTGTAAATTTTTGTTTGTTAATTTGTTCGATTATGACTTTCAAGTATGTTTTACCAATTCCTGGTAATAATTCTAGAGAATGTTTTCTTGGTGTTAATGGCTGTGCATTATTTACATAATCAACAAAACGTTGCTCATTATTTTCTACAATTGATTGAACAACGGTACTAAGTTCACTTTGAGCAGAACTTGAAATCTGTTCATAATCTAATTTTCCCAAAACAGATTGAACTTTAGTTCTTCCCTCTTTTCCTATGTAAATTTTTTCTCCGACATCAAAAACTGAGTCTTCAGAACCTAGAATTTCTAATAATGTTAATCTGTCTTCTCCTATTGCAGTAATAATGATACCATCTCTTCCTCTTACTGTTAATGCCCTACCTTTTGAATTAAAATCTAAAACATATGCATACTCTTCGTACTTTCGTGGTTGGGTATATCCCCTATCCAAAAGAATCACCTAAAAAATTAAGTATTCTCCTTGATAATTTTAAGAATTTTTTCTAGTGTCTCAGATAGAATTAGTTTCTTCCATCCGAAAGTAAAAGAACGAAGTTCTGACATTGATTTTGGACAAATGTTAATAATTTCTACTGCCTCGTCTTCAGTTAAATTACATTCTTTTATCATACTCTGTTTCATTTTTTTTGCAACTTCATGATCAACCTTTGCAAATTTTGATACATAATCAAATGTCCATCTTTGAATTTGATCCATAGTTTCCGGGTCTTGTTCTTTTAGTAATGCCCTAACTTCAGAGATTGATACTGATTGTTTCTTTTTTATTTCTTCCATTTTTTATACACCGAATGGTTTTATATGATCCAATCTAGTGATTAAGGTTTTTGTTTTATCACCTAATTTTACATCTAGAGTTACGGCTCTCCTGCCTACTTCAGTTATAGTTCCTACTTTACCATGATAACGTCTATGAGGTAATGCCTTATGCTGAGTTGGGTCTATGATGATTAGTGCCCTATCTCCAACACTATATTCTCTTAACAAGAAACTGACACCTCTGGGTGCAGATTTTGTCATTACAGATCTTGATTTATGTTTAAATCCATGAGACCTACCAGATGTTTTTTTTGTAGCCATAACAAATTAAGGCAAATTTGCCCATATTTTAAGACTTACTCAGAATTTCCTGGTTCCGAATCTAAAACATCGCTTTCTACTTTTGCTGGTGTTATCTCAGATGATGCAACTTCGCTTGATTTTGAGGTTAACTTTGTTGATTTCTTTTTCTTTGTATCTGTATCCGGATCAATTACACCTTCTTCTCCAAGTCCAAATATCACCTCTTGTTCGGGATGATGTGGACTGTCAACCATTCTTGCAATTCTTTTCTTTCCAGATTTTTTGAAGTAAATTCTATATGTACTTGTATGTGCAACTACATTTCCACCAATTGGTTTAGTTGGATCACCAAAAAATTGGTCAGGTGAAGACATTACTTGATTCGTCATGATACTAGCAATATTATATGTCTCAGCCAATCTAACTAACAAGTGAACAAATCTGTTGAGTTTTTGTTGACGTGCAGCAAGTGTTCCTCTTCCAAGATATTCAGATCTGAATAACCCAACTGCAGAGTCGGATACTAGGAGTTTAATATTATTTTCATTAATCATACTACTGGCTTCTTCAAGTATCAACATTTGATGTGAGCTATTATATGCTCTTGCAACTATAATATTATCAAGTACTTTCTCTGGATCCATTCCGTTAGCTTTTGCAATTGATACAATTCTTTCAGGTCTAAATGTATTCTCACTATCCATGTATAATACACCACCTCCAAGTCCACCTTCTTCTTTTGACTTTTGAACTTGAACTGCCATTGTATGACAAAATTGTGTCTTGCCACAACCAAATTCTCCATAAACTTCTGTTAATGCCTGTGTTTCTACTCCACCCTCAAAGAGTGTGTCAAGACATTCTGTTCCAGTAGTAATTTTGCCTATACTTAGTCGTTTTTTGTATAATTCAGATGCACTAACAAAATCTTTAGCAATTAATCCACCTTCTACAAGACCCTCTCTTGCCTTTTCTACTAATTTTCCTGCTGTATCAATATCCATTCCTGTTAATTCAGCAACTTCTACTGGACCTCTAACAATTAGATCCATTATACTGTGCACACCTGCATCATTTAGTTTTCTTGTTGTTACTGGTCCTACACCTGCTAGACTATCTAATCTTAATTCTAATTCATCTGTCATACCGTATCGTACGGTACCTTAGTCTATAAGTGTATTGTTTGACTATTTTTTACAATAAATCAAAATGTTAGAAAATTAATTTCTTCTTCGTCTTTTAGCACTTGCTTTGTTTTGCCCTGGAAGTTTTGTTAGGACAAATCTTTTTTTGAAGTTACTTTTGTTCCTAAGTTTAGAGTTAGTTCCAACAATCTTTCTACCCTCAACTTTGGGTGTCTGACCTCTAACTTTTCCTGCTTTAGTAAGCGAACCGTGTGTTGCCATGATCTTATCTATAATATAGTAAATTTATGTATTTGGAAGCCTACCAATATTGAGCCTTAATCTTTTCAAGAACTCTCTCATGTTCCCTACCCTTTCGTCTTGCATATTTCTCCATTGCACCTAATGGAACCCCACCTAATGATCTAGCAAGACCATTAAATGCAAGTTTTTTGATACTACCACCTGCACCATGCTTACCTGTTTTGGTCATGAATTTTTTGATTCCATACTTGAAATTATGCTGCCAAGTTTTGTACATCACACCTAATTGAGTTGGATCCTGATCCTGACCCATATCATAAAACTGCGATTTCTCTAATAGACCGATTGGAACAAATGTCAATGGAGTTGCAGTAAACATTGAGTCAGGCTGTTCTCGTTCAAGTTCACTGATTAATCTTATAGTTTCCCAACCATCTTCAGGCTGTTCATCATTATCTAGACCCATAATCAATGTAAATGCTGGAATCCAATAATTTTCATTTAGTGTCTTAACACCTTCTTTAACCACCCAATGCCACTCATCAGGAGAATAAGGTGCCAATTTCCTATCTGCATATTTTTCAATCAATCTGATACTACCTGTCTCAAGTCCACACTGAATTCCAGTAAGATTATCAGGACCCGCATTTGTTATTTTTGAAAGACTTGGTAAGAGTCTTTCATCTGCTATTGCACCTGAGAGAGTTCCATGTGTAGGATTAGTATGTACTACACCAGTAGACATTATTGCTTTAAACAAATCTTCTAATGCATCACGATTTGGCTCCATATTTTTTGCAGTATGAACATCCATCCCATAAACAAAAATATCATCGCTGTGTATCCATGCTCTATCCATTCCACCTTTTTTGATATTAACTTCAATTTCTTTTTTAACTTTTTCTGGAGAATAGTATCTTAATGATCTTAATGTTACGTCACAAAACTTGCAACCACGACCACAGCCACGCATTACTTCAACCATTCCATGCATACTTGGTTCAATAATATTTGGAATCTCATCCAAATCTGGTCTATCCCAGAAATTTACAAATCTACCATGTAATGTTTTATTTTCACGTTTGAATTCTTTTATGTCAACTTTGAAGTCTTTTCTTTTTCGGAATGGATCCATGTTTTCAAATTGACCATCAATCAAATAATTAAAGAACCGACCAGCATGTCCATCAATCTCTGGTGCAATACCTCCTAACTCACCCTCTAAAATTGCATAAAGACCATACTCTTCAATTTTTTCTGGTGCATAATTATATTGCCAAGTTCCAGATGCACCTGCAATAACTTTAGCATGACTTCCATTTTTCTTCTTCGCTGCATTGATTCTACGATGAAGATCAGCATTATAGAATTCATCATAAGAAGTTTGTTTTCTACCATAAGTGAATGTCATTGTAACAGGTCCCATTCCCAATGGATCCATTTCATAAGTTCCTACAACTTCAGTTTCAGGACCAATGAATTTTTCAATATGATTCGGATGTGCTATTACAACATCACTGCGTGCGAATCCATCACGCAATAATCCGGCCTCAACTTTTCTTAATCCATATGGGGCAAATTTAGCTACACCATTAATATCTGGAGACCAATTACAAATAAAGTCAAAAAGAACTCTTGGGGTTACTTGATTTTTTAGAAGTTTATACCAGATACTGTTTTTATCACGATGAGGGTCAATTGCTGGGGCGCATCCAAAAAATGTTGCTAGAGATAATCCTCTATATGGTGACATTAGAGTTCTATCAGCAGTTAAGACAATTTTTGGTGTTCCCATTTTTCTATCTAAACGCATGCCTAAAGCATTAATTTTAAACCTTGCTGGTGTTACAAAACTAGATTTTCTCTAATATACCAGATTTTGTTCTCTCAAAATGCCCAAATTCAGTGTTTTTGGCTAAATATTGCCCATCAAATACAGTACCATCACGGCATACTAGGTCCTCATTCACACAGCAACTTCCACATATGCCAACACCACACTTCATCATACGTTCTAGGCTTGCTTGGACAAAAATTCCTTTTTCATTGGCAAGTTTGACTACTTTATGCATCATTAATTCAGGACCGCAAGTATAGATTGCATCATAGGTATTTTCTTCCAAAAGTTTTTCCAAGACATCAGTAACATATCCTTTTTCACCATAACTTCCATCTTCAGTGACAGGAATAATTTGAGGGTTCTGACTATGAGTTAACATTTTGTTTGATATATCTTCAAAGAATACTTCTTCTTTTGTTTTAGAACCCATTAAGACAGTTATTTGATTAGTAGTCCAATCTGGATTTGAATATTTTATCAATCTCATTAAAGGAACTAAACCAGTTCCACCTCCAATTAATAGAATTTTTCCATTTGTAATTTCAAAAGAATTACCATATGGACCTCTAACTCCAATTTTATCTCCAATTTTTAGATTGTATAATGCAGTAGAGGATTCTCCACGTTTTCTTACTGTTAATCCAGCCTCATCCTTTTTTTCTGAAATCATAACACTCATTGGTAATTCATTGACACCTGGAATCCAGATCATTGCAAACTGACCAGGTTTTACATTAGCAAGAACTTCGTCATGAAAATATAATGTTCTCACAGTGGGAGTTTCATCAACAACTCTTTCAATTGTACAAATGTATGGGTGATTAGGATCTCTTTGCTCTTCCAATCATTTCACCTATTGTTGAATACCCTTTTCGTTCCATAAATTTTTCAATACCATTATTAATTTCTGAAAAAACTTCATCCCAATGATCACCCATTACACTACCAAACTGTACTGCAGATGCACCTGCCAAAATAAATTCAACTGCATCTTCCCATGTTGAAATTCCACCACATCCAAGAATTGGAATATCAAATTTTGATGAGATTTCATATACGCATCTTAATGCAACTGGTTTGATTGGTGTTCCAGATAACCCACCAATTTTATTACTGAGAATTGGTCGTTCTACTTCTACATCAATTGCCATAGCTCGTATCGTGTTAATTGCAGTTATTGCATCAGCACCAGCAGAAACTGCAGCATCTACAGTTTTAAGATAATCAGTACTTCCGAGTCCCACTTTGGCAATAACTGGAGCATCAGACATTGATTTTACTTTTTTGATAATTTTTGACACTAGTTCTGTATCATCTCCCACTTCCAAGCCAACCTTTGCCACATGAGGGCAAGACAAATTCAATTCATATGCTGCAACTTTACAATCTTGGAATTTTTTAATCATATATTCAAAATCTTCTTCTACAGAGCCTACTAGACTTACAATAATTGGTACATTTTCATTTGGTCTTATCATTTCAGCAAAATTCTCTGCACCGGGATTGGAAAGTCCTACAGCGTTTATCCAGCCTCCTCCCTTAACACTGAAAATTGTTGGGTTAGGATATCCCTCCCAAGGCTCTTTACTCAAGGATTTAGTGACCACTCCACCAGCACCTGCCTTATGTAATCTTTGAAAAACATCCAAAGAAATTCCCAATATACCAGAGGCTAAAATGGTTGGTCTCTCTAAAGTCAGGCTACCAATTGAAGTTGAAAGACTGGGTTTCAATCTGATTATTAATAATAGAAATGTCTTATAACAGTTGGTTCAATCGGCTTGCCAACTTTTTTAATGAGGGTTAAACTGGATTATTGATATGCTATCAGTGATTCTTACAGAACTCGGTATTGGAGTTTTTGATGGTGACACATGCGTCAAAACAGTAACATTTTCAGAGCCAGCTAATGATTACATATTCATTAAAAAAGGCAAATCAAGAATAAGTGAACTGTCAAAATTTTTATCGAATGATCAAAATGAGGCTACTGTTAATGACTTAGCATTATATGATTTACTAAAGAAAAAAGACATTGAAGTTCAAATGATGTCAGAACATGACATTGAAAATATACAATTAACAAAACCAAAAATTTTAGTTGATGCAAATCTTGCTGCTGATGAAAATGATGCAATGCAAAAACTAAGAGATTTTGCAATACAATTATCGTCTAGTAAAATAACTGAAGTATCTGAAAGTCCTGATCTTCATGTTATACAATCCATCAATACACTTGATGATACAGACAAAATTATCAATGGTATTAGTTCGAGATTAAGAGAGTGGTATGGTCTTCATTTCCCTGAACTTGATAACATAATTGATAGCATAAATGGATATGCACAGATTGTCTTGGCAGGAAAAAGAGAAAACATGTTGGATGATGTTTTTGTAGATGCAGGGTTCCCAGACTCCAAGGTTCAAATGCTTTCTTTGGTAAGAGAGAAAAGTCGTGGGGGTGATATTACAGAAGAAAATCTTTTGATGGTTCAGTCATTAGCTAAAAATATCTTAGAATTATTTGATATGAGGAAAAACTTGGAAGAACAGATAGATATTCAAATGAAAGAAATTGCACCTAACATAACTGCCGTATTAGGAACTACAGTTGGTGCAAGAATTTTAGCAAAAGCTGGTAGTTTAAGAAAATTATCATCAATGCCTGCAAGCACAATTCAGGTCTTAGGAGCTGAAAAAGCACTTTTCAGAGCATTAAAGACTGGCTCAAACCCACCAAAACATGGATTACTTTTTCAGCATTCAGTAGTACATGCAGCACCAAGATGGCAAAGAGGTAAAATTGCTAGAGCAATAGCTGCAAAAGCTGCTATTGCAGCCAGAGTAGATGTACATGGAGGGGGTTTAAACAATACACTTCTTGACAAGTTAAACATCAGAGTAAAGGAAATAGAAGAGAAATACGAAAAGCCAGTAAAGAAACCTCAACAGGAAAACACGCCTAAATCTAATTCAAATTTTAATAGAAATAGAGACTTTAAACAAAAAAAGAAATCTGATAGATTCAAGAGCAGAAAACGAAAGAATTTTGGAAGACACAACAGATAGCATATTCTGGTTTACAGTTGATGGTGAGAAGAAACTTGCTACAGAAAATCTTGTCCCAAAAAAGCAAGTCTACAAAGAAAAACTAGTCGTGAAAAAGGGTATAGAGTATAGACTCTGGGATCCATTTAGGAGTAAATTAGCTGCATGTTTGATGAATGGATTAACAGATTTTCCTTTCAAAGAAAATTCTAATGTTCTTTACCTGGGTGTTTCAACTGGAACTACTATTAGCCACATATCAGATATAATTGGGCCGAAAGGAATTGTCTTTGGCGTGGAACATTCAAGCCGAGTAGCACGAGATTTTTTAGATAGAGTTGCATGTTACAGAAAAAATATTGTTCCCATAATTCAAGATGCAAGACAGCCAAAGGAATATTTTTCAGTTTACAATAAAGTGGATGTTGTATATGTAGATATTGCACAGCCAGATCAAACAAATATAGCAATAGAAAATTGTCGTATGTATCTTAAATCAAATGGATTTCTATTCTTAGTAATTAAAGCAAGAAGTATTGATGTTACAAAGGATCCAAGATACATTATTAATAATGAAATAAAAAAATTAGAAGTAAATTTCCAAATTAACCAAGTAATTAATCTTAGCCCATATGATAAAGATCATGCAATGGTAATTGCAACATCATTAACATAATTTTTTTTTAATAATTTTTTGAACAGGTTTCCAACTCATTCTAATAAATGAGTAAGATTGTTTATTATGTAATAACAATTTTTTAACACATTTTACAGTTTTTTTATCAGAGGGATATCCACTTCCTAAATCATAATTCTTCTTCAATCTATGAATTGATTTATCACGACTAACTTTTGCAATTATTGACGCAGCTGCAACAACAACGAATCTACTATCAGCATGATGACGTGATATTATTTTTGAATTAGTAGTTAATAATGAGATTTCTTTTCCAAATCTTTTGTAATCAACATCACATGAATCAACATATGCAGTTTGTGGATTTAATTTTTTGATTACTTTAGCCATATTTTTAGCCTCCAAATGATTCAGATTATGCTTGAACACATTACTATCAATTGTTTTTGGTGGTATTCTTACAACATAATATTTATCAACAATTTCAATTATTTTTTTGTAAAGAATTTCACGGGTTTTTGGCGACAGTTTTTTTGAATCTTGAACGCCTATGGATTTCAATTTTTTGAGGTTTTTTTTATCAATTGTTACCCCAGCAATAACAAGTGGTCCAACCATTGAACCTCTACCTGCATCATCTACTCCACATATTATCATGGAAAATCTCATTCATAAGACTAAATAATATAGGTGAAAGATTTGTCATAGCTAATTACATAAAATGAGTTCAGACATTATTGAGATTGTAGAAGGAAAAACAAAGATTAGAGTACCAAATCGCTCATTAACGGATAAAGTTCCTCCAACAGAACCAGCATTTTTTAATCCAAGAGCAAAATTGAATAGGGATTTTTCTATTATTGCATATTCTGCATTTTGGAAGAAATTTGACAAGCCAAAAATTTTTCTTGATGGATTAACTGGTGTTGGTGCAAGAGCATTACGAGTTGCAACTGAAATAGATAATGTAGAAAAAATTGTATTAAATGATATTAATTCACATGGACTTAACCTTGCTAAGGAATCTTTTACTTTGAATAAATTTGAGAATTTTGAAATATCAGAAAATGAAACATGTAGATTTTTTAGTATACATTCACAAAAAAATAATCGTGGTTCAATTGTAGACGTTGATCCATTTGGATCCCCATCAAAATATCTTGACTGTGCAATTAGAGCTACAATGCATGGTGGATTATTATCTATAACTGCAACTGACTTGCAAGTTTTACATGGATTATTCAACAAGGCTGCTAAACGAAGATACTATGGTACACCAATTAAAACAAAATTCAGTAATGAAATTGCAATTAGATTAATTTTAGGTTGTGTTAATGTTGTAGCAAATAGAATGGACATTAGTATGATTCCATTATTTATCGATAATGACATGCATTACTATAGAGCATATATCAAAATCTTAACCAAGCCTGATCAAAATGAACAATTGGGCTTCATTACATATTGTGATAAATGCGGTTCAAGAAATATTGAAAGTGAAGTTGAAAAAATATGTCATAATTGTGGATTTTCGTTAAAAATTGCTGGTCCATTATGGATTGGGCAGTTATTTGATAAAACATTTGTTAATTCAATGAAAGATGAGGTTGAAAGAATGAAGGTTGAAAAAAAATGCTCTGGTATACTAGATAAATGCATTGAGGAAGAAGGGTTACCCCCAATGTACTACACACTAGATGAAATTGCATCTAGAACAAAAACTGCACCACTAAGATTAGAAATGGCGATTAAAAGACTGCATGACGCTGGATATAGTGCATCTAGAACATCATTAAATCCAACAGGATTCAGAACAAATGCTAAAATTAATCAAATCACTGATATCTTAAAAAACTAAAGATAGCCCAAACAGATGCAATATAATTCACTGCTAGGTTTTCTACTTGCATTTGGCTTTGTTCTTTTTGTTTTAATGAATTTTTTCTTCATAAAATCAAAAAATTCAGCTGAATATTCACCATCGAAAACTTTGAACAAAGCATTGCCTTTTTTATTTAAAACTTGATCCATAATTCTCACTGCACTATAATTTAATGAAATTTGTGCTGCGTGATCAACAGACCAATTTCCAGATACCTGAGGAGATAAATCACATATTAGCGAGTCTGCTTTTTTCCCAAAATATGAAATTATTTCATCTACAACATCAATGCTCTCAATATCGTGTTGAATGATTTTTGCATTTGGTATTTCCTCAACAAACGAAAGATCAATCCCTAAAACCTTTCCTTGATTACCACTGATTTTTTGTGCAACTTGGACCCAACCGCCAGGTGCACAACCAAGATCTACAACATATGAACCAGGACCAATTATTCTATATGATTTATTCATTTCTTTTAATTTGTAAGCAGCACGACTACGAAAACCTTGTTCATGCGCAAGTTTACGATATTGATCTCTTTTTGCATCAATTAATTTCATTTCTTTCTCTTGTATTCTTCAATAACCCACTCTTCAATTAATTCACAATGTTTTGGACTTGGTTCAGGATAAACATTATCTATATTACATTTTTGTTCAACCGGACATGTCAAACACGGTGCATTTTGGATAGATTCTAAACTTATGGGTACTTGCTCAATGATTAATCTATATGTCCACCGTCCATTTTGCAATATTTTTTCTCTAGTTATCATACCTCTTCTTTCTAAACGTAACGAAAGTCTAGAGCCATCACGTACAGATAATTTTAATTTTTTCCATAATTCACTTTGTAGCATTCCATCATCACCATAAGATGCAACAATTTCACAAACTCTGTTAGTCAGTTGCTCCATGTCTTTTTTCTCAATTCTAAAGTTTCTTAATTCTTCATCAGTGTACGTATCTTCAAACTGTTCTTCCATAGTTTTTGGAATTTCTGGTTTTTCTTCTTCTACTTTAGCTGCTTTCTTTTTTGGTTTTTCTGCTTTAGCTGCTTTCTTTTTTGGTTTTTCTGCTTTAGCTGCTTTCTTTTTTGGTTTTTCTGCTTTAGCTGCTTTCTTTTTTGATTTATTCTGTTTGTCTAATAATGCTAATTGAGCTCGATTTTCTTCTAACTCTTTTTTAAGTTCCTCTTCTAGTTCTTTCTTTGATAATTTTTTCATTATTTTTCACTATTCAAATTTTAACTAACTAACAAATTTTCAGTATGTGAAATTGTTTGTTTGTAAGTTTTATCATATATCTCAACTAGGATTTCATATTTTCCAGCCTCATTTAATTTTTCTGAGTAATTTTCACCTACTGGTAAATAACCCCCATCATTACTAAAGCACTGATTTAGAAAACCACTTTGTGTGATCACTTCTTTTGTAGAACCTGAAAATTTGTACAATGTAATGTACAAATCACCACAATCAAATGTGGAATTATTACTCACTTTAATCTGAAATTCTATTGACTCTGAAACCGAATATTTTGTTTCTAGTCCAATAAGTTGCATTACATCAGTACCTAAATTACCCTTATCGCCAATTTGCCACATATTTAAGGTACGTTCAGAATCATCTAGAGCTTCACTCATTACCAAAGTGCCTAACCCCACTGAAAGTATTATTGGCAATATGTACACTAAAAATGGTGTCTTGGTGGTCATTTTGATTAAAGTCTGTAATTCACTTATATCAATTTAGTCATGTGAAACTAATTCATTCTTTACTTATCTTCTCAAACAATCAAAAATATGAGAAATAGACAAAAAGGATTCGTTTAAAGCTCTAAGATAATTTGGTCATACGAGTTAAATCCCTGATCTCATGATATTTTCCAGATGCGATTAAGAAAATTTAGAGTTAAGGCATATCGCTGTATTCATGATTCTGGTGAGATTAGGGTAGGTGATTTAGCTGCGTTTGTAGGTAGAAATGAAAGTGGAAAAACAACTATTCTCCAGGCCTTAACGTTATTGAACCGAGAACACCACATATCAGAACTTGATCTATGTGATGAGATGGTAGAAGAATTAAAAAATGAAGTCAGATTAGCTGATGGAGAATTTGATTTAAATTCTAACGAGACACGAATTATCAAAAATGCATTTCCGAACATACCAGAAATTAAAAAAATAAAAATTTTTAGAACTAATAAGAATCCAATTGCACAGTATGATTTCGGTGATGTAGAGATCAGTGATGCGGAAAATAGTGGGTTAAATTCATGGGAAAATTTCATAGAAAAAGTAACAAATTTTTTAGATACAATTCCAAATCATATTAGAATAAAACTTAACACGCAATTTTTTGAGGGTAGTGCACCAGAAAACGAAGATATCTTTAGAAATCAAATGGCTGAATTTGGTAATAATTTACATGTTTTAGCAGCAGATGAACCACAAATAACATTAGAATGGGAGAAAATTTCTGAGGATCCTAATACTAATTTTCAGAATCTTCTAATAGGTACAACAGAAAAAATTGCATTAGAGAATTTTATTGAGGTGAATTTACATCCTAGATTTGTTTATTTCTCGGATTACAAAAAAATAATTGGTAACATAAATCTTAATGAATATGGTAAAGACAAAACTATACCAAGTATTGAATTTTCTGAGGATGAATTTGATAAGGCCGAAACTGTTGATAATTTATTTTACTTGGCAGAATTAGACACAAATGAATTAGAAGAAGCAAAAAATAGTCCATCTCAATTAATTAAACTTTTGAATACATGCAGTAAGAGATTAACTGAGAAATTAAATCCTGCTTGGAAAGGAGATCCAATTCACGTTGAATTAAGGCTTAATCCAAATAATATCATGAGTGTTGTTATATCAGATGTACATAAAGATGGAACAGTAACTAATACAGGTCTTTTGAATAGAAGAGCAGAGGGATTTAAATGGACATTTTCATTTATTGTAAATTTTGCTGCTGAAACACAAAGAGCAGAACTCAAAGAAGCAATACTATTACTTGATGAACCAGCAAGAAACTTACATCCCACACAGCAAAGAGGGATTTCTGATCTGCTAAAAAATTTAGCTGGGTTAAACCAAGTTCTTTATGCAACACACTCCCCATACATGATTTTTGATTATGCACCAGGAAATCTATTAGTTGTTGAATTAGATAAGAAAAAACATCTTAGTAGAATCTATTACGATTATTGGAATGCTGATGATTCAACATTAACTCCTATCCTATATGGTCTTTCAAGGGGATTAGTAGAATCAATTGTTGATAGAGAAATAGGTTATAATTCAAGACCTGTCATAATTGTTGAAACAATAGCGGATACAATGTATCTTAATGCATTTGATAAGTATCTAGAAGATCCAAATATTTCTATGAATCCATTGAATATAGTTGCAGCATATAATAAAAACTCGGTATTACCTTTAGCAATTTTTTACAGAAACCATGGATACAATACTTTCGTTTTATTAGATAATACCAAAGAATCTAGAGATATTTCAACACAATTAGTTGCAAATGAATTTTCAAAGATTCAAACTATATTCTTTGAGCATGATGGGAAAGCATTACAATCTATTGAGGATTATATGCTGCCAGCAGATTATTTACATGCGGTTAATCAAACTTATGCCATAAAATTGAGAAGAGAGGGATATGTTAATCTGACAGATGAGCACATAAAATCAAAAAATAAAAATGGTGTTTTAGAAGGGCTTGGCTCAATTTGGGACGAACATAAAGAAGATGGATGGGAGAAATTTGATAGTGAAGAAGTTTGTCGATACATATGTGAAAAAATCGCTATAAATGAAGCAGAATTTTTATCGGATAAAACTCGTGACAGATTTAGATCACTTTACAGATTAATAGCAGAAAGAATTCGTCAACAACAAAATCTACTTTCTAGTCAGAGTTCAGAGAGAAAAAGAAAAATGAGTGTTTGATCAGAAATTATCTTCTAAATAGTTCTTTTTTGGTTTTCTTGGTGTTGTTTTCAAAAGTCTTATTCCAACTAAAATAATTGGTATTGAAACGCACATGAAAATTAGCGGAGTAATTTCAACAGTAATGTCCATCAAATTTTCTTGAATATCTTCAATCATTGTATACGAAAATATCATTCCTAGAAAAACTATAATTCCACTAGAAATAATTAAAATCCCATTTAGTTTAGAACCATATCGCTTTGACAAAACAAACGAAACTCCAATGACTATCATTGCCGGTGCAATACTAAGCGATATGAATTGAAATATTTTTGGAGCTGCTTCAAAACCAAACTCTGCACTGTCTGTTGGGTTGATCATATAATTAAATAATGTTATAATTTCTGCTACAAAGAAAATTGATAATGCTAATCCTGCAATTGCAAGATATTTTTCTAATGACATATTGAATAAAAATTACTATGAAGTAATAAACTATAGTAAATTAATCTAGTATTCCTACAAGAAGTGATAATTCCTTCCTACAATAGGTTCCTAATTCTTCAGCAGCCTTCTCAGGGGATAATTTATTATGGAAAATACCAAATCCAGTTTCAAGTCCAGACCAAGGGATTATTTTTGGATATACTTCAATATGCCAATGAATTTGTTTGCTATTTTTCTTTTCTGGAGATAAATGAAAAGCGATGTTATAAGATACATCTTTAATTTTTTTACTTAACCCTCCTAAACTAGCACGTAAAATTAATGCTAAATCATTAATTTCTTTTTGTGAAATCTTTGAAAAACTTGTTGTGTGTTTTTTTGGACAAATCCAAAATTCATATGGATGAGATGGTGCCCATGGTGATAATGCGATAAATCCTTCTGTTTGAAGAATTTGTCTTGGACCACCAGATTCGGTAGTTACTACTTGACTCATTGGATACACACCTTTTTCATTTAGTATTCTGTGTGAAGAATTTGCTTCATAGTCTATAGTTGGAGGTATTGTTGAAAAAGAAACCATGTTTAAATGTGGATGTTCTACTGTGGCACCTGAATTCTTACCATGATCACCATAAATTGCAACATATGCAACGCCTTTCTGCGTATATAACCAACGTAACCTGTCTTGCAGAACAACAAGAACGTTAGACCATTGCTCCACACTAATTGTGGAGAGATTTTCTTTTTCATTGGGGGATGCAACAATTACATAATGAAATCCGTATGCAGGTTCACTGTATAATGGATGCTCAGAGTATGTATTATTGGTGTTAGTAGCTACTAATGGTTCTAGTGCAGGAAAAACTCTGACTGACCAATCTTTTACATAATAATCATCAGCGTCTTGAAGTCTTTGTAGCATCCCATCTTTAAACACTAATGATAATACAGATGGATTTGTCATTGATTCATTTCCTGGTTTATATGGATTTTTTTTCGTTGACTTAGCTTTACCGTTTTCTGGATTAACAATTACAAATCTTTCAGATACGTGATCTTTCCTCATATTTCCCAAGATATATTATAAAAAATTATTGGGTAAAAAAGTGTTAAACGATCAAATCAGAAATCAATTCTGGTTGTAAGGTTTAAAACATCGGAAAATATCTGAGAATTGAATTGAGTTATGACAATTCAAATATCAAAATTGTTTACGTCTTATTAGATGGTGTAGGTGATTTACCACATCCTGATACAAACAATAAAACCCCTCTAGATGATGCTCAAACACCAAATCTAGATTTACTAACTAAAAATGGAAAAATGGGGCAAGTAATATCAGTTGGAAAAGGCATTGCACCAGAATCAGATATTGCAGTTTTCAATATGTTGGGATACAAATTTCATCATGCTGACTATGCCGGTAGAGGTGTAATAGAGGCAATTGGAATTGGGATTGATTTTAAGAACGGTGATTTGGCACTTCGTGGAAATTTTGCGACTTTAGATGAAAAAAATGTGATAATTGATAGAAGAGCCGGAAGGAATATTGAAAAACAAGATGCAACTGGCATTGCAAAAGAAATAGAAGAAAACATAAAATTTTCTAATCCACTAGTGTCAGTAGTAGTTGCACCAACTATTGGTCACAGAGTAGTAATAAGAATTAGAGATGAACACCCTCTCTCTGCAAATATTTCAAATACTGATCCTGCATATGCAAGAATAGATGGAATGGGAATTGCAAAAGCAGTGGGTGATTTCCTGAAAATTGAGCGCTGTTTACCTTTGGATGAGACTGACTCATCATTACTAACATCTAATCTAGTAAATGAATTTACAGAACAAACACTAAAAATAATGAAAGAGAGTATAATTAATAAAAATAGAGATGAGCAAAATAAGAAACTACTAAACAGCATACTTCTTCGTGACGCAGGAAATAAAATTCCTAACGTACAATACATTAATGAAAAATACTCAATGAAGTTTTCGTGCATTGTAGATATGCCAGTAGAAATTGGAATTTCAAATATCTTACAGATGAAAGCGTTTAGTGCAGGTGGTTTGACTGATTATGAAGAAAAAGCCAAAGTTGCTGCAAAAGCACTGAATACAGAAAATGCAATATACGTCCATTTGAAAGGACCTGATGAATTTGGTCATGATGGTGATGCTATTGGTAAAATGAAAAATATTGAAGAGATAGATGGAAGATTCTTTGGTACACTTTTAGAAAATATTGATAAAGAGAATGTGGTGATAGTAATTTCTGCTGATCATTCAACCCCATGTATAAACAAAGGACATAGTGATGATCCTGTTCCATTATTAGTATCAGGAAATAAAATAAAAAATGATAGTACTGAAAGATTTACTGAACATGATTCTAAAAATGGTGAAATAGGTCTATTAGAGGGTGCACAAGTTATTGATACCGTATTAGATATTATTAAATCCCAAAACTAACAACCTCGTTACTATTAATAATCTCAATTACAAGTTTTTTAATTCTGTCAACATTAATTTTATAATACATACCTTTAGAATTTTCAAGTTTTTCTAATGCCCTTTTGAAAATTGAAATGCAAGTATCATCTTCATCTTTTTGATAGTGAACTAAACCGGCAGCAACTAAAATTAAACCATTAACTAGTTTCTTTTCATCACCATCAATATTTTTCCATACTCCTTCAAGTACTTCATGGCATTCCCAAAATCTCTCATCGTTGAAATAAGATATTCCTAAAGATACAGCGTCTTCTTTTTCAAAAATCTCCTCTATGACATGTTTTGCATGATCTAATTTTCCTATACTAGAAAGTTTCTTGACTAGATCATCCAAATGACTCTCTGGAATGGAAACATCAAGTTCAATGTAGTTTTTAGAAACTCTACAATCTCTTAATATACGATTCATTCCATATGACAAATCTCTCGAGTCTCTCAAGATGGTTTTGGCATTTTTCCTAGTAAATTTAGAATCATTAGTAAGATGAAGCATATATCTATCCATAATAGTATCTACACAAATTTTCTTAAATTTGTTCGCAATTGCATTGAAGATTTATAAGAACAATTCAGAGGATTTGTTACATGTCAATGATTGAAATAGTAAATGACAAGACAAATTCATTTTTAGATAGAAGGGAAATTACTTGTAATTTTAAAGCTGTTGGAGGAAAATTAAAGCAAAATGAAGCAGTTGATATGATAAAAAAAGAATTCAAGTTGGATGGTAAAACTGTGGTTGCAGTAAGCATGAAAAATCAGACAGGAAGACCAAATATTTCTGCTACATTCTATGTTTTTGACGATGAGAAATTAGCTAGAAGGCAAATTAATCCGGTAATTTTTGAACGGTTAGATAGAAAGAAGGCAAAGTCTGACGAAGCAAAGGCTGAAGCACCAGCTGACGAAGCAAAGGCTGAAGCACCAGCTGACGAAGCAAAGGCTGAAGCACCAGCTGACGAAGCAAAGGCTGAAGCACCAGCT
>Ga0209992_10000639_pt1 | contig 44501 bp, 29 predicted proteins | sample 2SBtaG_2_FD_182564 | JGI IMG/M metagenome (GOLD analysis project Ga0209992, IMG submission 182564) | Deep subsurface microbial communities from Kolumbo volcano to uncover new lineages of life (NeLLi) - 2SBTROV12_ACTIVE470 metaG (SPAdes)... | ecosystem: Environmental > Aquatic > Marine >... | reverse complement strand
CCGTGAGGAATCCGTCGAAAGCGTCGGTCAGGTTCCTCGCGATCTGTGCCATGTACGCCTCGTCAGGGTCCGTGGTGATACCAGCCAGGTGCGCTCGCCGCGTCTTCAAGTCGATGATGAACAACACGTAGAAGGTCGTCAGCCCGCGTGGCGTCCAGACCTCGGCGGAGAAGAAGTCCGTGGCCGCGATCTGACCCCAGTGGGCCTTGAGGAACGTCCTCCAGGACGACGGTCTGTCGGGGGCTGGCTTGATCCCGTTCTCCTTGAGCACGTTCGCAATCGTTGTGGGAGCAACTCTGTGCCCGAGTCCCTTCAGCTCACCCTGGATGCGGCAGTAGCCCCAGTTCGAGTTCTCCGTGGCCAGGCGGACTATGAGCGCCTTGATGGCCTTCATCAGCCCCGGGCGGCCCACGCGCTTCGTTTCGTAGGTCCACTTCATGGCGATCAGCTTCCGGTGCCAGCGCATGATCGTGTCCGGCGTGACGATGGTGGCGAAGCGGTCCAGGGCGCGACGGCCGATGGTCTTGCCCTTCGCTGCGAGTCGTCGGCGTTGATCGTCGGTCAGGCGTAGACGGCGTCCGCCCAACTGCTCCCTGAGAACCCGGTTCTCCTCGACCAGGTACTCGATCACCTCCTGCTGGCGGCGGCCCATCCAGCCTGCGACGGAGACGAGGAGGAGCTGGAGCGGTTGGATCGCGGCGTTCATGCGGGCATTGTAGGCGCACGGTAGGCTCTCCCTAGTAAGGGCTTACGTCACGGCCGAGTTTGTGGATAGGACGCGATCGGATCCGGCGCCGTGCCCAGCAGGGTCAGCGGGCCCGGTTTGGCTGCGAGCATGTGCAGATGCTGTTCGATGGCGCCAGCGCCGAGGTCGAAGGTCGACCGGACCAGCACCTGCTCACCCACGGGGACGAGGGTCGGCGGACCGACGCGGTCGAGCAGCAAGGCTGTGTCGCTACGCGCCCGGCCAGCCGTCACCACAAAGGGCCTGCACGAGCTGCCTGACGGCCGCATCGCCTATGACCTACGCCACAGCTTGGAAATGATCTTCTGAACTTTACCCACCTGCTCAGCGAACGCTGACCCACCTCGAGCCCGAGATCCGGAAGCTGTTGATCCCTACATCGTCAGCGCTCTGCAGAAGGAATGCTCGAGGTGCGTCAGGTACTCAAGTGTAAGCAGCTTCACGCCCGCGCGGCATCCCTTGTCCCGCGCCCTCACTCTCGCTCGACAGTCCGGGGAAGTCGACCTGCGGTGACTCTGGTAGGGGCCGCAGAGCATCGCGCGAAGAGGCATGAGATGGTGGCGATCCGCAGCCGCCGACCGTCGACCTCGTGGACACCAGCACGGGGGCGGCGTCCCCCGCCGAACCCCGGCAGGCTCGGCGTCACGCGAGTTCACCGTTGTGGTAGATCCGCTGCACGTCGTCGCAGTCGTCGAGGAGCTCGACGAGCTTGTCGAGCGTGGCGCGGTCTTCGCCTTCGAGTGCCGTCGTTGCCTGCGGGACGAACTGGATCTCGTCGACGTCGAAGTCGATCTCGCCGAACGCCTCGGCGAGAGTCTTCTTGGCCTTGCCGTACTCGTGGCTCGGGCAGAACACGGTGATCTTGCCCTCCTCGAACTCCGTGTTCGTCACGTCGGTGTCCTGTTCGAGGAGTGCCTCGAGCGCCTCCTCTTCGTCCGCTTCCCCGTCGCCGTCGAAGACGAAAATCGCGAGATGGTCGAACGTGTGCGCGACCGATCCGGCGTTGCCGAGTGTGCAGCCCGTCCTCGTGAAGCAGGTCCGGACCTCGTTGAACGTCCGGGTGGGATTGTCGGTCAGGCACTCGACGATGATCGCCACGCCGCGGGGGCCGTAGCCTTCGTAGCGTGCCGGAGCGTAGTCTTCGCCGCCGGCACCGCTGGCCTTCTCGAGCGCACGCTCAATGACGTGGGAAGGGACTTGGTCCTTCTTCGCGCGGGCGATCAGTGTCTTCAGCAGCGGATTTGATTCTGGGCTGGCACCGCCGGCCTTCGCGCAGACGTATAGCTCGCGCCCATAGCGGCTGTAGATCCTCGTCTTGGTGGCCGCGGTCTTGGCCATCGAATCCTTGCGGTTCGCGTATGCCCTGCCCATGAATCGGTCTCGATGGTGGTGAGTTGTGGATCACGTCGATGCGCAGCGTCCCGGTTCGCGCCGCGGTGATCAAGCAGAACGGCAGCGCGCCTCGGCGGGAGCATCCACGATGAGGACGTCGACCCTTCGAATCTCGTGCAGGCTACGCCGGTGCGTCTCGGGTCGGAGCGCGGCTTCCTGGAGATCCCGAAGGCACCCGGACAGCGAAGCGTGGCGCGACGGTCCAATCCGAGAGGCTATGGCCTGCTGGTCCTGGTCCTCGTGGCTTATCTGATGCCGGCGCCATCGGTGCGAGCCCAGATCTGGGATCTCGCCGACCTCTGGCTGGCGTGCCCGATCCTCGAGGGCATCCAGATCGCGTTTCCCCAACAGGATCTGCACATCAGGACGCTTCCGGAGAGCTGGAGGCCGGCGAGGGGCAAGGCCGAGGTGGGCTGAACACTTCGACCTGGGCGGCTGCGACGCACGACGGTGTCCCCTCGCGGTATCGTGAAGCGCTGCCAACAAAAAGGGAGCCTGGTTATGAGCGCACGACGTCTGAGAGGATCCGTCAGCGAATCATCGCCATACACGGGTCGAAGAGCGCGGCCGCTGATTGGCGTGCTCACGCTGGTGTTGTGGTGCCCGGCCCTCACCGCGCAGAGCTGTCCGGCCACGTCGTGGCTCACCCCCGGAGCTGGGACCTCAAACCATCACTTCGGTGACGAAGTGATGGTTCACGGCAACCAGCTGTACATCACCTCGTCGGGTGACGGCTCCTTCGGCACGGTGGCGGTACACGATGGGGTCAGCGGCGATCCCGTCGACGAGCTGCAGCTGCCCACGCTCCCCGCCGGGACTGGCGCTGGCTTCGGCTGGCGCATGGCCAGTGACGGCCAGCATGTCGTGGTGACCGCCAGGGGCACGTCAGGCGCACCCCCCGGCGCAGCCGTCTATGACGCGCAGACGGCTGCGCTGGTCAGGACGCTGCTCCCCGCGGGCGCCGGCTACTCCGATCAGTTCGGTGGAGCGGTCGACGTGGACGCCGGGCTGGTCGTGATCGGCGCCAGCTTCGACGACACCCAGGGCATCAACGCCGGATCCGTTTACCTCTTCGACGCGGTCGCCGGCACACAGCTGTGCAAGCTCGCTCCGGAAAATCTAGAGGTCCAGGACTCCTTCGGGATGGGCGTGGCGATCCGGGGCGGCACCTTGGCGGTCACCGCGCAGTGGGACGACGATGCGGGCCTCAACGCTGGAGCGCTCTACCTCTACGACATCAGCGACCCCACGCAACCGGTGCAGACGGCCAAGCTCACCCCAGGCGTGGCGGGAGACACTTTCGGCGCGTCGATGCGCCGCGACGGCGACACGTTGATCGTGGGGGCGACGCTGGACAACGACTTCACCCTGGGCGCCGACGTCGGCTCGGCCACGCTGTTCGACATCACGACGGGTGCGCAGCTCGCCAAGCTGATCCCTGCGACTGCCGAGCCCGGCGACAGCTTCGGTACGACCGTCGCTCTCGGCGGCGGCTTCGCCGTGCTGGCGGCCGACGGTGAGTTCCCGGACGACCGGCGGGTCGTCGTCTTCGATGCGTCGACCGGCGCCGAGCTGACCGAACTGGAGACCGCGCGCGAATACGCCGACGGACTCTTCGGCGAAGTGCTCGCAACGGGCGACGCTGGCGTCTGGGTCGCGGCGACCCACGCCAACGCGCCCAGCTTCAAGTCCGGCGCGGTCGCCCACTACGCCAACCTGAAGGGCGCCTGGATCGACCTCGGCGACTCCCTCGACGGCGTGGCCGGCCGGCCGACGCTGAGCGGCCAGGGCATGCTCACGGCCGGCAGCCAGGCCCAACTCGTGCTCGACGACGCGGCGCCTTTCGCAGACTCGGTGCTGGTGGTCGGCTTCGACACGTTGGGAGCGTCGCTCAAGGGAGGCGTGCTAGTGCCCACACCCGACATCGTTCTTCCCGGGCTGGACACAGGCGCCGGTGGAGGGTGGAGCCTCACCGCGCCGATCCCGCCGGGCCTGCCCGCGGGCCTCGCCGTCTACTGGCAGGTTTGGATTCCCGACGCCGTCGGCCCGGCGGGCCTCGCGGCAAGCAACGGACTGCTGACGCTCACGCCATGTCCCTGAGCGGCGGTCACGGCCCCCACGCCGCGCAAGCCAGGGCTCGCTAGCGAAGCTCGCCGTCTGTGTGTGGGTCCATCAACGTGCGTCACCCGACGCGCGCCGCCGACCCTTGGCCCACCCATTTCGCAGCGAACGGTGGCCACGCAGGTATTCCAGCGGGGATCGACTCGCGGCCACGAGGGAGGGGCGGCCAGTGACCGACGTCTCTTCCGGGACCAATCGCAATCCGAATCGTGCGAGCAAGCGCACCAACTTTGACCAGATCTTCCTGATGGCCTCCGACGAGGAGGACGACGCGTTCGAGCACGACCACAAGCTCAAGCTGCTACCGCGCCTCGCGCGCCAGGTGAGCGTCTACTACCATCGGGGCGACACGGCCATGTCGATCGGCGACGTCACCAAGGGCAGCCCGGACAGGCTGGGAGAAGACGGGCCTCGGGCGCCGTTCCAGCGTGGCGCGGGCGGTGGGCGAGAGACCGCGCGGGGACCCGCAGAGGCGGTCGGTGGGGCAGGCTGGCTTCGTTTACCGGACCACTTTTCCCGGTGCCTCCCGCAAGCAGAACATTCTTCAGTGGCCCAGCTCCAGGTTGGCGGTGGCTCCGGAGCCGGCGCAGAAGTCGCAGGGGAAGGTGTTGGTCGTGTGTTCGGTCATGTGGTAGGTGTTGGTGTAGTACTCCTTGTACATGGAGTCGTATTCCATCCGGTCTTCATCCCAGTGACGCACTTCGGTTTGGGTTCGCGTTCCCTCACCGTCGCAGGCGATGCAGGTCAGGACAATATTGTCGAAGAGCGGTCCGGTTTCGGAGAGCTGGAAGGTGGGGACCTTGGTGTGATCGGGGAACCAGATCGGTTTGCCAAATCCGAAGAAGAGCACGTTGTTGGAGTCTTCCACGGACTTGACCAACAGGAAGGCGTTTTCGATGCCGCCGGGGAAGCTCTTGCGAACGCAGGCCACGTCGGAATAGTCCAGCTCGTCGATGGTTTTCATGACGGCCGGGTGTTCGTCGCCGTCGGGGTTGATGACCTTGCGTTCCCAGGCGAGGGCTTTCCAAACCTTCTCTGAATCCGGCCGCATGCGCAGGGCCCAGGCGCGGCGTTCTTCATAGATTCTTGCCAGGGCTTCGTCGTTGGCTTGTTGCTCGTCCAGGCGGTACACGTACACATCACCCGTGTCCGAGGCGTGTTGGCCGTTCTTCCACACGTAGAAGAAGCGCGGATGGTTGGAGCCATTGTCCTTGTAGGAAAGGCCCACCGTGTAACCCGTGGGTTGACCATTCTCGAACCAGCCCTCCTCGAAAGAAGTGTAGGGGTGGTGCCCCATCTTGCGGCCGAATCCGGTGGCCTTTCCGTCCTGGACCTGGCCGTGCCAGGTAACACCACCTCCCAGATCCAGTGTTTGGAAGCGCGCGATGAAGCCGGCCAGGGTCGTTCCTTCGGGCAATACCCGTCGTAGCTCTTCACTGCGGTTGCCACTGCGGTCCACAATCTCCATGTACGGAGGGCCCACCTTCGGTTGAACCAGGTTCCAGCCGGCGATCAGGTGGGGATCGGCGTCGGGATCCTGTTGGGCTTCGATGAAGCGAATGGGGCCACTTTCGGGGGTCACTCGAACCACACCCTTGGGGACGCCATTCTCGTAGTTGGCGCCGAACCAAGCATGCACATAGCTACCCTTAACCGGTTTGAATCCTGGTACACGAATCCGGCAGTACCCGTGTTTCCTCCCGTTGCGGTAGTTGGCGTCCAGGTCGGGACCGGTCCATTTCCCCTCGCGACATCCATTGAGTAGGAAGCCCTTGGCGGACAGTTCAAAGTCCTCGTCCGACGTGTCTACTTGATCCCAGGGGATGTCCTTGCGCTTGAGAATCGAATTGACCCCTTGCCAGTTCCCTTCGGGGTCGAGTTCCCCTTCGGAGTAGGCCGTGATCCGCCAGTCGTTTTTTGCCACGCACACGCGGCCCCAACTGGGCACGCCGTCGGTCCACACGCCACGGAATCCGAGCACCGCGTGGGTGCCGCCGGTGCTGGCCACGAAGTGGGTTCGAATCTCGTCCCAGGAGTTGCTGAACAGGGGCATGTAGGTGATGTGCTGGTACACACTGCCTTCGGTCATGACCCCATCCTTCGCCTCGCCGTCCACCAAGAGCAGGCCCCGGTAGAATCCGCGGACGTGCCCATTCAGCCTCTTGTCCTTCCACGTGCCGCTCAGGACCAAGTCCCCGACGGTCAGCGCCCCCACGCCGTTAACCTTATTGCCCGACACACCCTTCCAGGAGCCCTGGTCGGTCGTCGGCAAAGCCTTGACCATGGCCAGGGCTTCGTTCACGTCGAGTACGCGCTGCTCACGGGACTGCAGTTCGTTTACGAGATTGTAGTCCGACTTTGCCTTGGAGGAAGAGGTGGAAGAGCAGGCGGCCACACAAAGGGTGAGGCCGATCAGGATGAGACGAAGAACCATGGGGCGGGGACGGGGAGGGGGGGGATCGTGCTGACAGGTTGATGGCTATTGTATCGGGGTGGGCTTTGTGTCCGTTGAGTGGTTTTCTCACCTCGCGGCGATGGCGGGGGGCGCGCCATATTCGAGATGGCCGTCGACGTGCTGCGCTGCGGGCTCTGCGGTGGGCAGCGGCTGATCGCGCAGATCACACGGCCCCATGTCGTGGAGCCCATGCTGGCGTCGCTCGGGCTGCCGACCACGGCCCCGTTGGTGCATCCGGCGCGGGGTAGGCCCGAGCTGTTCTGAGGCTGTTCTGAGCGAGCTGAAGACGGGCGTTGGTCGGTGCGCGCTGACGGCGCGACAGGGGAGGGTCCGTGTGCCGGGCGGGGTGGAGATGCGATGCTGGCGCGATGGGGCGTTCGCCAGGGATTTGTAGCGAGAGCGGCGGGCGAGAGAGCGTCTGGGGACCTGCGGAGGCTGTCGGTGGGGTAGGATGGCAGCGCTCGCCGGGGCTGCTTGGCCGTGATGGGGGGGCTTTGAAATACCTACGCGCTTCTCCCGCCTTGAGCCTCACCATGCTGCTGAAGCATTCGTCCTTCGCCCTCGGCGCCATTCTCGTCGCTCTCTGCTTTCTCCCTCGGGGCGTGACCCAGCCGGTCCAGGTCGAGGCTCAGCTGCGGAATCCGATCGCGCCCCTGGGCGCCAGCGACCACTACCAGCTCAGTCAGTTTGTCGATGCCGGACTGGGACGCCTGCACCAGGCGATCGCCACCATCGGCGCGCAACCGGCTGTCCTGTTCCTCGACAGGAACGACACCCTCGGAGACGACGTGACGGTTCCGGCCGGCATCACCCTCGCTCATTTCGGTGGTGGCACGATTGACCTCGCCGGCCAGGCGCTGGTCGTGAACGGAGCCTTCCTCGCCGCCCAAGCCCGGGTGTTCACGGACTCCGGCGTCACCGGTGAGGTTCACTTCGCTCCAGGCAGCGTCTCACGGGTCGTGCCCCAGTGGTGGGGAGCCAACACGGATGAGAGCGTGCAGATTGCGCTCGACGCGGCGGCCGAGTGTGGCGCCGAGCTCTTCTTGCCGGCGGGCACCTACGTCTTCGACGCGAAGGTGGAGTTCCTGTTCAGCGAGATGGGCTTCGATGCCCGCGCCCTGACCGTCCGCGGCGCCGGGCCGGGGCGCACGGTGATCGACAACCAATCTGCCGGTGAGCCGTCCTTCTCTTTCGGCACCGCGGACCCGGCGTCTCAGTGGGGTTGGTTCCTCACCGTGGAGGGGCTGGAGTTGATCAGTTCGACGGGCAGCGGGTCGGCCGGTCTCGAGGCCCGGGACGTCTGGATCGGGCGGATCGCCGACTGCCGCGTGGCCGATCACGCGGGCAACGGGATCCTGCTGCGCGCCGAGCTGAATGACTTCGCCACACCCAAGACCTGGACCATCGAGCGGTCGCTCATCGTCCAGAACGGTGGCTACGGGATCCGCCTGGACTCGACCAGCAACGAACTTCCCTACAACGTGATCCTGGATCAACTCGACGTCGAGCTCAACGCCGAGGGCGGCCTCTACGCCGCATCCGAGCTGATGAAGGTGACCAACTCGATCTTCGCCTACAACGGGAGCGCTCCGACCTCGAACGGTGGCATCCACGTCACGGGCATCACGGGATTCACCCCCTACGGGAATGTGATCGCGGGCTGCGCCTTCGAAGGGAACCGTCCGTATTCGGTCTACGCGGATCGCGCCGCCAACCTGACCATCGCCCGGAACGAGTTCAGCCGTGTCCTGCAGTTCGGCGTCCCTCAACCCGATGATCAGTTCATTCGGCTCGACGGCCCCCAGGGCGTCGACAACGCGATCATCGAGCACAACCAGTTCGGCTCGGGTGTCCAGGGGCCCTTCACGGCCATCGTCGGCGGGCCCGGACTGCGCAACGCCGACCTCGACAACAACGTCTTCAATCTCAACTTCCCGGCGGGAGACACCAGGTTCGCCTTCGCGCAAGGGACCCAGTCGACCTACCGCCAGTTCGGAGACACGGTGCTGACGAACCAGAGCCTCTCGTTCGCCGACCCCGTCACGGGAAACACAGACGTGGTCCTCGACCGGGGCGCCCCGGGCATGTTGTCCGTCTCCGGAGGCTTCGTCAATGGCATGCAGACGGTCCAGGCGGCCGGCAGTTCGCTGCTGATCGACTGTAAACTGGGGCTGACCGTGATCCACACCTTGCCGAACAACATCGTGGTCCAGCCTCCCGTCAATGCGCCGCCCGGGGCTGTGCTGAACCTCGTCATCTTTCAGGGCTCGGACAACTTCACCGTCTCGTTCGACCCCATCTTCAAGCGCGCCGGCCCCTTCAGCGTCGATGAGGTCAGCTTCTCGACCGCCCAGTTCGTCTACACGGGCCTGTACTGGGTCCAACTCGGCGAGGCTGCCCTCAGCGCGCCGCTCTGAGAACGGGCCCGGCGATCGCCACCCAGCGGCAACTCGGGGTGGCAGGCGACGCAAGCGCGGAACGAGATCGTCGGGCCCACCGCTCGGTTCGTGGGGAGGTGGTCGTAGAATGGGCGCATGTCCAGTGCGCCCCTCTTCAGACCCTCTCTGTCGCTGATCGGTGGCGCTCTGTTGTGGGCGCTCGCAGCTTGCGCCGAGGGTGCTGCACCGCCCGCCGACACGCGCCTGGCCGACGCCTTGCGTCCGGCCATGGAGCTGGTCGCCGAGGGGAGCTTCGATCAGGCCTTCGCCCTCGCCGATGATTACGCCGAGGTGCCGGGCGCGCTCGACTATCAGGCCGAGTTCATGCGGGGCTACGCGCGTCACAAGGCCAAGCGTTATGCGGCGGCGCGCGAGCATTTTGAGCGCGCCGTGTCCCTGGCTCCCGACTACCACCCGACCTGGCACTTCTTGGGCTTCGCCTGCCATGCCCTCGGCGACCTCGACCGCGCCGAGCAGGCCTTCGCCGAGCACGCCCGGCAGGTCCCCGGCGAGGGCTCTCCGGGAGGGCCGGGTGCTGATGATCAGGACACGGTCGCCCCGGGTGCGGGCGTTGGCCCGGGGGCCGCGCAGGGCCGGGTCAACTCGAGGGGGTCAGGGGGGCTGCGATCTGCTGCCAGCGCCGAGCGCTTTGCATTCGTTGACGTGGCCGAGCCTGCGGGGCTCGCGCTGCATGTGACCTCGGGGCGCACCCCTGCCACGCAGATCGTCGAGGTCAAAGGCGGCGGCGTGGCGCTCATCGACCGGGACGCCGACGGCGACTGGGACCTCTTCGTGCCCAACGGCGCGACCCTCGACAGCCCTGAGCGGGGCCCGGGCTGCCGCTTTGGCGTGCCGAGGACCGCCCGATCCAGCCCGCTGCGGGTCGAGGTGCGCTGGCCCGACGGCTGGTCGCAGGCGCTCGCTGACGTGCTGCCGGGCGAACTGCTTGTCGAGCGCCGAAGCCCGTGCCCTAGTTCAAGCCAACCAGCAGCTCGTCGAGCGCCTCTCGCGCCCAGCGCGATCCATCCCACGTCATGGGCGACACTTGCTGCTGGCCATCGACCGCAACCATGACACGGACGGCGAGCGGGATCTCGAGTCCAGCGAGTTCGACACGCTGAGGGCGGCTGGCGAGAGAGCGCGTGGGGACCTGCGGAGGCTGGGGCAGACGAGGGGGGATAGCACAGCAGCTTCCGCCAGGTGGTCATCGCAGCGCAATCTCGGCAAGGTCGATCGTGTGCTCCTCCCGGACCACTCATCGAGTAGAATCTCCCGCGATGTCGGTCCGTTGGGTCTTCTTGTGGGTGGGCCGGCAACGCTAGCCGAGGAGGGATCAGATGAGGCTCAACCCTGGACAGGCATCCGCGGACATTCCGTCGGGTCGCCGGCGACGTCCCAAGCGGTCCCTGTCACGCCGGCTGGCCGTGGCTGCCCTCGCGGTCTCGGTGTCGCTGCTGTTGGGCGAAGGCGTCGTCCGCTTGGCCGGCGCCGGCGGCGTGACCCTCTCCCGCGGTCGGCTCCACGCCTACGATGCTGACGCGGGGTGGGCCTGCGCTCCCGACCTCCACGTGCGCTACGCCCAACCTGGCAGCTTCGATGTGCTGGTGCGGACCAACACAAGGGGGCTGCGGGACCGGGAGCACAGCTTGGCCAAGCCCGAGGGAGTGACGCGGGTGGCGTGCCTCGGTGACAGCTTCATGTGGGGGTTCGGCGTCGAGAATGACGAGATGCTCTCGTCAGCCCTGGAGCGATCCTTGCATGGAGTCGAGACCATCAACTTCGGCGCCAACGGATACAGCGCCGTTCAGTCGCTGGTGCGCCTGGAGACCGAAGCGCTCGCCTACGACCCGGACTGGGCCCTGCTCACCTTCTGCTGGAACGATCTGGAGGACAACTTCGATGACAAGGACGGTGGCCGCCCCGCCCTGCGGATGGGAGTGGGGGAGCCTCACATCGAGAACCGCCCGGTGCGGCGACCGTGGAAGTCTCCGGTCAAGCAGTGGCTTCGTGCGCACTCTCGACTGTTTTCTTTCGGTGAGTCGTGTTGGCTGCAATACAGATCGCACATGAAGGCCAGCCACCTGGCGTCCACGAGCACTCCGAGCGCCCATGCTGCTGGGCTCACGTCGGCCCCCTTGCATGGTGCGTCCGCACAGGGGCCTGAGGGGCGTGATCTGCAGCTGTCCCAGGCGCCTTGCCTGATCGAGGTGGATGAGGAGCAGCTTGAGATCTCGCGCCTGCAGGTAGACGTGGGGCAAGGGCCCGAGCTGGAGCGGGCCTGGCAAGGTGAGCGCTGGCTGATCGAGCAGATCCGCGACACCATGGCGCGACATGGTGGGCACCTGCTGGTGGCCTACGTCACCGTTCAGGACGAGGTCGACGAGGACTTGTTCACCCGCTGGCTTGATGCGCAGCCACCTTCAGCGCCGCGCTCCCAGATCGATCCGCACCGGGCAGCCACCCGATTGGGTCAAGCCTGTGAGGATCTCAAGGTGCCCTTCCTGGACCTGACGCCAGCCTTCGCAGAGTCCGGTGATCCGGAGGCGCTCTTCCTCCGGGACAACGGCCACTGGTCTGCCAAGGGGCACGCCGTAGCGGCGGCCGCTGTGGCCGATCGACTGAAGGCGCTCACCGGCAGCTGAATGGCTCGGGCCAGCCGGCCATCCCGCCTCCGTGGTGTGGACGAGCTGAGCCCTGCCTTCTGCCGAGCGCGTCCCCGTGTCCGCCGTCACTCTTCAACGTTGCGCCGGTCGCCTGCGACCCCTGCTCGCGGGCCTGGTGGTGATTCACGCGGCGGCCAGCAGAGGAGGTCGGTAAGATAAGATGGCAGCGCTCGCCGGGGCTGCTTGGCCGTGATGGGGGGCTTTGAATTGCTTGCGCCCCCCGGGGATCCTGCTTTCTCCCCGGCCGTTCCGATCTACAATCCACGGCCCAAGCCCAGCGTGGCTCCCCCGTGCGGCGGGTTCTGCTCCCGCGCCCCGATGACCGCCACTCCGTCCCCCATTGTTGGTGACCCATGACCGACAGCGCACCCGACCTCGGCCGCCTGCGCATCGATCGCAGCACAGCTCCGGGCAGGGGCGGCAAGGCCGGCTGGATCGTGGCCGTCCTGATCGCCGTGCTGGCTGGCCTGCACGGCGCCTGGCGCGAGGGGCTGTTGGGCGACCTGGGCCTCGACTCCCGTCCTGTGGTGCGCCTGGGCCGAGTGGTACGCCGAGGCGAGCTGGTGCAGCGCAGTGGCATCTCGGCCAACGGCTACGTCGTCGCTCGACGCCGAGCGGCGCTCTCCACCGACATTCAGGGCCGCATCGTCGAGCTGAAGGTCGAAGAGGGAGACCGCGTTGAAGCGGGGCAGCTCGTGGCCCGCCTCGACACCCGTCAGCTGGAGGCAAACCTGGCCGTGGCCCGGGCCCTGCAGGCTCAAGGGCGCGCCGCCCTGCGCAAGGCCGAAAAAGATGCCCAGCGCCTCGCCGCCCTGGTGCTCACGGGCGACGCCTCGGTCTCCGAGAATGACGGAGCCATCGCCGCCCTGGACGAGGCCCGGGCCTACGTCGATTCGCTCACCGCGCGCATCGCAGAGATCGAGGTGAGCATCGACAAGTCGTCGGTCTACGCACCCTTCGCCGGAGTGATCACTGCCAAGGACGCCGAAGTGGGTGAGGTCGTGGCCGCCCTGGGAGCCAGTGGCCCGAACGCCCGGGGCGCCGTGGCCACCCTGGTCGACTTCGACACGCTAGAGGTGCAGATCGAGCTGGCCCAATCGGCCCTGGCAGCCGCGCGGCAGGGCGCCGCCGTCACCCTCTATCTCGACGCCTATCCTGACCACGCCTACCCCGGACGTGTGCGCCAGATCTGGCCCACGGCGAACCGCACCAAGGCCACGGTCGAGGTGCGCGTCGAGTATCTCGAACGCGATGACCGCATCTTGCCCGAGATGGGCGTGAGGGCCGTGTTCAGCGACAGCTCAACGGCCGCGGTTGTGGTCGACGAGGGCGTCTCGGTCACCGTTCCTGAAGCGGCGGTGCTCGGCCCCGAAGGTCGTCGCACCGTCTTCATGTACGACGATGGGGTGGCCCGCCTGGCGCCCATCGAGACAGGGGGTGACGCGGTTGCAGGCCAGGTGCCCGTCCTCTCGGGACTCTCCGGCAACGAACAGGTCCTGCTCGACCCGCCCAATGATCTGAGCGACGGCGCGCCTGTGCGCCTCGCAGACGAGGGTTAACAGCGTATGCCCTCGCACCCTGTGCGCTCGCCCGGGCATACTGCCACCCCCAACCACCGGAGCTAGCAGGCCATGTCTCACGTGATCGAGTTGCAGTCCGTCACGAAGCGCTACCGCAGAGGCGGCGAGACGCTCACGGTGCTCGACGATCTCGACCTCAGCATCGAGGCCGGCGAGGTGGTGGCGCTCATGGGGCCGAGCGGGTCGGGCAAGTCGACCATTCTCAACGTGGTGGGCGGCCTCGACCGTCCCGACTCGGGCACGGTGAGGGTCGCAGGCGAGACCATCAGCGACTTCCCCGATCGACGCTTGCCTGGCTGGCGCGCCCGGCACATCGGCTTCGTCTTTCAGTCGTTCAACCTCGTGCCCGTGCTCACCGCGCGGGAGAACGTCATGCTGCCCCTGCTGCTGACCCCGCTGAGCCGGGCTGAGCGCGGGCGCCAGGCCGATTTCGCCCTCGAGATCGTGGGCCTCGCCGACCGCGCCGGCCACCGCCCGCGCCAGCTCTCCGGTGGACAAGAGCAGCGCGTGGCCATCGCCCGAGCCATCGCCAGCGACCCGGAAATCGTCCTGGCCGATGAGCCCACAGGCGACCTCGACCGGGACAGCGCCACGTCGATCATGGAGCTGATCGGTCGGCTCAACGAGGAGCTGGGCAAGACCTTCGTGGTCGTCACCCACGATGAACTGGTCGGCGATTGCGCCGGGCGAGTGCTGCACCTCGACAAGGGAGTGCTCAACGACACCACGGCGACCGCCGGGCCCCCGCGCCCATGACCACGCCCTGGATCCTGGTACGCAAGAACCTCGCCAGCCACTGGTTTCGCAGCGGCCTGACGATCGCCGCGACGACCCTGGCCATGCTGCTCTTCTGCATCGTGACGTCGATCGTCACCACCCTCGACAAGGCCATCAGCTCCGCCGCCGCCAACCGCCTCGTGGTGCAGTCTGAGGTCTCTCTCTTCGTCGACCTGCCCCTCGACTACCAGGCCAAGATCGCGGCCGTCCCCGGCGTCGAGGCCGTGAGCAAGATGCAGTGGTTCGGGGGCTACTACCAGGACGAGAACAACTTCTTCGCCCAGTTCGCCGTCGACCAGGATCGCTTCTTCGACATGTACGCGAAGGACATCGAGATCACCGAAGGGCTCGCCAGGCCCGGCGCCGGTGGTGCGAGCAGCGCCAACACAGACGGCTCCCCTGCGAACGCCAGCGGTGCGGACGAAGCCAGCGCCGACATCGTCAGGGGCCCCGCAGCCCGCGATGCGGCGCTCTCCGCACTGACCGCCGAACGCCGCGGCACCATCGTCGGCCAAGGCCTGATGGATTCGCTCGGCTGGAAGGTCGGGCAGACCGTGCCCATCACGGGCCGCATTTTTCCAAGGGCCGACGGCAGCGCATGGGACCTGGTCATCGTCGGCGTCTACCGCCCCACGCGCACCAATGTCGACGACCGCACCATGTGGTTTCGCTGGGACTACTTCGAGGAGACGGTGCTGTCCGACAGCCCGGGCATCGATCTGGGCACGGGCGTGTTCATGGTCAACCGGGCTCCCGGCGCGGACGCCGCAGGGGTCATCGCCGACATCGACGCACTGTTTGCCGCTGGCCCACAGAAGACGGCCACCACCACCGAGGCCGCCTTTCAGGCCACCTTCGTGGCCATGCTGGGCAGCCTGCCCGAGTACATGCGCGCCATCGGCGGCGCCATCGTCTTCGCGGTTCTCTTCTCGGTGGTCAACACCATGCTGCTCGCGGCGCGACAACGCACGCGCTCGGTGGGAATCCTCAAGGCCCTTGGCTTCAGCAACGGCGCCTTGGCCCGAGTGCTGCTGGCCGAGTCGAGCCTGCTGGCCCTGCTCGGGGGCGTCGCGGGAGTGGCCGCTGCCAAGCTGACCGAAGAACCCTTGCGCATGGCACTCGGCCCCAACATGCCGGGCTACTCGGTCCAGTCAGGCACGGTCGTCCTGGGCCTGGCCATCGCCGTCGCCGTCGGGCTCATCGCAGGCCTGGGGCCGTCGCTCATCGCTCGCAGCCTGACCCCCGTCGACGCCCTGAGGAGTGAAGGCTGATGCTGCCTCTGCGCTATTCGCTGCGAAACGTCGTCGTGCGCCGCAGCTCGGCCTTGCTGACCACGCTCGGCATCGCTCTCACCGTGGCCGTCTTCGCCGGGGTGCTCTCCATGCGCGAGGGCTTCCAGTCGATCTACCGGTCTCGAGGCGAGAGCGACGTGGCCATTTACCTACGCCCCGGAGCGGGGTCAGAAGGCGAATCGGCCATCCGCCGTCAGCAGGCGGAGATCTTGATCAAGGAGCGCCCAGAGATCGCACGGGACGCCACCGGCAAGCCCCTGGCTGCCATGGAGACGTTTCTGGCGGTCTACATGGAGCAAGTCTCTGGTGGCCAGGTCAACGTGCCCATCCGCGGCATTCAGCCGGCGTCTCTCGAGATCATGGGCGACGCGGTGCAACTGCTCGACGGGCGCTGGATGCGCTGGGACAGTGACGAGGTCGTCGTCGGGCTCCCGCTCACCGAGCGCATGCAGGGCGCGCGCATCGGCGATACGATCACGCTCAACCTGACGCCCTTCAAGGTCGTCGGGGTGTTCGCCCACGACGGCGCCCAGAGCAGCGAGGTCTGGGGAGATGTGAACCGCATGATCGAGGCTCTCGACCGGCCGTTCTATCAGCGCGTGGTGGCCCGGGTGCAGCCCGGCACCGATTTCGCCGTCCTCACCGAACAGCTGCGCAACGACAAGCGGGTGCCCATGCAGGTGCTGAGCGAAGCCGACTACCTGGCCAAGCAGACCACCGCCCTGAGCCTGCAGCTGACGTTCTTGGCGGGCTTCCTGACCCTGCTCATGGGAGCCTCGGCGGTGCTCGGCGCGATGAACACCATGCTCGCCTCCGTGGCCTCACGCACCCACGAGATCGGCGTGCTGCTGTCGCTTGGTTACAGCCGCATCGCGATCTTCGTCACCTTTCTGTTCGAGTCCGCGATGATCGGTCTGGTCGGCGGATCCCTGGGCGTCCTCATCAGCTTGCCCTTTGATGGCATGGGCACAGGCATGACCAACTTCAACACCTTCACCGATGTGAGCTTCTCTTTTGACGTCACGCCCCAGCTGATGCTCACCTCGGTCGGGCTGTCGTTCGCCCTGGGCATCATCGGTGGAGCGCTGCCGGCGTTGCGCGCGGCGCGGCTGCCCCCGGTGACGGCGCTGCGAGGTGGGTGAAGGCTGGGTGGCGCGCGAGCCGCGCTGCCTCGCTCGCCGACCATCCCGACCAGAGGGCGCGGCTACGATGAGGCCGATGGACGCTTGCTTGACCCTCCCACGATGACACGTTCGCTGCTTGGCGGCTGAGATCGACCCGCTGTTGGCGCTGCCTGAGCCGGCCAGCGCCGGGCTGGCGGGCGACGCGCGGGTCTGAGAAGTGCGGGTCTGAGGAGAGGAGGGGCTCCAGGCTCTCCGGACAATCTGCGTGCCGGGTGGCTGCGCTCTCGGATCGCCTTCCCCTACCATGGCGCCCACGATGCTCTCCTCCATCCGGCTCTGACGACGACCCCATGACGCACGATGCCTCCTCCGCCGTGGGCCCGGACCGCGACCCACTCACGGACCCGCTCCTTCGAGACGTGCCCGAGGCCGAGGGGCACAAGATCCTCGATGATCGCTATGTGCTCTTCGACGTCCTGGGGCGGGGCGGCATGGGAGTCGTCTACCGTGGCCATCATCTGGGCCTCGATCTCGAGGTGGCGATCAAGTGCCTTGATCCGTCGCTGGTGAGGCACGACGCCCAGCTGGTCGTGCGATTCGAACGGGAAGCGAAGGCGGCCGCGCGCATCAAGGATTCCCATGTCGTGGCCGTTCGCGACGTGGCAAGAGCGTCCGGGCTGCACTACATCTCCATGGACTTCGTGGCCGGTGAGAACGCCCGTCAGAGGGTGCATCGAAAGGGACCGTTGGCCATCGGAGAGGCCCTCGCCATCGCGCTCGGAGGGGCCAGGGGCCTTGCCGCCGCCCACGAAGCGGGGCTGGTTCACCGGGACGTCAAGCCTGACAACATCCTCATCTCGACCGACGGCGAGGTGAAGCTCGCCGACCTGGGGCTGGCCAAGCTGTCCGGGGACAGCGACATGACCATGACCGGCGTGGGCATGGGCACGCCGAGGTACATGTCGCCAGAGCAATTCGAGGACGCGAAGCAGGTCGGCACGAGGGCCGATGTGTACTCGCTCGGCGCGACGCTGTTCTTCTTGCTCGTAGGCGAAGACGGCATCGACGGGGAGACTCCAGCCAACGTCTGGCGCAAGGTCTGTGACGGGGAGTTCCCGTCAGCTCGGGCGCGGCGGCCCGACGTGCCTGCGTCCCTTGACGCCTTCATCGTCCGCTGCATCGCGAAAGAGCCCGCCCATCGGCCGGCAGACGGGAGCGCCCTGGTCGCCGAGCTGCTGAGTGTCATGGAGAGCCTGGGCCTGCCCCAGCACAACCCGCTCGACGATGAGCTGGCAGATGCCCAGGCCGGGCCAACCCTGCTGAATGTCGCCTTGGTGTCGCCCCCTCCGCAGCAGACGCTGCTCAGGATCCAGGCGAGCCTTGCCGGGGGCGTGCAGACTCCCCTGCCCTCCGGGGAGTCTGCCGTGCCAGGTCAGGACGCAGGTCTGAGCGCTGGCGTCGAGGCCATGGAAACCCTGGCCCCAGCTCCACCCCCGCGGCCCATGGCGCCCGTCGACGGTCCATGGTTCACACGCCGCCCCCTGCAGGTCTGCATGCTGGCCCTCGTCCTCCTCGCGGCGTTCGGCTGGTTCCTGGTCGGTGACGACGGCGACACACGTACAGCCCCCACGACACCGGCCATCGCTGCTGGCGGCGAGCCCCTCACCGACTCGCAAGGAACGTCGTCTTCAGCGAGTTCAGGAGTGACTTCGGAGCCGTCGCCAGAGGGCCGTCTGGATCTCGAGCCACGACCAGCGCTGATCACGGGGCGGGTCATCGACAACTCAGGTGCACCAAAACCCGGGGCCATGGTAGAGGTCTTCACGTTTGCCGGAACCGAACAGCTGAACAGACTCAAGTTCAGTGGCCTGAGCACCCGCACCGATGCGAGCGGACGATTCGTGGCCAGCGGCGTCCCCACCGACCGACCGCTGCTGCTCATAGCCCATGCCGACGGCACCGCGCCAGTCTACTTAGACTGCCCCGCGGTCTCAGCTGGGCGGGAGCATGATCTCGGCGACATGCAGCTCACTCTGGGCTCTGCGCTCTCAGGCTTCGTCCGCGACAGCGCTGGCCAGGCCTTGCCCGGCGCACTGGTCGAGGTCTTCGACGAGCGCACGATCGGCGGCGGTCCGAGCGGTCGCCGGTTGATCGCCACGACCCGAGCGGGCAGCCTCGGAGGCTATCACGTCGAGCACCTGGCCGATCGGGCGCTGATCGTCAGCGCCAGCCTGGCTGGCCACACACGCATGACGAGCGCGGTGGCCAAGCCTCAGAAACAGGGCTGGCAGAGCCTCTTGGCCGCGAAGGCAAACAGCAACGACACGGGGAGGCACCAGAACTTCACCCTGTGGAAGGCTGACCAGGCCCTGGGCGGCAGGGTCGTCTCCCCCGACGGCACGGGCATCGCTGGTGTGGAGATCCGACTGACGCATCAGTCGAGCCCATGGGCGAAGACCTTCTACTCGGCGACCACTCTCACGACCGCGCAGGGCGTGTTCGACTTCGACGGCGTACCCGAGAGGCCGTTTGACGTGAGCGTCAGTGCCAGCGATGGGTACATCGAAGAGACCGTGCAGCTCGAGGCGTCGCGCACCGATCACCTGATCACCCTGCAACCGGCACTCACGTTGCGTGGCCAACTCAAGGCCACCGGAGAGATGCCGGACACGTACCGCGTCACCGTCGAGCCTATCCTGTTTTCTGGAGCCCGGCTGTGCGCAGACGGTGGCGAGCGTTCCCGCACTTACACAAGCAACGATCCACCGGGCAGTTTCGCCTTCGACGGCCTGGCCCCAGGGGGCTACAACGTCCGCGTTGAGGCGCCCCAATACGCTGCCGGCGAGAAGGCCAACATCGTCCTGACTCCGGCCACAGAGTTCGGCGAAGTGAGCATTTCCCTGGAGCGGGGGGCCGAGCTTCGCGGCCTGGTCATGATGAAGGGCAACCCGGAGAGCCCGGTGTCCCGTGGCCGTGTCGAACTGCGCAGCGTCGACTGGGACCCCGCCATGCCCCTCGAGCAGCTGATCCCCACGCCCCCGCTCGAAGGTCTCGCAGTGGAGTTGGGCAAGGACGGCAGGTTCCATCTGCAGCACATCCCCGCAGGCGAGTATGTCGTGACGGTCATCAGCGAGGCAGCACCCCCTCTGCACATTCGCCACGTGGCGGTGATGAACGAGCAGGTCGTCGACCTGGGCATCCTCGGCCTCAGCCAGGGCGGCAGCGTCTCCGGCCGGGTGATGGGTGCAGACGGAGAGCCCGCTGCGGGCGCCCGGGTCACACTGACCTGCGCAGGGAGCCATCTCTCTTCGGTGACAACTCTCGTCGACGGCAGCTTTCAATCCTCGCAGCTGCCCCCCGGTACATACGACATCTACGCCGCTCCGTCGGGCCCCTTCGAGGCCTTGCTCTGGCACGCCACGGACACCGTGTTGGTGAAGGACGGACGGGAAGTATCGAACGTCGTTCTGAGCCTCGGCGAAAGGGATCGAAGCGATCCGTAGGACGGACCACCCAGCGATCTGAGTTTGCCCGAGCCCTCCCGAGGGACTGCGCAACGTGACGGCATCGCCACGTTCTGACTTGAGAGTCGCCTTTATGCTACCAGCGGTTTCTCTGATTCCCTGCCGTCCGGACGATTGCCATGAACGCGCCCTCGCCTCGCACCTCCGTCTCTGTCCTCCCAGCTGTGGTCGCCGCCGTCTTCCTGCTCAGCGTGCCTGCATGGGCCGGCGAAGTCTTCAGCAAGACGCCCGCTCCCGGTGGCGGAGTCAACGCCTCGTCGTGGATCGATCCCGATGGCTCCGACTCGGACATGTACTCGTGGGACGACTTCGTCCTGGCCGAGACCGAGACCATCACCGAGGTGCGCTGGCGCGGTGGCTACAAGTTCAACGGCCTGTACTCCAAGGCCATCGACTTCCGCGTCTCCTTCTTCGACTCGGCTCCCAACGGCTTCCAGCCGATCATCACGGGGCTGCCAGAGCACGAGAGCCAGGAGACCGTGATCGCCACGTTCCACACCAACAACATCGCGGGCGAGAGCTACGCGGGCGTCTCGGGCGGCGTGGTGATGTACAACTACCGCTTCAAGCTGCCCACGCCGGTCACACTGCAGGCCGGAGTGAAGTACTGGTTTCGCGTCGTGGCGGGCCAGACCGGCGGCTACCCCGACTGGGGCATGACCAGCGCTGGCAGCGGCAGCCACTTCGTCTACAAACAGGGCGCGAGCATGTTCCAGAGCTGGCCCAACGAGCTGGCCTTCTCGCTGCACGCGCTCTGGGCCGACATGGGCCAGGGCCTCGCCGGCTCAGCGGGCGTGCCCGAGCTCACGGGTAGCGGCACGTTGGCCAGCGGCTCCAGCTGTTCGCTCGAGCTGAGCCAGGGCCAACCGGCTGCGACGATGTGGATGGTGATCGGCTTCACGGAGCTCAACGCCCCGTTCAAGGGTGGCACGCTCGTTCCCGATCCACTGTTCCTCGTGGACATGAACACGAACGGGCTCGGCGCCGCCAGCCTGCCCTTCGTCATGCCCGCCGGGGTGCCGTCGGGCACCGACATCGTCACCCAGGCCTGGATCGCCGACGCAGCCGCCGTGTCCGGGTTCGCCGCGAGCAACGGCCTGGTGGCCACCACTCCCTGAGCAACCACCCACAACGAAGCAACCACCCACAACGAAGCAACCACCCACAACGAAGCAACCACCCACAACGAAGCAACCACCCACAACGACAGGAAGACACCTCGATGATGACCAGAATCCACACCCGCTACGTGGCCGCTCTCCTCGCCGGCCTGCTGGGATCGAGCTCGCTGGCGACCACAGCCGCGCAGGTGCAGCGCTACGACGATCTGCCGTCGTTCCAGGCGGCGGCCAGCGGCGCAGGCCTGTCGTTCCTCGGTGTCGAAGACTTCGAGGAGAGCCTGGTGGCGCCCGGTGGCGTCTTCTTCCTTCCCAACTTCATCGGCACCGTTCCGAACTTCGCCTTTCCCTCCGGGCTCGCCTTGCCCAATCTGGACGTGGTCTCCAATGACCTGGCCGGCAACCCCTCCGTTGTCGTGCCGGGGGGCGGACTCGTCCTGCTCGGACAGGGCTTCCTTGGCGGCAACAGCGAACTGGTGGGAGCGAGGGTTCTCGACGACAGCACCGACCTGCTGCTGCTGGGCGGCGACGAGACGGCGGTCGGCTTTCACGTCCTGACTCAGACGGGCCCAGCCGTCAAGCTCACGGTCTTCGATACGGCCAACACGCAGATCTTCCAGACCGTCGTCTCCGCCAACACGACCTACGGCACGTTCGTCGGCTTCGTGTCCTCAGCACCCATCGGTCGTATCAACGTCAACGACGAGCTGCTGGGCGGTGAACTCGTGGATGACATCCATGTGTACTCGGCAGGCGCGACGCCGTGGAAGGACCTGGGCAACGGCCTGCCGGGGACAGCGGGAACTCCCCTCCTCGCCGGGACCGGTCCGCTCAGCGCGGGCTCGGCCAATCAGATCGATCTCACGAACGCCCTGGCCGCCGGAACCACGAACCTGGTCTGGGGCTTCAGCCTGATCAACCTGCCCTTCAAGGGCGGCGTCATCGGACCGTCCATCGACATTCTTCTCAGCGGGCTTCCTCTGGACGCTTCGGGGAGCCTCACGATCCCCTTCGTATGGCCTGCAGGCGTTCCCGCCGGTACGCAGTTCTGGCTGCAGCACTGGATCGCCGATCCCGCTGGCCCCTCGGGATTCGCGGCCAGCAATACCCTGCAGGGTGAGGCGCAGTGAACGCGCAGTGAACTGCAGCGACGGGTGGGCCGAGCTTCTGGCCCGCGTGTTTGCTGTCGACGTGCTGAGCTGTGAGCTGTGCGGTGGGCTTCGTCGGCTGATCGCGCAGCTCACACAAGCGCATGTCGTGGAGTTCATGCTGACTTCGCTCGGGCTGCCGACCGAGGCGCCGTTCGCATCCCTCGCGGGGTCCGCCCGAGCTGTTCTGAGCGAGCTGGTCATGGGAGCAGAGCCCTTCGCGTTGACGGCGCGCCAGGGGAGGGTCCGTCCGCCTGAGGGGGTGGGGGGGGATGCGGGTGCGCTGGTTCGTTCGGCGAGCCTCCCCTGAGCGAAGGCGGCGGCGAGAGGCCGCGTGGTGCCCCGCAATCACGGTCGGCAGTGTAGGATGGCAGCGGTCACCGGGGTTGCTTGGCCGTGACGGGGGCTCTGAATCACTTGCGCGCATCTGCGAAAGGTGTCGACATGCTTCGAAGACTTGTCTCGATGGTGGTGGTGTCCTGTGTCCTTGGACTGTCACCCGACGCGCTGGGCCAGACGCAGCTCCGGCTTCCCGACGGTCTCGACGCCCGCGACTGGGCCGGCATCCAGGCGGCCCATCGATCCGGACGGCGTGCGGCCGGTGTGAGCGGCGTCCCCGGGAAGACTGCGTCCGCCTCGCTGGGTGTGAGCACCGTGACACAGCAGGCCTACATCAAGGCGTCCAATGCCGAGTTCAGCGACATCTTCGGTCAGGCCGTGGCGCTCTCGGGCGACACGGTCGTGGTGACAGCGCCCTTCGAAGACAGCGATGCCACAGGCGTCAACGGAAGTCAGGGCAACGAGCCGCTGTTCTTCGCGGAATCAGGAGCCGCCTACGTGTTGGTACGTGACGGCTCGACATGGACACAGCAGGCCTACCTCAAGGCATCCAACACGGGCTTCTTCGATCGATTCGGTGAGTCCGTAGCCATCTCCGGCGACACGATCGTCGTGGGTGCCCAGCAGGAGGAGAGCCAGGCCACAGGGATCAACGGCAATCAAGCGAACAACAGCCTGGCCCTCGCCGGTGCGGCCTACGTGTTCGTCCGCAACGGCACGACCTGGAGCCAGCAGGCGTACATCAAGGCCTCGAACACGGAGGCGAACGACCAGTTCGGACATGCCGTGGCCATCTCCGGCGACACCCTGGTCGTGGGTGCAAACCTCGAGGACAGCAACGCCACCGGCGTCAACTCGAATCAGAACAACAACAGCGCTCCAGGCGCGGGCGCGGCCTATGTCTTTCAGCGCACCGGCACCACCTGGAGCCAGCAGGCGTATCTCAAGCCTTCCAATACCGGAAGCGGCGACCTGTTCGGCGTGACCGTGTCCATCTCCGGCGAGACGATCGTCGTCGGTGCCAGCGGGGAAGACAGCCGCGCCAAGGGTGTGAACGGCGCCGAGAACGACAACAGCGCACCGGGCTCCGGCGCGGCCTATGTGTTCACGCGCAGCGGTTCGATCTGGAGCCAGCAGGCGTATGTCAAGGCATCCAACACCGGAGGCGGAGACTCATTCGGCATCTCGTCGGCCCTGTCCGGCGACACCCTTGTCCTCGGTGCAGACATGGAGGACAGCAGCGCCGCGGGTATCAACGGGGATCAGGCGAGCAACACCGCCAATGGCGCCGGTGCGGCCTACGTGTTCACGCGGAGCGGCACGACCTGGAGCCAGCAGGCCTACCTCAAGGCATCCAACACCGATTTCGGAGATCGGTTCGGCGCGGCCCTGGCCCTTTCGGAATCCGGTGATCAGTTGGCCGTCAGCGCATGGGACGAGAGCGGCGGAGACAGCGGAGTCAACGGCGACGCATCCGACAACTCGGTCTTCCAGTCGGGTGCGGCCTACTTGTTCAAGCGGTTCGGCACGACATGGGTGCAACGTGCCTACCTCAAGGCGTTCGACACCGGCGTCTTTGACTCCTTTGGACGGTCGGTCGCTCTCTCGGACGACATGCTGGTCGCGGCAGCCACCGGCGACGACAGCGGGTCGGTCGGCATGGGCGGTGACCCGTTCGACAACAGCACACCCAACACGGGCTCACTCGTCGTCTTCGACATGATCCCGGATACCTGGACCAACCTGGGCGGCGCGTCCGTCGGCAGTGCGGGAGGGCCGGCACTCGTCGGAACCGGTGACTTGCTCGGTGGCGACCCCGTCTCCCTTGAGTTGGCGAACGCACCTGCTGGCGCCGCGCTCTTGCTCTGGATCTCCTTTGCGCCGACCTCCTTCGCCGCCGTCGGAGGAACCGTCCACGCCTTCCCGTTCGCGAGCCAGATCGGCTTCGTTGCGGACGGCACCGGAGCACTCAGCGTCGGCGCCACCTGGCCGCTGGGAGTTCTGCCCGAAACCCAGATCTGGTTCCAGTTCCTCGTCGATGACCCTTCATCGCAGTATGGCATCACGCTGTCGAACGGACTGCACGCATTGACGCCGTGACGGGGGCTCTGCTCAATACACCTTGTTGAGCAGTCGTTCTGTGCCGAGCTGCCGAGGGCCCTCCCTCTTCATGGTTGCTGGCGACGGGGACCGTGAGGGTCCTGGCCCAGGCGGCCGACCCGCGGCGGCCCGTCTTTGGGCGCGGGCCGGGGGTCGGTGCCGGAGCCCATGGGATTGTTCTTCGGGACGGCCTGTGACCTGAACGAGGGGGCGGCGTCTCTCAGGCATGGACAAGCCATCGAAAGCAGCACACGACGTTCAAGCCAGAGAAACTCACGACCCTGGTGAGCCTCACGACACTGGCGACAGCGAGGACATCCGGCGCTGGCTAGACGGGAGCGTTGAGCGTCTACTCACCGTGTGGGACCGCTGCGGCGATCGCTATGCCCGGCGCCTGAGCGACTTCGATCACCCGGGAGATCCGCTGGACGATCTGCTCACCCTGGCTGCCCGGCGGGTGGTGCCCTTGCCGGCGCCCCGGCGGCGGGGGCTGCCTCGCGAGGGGCTGTCCGCCGCGGCTCTGGCTCTGTGCCATCTGGCCCGGCCAGATCGGCGCGTCCTGCGTGGCGCCCTCGGGGACGCTGGGCTGACCGGGCCTCAGCTCGAGCACTCAGCGGCAGCGATGTGGCGGCTCATGGAACGGGTGCGGGCGGCCCGTCGAAGAGACGACGGACCGCCCGCAGAGGGTCTCGGAGAGAGAGCCGAGACGTAGAGAGGCTCAGCTGATCGAGTCAGCGTCGCTCTCATCGCCGTCGGTGCTGGCCTCTTCTGAGCAGCACGCCTCGGCGTCATCGGCGCACTCGGCAGCGATGTCAGCGCACTCGGCAGCGACGTCGGCACACTCGGCAGCGACGTCGGCACACTCAGCGGTGGCCTCGGCGCATTCGGCAGCCACCGTGGCGCACTCAGCGGCAGCTTCCGCAGAGCACTCGGCTGCGGCCGCGGTGCACTCAGCGGCCACGGCAACGAGCTCGGCCTGGGTCGCCTGGACGCCTGCGGTGATGAACGAGACCTCGGTGGCCAGGGCCAGATCCTCGGTGCATTCGACACCACAGTCGGCCGCCACCTGCTCGCAGTCAGCCAGGTCGGCGGCACACTCGACGAGGACGTCGGCGCACTCGGCCACGGCACCAGAGCATTCGGCGACCGCAGCGCACTCGGCCGCGGCGTCAGAACACTCGACCACCACGGCGCATTCGACAACGGCGTCAGCGCATTCGCTGGCAGTGGTCGTGCTGACGGTCGCGACCAGCTCGGAGCACTCGGCCAGGTCGGCCTGGCATTCCGTCGCCGGGTCGCTGCACTCCAGCTTGATCACGTTGCCGCTGACGCCGGCGGCGTTGCCCATGACCTTGACGTTCTTGCCGTCCGGGGCGAAGCCGATCTCCTTGATGAAGGTGTTCTCGCCGTCGAGCTCGATCACTTCGATCTCGCCGTCGCGGTCGATGGTCATGACCCCGTCCTCGATCTTGATCGAGAGGACCTCGCCGTCACCACCATCGCTGTCGATGACGTGCACGCCCTTGTGGCCCTTGAGCCCATCCAGCTTCTCGATGATCTTCAGGCCGTGCAAGCCCTCGAGCCCCTCGAGTTCCTTGAGCTCTTGGAGGCCGTGGAGCTGACCCTTGAGGCCCTCGAGTTCCTTCAGTTCGCCGAGCTGCATGCCCTTGAGGCCCTTGAGCTGACCCTTGAGGGCCTTGTGCAGCTGGGCAGCGTGGTCGCCGGCCAGGGCGTGCAGCCCCTTGAGGTGGTCACCGTCGAGCTTCAGCTGCAGCTTGAGCTGGCCGTCGTCCTCTGTCCATTCGCCCATCTCTTCGGTGAGCTCGGTCCAGTCGAAGTCGCCATCGAAGTCGCCATCGATGACGAAGGTGTTGCCGTCGCCGGAGAAGGCCTCGTGGTCGAAGACGAAGTCGCCGCCCATGTCGCCCTCGCTGAAGAACAGGCCTTGGGGACCGCCCAGTTCACCGAACTCGGAGAAGAAGTGGTTGCCCATGGGGTTCTGCATGGCGGGGGTGCGCTTGCCCAGCTTGACCTTTGCTGTCTGCTGCTCGCCGTTGCGGGAGTAGACCAGCTTGACCTTGGCGCCAGCTGACTTGGAGCCGATGGCTGCTGAGACGTCCTCTGCGGTCATCACGGCGTCGCCGTTGACCGAGATCAGCACGTCGCCGTCCTCGAGACCGGCGAACCAGGCGGCGGTGTTGTCGATGACGCCGTCGATGGTGACGCCGTCAGAGCTGCCCTCTCCGAGTTCTACGCCCAGGAAGCCGCCGTCGGCATCGGGGGTGAAGAAGAACTCGCCATGTGCCTCAGGAGCGGGGGCGGCTTGCCTGGCCTTCAGGGTGACCAGGCCCTCACCGGGGCGGATCACCGTGATGGCGACGGCCTTGGCCTTGGCCGTGGCTGCCAGAGCGGCGGGGATGTCCGCCACCTCGTTGACCCGGCTGTCGCCGATCTTGAACAGGATGTCCCCGTCGGTCACGCCCGCCCTGCTGGCGAGGGAGCCGTCGAAGACGTCAGAGATGAGCACTCCGTCGTCGGTCTCGCTGACCATGACCCCCAGCTTGGGGGGCTCTTCGGCCGCGGTGGTGCGCACGCGAGGCGCGGTGGCAGGCTTGGTGAACTCGACCAGACCGGTAGGACTTCCGGCCTCTTGAGCGGCAAGCGAGGGGACAAGGGCCAAGGCGGCCAGGGCAACCTGCGGGACGAGCAGGGTCTTCATCGGTATTCTCCGTTCAACGACATCTCTGGAATCGGGACGAGCCTTCATACCCTGTCCCCCCTCTTTCTGTTTGGCGACCCAACATGATCTTGGCCACCGGATGCCTCGCAGACAGGGCCCTCGACGGCGCCTCCGTGAGGAGCGCACTGGCCACTACAGGGCTGGATAAGGCCCTGTTGGTGGCCCATGACGGTGCTGTGCCGTCTGAACTCAAGGGCCTGCCGGCAGTGGCCGTGAGCGTGAGTTGGGAGGCGAGACGCCGCGGAATCGCCGCAGCTCAGCAGTCGGGCTGCACCGCCGTCGTGCTCAGCCTGCCCTCAGAGTGGTCCCTGGAGGAGGCAGCCCCCGAGCTCTTCGGCCTCTCCCGCCAGGCCTCGGGCCTGAATCTGGCGGTGACCACCCCCGAGAGCGGCGAGCTGTCCCGGGTTCAGAATCTCGGCCTGCTGCTCGACGACCTCGCCGGCCAGCGCCTGGGCTACTGGCACCGGCCGTCCGTCCTGCTGCGCCGAGAGGAGCGGGACGTGGACTGGCTCGATCGCCTGGGTCGCTACATCGTGGGGGTCTCACTCGACGACGTGCTCGCCGGACAGGGCGGGCTGCCCCCCGGAACCGGCGAGCTCGACCTCGCCCTCCTGGCAGAGTTGACCGGGCGGACCCTCGAAGTGACCCTGGACACCGATCCGCTGCCCGACGTAGGCCTGCTCAAGCTGGCCGTGGACAGCCTCAAGACCGCAGGATTCGCATGAGCTCGAACAGACCCGCCGTACCCCTGACCATCGCCGGCTCTGACCCCTCTGGGGGCGCGGGCTTTCAGGCCGACCTCAAGGTGTTCCTGCGCTTCGGTCTCTCCGGGGCCTCCGTGCCCACGGCGCTCACGGTGCAGGCGCCCACGGGGGTGAAGTCCATCGAGGCGGTGGACGCCAAGCTGGTGAAACGCCAGCTCGACGCCCTGCTCATGGACTTCCGTCCCGCGGCGGTCAAGGTGGGCATGCTGCCGTCTGGCGAGATCGTACGGGCGGTGGCCCGGGCTCTCACGCCTCTGGTGCGCAAGAGGGTGCCGATCATCATCGACCCCGTGCTGCAGGCCAGCAGCGGCGCCCGGGTGCTGCCCCGCAAGGACGTGGCCCTGTTCCTGCGGCATCTGGTGCCTCTGGCCACGTTGATCACCCCGAACGTGACCGAGGCTGCCGAGCTCTCGGGGCTGACCGTGTCGGCCGTGCGCCGCGATACCCAGGACGTGATCAGGGCCCTGCTCAAGACCGGTCCCCAGGCCGTGCTGGTCAAGGGTGGCCATCTCTCCGGCGACGAAGCCGTCGACATCCTGGGCACCAAAGAAGACGTGGTCATGTATTCGTTGCCTCGGGTGCCTCGCCGTCGCAGCGTCCACGGCACGGGCTGCGCCCTCTCGTCGGCGATCACCGCCCTGCTGGCCCAGAAGGTGCCCCTCGAAGACGCCGTGGAGATGGGCAAGCAGTTCGTGACCCAGGCCATCGCCGGCGCGCGCTACATCGGCCGGGGCAGCCGCCAGCTCGACTTCACCGCCGAGGTACCGGGCCACCCGGCCCTGGCTGAGTAGGGAGTGTGGGCGGGGAGGGCCGCGCGCCGAGGTCGCCAAGGCCGCGCTCAGGGCTGGGCTCGGGCTCGGGCTCGGGGCTGGGCTCGGGGCTGGGCTCGGGGCCGCGCGTCAGCCGTCTCGCAGGCGCCCGAAGAATGCGGCCAGCAGTTCGAGGGTTGAGGCGGGGTCGACCGCGGAGAGGCCCACGTGGCCGCCCAGGGGCAGCTCGACGCCGTGCACCAGGGGATTGCCTGCGGCGGCGGCCAGGGCGCTGCGCATGTGCTGCACGGGCACCAGGGGGTCGTCCACCGGGTGGATCAGCGCCGTGGGCACGGCCAGCTCGGCCATGACCTCTGGGGTGGCGCAGGTGGCCTGAGCCAGGAAGCGGTCCGGGTCCTGAGGCAGCTCGGGGTAGGCGGGCAGGATCACCTCGCGGATGTACTGCCCGTAGACCCTGTCAGCGCCGGCGGTCTTGCCTTGCTCTGCCAGGCGCTGCACCAGGTGTTGCTTCACCGTGCGCATGACGCCCCAGAACATGGCCCGATCCACCAGGCCTTGGGGCTGGGGGAGCAGGGAGCCGTCGTCGAAGGCAGCGGCGCCCCGGGCCACGTCGAGGGGCGCGCCCACCGCCATGACCCCGCCCCGGAGCAGGTGGGCCTGATCGGTGCGGCTGGCTTCGTGGGCAGCCCGGACCACGCAGTGTCCCCCGTAGCTCAATCCCAGTAGCCCCACGGACACGCCCTCGCCCCGACCCAGGGCCTTGGCGGCGGCGAGCAGGTCACGTCCCTCTTCGATGCCCAAGGACGGCGGCGGGGGCTCGCCCCGGGCCAGGCCGTGGTCTCGCAGATCGAGGGCGAACACGTGAAAGCCCCAGCGCCGCAGCACCTCGGCGAGCTCGACCACGTAGGGGCTCACGTGCGAGTCGAAGATGCCGTGGACGACGATGACGATGGGCGCCCCCGGCGGCCCCATGCTGTGGTGCCCGCGCAGTGTGAAGCCATCACGAATGGGGATGCCCACCGTGGCGTAGGCCCCCAGCCGCTCGTAGTGGGGGGCTCGCCCCGCCCGGCCTGGCAGCTGGTCGGCCTCTCGTGTGATGGGGTCCCGGCAGCCCAGTCCGAGGAGCAGTTTGTAGGGGTTCGTCTCCCGGTCGGCGCCGTTGAAGGCCAGCTGATCGAGGGCGGAAAACACGGCCTGGGCCCGGTCGACCAGCTCGGGCTCCTGCGTAGGCAGGGGCAGCAGGGGAGCGGGCCCGTCGGTGAGGTCAGGCAGGCGGGGAGCGAAGAGGCAGGCGAGCTGATCGAGCATGGGGGGCAGGCTATCCGGCGGACGGTTTGTGGGTCCAGGGCACGGAATAGGGCCTGCCCTCTTGACGTGGGGGCCTCGCAACCGTATTTCATGGTGCCTTGTTCGACGTATGGCGCGTGGCAGGAGACGCCACCACCATCGAAGCGGGTGTAGCTCAGTGGTAGAGCATCACGTTGCCAACGTGATTGTCGTCGGTTCAATTCCGATCACCCGCTCCATTCTCCCCTCCTGTGGGTGTCTTGCGAACATGCTCCCGTCTGCTCTGGCTCCGCGGTTGAGCGCCTTGACCTTGACCTTGGGCTCGGGAGGCGTGGGCCATGGGTTCTGATCCCAGCGTTTGGTCCGCCGAGCGCAGCGCCGACCTCTACAGCCTGCCCGGCTGGGGCAGCCCGTACTTCGCCATCGATGACGACGGGGGGCTGGTGGTCCGACCCGATGGCACGGGGACAGGGGCCCGGCTCGACGTGATCGCCGACGTGGCCACCCAGCACGGCATGTCCCTGCCCCTGCTGGTGCGCTTCGACGGCATTCTGGGCCATCGGCTCGAAACTCTGAGCGAGGCCTTCGCCTCCGCCATCGCCGAGTACGGGTACCCGGGGGGCTACCGGCCCGCCTATCCGATCAAGGTCAACCAGGAGCGCCAGGTGGTCGAAGGGCTGCTCCGCGCTGGCCGCGAGCTGGGTCTGGGCCTTGAGGTGGGCAGCAAGCCAGAGCTCATGGCGGTGGTGGCCCTGCTCGATCGCCCGAGCCGCATCCTCTGCAACGGCTACAAGGACGAGACCTACATCGAGCTGGCCTGTCTGGCGGTGCGCCTGGGCCACGAGGTGGTGGTGGTCATCGAGAAGCCCAGTGAGATCGAGACCATCGACCGTGTGGTCGAGCGCGAAGGCCGTGACGCCGCGCCGTTCTTGGGGCTGCGTTCACGGCTGGCCGCTCGGGGCGCTGGCCGCTGGGAGTCGTCCGCCGGTGACCGGGCCAAGTTCGGGCTGTCGTCGTCGCAACTCGTCGACTGCGTGGAGTGGCTGCGCGAGGTCAACCTGCTCTCGCTGCTGCGGCTGATGCACTTTCACATTGGCAGCCAGATCACGGCCATTCGTCCCTGGAAGGCCGCCCTGCGCGAGGCCTCGCGCCTGTACGTCGAGCTGCGCCGCATGGGCTGTCCCCTCGATCTGTTCGATGTGGGCGGCGGTCTGGCGGTGGACTACGACGGCAGCCGCACGAACTTTGCCTCGTCCATGAACTACTCCGAAGAGGAGTACGCGCGCGATGTGGTCTGGGCCATTCACGACGCCTGCGACAAGGCGGGGGTCGACGCGCCGGACATCGTCAGTGAATCGGGGCGCGCGCTGGTGGCTCACCACTCGGTCATGCTGGTCGAGGTGACCGGTACGGCGCGGCTCACCCGGGACGGCGAAGTGGCCGCCGCCACCGACGACGAACCGGAGCTGGTCGAGGAGCTGCGCCACAACCTGTCGCGCCTGTCCCGCAAGAACGCGGGCGAGGTCTATCACGACGCGTTGAACCTGCGCGAAGAGACCCTGTCTCGATTCGGCATGGGCTTGGTCGACCTGCCTACTCGTGCCCTGTGCGAAGACCTGTTCTTCGCCACCCTCGACCGGGTGGTCCAGCTGGTCGACTCCCTCGACGATGTGCCCGAAGACCTGGACGGCCTGCCCGATCGCATGGCCGACACGTATTTCTGCAACTTCTCCGTGTTTCAGTCGGTCCCCGATCACTGGGCCATTCGCCAGGTGTTTCCGGTGATGCCGGTGCAGCGCCTGGGCGAGCGCCCGTCGGTGCGCGCCGTGCTGGCCGACATGACCTGCGACAGCGACGGCAAGCTCGACCGCTTTCCCGATCGCCGCGACGTGAAGCGCGTGCTCGAAGTGCATGAGCTGCGGGAGGGCGAGCGCTACGTCCTGGGCATCTTCTTGGTGGGCGCGTATCAAGAGACCCTGGGCGATCTGCACAACCTCTTCGGTGATACGGACACGGTGCACGTCGAAGTGGACGGCGACGGTCAAGTGCGCATCAGCGACAGCGTGCAAGGCGAAGCGGTGGGCGAGGTGCTGACCTACGTGGGCTTCGACGAGCAGTGGTTGATGGGACGGTACGACGCCGCCCTCGATCGCCTGGTCGCCGATGACGAGCTGACCCGGGCCGAGGCCGACGAAGTGCGGGTCGACCTGATCAGGAACCTGGCCGGCAACACGTACCTCACGGCAGGTTCGGTGAAGACCGTGCGCCGTGATGACCTGGCCGAAGAAGAAGAGGGTCTGACTCCGGCGACAGAGTCGGGTGCGAGTGAGTCGGCCTCGACGGATCCGGGTGCATGCGGGCCAGGAGCGAGCGGGCCGGGGCAGACAGAGTCGGGCGCGACCGAGGCTGGCAAGACTGAGCCGGGCGCGAGCGCGCCGGCCGCAGCGAAGCTGACCAAGAATCCCTGAGGCCAGGAGCCACCATGTCGGGCGAAGATCAACGCAGGCCCCTCGTCGACTTGCACTGCCATCTCGATGGTGCGGCGCGTCCCCAGACCCTGCTCGATCTGGCGGCGAGCGCTGGCATCGCGCTGCCCGCGGACAACGTGGAGGACCTGCTGCCTCACGTGCAGGTGTCGCCCAACTGCACGTCGTTGCGGGAGTTCTTGCTGACGTTCGAGACGTTCTATCCGGTGCTCTCCGTCCCCGGGGCCATGGAGCGGGTGGCCCACGAGCTGCTCGAAGACGCGGCCGCTGAGGGTGTGGCCCACCTCGAAGTGCGCTTCTGCCCGGCGTTGCAAGCCAGCGACAAGCAGTCAGCGGCCGCTGTGATGGAGCACGTGATGACCGGGCTGGAAGCCGGCGGTCGAGCCAGCGGGGTGACCTGGGGGGCCATCGTCTGCTGCTACCGCCCGTTGTCGCTGGAGGTGAACGAAGCGCTGGTCGACCTGGCCATCAGCAACGCTGACCGCGGTGTGGTCGCCGTCGATCTGGCGGGCCCCGAAGATCTTCCCGGCGCCCCGTTCGCCGCGCCGATTGCTCGGGCGCGGGACGCGGGCCTGGGCGTGACCATTCATGCCGGCGAAGCCGCAGGTCCCGAGTCGGTCCGCGAAGCCCTCGATGTGCTGGGCGCCACACGCATCGGCCACGGCGTGGCCCTCATCGACGACGACGAGCTGCGCCGCCGGGTCGCCGGCGAGGGCATCGTGCTGGAGTGCTGCCTGACCAGCAACGTGCAGACCGGTGCGGTGGCCAGCCTCGACGTGCACCCCTTCGAGCGCTTTCGCAACGAGGGCCTGGCGGTGACGTTGAACACCGACGACCCGGCAGTGTGCGGCTGCACGCTGAGTGGCGAGTACGCCCTGGCGGCGCAGCAGTGGGGTTACGGCGCGCAGGTGCAGCGAGCGTTGACTGCGGCTGCGATCGACGGGGCGTTCATGACCCGCGAGCGCGCCGCTGAGCTGCGGGAGTTGTTGGGCAGCTGACCCGGCAGGGTGCAAGGGTTGGCTCACTGGCTGACGTCGGCGACCACGAGATCGAGGTCAAAAGCTTCGGTGGAGCTTGGACGGCCTGGACGCCCCCACTCCTCCAGCCTCAAGACACGCTCACCCCAACAGCGGGGCCAGGGCCATGGCGGCAGCGAGTGGCACCAGCGTCATGGTCGCGTTGTCGTCGATCCAGCGCAGGCGGGGCCACTCGGCGGCGACGGTGAGCGGGGCCATGACCGCGGCCAACCACAGCGGTGCGCCGAGCCAGAGGCCGCTGCCGATCCAGATGGCTGCGGTGACCGAGACGCCGATGGCAAAGACCAGCCCGTCGCTCTTGCCCGCTCGGCGCAGCTCGCCGAGCAGCGGGTCGACCAGCGCGAGGCTCCAGATGATCGGCAGGCCCAGGGCTGCGCCCATGGTGCCCATCGCCGGGGCGAAGTGCAGGGTGGCTCCTACCGAGAGCGATCCCCAGGCCATGGCCGAGAGCTGCCGCGCTTCGTAGGCCCGTTGTCCGAAGACGGTGATGCCCTTCGAGATACGCACCAGCTCGCTCACCACCACGAGGGCCATGAGCGCGCCGAGCAGCAGCGCGCGGGGTTGGCCCGTGGCCTCTTCGATCAGACCCACGTACCAGTACCAGGCCAGGGGGATGGTGACCATGCTGACGTGAAACACGCGTCGGGCCAGGTGCCCGCTGCGGCCGCCCACGCTGTGCTTGGCGTGGTCGTGACCGACGTCGTCGGGGGTTGTGGCGTTGCGCTGCACTCGGGCTCTCTTAGTGGGCTGGCACTGTACGACAGATGCGCTGGTGGTGATGGCATCTGCCCTGGCTAGCGGTCACAGAACGACAACAGCAGGGCCACGAGGGCGCCAGATCGGTGAGCTCGACAGTCCTGCTACGCTCTGCGAACCGCAACAAGCGCCGGCCTGTTCGCTCTGAGGATACCTCTCATGTCACCACTCTTACCCGCCCGATGGCTGTCCGTCCTGACCTCTTCTGCGCTGCTGCTCTCTGGAGTGTTGGCGCCTCAAGCGGGAGCGCAGCAGTCTCTGCCCAGCCCGCGGGTCAGCCCACCGGCTCGGGTGGTTCAAGGCATCGGTCTCACCGAAGTCGAGGTGAGCTACCACCGCCCGGCCGTGAAGGGCCGTTCGATCTTCGGCGGCTTGATCCCCTTCGGGCAGATCTGGCGGGCCGGCGCCAACGAGAACACGACCGTGCGCTTCGCCGGTGATGTCTCTGTGGCGGGAGAACACCTGGCTGCGGGCACCTACGGCCTGCACATGATCCCCGGCGTCGACAACTGGACGATCATCTTCTCCCACAACGCGTCGTCCTGGGGCAGCTACTTCTACGACCGCTCCGAAGACGCGCTGCGGGTGGACGTCCCGTCCCACAAGGCTCCCTTCACCGAGTGGATGGCCTACGAGTTCGGCGCTCTCGACAAGAACAGCGCGACCTTGACCATGCGCTGGGCCGAGCTGGCCGTGCCCGTGCCCATCACCGTCGACCTCACGGCTCAGACCTTGGCGGCGATCCGCGACAGCTACCTGCGGGGCCTCGCCGGCTTCGACCCGGAGAGCTTCGCTGCGGCTGCAGCTTGGTGTCTGGCCAACGACGTGAATCACGAAGAGGCCCTGGGTTGGTGCGAGCGCTCGTTCCGCACCGGCGCCACCTTCACCAAGCGCTGGACCAAGGCCGGTCTGCTCGAAGCCCTCGGTCGTCACGACGAGGTCGAACTCATGCGCGAGCAGGCGCTCGAGCTGGCCACCGAGGTCGAGGTCAACGCCATGGGCTACCAGTTCTTCACCCAGGGCCGCGTCGAGCAGGCCATCGACCTGTTCGAGCGCAACGTGGCCGAGCATCCCGACTCATGGAATGTGCACGACAGCCTGGGCGAGGCCTACGCAGCGCAGGGCCGGATAGAAGAGGCCCGGGCGAGCTACGAACGGGCGTTGGCCATGGCCGACGAGACGCAGACGGGGCGCATTCAGGGGGTGCTGGACTCGCTGTAGCCGCTCAGTCCCGCAGCTCCCGCAGAAACAGTCGCTCGATGCGTTTGTACTCGTCGATCCATGACGCGGGGTCGGTGAATCCGTGGCCCTGGCTGGGGTAGAGCATCACGTCGAAGTCCTTGCCCAGCTCGATCATCTTCTCCATCAGGCGAATGGAGTCCTGGGCGAAGACGTTGTTGTCCTTGAGTCCGTGCAGCAACAGCAGCGGGTTCTGCAGACCCTCGACGTGATCGATGGGGCTGCTGCGCTCGTAGGCCTCCGGGTCGTCGTCGGGGAGGCCCAGGCGCGGGTTGGTGTACCAGTGATTGTAGGTGCGCCAGTCGGTCACCGAGCGCAGGGCCGCGCCGGCGGCGAAGGCGTCCGGGTGGGTGAACAGGGCCATCAAGACCATGAAGCCGCCGTAGGAGCCGCCGTAGATGCCCACGTTGTCCGTGTCCACGTAGCCCAGGGTGTCGAGGTAGTCGATGCCGGCGAGGGCGTCGTCCACGTCCTTGCCGCCCATGTGGCCATGAATGGCTGCCCGGAAGTCGCGACCGTAGCCGTTGCTGTGGCGGTAGTCCGGGTCGATGACCACGAAGCCCTGCCGTGCCAGGCGATGGTGAAACAGCATGTTGACCTCGTAGGCCGACATGGAGTTGCGCACCTGCTGCAGCTGCCCCGCGCCGTGAATGAACATCACCGCCGGGTAGGTCTGGTCGGGGTCGAAGGGCACGGGCTTGTAGAGGTAGGCGTGGACCACCGCGCCATCGTCGGGATTGGTGTAGGTGATCAGCTCGGGTGCGGGCAGGGCGAGGTCGGTGAGGGCGTCGGGCACGGTGTCCGAGAGCTGCACCGGAGCGCTGTCCGCGGCGAGGTCGTTGCCCACGGCGAGGGCGTGCAGATCCCACGGCCGACCCAGGGTGGCGTAGCGGTAGAGGACCGTGCCGCCGTCGGCGCTGACCATGGGGCGGCTGGCCCAGGCCAGTTCTCCCACGAGTCGGTTGCTGTCCCCGTTGCGCACATCGATGAGCTGCAGCTCCATGGACGCGGGGTCGCCCACGGCCAGCGAGCTGAGCAGCAGGCGCTCGTCGTCGTCGAGGGTCGTGACCCGCTGAATCTCCCAGTCGCCGCTGGTGAGCGCGGTGATGTCGCCGTTGCTGGCGTCCACCCGGTAGAGGTGATTGAAGCCGCTCCGTTCGCTTGTGAGCAGCACCGTGCGGCTGTCCTCTGACCAACCGGACCACACGGTGGGCGCGCCGATCCAGGCCTCGTCACGGTCGGCGAAGACCACGCGACTGCGGCGAGTCGCGGGGTCGACGATGAGCACCTGGCGCACGTGGGAGTCTTCGCTGATGCGATCCACCAGCAGCAACGAGCTGTCGGGTGACCAGGCCGTGCGTCGCAGGGAGTAGCGGTCCGCTTGATCGAGGGCGACCTCGAACGTCTCGCCGCGAGTCACATCATGAATCGACAGGCCGACCTCGGAGGCCGGGTCTCCCGCGAGCGAGCCGCGCACGGGCACAGCCGTCACCTGCTCGGTGAGATAGTCAGCCATGATCAGCTCGTGCTCGGAGCTGTAGTCGATGGTGGTCAGGGACACCCAGCGCCGGTCGGGTGAGAGGTCGCTGGACGGCTCGGACGAAACCTCGACCACCAGATCGTCCAGCCGGTTCGGGTCGTCGCTGACGGACACGAGCACCAGTCGCGGGTCGTTCGATGGGGCCGAGGTGTCTGCACTCTCGTGGCTGCTGACGCTGTGGGCGTCAGAGCTGTCGTCGCCCTCGGTGTGGCCGGGGGCGCGGTTGTGCTCGGCGGACGAGCTGTCGTCGCCGCTCTCGATGGCGCGTGCAAAGAACGCCACCGTGCCCGAGTCCCGCTCCCACTCGTAGCGGCTGGTGCTGCGCTCCCAGCCCTCGCTGAGCTTGCGCCGCGCACCGGTCTGCAAGTGCACGAGCCACAGGGCGCGATCGGCGTAGGCGGAGATCAACAGCCGCTGTCCAACGATGGGCCGCAGGGACGCGCCACCCGGTGCCTCGAACAAGGGCCGACGCCTGCTGTCGTCGCTCACGTCGAGGGTGTCGATCCAGCCGTCCTGGCTCACGAGCAAGAGCGCACCCTCGGCGGCCCATTGCAGGGACACGTCGTCCTCGTGAGTGAAGAGCACCCGCCGCTCGCCGGTGGCGGTGTTGGCCAGCCACCAGTCCCGCTCGGGTTCGTCGGTGTGCTCTGCAGTCCAGCGGTAGAGCGCCCACTGACCGTCGGCGGACAGGGACGCCTGGGACGGGCGCAGGCCCAGCAGGTCTGGCGGGCTGAAGATCTCAGCAAGAGTCGGCCGGGGACCTTGCTCGGCAGCGCTGGGCGGCGCCGCAGTCTCATCAGCGGGCTCGGTGTCGCTTTGCTGGGGAGACAACAGAGTCGAGCAGGTGAGCAGGAGGACAAGAGGCAATAGAGACATGAGCGACTCTCGAGTGCTGGGGAACGGCGTCAGGATAACTCGCCACGAGGCACGTCCACTCGCCGACCCGGCCTGCTACGCTCGGGTCGACGCCAGAGCGACGGGGTTTCGCTCTCGTCCTGTGTCCATTCGTTGCCGAATCATGTCCGACCTGTCTGCTCAGCTCTCGACCTTGCGTGCGGCTCAGTGCGCCGAGGGTCCGCCCACGCGTCGTGATCGCGCGCGCCTGTTGCAACGGCTGCTGGCCGAGTTGCTCGACCGCCGTGAGGCCCTGTGCGCAGCCGTCGACGTCGACTTCGGCGGGCGCTCCCGCCACGAGACCCTGCTGGCCGAGATCTTCCCCACGGCTCAGGCCGCTCGCCATGCCCTGCGCCACCTGGGCCGATGGATGTCCCCGCGCCGGATCTGGACAGGCCGAGCCTTCTTGCCCGCCGCCGCCCGGGTCACGGCCACGCCCGCGGGTGTGGTGGGCATCGTCGGCCCCTGGAACTACCCGGTGCTGCTCATGCTCTCGCCGGTGATCGCCGCCATCGCCGCGGGCAACCGGGTCATGGTCAAGCCCTCCGAGCACTGCCCCGCGGTAGCCCATGAACTCGAGCGATTGCTCACGGCGGCGCTGGGTTCTGAACGAGTGACCGTCGTGCAGGGCGACGAGCGCGTGGGCCGTGAGTTCTCCCGCCTGCCCTTCGGGCACCTCTTGTTCTCTGGCTCGACAGCAGTGGGGCGGGCCGTCCTGGCGGCAGCGGCAGAGAACCTGGTGCCGGTGACCCTCGAGCTGGGCGGCAAGTCGCCGGTGATCCTCGCTGACGACCATGACGTCGCCGTGGCCGCTCAGCGCATCGCGGCGGGCAAGCTGCTCAGCGCGGGCCAGACCTGCATCGCTCCCGACTACGTCCTGCTGCCAGCGGGCCGCACCGATGCGTTCGTCGCTGCCTTCCGCGCCGCCGCTCAGCAGATGTACGGGAGCTACGCCGACAATCCTGACTACACGGCCGTGCACGGCGACCGTCACCTGAATCGCCTGCGTCAGCTCGTCGACGAAGCGCGGGAGGGCGGTGCAGAGGTGATCTCGCTGGCCGCGCCGGACGACGACTGCGCAGCCGCGGGCAAGCTGGCCCCTTGCCTCGTGCTCAACGCGCCAGCAGATTGCGGGCTGTTGCACGAAGAGATCTTCGGCCCGGTGCTGCCCCTGGTGACCTGCCCCGACGTGGCACAGGCCATGGCCTTCGTGGGGCAGCGGCCACGCCCCCTGGTGGTGTACCTGTTCAGCCACGATCGCGCCTGCCAGGACCAGGTGCGCCAGGGCACCACCTCAGGCGCCCTGGTCTTCAACGAGACCCTGCTGCAAAAGGGCGTCGAGGGGCTGCCCTTCGGCGGCACGGGCGAGAGCGGCATGGGCCGCTACCACGGCCGGGCGGGCTTCGAGACCTTCAGCGTCATGCGCTCGGAGTTCCACCAGTCCAAGCTCAATCTGGCGGGGTGGATTCGTCCGCCCTACGGCCCGCGCACCGAGCGGCTGCTGCGCTGGCTGCTGATCCGCGACTGAGTAGCGCGCTCCCCAAGACTGTCGGCGCCTGAGCCACTCGTGCTCAGGCAACTCGCCACGGAGTCTTCGCTGATTCGGCAGCGCGACCCCTTGCCTCGGTGCGGCACAATGCGGCCATGGTGAACACTCGTCCTTTGCTGCTGCCGATCTTGCTCGTGGGCTGCTGCCTCTGGTGGGGGGCGGCGTCAGCCAGCGCAGCCCAGAGCCGGGGCCCGGCCCTGCCCCAGACCTTGTCGTCGTCGGCCACGGTCTCGCTGGTCACGGTCATGCCTGGCGACCAGCCCTGGAGCCTCTTCGGCCACGGCGCCCTGCGCATCGTCGACCCGGTCTACAACTTCGACGCCACGTTCAACTACGGCGAGTTCACCTTCGACGAAGCCTTCATCGGGCGCTTCGTTTACGGCGAGCTCGACTATCTCCTGGCGGTCCTGCCCTTCAGGTTCCTGGTCGCCGGTGCAGAGGCCGAAGAGCGTACTGTGATCGAGCAGTCCCTCGATCTCGACGAGCACCAGCGGCAGGCGCTGTATTCGGCCTTGATGACCAACGCCCTGCCCGAGAACTGCACTTACCGCTACGACTTCCTGTACGACAACTGCTCGACCCGGCTGGTCGACATGCTGCGCGCCGTCTTGGGCGATGGCCTGGTGTTGCCTTCCGGGCCAGATCCCGAGCTGACCTTTCGCGAGCTGCTGGGCACGCACCTGGGGCCGCACCCGTGGTTCTCCCTGGGCATCGAGACCGCTCTGGGCGGCGAGGTGGATCAGCTGGCCACGTTCGAGCAGGGTTGGTTCTTGCCGGCTCTGTTCTTGGACGCGGTCGACCGGGGCGTGATCGACGGCCGGGCGTTGGTCAGCGAGACAGAGACCCTGTACGACTCGGGGCGCGCTCCCGTGACGCCCCGAGCGCGGTGGCCTTTCTCGCTGGTGGGCGGGCTGCTCGCTGTGGTCGGTCTGTTCAGTGCCAGGCGTCGCGCGCTCTCGGGTCAGCGCCTCTCGTCCCTCATCGATGGGGCCCTGCTCTTTCTCTGCGGACTGGCTGGGGTGGTCCTGCTCGGCCTGTGGTTCGGCACTCTGCATCACGTCACGGCCCAGAACGGCAACGTGCTCTGGGCCCTGCCGACCCATCTCCTTGCGGCGTTCCTCCTGGGACGCTCGGCGAGCACAGCGTGGCTGCGGGGCTATCTGGTGCTCTCAGGTGCGCTGATCCTGGTGGCCTGGATGGGCGGATTGGCCTCCTGGCTCCAGCCCATGCCGGCGCTGCTGCAGCTGCTGCTGCCGTGGTTGGGATGCCGGCTCTTGTGGCGCGGCCTGGGTGCTACCCAGGCGATCCCCGCGAACGCCGGTTGAGTCGCCCCCAAGCGCAGCGAGCGAGGTACATTCGTTGGCTGGGTCATCGTCAGCAATCCCCCGAGAGGGCCCGGACCGTGACGTCGCCCATGCATCGATTCGCCGAACTCGCCGCCCTGGCGTGCACTGTCGCCCTGGCCCTCGCAGGTGCCTCCAGCGCTGGGCTGGCTCAGGCTCCGGCGGCTCCCCTTGTGCCGTTGCAGCCCAAGATGGTGAACGCGGGGCCCGCCGACATCGTCAGCGGCGTGGTGCGCCTGCCCGACCCGTCCCAGGTGGCCCACAGCTCGCAGTCGGCCTTGCTGCCCGTGCGCTTCGACGACGGGGGACGGTGGTCTGTCGCGGTGCCCGCGGAAGGCTTCGGCGAGCTGTCCCTGGTGCCCTTGTCCCCCGAGGCGCAGCAGTGGCGGATCACCCTGGCAGAGCCTGGTCAGCCGCCCCGTACGCTGGCGTCTTGGCTGGACGAACGTCGAGCGTCGAGCACCACCGGGCCCCTGGGTGTGCTCCCCGGCCCGTGGGCCACCCGCTGGGATCTGGCCACCGACCGCATGGGCTCGTGGACGATCACCATCGGGCATCGTCCCGGCGCGGCCGATGGTCTGCTGCTGCTCGGCGGCACCGGCCCGGCTCGTCTGGTGAGCCACACCACGTCATGGCGCCTGACCAGCGATCGCTCTGTGGGGCTGGTGGTCTTCAGTCCCGGGGGACAGCTGCTCGCTGCTGAAGCCACGGTGTCGGTGTTCGGTTCGCCCGTCTCCTGGCCCCTCGCCGACGACGGGAAGCACGGAGACGGCGGGGCGGACGACGGCGTGTTCGGCATGGTCTTGCCTCCCCTGCCGGCCGGCGAGGTGCACGTCTCCATCGTGGGACGAGGTGTGGGGCAGGACGGCCTGCCCTTCTTGCGCACCACCGAGCACTTGCTGGCCATCGCCGACCCCGTGCTGCAACTCACCGGCGCGGTGAGCTGCCGCGTCGAGGGAGATGACCGTCTGGCCTTCGACTTGGGCGCGACGCTGGTGGGCCCAGCCAAGCCCGTGCACGTCTCGGCGGAGGTATGGACTGCTGATGGGGCGCAGGCGGTGGCCCCTCGCGGCCATCGTCCGGGGACCCGGGCTTCTGCGCCCGCGGCAGCCGTGGCAGCCGAGGCACCGGTCGCCCCAGTGGCCCCGGTAGGCTGGATGAGCACCATGGCCACCCCGAAGGCCGACGGCACGTTGAGCCTCTCACTGCACGGCGCCTGGCTGGCTCGGGCCGGTGCGGGCCAGCAGCTGCTCCTGCGCAACCTGCGCGTGCAGGACGTGAACACCCACGCCGTCCTCGACCTGCTCGCCGACACGCCCGTGTTCGCGGCGCAGCTGCCGGACGCGGCCCTGCAGCTCGCCCCCGCCAACATCACGTCGGCCATGTTCACGGGCGTCTCGGGCTTGTCCCTGGTGGCCGCGGTGCCCGGCGGCTCGGCTGAACCTGGCCTCGGACGACGCCCCCGCGACACCAGCGCCGTGGTGGGAGCGGGTGGTCCCATGGGCCCGCTGAATCCACCTGAGCGAGCGCTGCTGCTGGTCCACGGCTACTGCTCCTCGCCGGTCTGGCCGCCCGCTGACTTCACCGGCCAGAAGCTGATCTTCGAGGATCTGAACGCGAACCGCAGTCACGACGAGTTTGCCCAGCTCATCGCGGCTCTGGGAGCCCCCCTGGATTCGTTCGGCGTGGTGGCCCACAGCCAGGGTGGTCCGGCGTCGTTGCACCTGCTCACCTACTACACCAGCGGACTCGACTTCGCCGTGGGCGGGCTGCGCATCCAGTCGCTGGGTTCGCCGTACCTGGGCACACCCCTGGCCGGGTCCCTCGGTGGCATCGGGCAGGTGTTCGGTGTGGGCTGCGGCTCGAACACCGATCTGTCCGAGTCGGGCGCGGCCCTGTGGGCGGCGGGCATCCCCAGCTGGGCCCGGGCCGAGGTCACCGCCTACACCACATCGTTCTCCGGCTTCTGGTGCGACTTCGTGACCAACCTGGTGCTCGACAACCCGGAAGACGGCGTCACCGAGCTCGACCTGGCCCTGCTCAGCGGCATGAACGTGATGCCCCATTTCGTGGGGCAGTGTCACACCACGGGAATGTCCGACCCGGCCCAGTACAAGGACAGCGGTCGCAACGCCGTCATGAACGCCGCCGCGGCCCGCTGACCCCGCCCTTTTCTGAACACCGGCCAGCCACCCTGTCGGCTGGACGGGGCCGGCGCGCTACCATGCGCCGCCTGCCGGCCTGCGGCAGAGCGTTCCCCGGCCTGAGATGTGACCAGCGGCATGACAGCGACGACTCCCCCCGTGTTCATTCTCGGCATCGCCGGGGGCAGCGGATCGGGCAAGACCACTCTGGCCCGCCAGCTGATGGACCGTGTGGGTGACGATCGCGTGGTGTCGTTGGCCCACGACAGCTACTACCGCGATCTGAACGGCGCCGACCCCGCGGACTACAATTTCGACCATCCCGATGCGTTGGAGACGTCGCTGCTGGTGCAGCAGCTCAACTCACTGCGCAACGGTGACGGCGTCGATGTCCCCGTCTACGATTTCGCCACCCATAGCCGCAGCGACAGCACCGAGCGCGTCGAGCCCCGGCGGGTGATCATCGTCGAAGGCATCCTCCTGCTGGTGGACGAGGCCCTGCGAGAGCAGGTCGACCTGCGGGTCTTCGTGGACATCGACGCCGAGGTGCGCCTGTCTCGCCGCATGCGCCGAGATACCGAAGAGCGGGGTCGCACCCAGGACGACGTGCTGCGTCAGTACGAAGCCACCGTGCGCCCCATGCACGAGCGCTTCGTGGAGTCGAGCAAGCACCACGCCCACATCATCATCCCCGAGAACGGGCTCGGCGGGCCGGTGGTTGAGGTGCTCGAAGCGTGGATCGAAGGGCTGCTCACTCCACCTGACGAGCGGTGATCAGGCCGAGTTGCTCGGCTTGCTCCAGACCCAGGGGGCGGCCCGTGGCAGCGTCCATCCAGAGCGTGCTCTCTACCGCGCCGGAGCCGTCGTCGGCGCTGGACGAGAGGCCGTAGGCCCGGGCCAGGCGGTCTCCCGCGCCCGTGGTGACGGTGAGGTCGTCGAGGCGGCGCACGGAGAGCGTGGTGCGGGACAGCTCCACCGTCTGGCTCAGGTCGACGGAGAGGCGGGGCAGAGTCAGTGACTCGCCCACGGCCAGGGGGGCGATCAGCTCCCAGAGTCGGCCTTCGGTGGTGAGCGTGGGCAGGGAGATCATGACCTCGTCGCTCAGGGGCTGCTCAATGGCCAGGTCGTCGTAGAGG
>Ga0209992_10000638_pt1 | contig 44586 bp, 24 predicted proteins | sample 2SBtaG_2_FD_182564 | JGI IMG/M metagenome (GOLD analysis project Ga0209992, IMG submission 182564) | Deep subsurface microbial communities from Kolumbo volcano to uncover new lineages of life (NeLLi) - 2SBTROV12_ACTIVE470 metaG (SPAdes)... | ecosystem: Environmental > Aquatic > Marine >... | reverse complement strand
TTAGAAGACGCAGATTTTTATGAAGGTTTGGATTATGACGACCAAACTCAAATAATTGGTTAAAAATCCTTAATAAATAAATTATAATTCTAAATATTAGAAAAATTTATGCCTATAGAACGAGTTAGTAGAGGATTTAAGGATCTTAGTATGACCTTTCAGTCTAATCCACTGAATGATGACCTTATTGGTCTGAAAAATGCTAATGCAATTGCTCGTTCTGTAAGAAATATTGTGATGACCTATCCAGGTGAAAAGTTTTTTCAACCAGATTTTGGTTCAAAGGTATCAAGATTACTTTTTGAGAACGTAGATGACATAACAGCATCTCAAATTCAAGAAGAAATTGAATTTTCTATTACTAACTATGAACCTAGAGTTAATTTAACTCGTGTTACTATAGTAGCAGACAATGATAATGCTTCATTTGATGCAACTATTACATATGACATCGTAGGAGCAGACGTAGCTCCACAAGAATTACAATTCGCCTTACAATCAACTCGATAAGATGCCGTTAGTTAATTTTTCTAACCTCGATTTTGATGAGGTTAAGACTTCTCTTAAAGATTACCTTAGGTCAAACTCCAATTTTACGGATTATGACTTTGAAGGATCTAATTTATCATCAATTTTAGACGTATTAGCATACAATACCTACATTACTTCATACAATGCCAACATGGTAACCAATGAAGTATTCATTGATAGTGCTACTCTACGGGAAAATGTAGTAGCATTAGCACGAAACATTGGTTATAACCCAAGATCTAGAACTGCATCTACAGCAACTATTAGTTTCTTCGTTGATTTGACAGGTGTTACTCCTGCTCCTGCGACTATAACCCTAAGTAAAGGTCCTGTGGCAGCAACTGCGGGGTCAGTGGGGTCAAATTCTTATATGTTTAGTATCCTAGAGGATATTACAGTACCTGTTAATACTGATTCTGAAGGTACAGCAACTGCAAACTTCAATAATATTAAGATTTCAGAGGGAACTTTAGTAACAAGTGCATTTACTTTTACTTCAATTAACCCAAATCAGAAATTTACACTTCAAAATACAGGAATTGATACATCTTTGATGACTGTAACTGTAAAAAATAATGTATTTGCTACTACAGGTACAAAATATAGTGCTCAAGATAGTCTTTTTGACATTACTAGCGAATCTAAAGTATATTTTCTTCAAGAAGTAGAAGATGAGAGATATGAATTGTTCTTTGGGGATAATATTTTTGGTAAAAAGTTAGAAGAAAGTAATTATATTACAGCAGAATACATTATAACTGATGGTGAAGGAGCAAATGGCATTAGTAACTTTACTTTTGCAGGAAGTTTATCTTACATTAGGAATTCTCAATCATATTCAGTATCTTCTGGTGTTTCTTTATTGAGTACAGACCTTAGATCTTCGGGTGGAGAGACTATTGAGAGTGTAGAATCAATTAAAAAGTTTGCACCACGAATTTATTCGTCTCAAAATAGAGCAGTTAGTGCAAGTGACTATGAAACTTTGATTCCAAACAAAATTTATCCTGAATCTGAGTCAATTTCTGTGTTTGGAGGTGAAGAATTAATTCCTCCTCAGTATGGAAAGGTCTTTATTAGCATAAAACCTCGAACAGGTGATTTTTTACCTAATTTAATTAAAGAAAATATTAAAACTAAACTTAAAAAGTATGCTGTTGCTGGAATTGTTCCAGAAATTCTTGATTTAAAGTATCTTTATATAGAAATTGACTCTAAAATCTATTATAACACCAATTTAGCACCTTCTGGAGAATATGTTTCTACATTAGTTCAAGAAAATGTCGAAACATACGCAGATTCAACTGAATTAAATAGATATGGTGCAAGATTTAAGTATAGTAAATTCTTAAAAGTTATTGATGAGAGTGATGTTGCCATTACATCTAATATCACAACTCTACAGATGAGAAGGGATATGAGAGCAGCATTAAATAGTTTTGCGGAGTACCAAATTGGATTTGGTAATGAATTTTATATCAAGAGTATGAGTGGATATAACATTAAATCTACTTCATTCCGTATAAGTGGCATTTCCCAAGATATCTACTTATCAGATATTCCAAATTCTAATAGAGAATCAGGATCAATCTTTTTCTTTACTCTTCCCTCTCCTAATTCTACATCACCTACTATTGTTAGAAGGAATGTTGGAACTATCAACTATAAGAGTGGAATTATTACTTTAAATCCTGTCAATATTATATCTGGTAAGTTAAAAGATGGTCAAACTATCATTGAGTTATCAGCATGTCCTAAATCTAATGATGTGATTGGATTACAGGATCTTTATTTGCAACTAGATACTAGTAACAGTAATTTTGAAATGATTGTTGACGATATTGCTTCAGGATTAGATCCAGCAGCATCAAATTATACCGTAACATCTAGTTATCATAACGGGAACCTAGTAAGATCATAAAATGCCCCAAAACAGAGTCAAGTTTAGCAACATTGTTCAAAATCAACTTCCTGATTACGTTCAGGATGAATTTCCTTTAGTTGCCGAATTCTTAAAAAGTTATTATCAAGGTCAAGAGTATCAAAGTGGTCCTTTAGATCTTATTCAAAATATTGATCAATATATCAAAGTTAGTAAACTCACTAATCTTACTCATTCTGTAATACTAGGTACTAGTTTAGGTTATAGTGAAAATGAAGTTACTATTGATTTAGTTGAATCCCCTCAAGGAACAAAGGGGTTTCCAGATACTTATGGGTTATTGAAGATTGATGATGAAATTATCACATATACTGAAAAAACTGATTCAAAGTTTACTGGATGTGTAAGAGGATTTAGTGGAGTTACCTCCTATGAGAAAAAGGGAACTACTGATGAGTTAGTTTTTGAAAATACTAGTATTGAGACTCATGAATCTGGATCTACAATTACTAATTTAAGTAATTTATTCCTTGAGAAATTTTTAACAAAAGTAAAACGTCAATTCACTCCTGGATTGGATACTAGAGATCTTCATAGCGATTTAGATCAAAATATTTTTATTAAACAATCAAAAGATTTCTATTTAAGCAAGGGTAGTGATAAATCATTTGAAATATTATTTAAAGCTTTATATAATGAAGATGTAAGTATAGTTAGACCAAGAGATTTTCTTTTTACACCTTCTAATGCTCACTGGAGGGTTACTGATGATTTAGTAGTAGAGGCTATTAGTGGAGATCCTAAAAATCTTGCAGAATCTACTTTATTTCAACAACCTTATGGGAAAGATATTAATAAAGCATATGCACCCATAACAGATGTTAAACCAATTGATGTTGGTTATGGACAGACGTATTATAAACTTAGTATTGATGCAGGTTATAATAGAGACATTAGAGTTGATGGTGCAATTTACGGAGATTTTAATGTTCAACCAACAACTAGAGTAATTGGTGCAGTATCAGCAGGATCTACGGTTCTTAATGTAGATTCTACTGTAGGATTTGCTGCGACTGGGGGAGATTTATATATTCCTTACACTGATGGAACCACAGGAATTGTTTCTTATACTTCTAAATCATCTACACAGTTTTTTGGTGTTAATACGTTATCATTAGATATTGCAGATGCTACAACTATCGGAATTAACACTTTTGCATATGGACAATCAAATCTAAATCAAAATGAAACTATAACTGTCAGAATTAACTCTGTATTAAGCAAATTTAATTATTCTGATAATACTTATTACTATTCTGCAGGAGATACTGTTAAATTAAAAACTTTAGGTATTTCTGATAATGAATTTAAAGCAAAAAATTGGTTTTATAATATTTCTCCAACTTATAATGTTAAAAGTATCGAATTAATCGATTCTTCTGATGATACTTATAAATTTAATTTAAATGTAGACCATTGTTTTAGATTTGGTGATAATGCTACCATAATAGATGATACAAATGTTGAAAAAATAACAAGTATTATTAATATAGACTCTAGTAAGTCTATAATTGTAAGAGGTCAAGGAAGTTTAGATTCTGCAAAGACGTTTACACTTAAACGTAATTTATTAAGTGCAGATTCTAATAGTTTTCCTGAAAGTTCCATTTATAACACTAATGTTCAAAATGTTTATAAGAAAGAAGATACTCTTTTAGTTGCTTCTCCTTCATTACCCACATATAATGGTCAACCTCTTAATGTTTTTGGTCAAACAGTTAAATTTACTGGTACATTTCAAGGAAGTGAATTTAATATAAAACCAATAGGTGATCATGGTTTCTACAGTGGAGATGAGGTATATTATATTCCAGAAAAAGTTAATTATGAGTATTTTGATTCTGTAGGTAATAAAAAAACGGGACTAAAAGTTAATTCTTCTTTATTCGCTGGAGATATTGATTATATTGTTACTGGAGAGGCAAATGGTGAAAATGTTGAAGGTAGAATTCCTCCAAATGAAGGATTATTTTTCATTTATAGAATTGATGAAAATAATGTAAAAATATCAAAGAGTAGAGTTGATCTTTTTAATGAAACTTTTGTTTCTATTGATAATTCTATTTCTGTAACCAATTGTAAGTTTATACCAAATGATTTTAAGTTTAAAACTCTAGAATCTCAGCAAATATTGAGAGAAATTGCTGATCCTGAAAATGATGGAAATGTAACATCTACAGAACCAGGATTTACTGGAATTCTTATAAATGGAGTTCAAATTTGTAATTATAAATCAAGAAATTTTGTTCATTATGGAAAAATTGAAAAAATTGATGTTAATGCTACAGGTAGTGATTATGATATCATCAATCCTCCTCTTTTAAATATTAGTGACACTATTGGAGTAGGTGCTACTGGATGTGTAGCAGTTTCTGGTAGTCTTAAAGAAATTAGACTTTTAGATTCTGGATTTAATTATCAAAACACTCCAGTTGTAAACATTGAAGGTGGGAATGGAATAGGAGCTCGTGCTTCTGCAAATATGAAGGACATTGTTCATTCAGTTTCCTTTAATTCCCAATCTGATATTGGTTTAGGTACTGATGCGTATAATTCTTATGAAATTGGATTTGGAACATATCATAAGTTTAGTAATTTTGAAGAAGTCGTATATAAGAATGAGGGTCAACAAAATGTTGGAGGATTAGGCACAGATTCGACATATTTTGTTTCTAATGTAGGATTGACAAGTGCTAAACTTTTCCCTACTCAAGTAGATGCAATTTCTGGTATTAATACTGTTGAATTTACTTCATTTGGTATAGGAAAGCAATTTATTAATACAATTAATAAAAAAACAATTGTAGATAGTATTACTGTTGTTTCTTCAGGATCTGGATATGAAAATAAGAAGAGAACTGCTTTAAGTTCAGGAATAAGCACTGCTTCTAATGAAATTACTATTACAAGGAATGATTATAAATCTGGTCAAATAGTTAATTACATAGAATCTTCAGATACTGTGATTGGTGGACTTTCTACAGATACTCAGTATTATATTACTTCAGTAGATAATAATAATTTTAAATTATCTCAAGTAGGTGTCGGATCAACATCTAAATCCTTCTATTATGATAATAAGCAATATATTGATTTTACATCAGCAGGAGTAGGAACTCATACATTTAATTATCCTTCAATTTCTGTAAAAGTAGTAGGAGAAGTTGGAATATCATCTGTAGGAACCGAAACATTTGAATGTAAGGTTCAACCAATATTCCGAGGAGAAATAACTTCCATACACCTCATAGATCAAGGTGTGGGTTATGGATCTTCTGAAATTATTAACTTCAACAGAGAACCTCAAGTTACGTTAGTATCAGGAAAAGAAGCTCAGTTACAACCAGTCGTAGTTAATGGATCTATTACTGAAGTTGTAATAATGAGTAAAGGTCAGAAATATAATGCTGCACCTACTTTAACTATATCAGGTGATGGTATCGGTGCTGTAATTACTCCAGTCTTTGAGAATAATGAAATTACTGATGTAAAAGTTATTCATGGTGGGAATGGGTATGATCAAGCATCTACTACTATTTCTATTGATTTTCCTGGATCTGGAGTTAATATAAAACCTATTCTTCAAAGTTGGAGAGTTAATTTATTTGAAAGAAATTTTGATAATGTTACAGGAGATGATGGATATATTGCTCATGAATTTAATACAGGATATGGTCTTCAATATTCTCATTTGTATGCACCTAGAGCACTCAGAGAGTCTGTATTTGCAACTAACCAGGAAGGTCAGTCTTTATATGGAGACAAAGATTTAAAGAGACTTGATGGGTTAGAGGTTGCTTCTGATCAACACTCTCCTATTATTGGATGGGCATATGATGGTAATCCAATTTATGGTCCATATGGATATGTGAAAAAATCAGGTGGAATAATAACTCAAATGAAATCGGGTTATTCACTTGATTTACAATCTCAAAGACCCCCTGTTTCAAATTTCCCTGAAGGATTTTTTGTAGAAGATTTTTCTTATAATAAAGTAAGTGATGAAACTATTCTTGATGAGAATAATGGAAGATTCTGCGTAACTCCTCAATATCCAAATGGAACTTATGCATATTTTACTACAATCGATTCAGGTGCTACAGAAAGTTCTGGTCCTTTTGACAGATATAAAAAACCAGTATTTCCGTATTTAATTGGTGAAAATTATAGATCAATTCCTAATGATTTTAACTTTAAAAATTTATCAAATCAAACTAATATAGATTTACAGAATTCTGGATGGAAAAGAAATACTACTTCTTACAATTTAATTGAAGGAAAAACACAATATGATTATGTGTACATTCCTGATGATTTATCTCAAACCATTGATATTAAATCAGTAAGTCCAGGTTCAGTTGAAAAAATTGGAATTGAAACTGGAGGAATTTTATATAATGTTGGAGATGGTATTAATTTTGATAATGATGATACTTCAGGAAGAGGTTTGGTTGCAAAAGTCTCTGTTATTGAAGGAAAGGCAATTGATACTATAAGTGTTGCTACAAGTTCTATTAGTGGTGTTGAAGTTTATCCTAGTGAGAAAAATGGAACTTATCTTTTTGTTTCAGACAACCCTCATAATTATAAGAATTTAGATGGTATTGTTGTATCTGGATTATCAACCACTTCATCTAAGATTGAAGGATTCTATAATGTTGGAGTAAGAAGTGACCGTTTTGTAGTAACTGGTGTTGGAACCACATCCTCTGGAATAGGAACGGATGGAGTAACAGGATTAGTCACTTATGTTAGTGTTAATGGAAATCTATCATATCCTTCTATTGCTGCTAATGATATTTTAGGAATTGGTACAGAAAGGGTAAAGGTTTTAAATGTAGATAGAGAACGTTCTAGAATTAGAATATTAAGAACAGCTAGTGGAACAGTTTCTGCTGCACATACAGTTAGTTCGTTCTTCTTTCAGGATCAACGTAGATTAACGGTTAATGCAGGATTTAAGACAACCTATTCCTCTAATAGGAATAGACAAATTTACTTTAATCCCACGGAAACAGTTGGATTAGGTACAACTGCTGGTGTTGGTATTGGGACTACTTTATCTTTCTCAAATCCAGGTGCAGGAATCAGCGAAATCTTTATACAAACAAAGGCACTTTATATTCCAGGACATGATTTAAATACTGGTGATGAATTAACATATTCTCCAAATACTGGAAGTGGTATTGTAGTCTTAGAAGAAGGTGCTTCATATCCTAGTGGAATAACAACATTATCTGATGGAGATACTTTATTTGTTGCTAGAATAGATAGCGATTTAATTGGATTATCCACTGTTAGAGTTGGTTTAGGTACAACAGGTAATTTTGTTGGAATAGCAAGCACTCATCAAAGTTCTAGTACTTTATTCTTTGCAGGTAATCCTGTAGGAACAGGTATTGGTACTGGAGTTTATCATAGTCTTAAAACAAACTATACACCTCTTACTGCAGAACTGACACGTAATCTAATAACCGTATCTGCTGCAAGTTCTCATGGATTAACTAATAATGATGAAGTAACTGTTGATGTAAATCCTGGTATTTCTACTACAGTCATAGGTAAATATAATGACTATAATAGAAGGTTTATTTTAACTCCTAAGTCATTTACTGCTGCTGGAGTTAATACCACCACAGACACCTTTACAATGACCTCACACGGGTTTGTAACGGGTCAAAAGGTCATTTATACATCTGACAGTCCTATAGAAGGTTTAGTGTCTGATGGGATATATTTTGTTGTAAGAATTGACAGTAATAAATTTAAGTTATCTAATAATTATTACAATTCTACTTTATCTAAACCAATTACTATTGGTATCACTAGTACATCTGCAGGTGTTATTAATCCAATTAACCCTCCTTTAGATGTTTATAAAGATTCTACTGTTTCGTTTGATCTTTCCGATTCTTCTTTAGCATATACAGTTCAAGGAACTCAATACTCTGCTTTTGAATTGAATTTCTATACTGATGGTAATTTTACTAATGTTTGGGTTAATGATCCAGAATCTACAGGATTTAATGTTACTAGAACAGGATCTGTTGGTATAACTGCAGATGCAAAAGTTACTTTAGAAGTAACTAAAAATATTCCAGAAATTTTATATTATCGTCTTGATCCTATTTACGAAGCAAATCTTCCAACAGTTAAAAAAGAAATCATTGTAGATAAAGAAGTTATTTCTAATAATGAAGTTATATCTAGTGCTTCTCTTTATAATGGAAACCAAAAGATTACCACTGCTTCTACAACATCATTTACTTATACCTCTGCAGTAACTCCAGAGCAAGTATCTTATGCAGGAACTCTAACTGATGTAGAGTATACCACTACATCAACAAGTGCTTATGGAACCATAAAGGACATTGAAGTAAAGAATGGTGGTACAAATTATTATTCCTTACCTGGCATTACAACAATTACTTCTGCGGTAGGTAGTGGAGCTGTTATCGAACCAATAAGCACTTCTATCGGTAAAATAAAAACTACAAAAATTGAAGACATTGGATATACTTTCCCATCCGATTCTACACTAGAACCAAGTGCATTATTACCTCAAATTATTGATATTGTATCTCTTGCTTCTTTTGACTTTATTGGAATAACATCAGGTGGTCGTGGATATGGAGTTGCACCAAAACTTGTTATTCGTGATGGAAGAACTAAGAAAATTATTACTGATGCAGATCTCAAATATTCTTTAGGAGATACTAATGTAACAATATTAAAGAATCCTACAGGAATGAGTAGATCTTATAATCCTACATTAATTCCTTATCAAAATAGTAATGGTGTTGGAATTAGTACTGTTGGATTCAATACTATTACTAAAGATGCTTTTGTTAAATTATCTGTAGGATTTAGCACTGCAGATATGTTCCCATTTGTAGTGGGTGATAAGGTAATGATCGAGAATGTGAGTATTGGTATAGGATCTACAGGTAAAGGATATAATTCTGCTGATCATGATTATAAGTTATTCACTGTAAATGCAGTTGATGCTAATCTTGGTGGAATTGGAGCGACCATTAGTTATAGTATGTCTGCAGAGTATCCTGATGACGGAACATTCCCAGGAACCTTTGATGCTAATAATTCATCAGGAAGAATTATCCCTGAGAAGTATTTCCCACAATTTGATATAAAATTAGGAACTAATGATTACTTGGAAGGAGAAACTGTAACATCTGGATCTGTTTCTGGTACTGTTGAGTCTTGGAATTCTGAAATTGGAATATTAAAAGTTTCTTCTAATAAAGATTTTATTGTTAATGATATTATTAAAGGAGAAACATCTACAACTCAAGGAATAGCATCATCTATAAGATCTTTTGAATCTAACTTAGATTTGGAATCAACTTCTAAGGTAGATAATGGATGGCAAACTGATTCTGGTGTTCTTAATTATAATATGCAAAGATTGCAAGATAGTTTTTATTATCAAAACTTCTCTTATGCAATAAGATCTAGAGTTGAAGAAGAAAAATGGAATGATACAGTAAGCACTTTAAATCATACTTTAGGATTTAAAAAATTCTCTGATTATCAATTAGAATCAAATTTAACTGATCCTACTGAAATGAAAGTGGGTCTAAGCACCGAACTTACTTCTATTGATATAGTTACAGATATTATTGGTGTTGGTGATTTAAATTGTGTATATGATTTTGATTTAGTAACAGAAAACTCCCGTGATATTGGTTCTACTTTCTTCTCGGATGAAATAATATTCTCTAGTAGAATACTAATGGATTATCAAGAATCAGTTGGTAACCGTGTTCTTTCTATTGATGATATGAGTGGATCTTTCAATAGTAATCCAAGAGCAACCAAGTACAGTGTTGCTAATACATTTAGATTAGATGATATAAGAGCACAAAAATATATTACTTATGTTATAGACAAGAGATATACTCAACAAAGACAGTTGATGTTGGTTACTCTGCTTCATGATGGAACATTTGGTTATATGAATCAATATGGAAGAGTTGAATCTGCTTATGATCAAGGTTCATTTGATTTCCAAATTGCAGGGTCAGAAGGTAAATTACTATTCTATCCTACAAAATCTTCTGTTAATGATTATGATATTACTGCTTTGGCATTTAATTTAAATGATAATTATCTTGGTATTGGTAGCACTGCTTTAGGAGGTATTGCTGATATTAATACTTCAAGTGTTAAAGTTCCATCAGGAACTCAGACAACAGTTGTAGGAATTGCAAGCACATATCGTTCTGTTAAGGTTCTAGTTGAAATTACTCCTGATATCGCTGCTGATGAAGGATTTAATAAAACTGAATGGGAGTTTACCGAACTCAACGTAATTCATGATGGATCTACTGTTGATCTACTGGAGTATGGTGAATTAACTACAACTCAGGGTTCATATTCGGATCCAGGATTTGGAACTTTCTATCCTTATATTTCAGGAAAAGATTTAAAAGTTGACTTTATTCCTAATGCAGGAATAGGTACGACATGTGTAGTTAATACCATTCAGGTTGCTATTAGTAGTGAGTCCTCTTCTGGCATTGCTACTGTTGATATGAATCATGCTCAGATAGTAGCAAGAGCAACAAGTATTTCTTCTTCTGGTACTCCTGGAATTACTACTATTGGACAATATAGTAATGATTATGATGCAGCATACTTTACAGTTCAAGTATCTGACACAACTAATAACTTCTATCAAATGTCTGAAGTTATAGTGGTTGATAATTATATTGCTGATCCTTCTGAAACTGTTACGACATATGATACAGAATATGGAAATGTCGTTGTTAATAATGCTTCAGGGTTAGGAACAATTGGAAGTATAATTGATAGTGATACAGGAGTTGTTTCATTAGTCTTTACTCCAAATGCAAGTATTGATGTAGAAGTTAAAACTTGCATGAATGCCTTGAAGAATGTTGTTGCTAATAAAGATGAAATTACCTTTACTAATGCTACAATTACTAGTGGTCTTGAAGAGTACTTTGGTACTGAGAGAGATATTAAGAGGGCATTTAATTTAACTCATGATAATAAGAATATCTTTGAAAGATATTTCTTAGCAAATGATGCCAACATTGTTAGTGTTGCTAATGACACCATTACTATCCCAGATCACTTCTTTGTTACTGGAGAGGAGGTTACATATAGACATGTTGGATCTGCAGCTTCTGGTATTGGAATAGCAGCTACAGATGGATTTGCTGGTGTTGGAGAAACTACATTCCTTCCAGAGACGCTTTATATTGTCAAGGTTAATGCTGATACACTTAAGATAGCAGAGACCGCACAGAAGGCATTAAACGTCGTTCCTGAGACTGTAGATATTACTAGTGTAGGTATTGGAACTTCTCACCTATTCATTGCTAAAAATCAGAATGCAAAGGCACTTCTAGCTCTTGATAATATCATACAATCTCCTGTTGTATCTACGGCAGTAACTACTACTCTTTCTGAAAATGCTTTTGCTGTAGATAATGTTATAGAATTTAGTGGAATTAATTCATTCTTTGGTGCTGATTTAATTAGAGTTGGATCAGGAAATACAACTGAGATAATGAAAATTGAAGGAATTGGTATTGGTAGTACTAACTTTATAAGAGTACGTAGAGAATGGTTAGGAAGCACTCTATCTGGATTTGATACAGGTGCTCTAGTAACTAAGATTTTTGGTAATTATAATATTGTTAATAATGTATTAACTTTTGCTGAAGCACCTTATGGTAATGTTCCTTTAAGTAGTACAACTAATCCTCCCGATTCTAGAGACTGGGTAGGAATAGCAACAGGTTCTCACTTCCAAGGAAGAACATTCATGCGTTCTGGAGAGACTGATTCTTCAAATGAAGCATATACAGAGAATTATGTATTTGATAGTGTTTCCTCTAAGTTTAATGGAATAGATAATACTTTTGCATTACAATCGAATGGTGCAAATGTTACAGGAATTCAAACTGACACAGTAATTCTTGTTAATGATATATTCCAAGGAAATGGAAGTACTTATGATTATACAATCTCACAAGTAGGTTCTGCTTCTTCTATTGTCTTTACAGGAACTGCTACTTCTATTAGTTCAGATCCAAATGGTTCCAATCTTCCTCTCGGTGGAATAATTGTTTCTGTTGGATCTAGTGAAGGATTTGGATATCAACCATTAATTTCTGCAGGTGGAACAGCAATTGTAGGTTGTTCGGGAACAGTTAAGTCTATTAGTATTGGTAACACAGGTTCTGGATATAGATCTGGAATCCAAACAGTTAATGTTTCTATTCAGCAAGAAAGTTTAACAGGAACAGATATTGTTGCGATTGGTACTGCTACTATTGAGGGTGGATATATTACAGGAACTGCTGTAACTAATCCCCACATATTCTACAAACCAAGAACTATTGCTAATGTAGGATATAACTCTGTGACGGGTATTACTACAATAAAAACCGCAAAAGATCATGGATTAGTATTAGGTAATGAAGTAAGTCTTTCTGGTATTGCCTTTACTTGTGATTATTCGCCACGATTAGGAATTAGTGCCGTAGGTTATAATACTATGACAGGTATTATGACTGTTACAACTCCTACTGCACATGGTTACAAGACAAGTGGTAAGACAAGCGTTGTAGTATTCACTGGATTAGCATTTACATGTGGTTTAGATGGAGGTACTTCTACTCACTATTACCCTCGTGGACAGGACTTAGCATATGATACCTCCGTTGCAATCGCTGCAACCGATTCTACGACCATTACAGTGGACGTTGGTTATAGTGGTCGTGCTGATCAATATACTCATAGTTTTGTAGGTGTTGGAACAAGTGCTGTAATTGTTGGTGGAGACTATAATCATCAATTTGTAAGTGCTGCAAGTAGTGCAGTTATTAGTGGTGGTGACTACGAACACACCTTTGTTAGTGTGGGTGTTGGTACTATTACAATTGCAGGTATTGGATCTACGGTTGTTACAGATGCATCTTACACTGCCTCAACTGGTGAGTTGGTATTAACTATAGGAACTGGTCATACTTATACTACTGACAATCTGGTAGGTATTGGAACAAGTGCTTTAATCTTTACTTGTTCTATGGATAATAATTCAAGTCAGAAGAAGTATCCAAGATCTACTGATCCAATTATTGGTATCGGTAATACTGCAATTACTGCAACTACAGATACTACATTTACTGTGAATGTTGGTGCATCTCCATTAGTATACTTTGATGTATCTAATGCAACTTACGATGCTAATAGTGGAATTTCTACTCTTACTATTGGTTCTCATTCCTTAACTACATCAACAAGTATTAGGTTAGCTAATGATAGTTTGACCTTTAGATGTGCAATGGATGATTATTGTTCCTTACATACGTATCCAAGATCTACCGATCCTGGATTTAGTACTGCTTTAGGAATTACAACAACTACTGCAGATACAATCAGTATTAATGTAGGTGTTTCGACTATTGTTAAGTATAGTGTAACTGATGCTGATTATAATGCCACAACAGGTATTATGACCATGACAATTGGATCTCATACTTTAAAGACTGGTACTAATATTAAGATAGCAACTGAATCTTTAACCTTTACATGTGCTAAGGATGGTAATTCTACTACCCATCGTTATCCTAGAAAACCAGATCCTACTTATGGTGGAACTCCAGTAACTAAGGTTAATAGCACTACTCAGTTTGAGGTCAATATTGGTATATCTACTGTAGAATCTTTCTATGTTGGATTAGGATCTGTCCAAGCAGCAATTATTGCTCCTAGAGCAAATAACAATTCTGCAAGTAAGACTGATCCTGCAGCAAACACTGCTACTGTATTGGATGTTATTGATAGTAAGACATTTATCACAAATACTGGTATATCCACTCTAGCTCACTATTACAATAGAGGTGGAACTTTAGAAAAACCACTAGATGTTATATTTGATGATCCAGAGTCTTATTCAAATCTTGCTTTAGAATATGCATCTAATTCTTCTGGAATTGGAACTGCTGCAACCATTGATGTGGTAGTAGGACAAGGATCAAGTATTGTATCATTCGTTGTTCAGGAGACTGGATATGGTTATGGAAATGGGGAAAGTTTGACGGTTCCTATAGGTGGTACAACAGGTATTCCAACAACTTCTGGTTACAAAGAATTCTTACTTGATATTAATGAAACATTTAGTGATGAATTTACTGGTTGGTCAATTGGTCTTCTTGATATGCTTGATAACTGGGATGATGATTTTGATGGTTCGACCAAAACATTCCAATTAAGTGATAATGGAGATTTAATTTCTATCAGATCTGCTAAAGGATCTCAAATTAATGTTCAAGATGTTATTCTTATTTGGATTAATGATATACTTCAAGTTCCTGGAAAAGCATATACCTTCGATGGAGGTAGCGTAGTTACCTTCACAGAAGCTCCTAAGAAGGATGATACGTCTAAAGTAATCTTCTATAAAGGAAGTGGTGATCAAGACGTTGTTGCTAGAGAAATTATTGAAACAGTTAAGACTGGAGATAATTTAACTATCGAGAGTAATTATCCTCAAGCATCTTATCTCCAAGAAGATAAGAGAATGGTTCTTAGTGTTGATTCTACAGATATTGTTAGCACTAACGCATATTATGGTCCAGGAACTACTACTGATGAAAGTTTTGAAAGACCTGTAGTATGGTGTCGTCAAACAGAAGATAAGATTATTAATGAAAAACCAATAGGAAAGGATAGAGAGTTATATGAACCTCAAATCGCTCCATTTGGATATATTACTAAGACTGTTGGTATTGGATCAACTACAATTTATGTGGATCAATTAAGACCTTTATTTAATCCACAAAATGAAAGACAAGATACTACTGATCTTGCTTTCCAAAATAAAGTTAAATTCTTAAATCAAGGAGTAAAGGTTGGTGCTGCAGGAACTGCAATTGTATCTGCTGCAGGAACTATTTCATCCGTTGATATTACAGATGGAGGTGTGGGATATACTACTGCTACAGTAAGTTTTGCTTCTACTGTAGGTGTTGGTACTACTACCCAAGCATTTGGTAATGTAACTATTAGTGCTGCAGGAACTGTGACGGGTATTGCTATTACAAGTCCTGGTGTTGGATATACTCATACCAATGTACCTTCTGTTCTTATAAGTCCTCCAACTTATGTTGAAGAAATTAATCAAGTAGGTGCATATAGTGGAGATCAAGGAGTTATCGTTGGATTTGGAACTACTACTATTAGTTCTAAGGATCAAATGATCTTTGATTTCTATATCCCTCAAGATTCATTCTTAAGAGAAGGTGCTATTACAGGAACTGCTGTTACAATCAGTGGAATTGGAACTAATGATATATTTGTTGTTAGGGGATCTAATGTAGGTAATGCAAGTACTTCAATTACATCTGTGGATTCTGGTTCTAATACAGTAGGAATAGGAACATCCTTTATAGATAATGTATATTCTGTAAATACATATGAAATTGTTAATAGACCTTCTTCTGTTAATAGTTCAGGTGTAGGTATAGGAACTACTTACTGTGCTAGAGTGTTTGCTACAATTACTAGTGACTTCTCATGGGGAGGTGCTGGAATTGAAACTTCTAACTCCTATGGTACATATAGTTGGGGAAGAATTGATCTAACTTCAAGAGCAGGATTAAATTCTTATACTGCATATACTGAGGGGGGAATTGGTGGAATTACCACATCTACAATTGTAGAAAGAAATGCTCCTCTTAAATTCAAAGAGTATAAGGATATATAGTCTATCAATCCTTAATAAATAACTAAAAAAATTCTATCAAAATGGCCGCTATTATAACTGATCAGATTAGAATATTAAATGCAAAGAATTTTGTTGCTGGTGTAACTTCTACTGCTAACGCATATTATTCTTTCATTGGATTGCCTAATCCTACTGATATACAATCTGATTGGGATAGTGATCCTCCTTCTCCAAAAGACAATTTTGAAGAGGAGGATAGTTATTGGGATACAATGGTTGCTCTGAAGAAGATTAATTCTTCAGATGTAAGAAGAGTAGTTCCTAGAAGAAAATGGACTTCAGGAACCACATACGATATGTATCGTAATGATTATAGTAGAACTAATACTGCTGCTGTTTCAGGTGCTACTAATTTATATGCAGCAACTTATTTTGTAGTGAATAGTGATTATAGGATATATGAATGTTTAAGAAATGGTACTGATCCTGATAATCCAAATGGTAAACCATCTTTAGATGAACCAACATTTACAGATTTAGAACCTAGAAGTGCAGGTACTAGTGGAGATGGATATCTTTGGAAATACCTTTACACTATTAAACCTAGTGATATTGTAAAATTTGAATCAACAGATTATATTCCTGTTCCATCTGATTGGGAAACAAGCACTGATAATGCTGCAGTTAGAGATAACGCTGTTGATGGTTCTATTAAAGTTGTAACTGTTAGTAATGCAGGAGTTGGTATTGGTACTGCAGATGCGGTGTACACTAAAGTTCCTATCAAAGGAAATGGATCTGGTGCAGAATGCACTATTACAATAGATTCTTCATCTAAAGTTTCTGATGTTACTGTTTCTACTCAAGGATCTGGATATACTTATGGTAGTGTAGATTTAGTTGCTGGTGGTGTTCCTACTGGAACTACTAGACCTGTATTAGATGTTATTATTTCACCTTCTGGAGGTCATGGATCAAACATCTATAGAGAACTTGGTGCTTATAATGTTCTTTTATATTCTAGAATTGAAAATGATAATGAAAATCCTGATTTTATAACTGGTAACCAAATTGCTAGAGTTGGTCTTGTTTGTAATCCTCAAGCATTTGATAGTACATCATTATTATCAATAGATAAAGCAACTGCTTGTAGTGCTTTAAGATTATCAGGTGCTGGTTATAGTAGTGCAACATTTACTGCTGATGCATATGTTACTCAGACTATTGCAACAGGAACAACTGCTGCGGGAAGAGTAGTTAGTTACGATCAAACTACAGGTGTTCTTAAGTATTGGCAGGACAAAGCACTTGCAGGATTTAACACTGTAGGTGCTGCGGTAACTGAACCTACTTATGGATTTAATTTAAATGCATTTACTTCATCTCCAGATACAGGAGGTGCGTTAACTATTGTACCTTCTAGTGGATCTAATTTATCGATTGATACTTCCTTTACAGGTGTATCTACCGTAATAAATAATAGAACCTATTACTTAGGTCAAGAGTTTACCAATGGAATTGGAAATCCTGAAGTTAAAAAGTATTCAGGAAACATTCTTTATGTTGATAATAGACCATCTATCACCAGATCCTCCACTCAGAAGGAAGACATTAAAATAATCTTGCAGTTCTAAGAAATCATGCCCCAGTTAACGAATTTAAACGTATCACCATATTTTGATGATTTTGATCCTGCTAATGATTATTATCGGGTGCTATTTAAACCTGGACGTCCTGTACAGGCAAGGGAATTAACTGGGCTGCAATCTATGCTGCAGAACCAAATTGAAAAATTTGGTCAACATTTTTTTAAAGAAGGTGCTAAAGTAATACCAGGTAATACTTCATTCACAAATCAATACACTTGTATTCAATTAAATAATGAATTTCAAGGAGTTCCTGTCGCTGCTTATATTGATCAATTAGTTGGTTCTACAATTACAGGACAAACTTCTGGAGTAACTGCTACGGTTGATAAAGTATTATCTTCTGAAGATTCGGAAAATAATAATCTTACATTATATGTAAACTATAGAGGATCTAATACTTCAAACAATCAAACAGAAATATTTTCTGATGCTGAAAATTTAACATCCAACATTACTATTTCTTCAGGACTTTTAGGAAATAGTACAATATCTATTGGCACTCCTTTTGCAACTACTATAGCACAAAATGCATCAGGAAAAGGATCTGCCTTTCATGTAGAGAATGGTGTATATTTTGTACGTGGACAATTTGTTAATGTTTCTCAGGAAACTCTTATTTTAGATCAGTATACTAATACTCCTAGTTATAAAATAGGATTTAATATATTAGAAGAAGTAATTACTGCAGATCTTGATGAGACTTTAAACGATAATTCACAGGGATTTAATAATTATTCTGCTCCTGGTGCAGATAGATTAAAAATTACTTTAAATTTATTTAAAAAAGATTTAAATGATATCGATGATTCTGCGTTTGTAGAACTTGCTAAGGTTGAAGATGGTGTTTTAAGATCCAAAAAACAAAACACAGAGTATAATACTTTTGCAGATGAACTTGCTCGTAGAACTTATGAGGAGTCTGGAGATTATTATGTAACTCCATTTGATGTTTCTGTTGTTAATTCTTTAAATAACAATGAAGGAAATGGTGGTATATTTCAAGCAGGGCAATTTACTTATACGGGAGGAACTCCTTCTAAGGATTTAGCATTATATAATATATCTAAAGGAAAAGCTTATGTTCGTGGATATGAAATTGAAACTATTTCTTCTACTTATCTTGATGTAAAGAAACCTAGAACTACATCAACTTTAGAAGATCAAGCATTAGAATATAAAACTGGTCCTGCTTTAAAACTTAATAGAGTTTATGGATCACCTACCATTGGTATTGGTAATACATATACTGTTAGTTTAAGAGATCAAAGAACTAATACCACACAACCTGGATCTGCTAATTTACCAGGAAAAGAAATTGGTCAAGCAAGAGTATATGATACTTCATTAGAAACAGGTTCATATAGTACATCTAATGCCAATCTAAATGAATGGGATATATCACTTTATGATATTCAAACAATAACAGAACTTTCTATAAATGAAGGTCCTACAAGCACACTGAGTGCAGGAACTTTTGTTGAAGGAAATAATAGTGGTGCTACTGGATTTTTAAGATATGCAGTTTCAGCAGGTGTTGCTTTAACAGTTACTGAAACGTCGGGTAATTTTATTAAAAACGAAGCACTTATATTTAATGGTATTGTTAATGGAAGAGTTGCAGTAGCAGTTACTGAATATGGTATATCCAATATAAAATCATTATGGGGAACTAATAATGGTGTGGTTGGTATTAATACTTTTTGTGCTGATGTAATTCAAACTAATAAGTTTAGTGTAGGTGTTGCTACAATTTCTCCTGCTTCTGGTGCTGGTAGTATTAGCACTGTTAGAAGCACTAATCCTCTTTTTCCTGGAACTGGAGAATTAGTTAAGATTAATGATTTAGTTCAATATAGTGATATCTCTTCTGCTGATAGAGATCCTATCATGGCACGAGTTACTAGTGTTGGCACTGATACAATTACTGTTGCTGGAGTTGCTAATGTTTCAGGTGTAGTTAATGGAACATTACCTTCAAGTGCTCTTGAAGTATCCGATTTTAAAATCGTATCTACTGATTTTGAATCCTCAGATGATGTTACTCTTTATACAGAACTTCCTAAGCATGATGTTTCAAATGTAGATTTGACTGATGCTTCTATTTCTATAAGAAAAGTATATGATGGAGAAACTATTGCTCTTAATAGAATAGCAAATACTTTAACTGCTGGTGAGAATGAAACTTTCCTTCCTTTTGATCCTGAAAGATATGCAGTTTTTAGGTCTGATGGTACTACTGAAGAATTAACTGCAGATAGATTAGTCTTTGGATCTGGAATGACTACTCTTGATATTCTTAATTTAAGTACAGCAACTGATGGTGGAAATGTATCTATTATAACCACTTTAAAGAAAATAAAACCAGTTGCTAAGAAAAAAATTAAAAAAAGAGTTAATTCAATTATTGTAGATAAATCTAAACTTGAAGGATCTGGTATTGGGAGCACTTCTCTTAATAATGGATTAACTTATGGGACTTATCCATACGGAACAAGAGTAGAAGATGAAACCATTTCATTAAATGTTCCTGATATTATTAGGATGCATGGAGTTTATGAAACAACTACTGTGGACGGGACTCCATCTGCTCCATCAATGGACCTTACATCTATTAATAGTTCTTCTACAACAACGACTGAACTTATTATAGGTGAATATTTGGTAGGACAGACTTCGGATGCTATTGCTTGTGTAGCTGAAAAATCTGATTCTGACACTATTACCTACATTTATAAAAATGATAATATTTTTGTTGAAGGTGAAACAGTAATATTCCAAGAATCTAATGTTCAGGCAGTCATTTCTGTATTATCTGAATCTGATTTTAATATTTCTAATGAGTATTTCTTTAATAATGGTCAAAAAGATACTTATTATGATTATGGAACAATAACTAGAAAATCAGATTTTGATGCTCCAACTAAAGCAATAAAGATATATTTTGAAAGTGCCTACTATGATTCTACTGATACAGGAGACATCACTACAGTAGATTCTTATAAAACTTTTGATTATGTAGACGAGATACAGGAAGTTAATGGTCTTGCTAATACTGATATGATTGACATCCGACCAAGGGTGGCAGATTATACTGTTAGTGAGGGTGCTAATTCACCTTTAACTTTTGCAGGAAGATCTTTCAATCAAGCAGGACAAACAGCAACAAATATACTTGCTTCAGATGAGTCTATAGTTATAGACTTTTCTTATTACTTAGGAAGAATAGATAGAATTTTCTTAACAAAAGATGGTAAGTTTCAAGTTGTATATGGAGCTCCTGCAGAGGATCCTCAATTACCAGGACCAATTGATGAGGGTATAGAAGTTGCTCAAATAACTTTCCCTGCATATTTGTATAATGTTAATGATGCTACTATTAATTTCTTAGAATATAAGAGATTTAGAATGTCTGATATTAATAATCTTGAGTCAAGGATTAGAAATTTAGAATTCTATACAAGTCTTTCTTTATTAGAAACTAATACTGCTAATTTCTTTGTTCCTGATTCTGATGGATTGAATAGATTTAAATCTGGTTTCTTTGTAGATAATTTTGAAACTTTCTCTACTCAAGATACTAAATTTAAAATTAAAAATAGTATCAATCCTAAACAGAATGAGTTAAGACCAAGGCATTATACTAACTCTGTTGATTTGCAATTTGGTCCTGTTGTTAATACCGATGCTACTGCTGATTTGCAATTTAATACAATTACAGGCACTAATATAAGGAGACATAAAGATCTTATTACTCTTGATTATTCTAATGTAGAGTATATTACACAACCTTTTGGATCTAGATCTGTTTCAGTAACTCCCTTTATTGTTGCTTACTGGAATGGAATTCTTGAATTAACTCCAGAGTCAGATACTTGGGTTAGTACAGTAAGATTACAACCTCGTATTGTTAATAGAGAAGGTGATTTTGCCGAAACGGTAGCACGTATGTCTGCTGAAGAAGGATTTGATGCTCAATCTGGATTAGGACCACAATTATGGAATTCTTGGCAAGATGTTTGGACAGGTCGAAGAGTAAATACCAACAGACAAGTTGGATTTAGACCACATATACATCGTACTAGAACAGAAGGGGATTTTAGAGTAAGAGAAACTCTAAGTCAAAGACAAGTAGAAATTGAAGAAACAATTAGACGTAATAGAACGGGTACTCAGCAACGTATTATTGAAGATTTCAGTCAAAGAGAATCTCAAGGTGATAGAGTTGTAAGTAGAGATCTTATACCATTTATGAGATCCCGTAATATTGAGTTAGTAGGAAAACAAAACAAACCTTCTACAAGGCATTATGCATTTTTTGATGGAGTGGATGTAACTAAATTTGTTACTCCTAAGTTACTCCAAATAAGTATGACATCTGGTACTTTCCAAGTAGGAGAAAGAGTTACAATATCAGTAACAGGTGCTGGAAATGCTACTTGGCAGTCTAGTGAGGGAACAAGACCACATATGCATTTTAGAGTAGCACAGTCTAATCATAAAGAAGGACCATATAATGCACCGACTAAAACATATGGGGCAAATCCATATAATGAATCACAAACAGTTCCTGTAACTTATTCGGCTACATCTACTACAATTAATGTAGATACCGCTTCCTTAGCATCTCAAACTGTAGGAGCATATCATGGTTTTATTGAACCTAATATGGTAGTTAGAGGTGAATCAAGTGGTGCTCAAGCTACCATTACACAAGTAAGACTTGTTAGTGATATAAGTGGTTTCTTTGGAGGAAGTTTCTTTATTCCACCAGAGAGAACTAATTTCCCATCATTTACTGCTGGTACAAAACAATTTAAATTAACTAGTGATGTTGAAAATGCTCCAACTTTAGAAGCTACTTCTAGTGCAGTTGATAATTATACTGCACAGGGAACTCTTGAAACCATTCAAGAAACTATTATTGCTACAAGAAATGCAAGGGTTATAACTCAAGAAATTAGTGATACTAGTGAGACAAGTAGAACTGTTGGTACTGAGTGGCAAGATGTTGAAGTTAGGAGTACCCAACGTTGGAGATGGAGAAATAATGGTGACCCATTAGCACAGTCATTTACTATTGAGGAAAAAGAAGGAGTTTTTGTAACTAAAGTGGATGTTTTCTTTGCTACAAAAGATGATACTAATCTTCCTGTAATATTAACTATTAGAACAATGTCTAATGGTACTCCTACAGAGACAGTCGTTCCTTTAAGTGAAGTTGTATTAGATCCAGAAGATATTACTGTATCCAACGATGGATCTATAGCATCTACTTTGGAATTTAAAGCACCTGTTTATTTGGAAGGTGGTATGGAGTATGCTCTTGTAATGCTTTCCAATTCTGCTAAGTATAGTGTTTATATTTCACGAGTTGGTGATAATGATTTAATCGATAATACTTATATTGCTAACCAACCATTACTAGGAAGTCTCTTTAAATCTCAGAATGCTTCTACATGGGATGCTAGTCAGTGGGAAGATCTTAAGTTTACCCTCTATAGAGCAGACTTTGTAGAATCTGGTACGTTAGAACTTTATAGTCCAGAACTTACTGAAGGAAATAATCAAATTCCTATTTTACAATCTAATCCATTATCATTGACTTCAAGGAGTTTGAGAGTTGGTTTGGGTACTACTGTAGGTGATTCTGGATATGTAATTGGTAATGAGTTCTATCAGTTAGGAACTAATGCAACTGGTAGTTTAGCAGGAGTTGCAGGAACAGCCACTGGTGCTTTAAATATAATTAATGCTGGTATTGGTTATACTCCTATATCTGGTTCCTTCCAATTTAATGGTGTTGTTATGGATACTATTACTGGAAATGGTAGAGGAGCGACTGCTGATGTTTATATTACTGATGGAGTGGCGATAGCAGCAACTATTAGTGGTGTTGGTACAGGATATCAAGTTGGTGATGTATTGGGTATTACAACTATTGGATTAAATTCTCTTGGAAGAAATTCTAGATTCTCAGTAGTTTCTATTGGAAAAACCACGGAACTTATATTAGAAAATGTTCAGGGTAATTTTGTAGTTGGATCTGCTAATACAATGTACTATTATAATAGTGCTGGTGCTGCTACTGAATTAAACTCTACTCAAGGTGGTGATGTTCAAGTTGGATCTGTTAATGTGATAAATGACGGTTTACATATTAAAGTAAATCATCAGAATCATGGAATGTATTTCTCGAAGAATAATGTAAAGATTTATGGTGTCGAGGGTGACAATAAACCCACTAAATTAACCGCAGCGTATAATTCAGGAGACACTGGATCTATATCTGTTCAAGATGCAAGTCTTTTCTCTACTTTTGAAAATGTAGGAGTTGGAACCACTAATTATGGTTATCTTAAAATTGGAGATGAGATTGTTTCTTATAGTTCGGTTACTAGTAATATAATTGGAGTAACAACTAGAGGAATTGATGATACTGGTAAATTATCTATAAATTATGCAGTAGGAACTCCTGTTTCTAAGTATGAATTAGGAGGAGTGAATTTATTACGTGTTAATAAAACTCATGGATTATCAACTACGACTGCTGCATATCCTAATGCTACTAGTTTAGATGTGTCTGATGCGATTAAGTATGATTCTTATAATATTAAATTAGATATGTCTCAAGGTGGTACAAGTAGAAATACTGATGTAGGAAATCCTGCATTGTATTTAAATTCCACTAAATCTACTGGTGGAAGTATGATTAGGGCAACTCAAAATATGCCATATGAAGTTATTACACCTATGGTTCAAAGTGTGACCCTTCCTACCACATCATTAACAGGTCAAGTAGTTACTACCACCTCGAAGAGTATTGATGGTAATGAAATACCTTATATTCAAACTGAAGTAACAGATATTACTTTGAATACTACTAATTATTTGGATACTCCTAGATTGATTGCCTCTAAAGTTAATGAGGATACATTCTTAACAACTGTTGAAGGTAATAAGTCATTAAGCATGACATTGTTCTTAAATAGTACAAAGTCAAATGTCAGTCCTGTAGTTGATGGTCAAAGAAAAAATATAATATTAACTTCTAATAGAGTTAATAAGGCGATTAAAAATTATACAACTGATAGTAGAGTTAATGATGCAAATACGGATCCAACTGCTTGTCAATATATTTCTAAGGAGATGGTCTTAGAAAATAATTCTACTTCATTAAAAGTGATATTATCTGCACATCTTGATGTTGATGCTGACATACGTGTCCTATATTCTATCAATAACAGAGAAGGATTAGATCCAATATTTACTCCTTTTCCAGGTTATAAGAATTTAAATTATAAGGGTGAGGTGATATCACAAGCAGATAATGATGGACTTCCTGATAAATTAATTACTAAATCCAATTCTTCTGGATTTGAAAGTGCATCTTTAGACTTTAAAGAATACACATTCAGTGTTGATGATTTACCATCATTTAAGACATACAGAATTAAGATTCTTTTGACATCAACTAATCAAGTTTATGTTCCTAGAGTCCGAAACTTGAGAGTGATGGCATTAGCATAATGGAATATCATGGAGTTACTGGTCATAGCGATCTATTAAGAGATGCTGATACCAAAGCTATAGTTAATGCAAATCATTCAGATTATTTAAAATACATAGCACGAAGAGATGCTAGAAAAAAAGAATCTGAAAAAACCGTTAATATTGAAGAAGATCTTGCTAATTTAAAAAGTGAGATGAATGAGATAAAATCTTTACTTAAGGAGTTAGTTTCAAATGTCCACTAAGAATTTTACATTCGATCCCGAATCAGGAGTTCCAAATGCTGCAGATTTGGTGGTTTATGGTGGTGCTAACTTTAAGAATACATTTAATGTAACCAATACATCAAATGAGAACTATGATTTGACTGGGTGGAGTGGATCAGCACAATTACAAAAAAGTGCTGGTATAGGAGCAACTACAATTCCTGCTGATACTTTTACAGTAGGATTCACTAGTGCATATGATGGTCAATTTTATATTTCATTAGGATCAACACAAACAAGAGATCTTCCTGCTGGAAGATATGAATATAATGTGTTGATGACTCCTTCTAAAGAAAGCACTGCAGTATTAGATACTTCTATTGCTGTGGGTGCTACTGCAGGAATTGGAACTACAGAGTTCACAATCAATAAGATTGCTGGAGTAGCAATTGGAGATTCTGTATCGGTTGGTGCAGCAATTACTACAGTATCTGTGGTAGGAATTGCAACCACTATAGCAAATAAAATTCAAATTGGAGCAGCACATACTTCACCTTTGGAAATATTACCAGGAACAGGAGTTACATTTACTAGAGTGGGAAGTGCAACTACAATTTATAGTATGGTCAATGGAAATATACTTGTATATGCTGGCATTGCATCAGCACCATAAATACCTAAAAGGATAATTGTATAAATGGCTAAACCAGCATCTAGATCACAATTTATCGACTACTGTAAGAGGCAGTTAGGTGCTCCTGTACTGGAGATTAACGTTGCTGATGAGCAGATAGAAGATATTGTAGATGATGCTATCCAATACTTCCAAGAGAGGCACTTTGACGGTGTTGCTCAAACATATATGAAGTATAAAGTGACACAAGACGATATTGATAGAGGAAAAGGACCAAAATCAACAGGGGTTGTAGGATTAACAACAACCAGTGCTACTGCTGATATCGCAGGTACTTCTGTACAATTTGATTATACAGAAAATAGTAATTATCTAGCGATTCCTCCTGAAATTATTGGAGTAACAAAAATATTCCATTTTGATGGTTCTAATACTATCACTAATAATATGTTTAGTGTGAAGTATCAATTATTCTTGAATGACATTTATTATTGGGGAGCAACTGAATTATTAACTTATGCGATGACAAAAACATATCTTGAAGATATTAATTTTCTTTTGACGACAGAAAAACAAATAAGATTTAATCAAAGACAAGATAGATTATATATTGACATTGATTGGAGTTCTATAACAGAAGGTGATTATTTAATTTTAGATTGTTTTAGGGCAATGGATCCTAATGATTATAATAGAGTATGGAATGATTCATTTTTAAAACCATATGCTGTCGCATTAATAAAACGGCAATGGGGTCAAAATTTAATTAAGTTTGCAGGAGTAAAACTTCCTGGCGGAACTGAGTTAAATGGAAGACAGATGTATGATGATGCTGAAAAAGAGTTGACTAGAATTAGAGAAATTATGTCCAACACTTATGAATTACCTCCTCTCGATATGATAGGTTAAGATCATGGCACTCAATCCATTTTTTCAGCAAGGTGCTAGATCTGAACAGAATTTAGTTCAAGATTTAATCAACGAACAGTTGAGGATGTATGGTGTTGAAGTTCATTATATGCCTAGAAAATATATAAAGGAAAATACAGTAATTAAAGAAGTAGTAGCATCTAAATTTGATGATGCTTATCCATTGGAAGCATATGTAGATAGTTTTGATGGGTATGGTGATAATCCAGTTTTATTGTCTAAGTTTGGTATTGAACAAACTAATGAATTGACTCTTACTATTTCTAAGGAAAGATGGGAAACGTATATTGAACCTTTAATGCAGAATGAAGATAATATTCAATTAGCAACTCGTCCTAAGGAAGGTGATTTAGTATATTTTCCTTTAGGTGATAGATTATTTGAAATCAAGTTTGTAGAGCATGAAAAACCTTTTTATCAGTTGATGAAAACTTATGTTTATACTCTCAAGTGTGAACTATTCCGTTATGAAGATGAGGTTATTGATACTGGAGTTGAAGAGATTGATGATACTTTAATAGGAGAAGATTATACAGGTACTACTGGTGAAGATGGTGGCATCTCTACTCTTATCGGACCTACTCAAACACTTACCCTTGTTGGTACAGGTATAACTGCTACTGCTATAACAGGTATTGTAACATCTGGTGGTATTAGATATATTGATATTAGTAATCGTGGTGGGGGATATTTGGGACAACCTACTGTTGCAATATCATCTGCTCCTTCTACTGGTGTAACAGGTATTGCCACTGTTAGGTTAATAGGAGGAATTGTGGCATGTACTGATAACGTTAACCCTGCTACTAGATCTGTTCAGAATGTAGATTTGGAAAATGTAGGATCTGGTTATACAGTTGCTCCTAAGATTGCCTTTATTGGCGGTGGTGGAAGTGGTGCTGCCGCTACCTCTGTGATTGGTGATAACGTTATTGGTATAGTAACTCTTACGACTGCTGATGGATATGTCGGTGGTGTTGGATATACTACTAATCCAAATATTACCTTTAGTAATGAAATATTTAAGACAGGTGTTACTACAGTTTCTGCTGCTGCAACTGCTGTTGTAAGTTCTGCAGGTACTATTACTGCTATTAATATAACTAATGCTGGTCTTGGATATAGCACTGCTCCTACACTAACTATTGCTGATCCTGCTCTTGATAATACTGGTAATTATAAGTTTAATGAGATTGTCACTGGACAGACAAGTGGAACTACTGCAAGAGTCAGAACATGGAATGCTACAACTAATGTAATAGAATTAGCATCAGTAGATGGAACATGGACAAGGGGTGAAAAATTATTAGGTGAGACCTCAGGTGCTACTCATACAGTTAGGGAGATTGATCTTGATCCTACCGATGATGGATTTGCAGATAATTTAGAAATAGAAACTCAAGCAGATTCAATTCTAGACTTTACTGAACAGAACCCATTTGGTACTCCATAGGTATTCATGCTATAATATTATAATGACAAAAAAACAAACACTTAAGTTTACAATTAGACAGGACGGTCATGTAACTGAAGAAGTTATTGGAGCTGCTTCTGGTGAGTGCTTAGAACTTACTGAACAAATAGATAATAAACTTGGAGTTTTAGAAACTCGTCAATTTAAACCTGAATTTTATCAACCCGCTACTGTCAACGAACATGTCTCACTTCAGCACAATAAAGACTAAGATTAAGAATAAACCTCAACTTATTGAGGCACTTGAACTTCTCCAATATGAAGTTAAAGAAAATCAAGAGTTAATCAATCCTCTCGATCATCAGCATGAAAAAGTAAAGGTTGATGTTTCTATAGGGAATGATATTGGGTTTCGTTTAAATAATAACGGTGAGTATGAATTAGTCGCAGATATACAAACTTGGAAGGATCCAGTTCCTCCAAAAAGGTTTGTTGAGAAGGTTACTCAACAGTATGCTCGTATGACAGTTCATAATCAAATTAAAGAAATGGGATTTAAAGTAGAAGAGGAATGGGAGATGGATGATAATTCTATTGAATTAGTGGTTACTCGTTGGGTATAAATATATTATACTAGGACTATAACGATGTTTGAGTATTTTTATAACGAAATTCTGAGAAGAACTATCATATCATTTGGTACTCTTTTTAATGGGATTACCGTAAAACAAGAAGGATCAGAGATAAGAGTTCCTTTGGCATATGGTCCTACCCAGAAATTTTTAGCAAGGTTAAATCAAACACCTGATATTAATAAAGCAACGGCAATAACGTTGCCTAGAATGTCTTTTGAATTTACAGGTCTTACCTATGACCCTTCTAGAAAAGTAACTACAACTCAACAGTTTACAGTAAAAGATCCTAATGATGGAACAGAGACTAAGAAGTCATATATGCCAGTTCCATATAATATGCAATTTGAACTTGCTATTATGTGTAAGTTAAATGATGATGCATTACAAATCACAGAACAGATACTTCCATATTTCCAACCAGCTTATAATGTTACTGTTACCTTAGTAGATAATATTAAAGAGAAAAGAGATGTTCCAATTATATTAGAAAATATTACAATGCAGGATGATTATGAGGGAGATTTTGAGAGTAGAAGGGTTCTTCTTTATACTTTAAGATTTACTGCTAAGACCTATATGTTTGGTCCATCTGCTACTGCTACTAGTGACCTTATTAGGAGTGCTAGAGTTAGTTACCTTTCTGGTACAGATACTACCAATACACAAAGAGATCTTACATACAGAGTTACTCCAAGAGCAACCAAGAGTTATGCTGGTCCTATAACTACAACTCTAGATGAAGATGTTGATCTAACAGAAGTGGAAATTAAAGTTGTTTCTACTTCTAATATCTTCTTAGATACTTCATCGACTCCTAAACCAACTTATTGTTATATTGATGAAGAAGAGATGAAGATAACAACGGTAAATGCGAATTCTATTATTGTTGAAAGAGCACAAGATAATACTCTTGCTGCTTCTCACGTTAAAGGATCTGCTCTACGAGTTATCAACCCAATAACATCTTCAACAGATACAACTGTCACTTACGATGATAATGTTCTTATTGAAGATGGCGATAACTTCGGATTTGATGGTGAGATCTCATGACTGATAGATTAGATAAAACTTTTAATATTACTCCCGAAGTAGTACCAGAAGAAAAAACTGAAGTAATTAAAAAAGAAAAACCTGATAGACTTACTAAAGATGATATAACAAGAGATTATGAATATACAAGAGGTAATCTCTATAGTATAATTGAGAAAGGTCAAGAAGCAATTGATGGTATTCTTGAAATTGCTCAAGAAAGTGAAATGCCCAGAGCATATGAAGTTGCTGGTCAACTTATTAAAAGTGTTTCTGATGCTACTGATAAATTGATTGATCTTCAGAAAAAACTGAAAGATGTTAATGAAGAGCAAGTAGTTAAGGGACCATCCACAGTTAATAATTCACTTTTTGTTGGATCTACTGCAGATCTTGCAAAATTGATTAAGAGCGAGACTCTTAAAAAAACTGAATAAATATAGTTATAGATGGAGATAAAATAGAGTGCCACTCAAAAAGCCGTCAGAATTTTATGATAAGAATCCTAATTCTTCTTTAGATGAAATTAGGGAAAATGTTACTCCCCAAAAAGTGGAGAAAATTTCTGAAGCTTTTGATTCCTTTAAGTCAAATTTTGATCATATTCAGACTCTTACTGAATTTACTAATACTTTTGATACTTTTAAAAATAATATAGAAAAGGTAGATAGTTTAACTGAAAGTGTATCTGATATTAACGATAGTATTCAAGACCTTATCAAAAAAGAAGATCTTGATGATGCAATGACTGCACAACTTCTTTTTGTAGAAGAGTCTATAAGAAGTGTTCAAGATAAAGTAAAAACTTTAAACTCTAAAAGTGTTTTTGCTATAAAAGAAGAATTTTCTTCTTTATCAGAAACTGTTTATAATTTTATAGATGAAGAAGTACCTTCTTACCACAAATTAATTGTAGATTCTGAGACAAGGGTTGATAGTAGATTTTTAAATTTTAAGGAGGATATTACATCTAAAGTAGAGGATGTTCATAAAGAAATTAATTTAAATCTTTCTCATATTACAGAAAGTATTGAATCTATTAATGAGGAAAATCTTTCATCTGTAAAAGAGGAAGTTAAAGGTATTCGTGGAAAAGTTGAATCTCTTCTTGAAAAAGTATTACCTAAGTATAAAAAGTTTTTTGCAGAAACAGAGGTAAGAACAGAGGAAAAAATTTCTGCTGTAGAAGAAACTGCAAAAGAGATTGAAGAAAAATATGAATCTCAAATTAAAGAAATTACAGAAAATTTTGATGAATTTGTTAATAAGGAAATTCCTAAGTATAAAAAGCTTTTAGTAGATTCTAAGTTAAAGACAGAAGAGGAAGTAAAAGATATATCTAAAAATTTAGATGAGCAAGTTTCTAAAATTAATAAAAATGTTGTTAATCTGCAGCAAAGAGTTAATAATAAAGACATTGAAATTGATGAAGTTCTTTTAGAAAAAACTAATACAATTGATAAATTGATTAATAAGTCAAAAGATTTATCAAGAATATATGATGATCTTTCTAGAGATTTTAAAGAAAAAGAAGTTCAATATGAAAATGCTCTTGGTGATTTTTCTAAAAAGATTAATACAATGGAAGAAAGTCTCACAGATAATATTTGTGAACTTCAAGAAAACTTAGATACAAGTACTTCTAAGTATTATTCTGAAATGAAAAATGCGGTAGTTCCTGCCGTTGTTAATTTTGAGAAAAATTTATCATCTCAACTTAAAGAGATGAAAATAGATTTTACTGTTAATGAAAAGCATGTTGATAGTTTAAGAAAAGAATTTAAAGATCTTGTAGAACAAATAAGAGTAACTGATGATCTACAAGAAAGAAATGAATCTCTTTCTAAGAAAATTGATAAGTTAGAAGAAGTTTTAGAAAAGTTTGATGAAAAGACTCTTACAGAAGGTCTTTTAAATATTCCTCCTAATGTTGATAATTCAGATCCTTTAACTCCATTAGATCAGAAGTATGCAACGCTTGAGGATCTTCAAAGTCATTATAGACTATTCATTAATAGGATACAACAACAAATTTCAACTCTCGGTGGGGGTGGTGAAGTCTTCCTTACTAGAATGGAGGATGTTGATGTTGGAGCTGGTATTGCAACTGATGGATTTGTTTTAGCATGGGATAAAGATCTCCAATTATTCACCCCTTCTGCAGGAGGTTCTGCAGGTGCGGGTGGAACATGGGGTTCTAATTCAGTAGGTGTTAGTACTACAAGGTATGTTGGTATTAATACATCTTCTGCTAAAGAAGAGTTTCCATTATATGTTGGTCCAACAGGATTAGCTGGTACAACAATTGTCGCAAAGTTTGATGGAGATATTTCTGTTGCAGGAACAATTTTTAAAGAAAATGTAAAGAATGTTGATTCTATTGGTTTAGTTACTGCTAGAAGTGGACTTGATGTTGGATACGCTTATGAGGGTGGCACAGGAGTTGGTATTACTATGAAACCTAGTGGTAATGCTGTATTTGCTGGTGTAGTAACTGCTGCTCATATGTTCTATCCACCAGTTATAACAACTGTACAAAGAGATGCACTCACAGTAAACGCAGGTGCTCTTATCTTTAATACTACTAGTACCCAATTAGAAATTTATAATGGAACCACTTGGGTAGGTGTAGGTGCTGTTAATAATCTCACTATCTCTAACCTATAAATAAAAAATAGGGTATATAAAGTTACATGAAAACTTGTAAAAGTGGACAGTATTATTGCACTAAAGATAAAAAGTGCAAACCTATTCCTGGCGGATATCACGTAGGTCGTGGTGGATGGCTAGAAAAAGATGATGATTCTAAAAAGAAAAATGGTAATGGCAACGGCAACGGAAGTTCTCACGGAAATGGGAATGGCTCGAATGGTAACGGAAATGGTGGTAACGGGTCTAGTGGTAATGGGAATGGTGGCGGCAATGGGGGTGGCGTTTCTGAAGAAATAGAAGTATCTAATTGGAGAGATGACTTTACACCTACAGAATATGAATCTATAGATCTTATTAAACCAGAACCTATGGTAGTTCAAGAACCAACAGTTGAATGGGAAGATCCTACTTTAACAGAAGCACAACGTATACAATCTAGAGTTGGAAATATTGTAAGGGTCTTTCTAAGGTGGAAAGGACGAAACTTTATGTTGCAAATGTTCTTCCCTCAATTAAAGAAACCTAATAGAACTGATGTGATTGCTCAAATACAGAAAGTATATCCAGGTTCTAAATTGTTATCATATGACATCGAGGATTATGATCCAAGTGAACCAATGATACAAGTATCAGAAGGTTCTCTTCATAAGTGGTTTAAAGGATCTAAATCTAAAGATGGTAAAGGTGGTTGGGTAAACGTCAAGACAGGTGGAACCTGTGCAAGTGATGAACCAGGTGAGGGTACACCTAAATGCGTTTCATCTTCTAAACGTGCCAGCATGTCAAAAGCAGAAAGAGATTCTGCATCAAGAAGAAAGAAAGCAGCAGATCCTAATCAACAATCTAAGACTGGTGCTGCAAAACCTACATATGTTAGTACTGATAAACCTAAGAAAAAGGTGAACGAGGACAAAGAACTTAAAACTATTGCAAAAGAACTAGACGGAGCAAGTAAAATGCACAAGAGTCAAGCAAATAGGGTAAGAAAGCATATCAAAGATATGAAGAGTGAAGCAGTAGAAGATGTAAAATTAGGATCTAAAAAGAACTGTGGTTGTGGACAGGATCCTTGCATAACTTATGGTAAGCAAGAAAAGGTTGATGAAGCATGTTGGAAAGGATATGAGAAGAAGGGTATGAAGACTATGTTTGGAAAGAGATATCCAAACTGTGTGAAGAAAACCAGAAAAGAAGAGAAAGATTGGATTCAAGGTGCAGTAAAACGTCCTGGTGCATTTACCAAGAAAGCAAACGCAGCAGACATGAGTGTTCAGCAGTTTGCTAAACATGTTGATGATAATCCAAATAAGTACAGCACGAGGACTAAGAAGCAAGCAAATCTTGCCCAGACTTTCTCGAAGATGAAAAAAGAAGAAGTAGAAATAGCAGAGTCAGATAAAAAAGGTAAGGGTAGTGGTACAAAAGATGCTTGTTACCATAAGGTAAAGTCTCGTTACTCTGTATGGCCTAGTGCATATGCATCGGGTGCTCTTGTTAAGTGCCGTAAGAAAGGTGCTGCTAACTGGGGTAATAGTAGTAAGAAAGAATCATACTCTTGGAGAGATGATTTTGAATATGTACTAGAAGGTGCAGCATGGACAAAAAAAGAAGGTAAAAACAAATCAGGAGGATTAAATGAAAAAGGAAGAAAGTCTTACGAGGCAGAGAATCCAGGCAGTGACCTTAAAGCTCCTTCAAAGAAAGTTGGGAACCCTCGTAGAAAGAGTTTTTGTGCGAGGATGAAAGGTATGAGAAAGAGACAGAAACCTTCTAATAATACAGGAGATGATAGATTGTCTAAATCATTAAGAGCTTGGAATTGTTGACATGCCAACCACATATGATGAAGTTTATCTTGGTAACCCCCTTCTAAAAAAAGCAAATGTTCAACAAGAATTTACTAAAGAGCAAATTCTTGAGTTCATGGCATGTAAGAATGATCCAGTATATTTTGCAAGACAGCATGTAAAGATTGTTAGTTTGGATGAGGGTCTTGTTGGTTTCCAACCATATGATTTTCAAGAAAAGTTAATAAGAAATTTTCACGAGAATAGATTTAATATATGTAAGATGCCTCGTCAGACTGGTAAGTCTACAACATCGGTATCCTACTTACTACATTATGCCGTATTTAATGATAATGTTAATATAGGTATTCTTGCAAACAAAGCAGCAACTGCCAGAGATTTACTGGGTAGGTTGCAGACTGCTTATGAGAATTTACCAAAATGGATGCAGCAAGGAATCATATCATGGAATAAAGGTTCACTGGAGTTAGAAAATGGTAGTAAAATCTTGGCAGCTTCCACTAGTGCTAGTGCTGTTCGGGGTATGTCTTTCAACATCCTCTTCTTGGATGAGTTTGCTTTTGTTCCCAATCACATCGCTGATGCTTTCTTTTCTAGTGTTTATCCTACTATTACTTCTGGTAAAACAACTAAAGTCATAATGGTTTCAACCCCTCACGGGATGAACCACTTCTATAGGTATTGGCATGATGCAGAAAGAGGTAAGAATGAATATGTACCAACCGATGTTCATTGGAGTGAAGTACCTGGCAGAGACGATGTATGGAAAGAACAAACAATTGCCAATACATCAGAACAACAATTTAAGATTGAGTTTGAGTGTGAGTTCTTAGGATCTGTTGATACTCTTATTGCTCCTGCTAAATTAAGAGCATTAGTATATCAACAACCAGAAACAACTAGTGCTGGTTTAGATGTATATGTAGAACCACAAAAAAATCATGATTATATAATTTCAGTAGACGTTGCGAGAGGTGTTGGAAAGGATTATTCTGCTTTTGTTGTGATTGATATAACAGAGTTCCCTCACTCTGTAGTTGCAAAGTATAGGAATAATGATATTAAACCTATGCTTTTTCCCAGTATTATTCAAGAAATTGGTCTTAAATATAATAAAGCATTTATTTTATGTGAGGTAAATGATGTAGGAGATCAAGTAGCAGCTATTCTCAATTTTGATTTAGAGTATCCTAATTTATTAATGTGTTCTATGAGGGGAAGGGCAGGACAAGTTGTAGGTCAAGGATTTTCTGGTAAGAAAACTCAACTTGGAGTTAAGATGTCTAAGACAGTTAAGAAAGTAGGTGCTCTTAACTTAAAGACTTTAGTAGAAGAAAATAAACTTCTTTTTTGCGATTATGATATTATGAGTGAATTAACTACATTCATTCAGAAAAGTAATTCATTTGAGGCAGAAGAAGGATGCCATGATGACCTTGCTATGTGTTTAGTCATATATGCATGGTTGGTTGCACAGGATTATTTTAAAGAACTTACTGATCAGGATGTAAGAAAGAGATTATATGATGAACAGAAGAATCAAATAGAACAAGATATGGCTCCATTTGGATTTATGTCTGACGGATTAGATGAGGGTAGTTTTGTAGATGTTGATGGTGATAGATGGAATACTGATGAATATGGTGATCGTTCTTACATGTGGGAGTACATGTAGCAGTGTTCATGCATTGCTCATAGCACTTTTACCCTTCGTAAATGTAGTAAACAATAAATAATTTCTAGATAACTGAGATTCGGAAAAACACATGGCAACTCCACAATTATCTCCTGGAGTACTGATTAGGGAGGTTGACCTAACAGTAGGAAGAGCAGAAAACGTCTTAGATAATATTGGTGCAATTGCTGCTCCTTTTGTTCAAGGACCTGTTAATGAACCAACAGATATTGCCACAGAGCAAGATTTAATAAACGTATTTGGTAAACCACAAGAAGCAGATGCTCAATATGAGTATTGGATGGCAGCATCTTCATACCTCACATATGGTGGAGTATTAAAAGTAGTTAGAGCAGGTGGTGGACTAATATTCGGTAACGCTAACTCTGGTGTTGGTGTTGCTTCCGTCTCCATGATAGGATCAGGAAGAATTGATAATTACGATGATTATATAACAAGTCATTCAGATGCAACTAACTTCTCATATGCTGCTAAGAACCCTGGTTCTTGGGCGAATGGATTAAAAGTTTGCTTTATTGACGACTTTGCAGATCAAACAATTGGTGTTAGCACAGTTAGTCTTGCTGGTGTAGGTGCTACAGTTGGTGCTGCTGTTACTGCTGCGATTGCAGGTTACACAGTTGCTGGTGTTGGTACTGCTAATGCATTCACTGGTTTCCTTAAAGGAATTGTTACTGGTGTTAAAACAGACACTGCTATTGGTGCAAACAGTACTGTAGATGTTAAGATTGTTTGTCGTGTAGAAACAGTAGGTAGTGGATCAACTACTACATTAATCGATTATGCAGAAGGAAATGTAGGTTCTGCATTTACAACTGGATCAGTTGTTTGGTTTAGTGGAGCAACAGGTCTTTCTAATAACCTTGGTGGTTACGGATCGACTTTATCTAATTCAACTCTAAACAGTGGAACGGGTGTTGAAGATTGGTACGATCAACAGAATTTAAATCTTACTAATTCTACAATTAGTTGGAAGTCAGTTGCTGCAAGACCTGTAAGTAGCGGATATGCTAGAGATAGAAATTCAGAAGGTGATGGTCTTCACATTGCAGTTGTAGATGATGATGGAAGAATTACTGGTATTAAGGGTAATCTTCTTGAGAAGTGGACTAATCTTTCAAAAGCAAAAGATGCCATATCTGGCACTAATGCTCCTGAGAAGACATTCTACGAACAGTTTGTTGCGGACAATTCAGCATACATCTATGCAGGTGGTAATCCTGGCGAAACAGATGATACATTCCATAACACTACACCTGTAGCAACTGGATTCTCTACATCTAGTGGTGGTCAAGGAACACCAATACCAACTAATGATGGTACATGGGGTCTTGATGCACAAGGAGTTACCTTTAACGCAATTGGTAACGTTGGTTACAAACTAATCGGTGGTAATGATTATTCTCTTAATACTCAATTAGGTGCAGGAACCACGCATGGTGGATTCAGTGTATCTCTTGGAGATTTGATGACTGCTTATGAAGAGTTTGACAATAAAGACAATGTTGCGGTTGATTACCTCATCATGGGTCCTGGTTGTTCAACTAAAGCAGAATCACAGGCAAAAGCAAACAAACTAATCTCTATCGCAGGAGCGAGAAAGGATTGTGTTGCTACTGTTGGACCACATAGAGCAGATCTTGTTGGTGTTACAAATAGCGATACTCAAACAAATAACCTAATTGATTACTTCAGTGCATTAAGTTCTTCTTCTTACGCAGTATTCGATAGTGGTTATAAGTACACTTATGATAGATTTAATAATAAGTTCCGTTATATTCCATGTAATGGAGACATTGCTGGTCTAATGACTAGAACTGCAATCGAGGCATATCCTTGGTTCTCACCTGCAGGACAACAGCGTGGTATTCTTAATAATGCTGTTAAACTAGCATACAACCCAGATAAAGCACAGAGAGACATTCTTTATCCACAAAGAGTTAACTCTGTTATTACACAATCAGGAACAGGAACACTTCTCTTCGGAGATAAAACTGGACTTGCATATGCTTCTGCCTTTGACAGAATCAATGTTCGTCGCCTATTCCTAACAGTCGAGCAAGCACTTGAAAGTGCAGCAGAGGCTCAACTCTTTGAACTCAACGATGAAATCACACGGGCAAACTTCCGTAATATCGTTGAACCTTATCTTCGTGATGTTCAGGCTAAGAGAGGACTTTATGGATTCCTAGTTATTTGCGATACAACAAATAACACCCCTGATGTCATCGATAATAATGAATTCCGTGCAGACATCTTCCTGAAGCCTACCAAGTCAATCAACTACGTAACACTAACCTTCGTTGCTACCCGTACAGGTATTAGCTTTGAAGAAGTGGCTGGTAGAGTTTAATTTTAATATCTAAATAACAAACAGGAGGAACACTAACAATGGCAGTCAAAAAACTCTCGGATTTTAAATCCCGACTCTTAGGAGGAGGTGCAAGACCCAATTTATTCAATGTAAGAATCCCAGATCTTCCATTCGCAACAAATTGGAATGCGACTACACAAGAAAACTTTGAATTCTTATGTAAAGCATCAAACTTACCTGCTCAAAATATTGCTTCTATTGATGTACCATTTAGAGGTCGTCAATTTAAGGTTGCAGGAGACAGAACAATTGATAATTGGACTGTAACCGTTATTAATGATGAGAACTTTGCCATCAGAAGAGCAATGGAGAAGTGGAGTGAAGGTATTTTAAATCTTGAAAATAACACTGGAGTTACAGACCCCAATAGTTATATGAGGCAAGGTTATGTTCAGCAATTGGGTAGAGGTAGTAAGTCACCTGCAAAAGGAGTGACTACTAACGCCGATGACAGAAAAATTCTAGCAGAATATCAATTCCAAGATATTTGGCCTGTAACTGTTGGTGACATTGCTTTATCATATGAAAGTGGTGATACCATTGAAGAATTCGATGTAGAATTTGCAGTACAATCTATTATTATTAAATATGAGGCAGGTGCTATTACACCTCCAAGAGGATAAACTTGACATAATCTAACTAACTAAATAGAATTAGTTAATTAGACTTCAGTTCTAAATTATGGCAAAATTATTTGGGTTCTCTATTGAGGACGCTGACACATTACCAAAGGATGCCGTTTCCCCCGTACCGCCTAATGATGCGGACGGGGTAGAGCATTATATGAGTAGTGGATTTTTTGGATCCTATGTTGATATAGAAGGTGTATATAGAACAGAGTTTGAATTAATTAAAAGATATCGGGAGATGTCATTACACCCTGAGTGTGATAGTGCTATTGAAGACATTGTTAATGAAGCAATTGTTGCAGATACTCATGATTCTCCTGTTGAAATTGAACTCTCTAATCTTAGAGCTAGTGATGGCATTAAGAATAAAATTAGAGATGAATTTAAATATATCAAAGAATTATTAGATTTTGATGCGAAAGCACATGAAATCTATAGGAATTGGTATATTGATGGCAGACTTTATTACCATAAAGTGATTGATTTAAAAAATCCTCAGAATGGTATTGAAGAGTTACGTTATATCGACGCAATGAAAATGCGTTATGTACGTAAACAAAAGAAGAAAGAAAGTGATAAGTATAAGCAATATGTACCCAAGAGTGATAATCCAGAAGATTTTGAGTTTCCTGAATTAGACGAATTCTTTATTTACAGTCCTAAACAATCCTATCCTGTTGGAAGTCCAGCACAGTTAGGTGGAATGGGTGGAATAAAGATGACAAAGGAATCAATTGCATATTGTACATCTGGATTAGTAGATAGAAATAAAGGATCAGTCCTTTCTTATCTACATAAATCAATCAAATCCCTTAATCAACTTAGGATGATTGAGGATAGTTTAGTTATATACAGATTATCCAGAGCACCAGAAAGAAGAATTTTCTATATTGATGTCGGAAACTTACCTAAGGTAAAGGCAGAGCAATATCTCAGAGATGTAATGATGAGATATCGGAATAAACTTGTCTACAATGCCGATACAGGAGAAGTGAAAGATGACAAGAAGTACATGGCAATGCTTGAAGATTTCTGGCTCCCTAGAAGGGAAGGAGGTCGTGGTACTGAAATTTCTACTCTTCCAGGAGGTCAAAACCTTGGAGAGATCACGGATATTGAGTACTTCAAAAAGAAATTATATAGGTCGCTCAATGTACCCCCATCAAGAATGGACGGAGAAGGAGGATTTAACCTCGGAAGATCCTCTGAGATATTGAGAGATGAGGTTAAATTTAGTAAGTTTGTTGCACGTTTAAGAAAGAGATTTTCTACTTTATTCAACGATCTTCTTAAGACTCAATTACTTCTTAAGAATATAATTACCCCAGAAGACTGGGATATTATGAGTGAGCATATACAATATGACTTCTTATATGATAATCATTTTGCAGAATTAAAAGATTCTGAGTTATTAAATGAAAGATTAACTATGGTTGCTGCTGCTGAACCATATCTTGGAAAGTATTTTTCACAGGATTATCTAAGACGTAAGATCCTTCGTCAAACTGATGAGGAGATTATTGAACAGGATAAACTTATGAAGAAAGAAATTGCAGATGGCACTATTCCTGATCCTGCTGAAATGATGATTGATCCTACTACTGGAATGCCAATGGATGGTGGAATGGCAGGAGAATTAGGTGCTCCTGTTGGAGGAGTAGAACCCGATGCTGGTTTACGTGCTACTGATGTTAATGCAAAAACAATGGATCAAGAAGCAGGTATAGTCAAACCACGAGGTGGGGAGATCTAGTGAGTGTTGGAGGAAAGAAAGACGAGTATGATTTTTGTAGAGAAGAAGATGATTTAAATTGGTGGGCTGAACAACGATTGAATATAAGAGAAGTAAGAATGATTTATAGTTCACTATCTCATTACCAATCTAACTGGGAAAAATATAATGGAGGTAGACCACCAGAGGAGATGGAATTCCTCAATTGGTATAGAGGAAAATTATTCTCTATGATCTCTGATTATAACTTTTCCCATCATGAGGTAGAAGACACTACATCTAGTAGTGAAGAAACCTAAATAAATATTAAAGATTACTAACTTAACTATTAATTACAATGCCTGATACTGAAAATGAAGTCCAAGGAAATGATGTCCAGCAAGAACTAATGGATATGATTATTGCTGACGAGTCTCCTGCAACAATTAGTGATAGGATTAAAGATATGCTTTTTGCTAAATCAGCAGAAAGAGTAGATAATTTTAAACCTGATGTAGCTGCTGATACCTTTGGTGATGAAGCTGCTGCGGTTGCAGATGCTGCTGCTAATATAAGTGGAGAAGTTGCTGCTGAAATGGATTCAGAAGCACCTGGCGAAGAGTAATTATAAATAAATAAGACAATGAACTTTTATCTATAATGGCATTTATCGGCGTAGGGACTGGTTTTAATATAACCGCAGCATCAACTGCCACTCGTACCTTCTGTATTGCTCAAAAGACACCCTATCTTAGAGTTGTTACTGGAATACCAACAGCACATGTTGCTATTGGTACATTTCCAACGGCGGTTGTTAGTAATACTGTTGTTACTAATCAGCAACCAGAAGTAATAAGTATTGGTAAACCAGTATCTCAACCTATTAATGAGGTTACTATTCCTCGTGTTCAAGCAGGTGCTGTAGGAATTTGTACTCTTACTGTTCCTGAAGGATATGGAAACCAATTGAAAGCAGGTAGTCTTATAGGATTAGAAGTTGTAACAGGAGCTGCTTCAACTCAGGATCAAACTTATTGGAACCTTAAGGTTCTTTATGTTCAAAGTGTTCAGATTCATCGAGTTCTTGATAGTTTTACTGACAAGGTAACTGTAACTGGTGATTTTATATCTCAAAACACTCAAACTGCTGGTATCCAAACCGCATTGACTACAGGTAATACCTTGGTAGCAAGGAGTGCATTTAATATTAGTGCATTTACTGGTGGGGTTGAAGGTTCGGTTTACATGCAACAAGTTCAAATTACTGGAGGTTGATTCCCGATGAAACTCATTAGAGAAGAAATCGAAGACATTAAAATTCTTACTGAATCAAAAAACGGTAAGAAGTCTTTGTATATTGAGGGAGTTTTCCTTCAAGGAAACATTAAAAACCGTAATGGTAGAATGTATCCAATGGAAACACTTCAAAAAGAAGTGGGCAGATACATTAAAGAACAAGTTTCTCAAGGAAGAGCAGTTGGAGAATTGGGTCATCCCGATAGTCCAACGGTGAATCTCGACAGAGTTTCTCATAAGATTATGTCTTTAAGGGAATCTGGTTCTAACTTTATTGGTAAGGCAAAAATTCTTGAGTCTACACCAATGGGTAAGATTGCATCATCACTTTTAAGTGAAGGTGTAAAACTTGGCGTGTCCTCTCGTGGTATTGGTTCATTGAAACCAACCAAAGAAGGATTCAATGTTGTAAGTGATGACTTCATGTTAGCGACTGCTGCTGACATTGTTGCAGATCCTTCTGCACCTGATGCTTTCGTCGAAGGTATCATGGAAGGTAAGGAATGGGTATGGGAAGGTACTATCCTTCGTGAAAGAAAAGCAGAAGAAATGAAAAAGAGAGTTGATACACTTGTATCACAAAAATCTCTCGAAGAGAATAAATTAAATTTGTTTAATGAGTTTATTAACTCATTGTAAACAAAAACTTTATAAATAAATATAGATTTTAACTTCTAACAGGAAATCGGAGATTACTCAAATGTCTAGTGGCACAAAATTACAAAGCATGGAAGAGGACGTTCAGCAATCCAAGACTGCCGTAAATGCAAATGCAGCAGCTGGAGATGCTCTACCTAAAGCAGGAAGCAACGCTTCTGGCATAACAACACCTGGCAACGGAGCTCAGGTAGAGGATTTAGGTGGTCCCACTCCCGAAAATGCTAGTCCTACAAACGACTCTGCAAAATTAAAAGAACCTGGTGGTTCACTTAAGCAAGTAAGGGACGTTGTAAACAAAAACGCCGCTAAAGCAGAAGCAGCAACAACAAGTGCTACTCCTGTTAAGGTTCCCGAAGAAGTTGAAGCAACTGAAGAAGAAGTAATCGCAGAAGATGAGATTGCTACTGACGAAGTTGTACAGGAAACTACTGAAGATGAAGTAGTTGCCGAAGCACCTGACTTCACAGAGATAAGCATCGATGAAGATGTTACTGCTCTTGTAGAGGGTGAAGAACTTTCCGAAGAGTTCAAAGAAAAAGCAAAGACAATTCTAGAGTCTGCCATCAAGTCTAAAGTTGTGCAGATTAAGGAAACTCTTGAAGTTGAGTACGATGAAAAACTCCTTGAGGAAGTCAAAGAAATCAAAGGTGCTCTTAATGAGCGTGTTGATTCCTACCTAGAATATGTTGCTGACGAGTGGTTCGCTGAGAATCAACTTGCAGTAGAAACTGGTCTTAAAGAAGAACTCACCGAGTCCTTTATGACTGGCCTAAAAGGTCTTTTTGAAGAACATTATGTATCAATCCCTGAAGAAAAATATGATGTACTTGAGAGTATGGTAGAAAAATTAGATGATATGGAAACCAAACTTAATGAGCAAATTGAGAAAAATGTTTCGCTTAACCAACGCCTAGCGGGGGCAACAGCAGAGAGCATTTTCGACTCTGTTTCTGAGGGTCTTGCAGACACCCAGAAGGAGAAACTTGCTTCACTTTCTGAAAGTGTAGAGTTTGAAAGTGAGACAGAATATCGTGAAAAGTTGGAAACACTAAAGGAATCTTATTTCCCTTCAGCAAAAGCTCCAACTACTGCTAAAACCGAGACACTCTCAGAGGGCATGGAAGCCGCACCTGAATCACATTCAAGGTCAATGGCTGCATACCTAAAATCAATGTCAATGGTTAGCAAGTAACTGAATTTAACATTAAATCAAACGTAAACACAATTAATTAAAGCAAATGTTCCAATCAGAACAGTTGCAGGAAAAGTGGGGTCCTCTCCTCGACCATGAAGGTTCAGAGAAGATTACAGATTCACATAAGAGATCTGTTACCGCCGTCCTGCTAGAAAACCAAGAAAGATTTTTAAGAGAGCAAAGTGCCTTTGAAACTGGTACTTCAATGCTAACTGAGGCAGCTCCAACTAATAGTACTGGCTCAACCACCAACGCTGCTGGTTTCAGTAGTGGTGCAACTGCTGCTGGTCCTGTTGCTGGTTTCGACCCAGTTCTCATCAGCTTAATCCGTCGTGCTATGCCTAACTTGGTGGCATATGA
>Ga0209992_10000637_pt1 | contig 44610 bp, 37 predicted proteins | sample 2SBtaG_2_FD_182564 | JGI IMG/M metagenome (GOLD analysis project Ga0209992, IMG submission 182564) | Deep subsurface microbial communities from Kolumbo volcano to uncover new lineages of life (NeLLi) - 2SBTROV12_ACTIVE470 metaG (SPAdes)... | ecosystem: Environmental > Aquatic > Marine >... | reverse complement strand
TGCGCCGTCCGGCCGAGTTGTGGCCTGGATCGGCGCCACTACTCGGTGAGATGCGCCGTCCGGCCGAGTTGTGGCCTGGATCGGCGCCACTACTCGGTGAGATGCGCCGTCCGGCCGAGTTGTGGCCTGGATCGGCGCCACTACTCGGTGAGATGCGCCGTCCGGCCGAGTTGTGGCCAGGTTGGGCGGGACGAAGCTCCCGCCCGCGGCCGCGGAGGCGGCCCGAAGGCGCTCGGGGCTCAGGCCCGGGAGATCAGCGGGCGCGGAAGGACTGGACGAGCCCGCGCGTGCGGGCGAGCGCGCCGGGGAGCCCCTTGAAGGACGCGGGCATGCGCATGGCGATGAGGAACTTCAGCAGCGACTGGAACAGCTCCGTCATCTTGAGGAGCATCCGCATCTTGTCGACGTCCCAGGGCAGCTCGATGCCGCGGGCCTCTCGGACCTCCGCCTCGAGCACCGCGGCCTCCATGGCGCCCTTCGCCCGCTCGAGCAGCATCCACTCCCGCGAGCGCAGCACGTCCGCGATGGTGGGCCACACGTCGAACACCGCCTCGTAGGGAGCGTTGCGACGCTCGGACGTGGGTCGCACCAGCCCGTAGCCCGTCAGCTCCGAGATCGACTCGCTGACCAACGACCGGCTGATGCCGAGGGTGCGCCCGACCTCCGCCTGGCTGATCGGCTCCTTGCGCAGCGCGAGCAGCGCCCAGATCCGGCCGTGTACGTGCTTGAAGCCCCAGTACTCGATGAAGTCGCCGACGGCGTCGCACACCTTGAGCACGCGCCGCGTCATCACGTCGTCGTGGGGGAGGGTCGAGCTCAAGCGCGAGGTAGCCATCCATAGGACCGTAACCGCACCTTCGCTCCTCTTCAACAGTTTGTTCGAGACTTTGCGAACAACTCTGTTGCGGACCCCCGAAACCGCGACTACCCTCGCCTCGACTCAGGATTCTCCGTCGCCGAAACGGGACGAGGGGATCGACTCGATCGGCGCGTCGCTGCCCCCCCGGGCGGCTCGGGCCGGAGGGGAACGGACGGCGCATGTCGACGAGTGTTCAGCAGTACACGAACAACCCCCGCTCCGGCACGCTGGGGCGCCTCGAGGGTCTCGCCTGGGAGCAGGACCTCGAGCCCCTCGCCGTGCGCCTGGGGCGCGTCTTCGACCTCGTGGCCGGGGAGATGGCCGAGCTCGACGCGGACCTGACCGCCATCCGGCCCGACGACGGCCCCGTCCAGAAGAGCGCGGTCCATCTCCTCGATCTCGCCGGCAAGCGCCTGCGGCCCCTGTGCGTCGCCCTCGCCGCCCGAGCCTCGGGGGAGGCGCCCGACGGCGTCAAGGACATCGCCGTCGCCGTGGAGCTCATCCACTCGGCGACCCTGCTGCACGACGACGTCGTCGACCTCGGGGACGCCCGCCGCGGCGAGCCCACCGCGCGCCTCGTGTACGGCAACGCCGCCTCGATCTTCGCGGGCGACTGGCTCCTCATCGAGGCCATCCGCCGCGTCCGCCGGGGCGCCCGGACCCGTCCCGACGTCCTCGACGCCATGCTCGACGCCATCGACCGCATGATCGGCGCCGAGTCGGTGCAGCTCGAAGGGCGAGGCCGCCTCGTGTGCGACCGCGACACCTACCTCGCCGTGGTGCGCGGAAAGACCGCCGCCCTGTTCGCCTGGGCCCTGTACGCCGGGGGCCGCGTCGGCGGCTTGCCCGAGGCCGCCTGCAAGGCCTTGGAGGCCTACGGCTCGCACCTGGGCGTCGCCTTCCAGGTGGTGGACGACATCCTCGACCTGCGCGGCGACGAGGGGACCCTCGGCAAGGGCCTGCACGCCGACCTCCGCGAGGGCAAGGCCACCTTCCCGCTCATCGCCGCCCTGGAGGCTCGCCCGTCGCTGCGTCCGGCCGTCGAGTCGCTGTCGCGCGAGGACGCCGACCTGCCCGACGGCTTCTGCGACAAGGTGGTCGCCTCGATCGCCGACGCCGGGGGCTTCGACGCCGCCGAGGCCTTCGCCCGCGCCGAGACCGACGCCGCCCTCACCGCCCTGAACGCCGTCCCCGACGGCCCCGCCAAGAGCGCCCTCGCGACCCTCTGCGAAGCCGTCCTGCGGCGGGCGCACTAACCCCGGATCGGAGACGACATGCTCGTCAGCCTGACCACCGGGGCGGACCCCGGCCACGTGAGCCGCGAACTCGTCCGACGCGGACTCTGGGTGAAGCGCCTCGAGAGCGCCGCCGGCGTCCACTTCGTCGTGGGCGAGCACTCGGCGCAGGTCGCGTTCGAGGACCTGCGGGGCATCACCGGCGTCGCCGACGTCGCCCAGCCCACCTCGGCGCACCCCCTCGTCGACGCCCAGGGACCCACCGTGGAGGTGGGCGATCGCCTCGTCGGCGTGGGCGCTCCGCTCGCCGTGCTCGCCGGGCCCTGCTCGGTGGAGTCGGAGGAGCAGATCCACGCGGTCGCCGCGCGCGTCGCCGCCGCCGGGGCCACGCTGCTCCGGGGCGGCGCGTACAAGCCGCGCACGTCGCCTTACGCGTTCCAAGGCCACGGCCGCCCCGCCCTGCGGTGGATGGTCGAGGCCGCCCGCGCGCACGGCCTCGGGGTCGTCACCGAGGTCCTCGACCCCGGGGACGCGGAGGCGGTCGCGGAGCACGCGGACCTGCTCCAGGTCGGGTCGCGCAACATGCACAACCACGCGCTATTGCGGGCGGCGGCGGCCACCGGCAAGCCGATCCTGCTCAAGCGCGGGATGGCCGCGACGGTCGAGGAGTGGCTCTGCGCGGGCGAGGTCTGTTTGCTGCACGGCGCCTCGGGCGTCGTCTTCTGCGAGCGCGGCATCCGCGGGTTCGACCCCTCGACCCGCAACGTCCTGGACCTCGGGTCGGTGGCGCTCCTGGCGCACGCGCTGAAGCTGCCGGTGGTCGTCGACCCGAGTCACGCCACGGGCCGCCGGGACCTGATCCCGGCGCTGGCGACGGCGGCGGTCTCGGCGGGCGCCCACGGCCTCCTGCTGGAGACCCACGACGACCCCGGCACCGCCCTCAGCGACGGCCCACAGGCCCTCGTTCCGGATGAATTCGACCGACTCCTGGGTTCTTTGACCCGCCCCGTTCGCCCCACGACCGGAGCCACCTCGTGACGAACAACCACGCCAAGACGAGCCGCCTCCCCGGCTTCTACCGGCACGACCTGCCCCGCCGCCTGGACCTGATCCGGCACGCCGCGGAGCTCTCCGACGAGGCCGCCCGGCACCTCGAAGGCGGAGGGGGCATCACCCCCAACGTCGCCGACGTGCTGAGCGAGAACGTCATCGCCACCCACGGCCTGCCCCTGTCGGTGGCCGTCAATTTCCGCGTCAACGGCCGCGACGTGCTCGTGCCGATGGCCGTGGAGGAGCCCTCGGTGGTGGCTGCCGCGAGCAACGCCGCCCGGATCGCCCGCCTCTGCGGCGGGTTCACGGGGGACGCCGACGCGCCGGTCATGACGGCCCAGGTCCAGCTCGACGGCGTGCCCGACCCACACCTCGCCGAGGCCCTCGTGGCCGCGAACAAGGAGGCTCTGCTCGCGCGTGGCGACGGGGCGATCCCGAGCATGGTCGCGCGCGGCGGCGGCTGCCGCGACCTCGAGGTGCGGGTCCTCTGCCCGGACACCGGCGTCGTCGTCGTGGACGTCTACGTGGACGTGCGCGACGCGATGGGCGCCAACATCGTCGACTCGGTCGCGGAGGCCATGGCGCCCCACGTCCAGGAGTTGATCGGCGGCGACGTCGGCCTCCGGATCCTCACGAACCTGCCGCTGCGCCGCCTCGTGCGCGTGTCGGTGCGTCTGAGCCTCGACCCCGTCGGCGGGCGCGACCTGGCCGAGGGCATCGTCCGCGCGTCGCGCTTCGCGGAGCTGGACGGGCGCCGCGCCGTCACCCACAACAAGGGGATCATGAACGGGATCGACGCCGTCGCCGTCGCCCTGGGGCAGGACTGGCGGTCGATCGAGGCGGGGGCCCACGCCTTCGCGGGCATGGGCGACGGGTATCGGCCCCTCGCCACCTGGCGCATCGACGACGACGACCGGCTGGTGGGGGAGCTCGTCATGCCCATGGCCGTCGGGACCGTCGGCGGCTCGACGCGCGCCCACGGCGGCGTGCGCGCGGCCTTCGAGATCATCGGCATCCGCGACGCGGGCGAGCTCGGCGTCGTCATCGCCGCGGCGGGCCTCGCCTCGAACCTCGCGGCGCTCCGGGCGCTCGCGGGCGAAGGCATCCAGGAGGGCCACATGCGGCTCCATCACCGCAAGGCCGCGGTGACTCGCGAGCAGGCCGAGGCCGAGGCGCGCGCCGGGAGCCGAGGATGACCACCACCACGGCGAACCCCCCGGCCTCGATGGGCTCGGGGGCCATGTTCGACACCATCGCGGGGCGGTACGACCTGCTGAACCGCCTGATGTCGATGGGCCTCGATCAGGGCTGGCGCCGCAAGGCCGTCGCGTCGCTGAACGTGCCGGAGGGCGGCCGCGTCCTCGACTTGGCCACGGGCACGGCGGACCTCGCCATCCGCATCGCGCGAGCCCACCCCACGGCGACCGTCGTGGGCGTGGACCCCTCGGAGGGCATGCTCGCCGTGGGCCGCGAGAAGCTCGCAGACCTGGGGCTGGACGAGCGCGTCGACCTCCGAGAGGGCGACGCCCAGGCTCTGGATCTGGAGGACGACGCCTTCGACGGCGTGACGATCGCGTTCGGCATCCGCAACGTGCCCGACCGGGCGAAGGCGCTCCGGGAGATGGCCCGCGTCGTGCGCCCGGGCGGCCGCATCGCGGTCCTCGAGCTCTCGGCGCCACGCACCGGTCTCCTGGCCCTCGCGGTGCGGTTCCAGATCCGCGTCGTCGTCCCCATGATCGGCCGCCTGCTCTCGGGCGCGGCGGCGTACACGTACCTCCGGGATTCGGTCGAGGCGTTCCCCACGCCGGACGAGTTCGCGGCCGTCGTCGAGTCGGCGGGGCTGCGGATGGTCAAGACGCACGCCCTCGGCTTCGGGGCCTGCGCGCTGTTCGTGGCCGAGGTCCCCGGCGCCGGCGAGGAGGGCTCCGCGTGAGCATCGCCCGCGGCGCCGAGACCGAACGCCTCCCCACGGCCCGCCCCGGGGGAGTCCGCGTGGTCGCCCTACGCGTCCCGCGACGACCCCTGGAGGTGATCCTGGCGGCGGCGTCGGGCGAGGCGATCCTGTGGGATCCGCCGGAGGGACCGAGCGTGGTCGGCATCGGGGCGGCGTGGTCGGCACGCGCCGACGGCCCCGACCGCTTCGCCGCCATCCGCGAGGCCGCCGCGGATCTCTGGAGCCGCCTCCACCTCACGACCCCCGACGACGCCGCGCCCCGTCCCCGCCTCTTCGGCGGGTTCGCGTTCGCCGAGGCCGCCGCGGACGACGGGCCCTGGAGCGCCTTCGGGGACGCCTGGTTCGTGCTCCCCCGGTGGACGTACTTCCTCACCGAGACGGAGGCGTGGCTGCTCGTCGCGCTCACCGAAGAGGACGACGCGGCGGCCGCGGGCGAGCGGTTCCAGCGGCTGGTCTTGGCCCTCGCGGCCGACGCCGAGACCGACACCCACGGCCGCGCGCTGCGCATCGCCCAGGCGGCCACGGACGGGCCCGAGGCCTGGAGCGAGCAGGTCACGGACATCGTCCGCGCGATCCGCGACGGCGACGTGGCCAAGGTCGTGCTCGCCCGCCGCGCCACCGTCGCCTTCGATCGCGCCCCCGACCTGCCCGGCGTCGCCTCGCGGCTCACCGGCTCGGGCCGCACCGCCACCCGCTTCGTGCTCCGCCCGGGCGCCACTGCCACCCCCGCGTTCGTGGGCGCGACCCCCGAGCTGCTGGTGGGCCTCCGGGGACGTCGCCTCTGGACCGAAGCGCTCGCCGGGACGGCCTCGGTAGGGGAGGGGGAGGCGCTCGAGGCGTCGACCAAGGACCTCGCCGAGCACACCTTCGTGGTGGACGAGATCCGGGCGGCGCTGGAGCCGCTCACCGATCAGGTGGTGACCGCGACCAAGCCCGAGGTCCGGCGCCTGCGGGACATGGTCCACCTCGCGACCCCCATCGAGGCGCGCTTGGGCGCCGGCGCTCACGTCCTGGACGTCGTGGCGGCGCTGCACCCGACCCCGGCCGTGGGCGGGGTCCCGCGGCGGGCGGCGTTGGGTTGGATCGAGGACCGCGAGGTCCACCCGCGGGGCTGGTACGCCGCCCCCATCGGCTGGTTCGACGCCCGGGGGGACGGGGCCTTCCACGTCGCGCTGCGGTCGGCCTTGATCGACGGCCGTCGGGCCCATCTGTACGCGGGCGCGGGCATCGTCGAGGGCAGCGAGCCGCTCGCCGAGTACGCCGAGACGGAGCTCAAGCTGCGGACGGTCCTCGGCGCCTTCGAAGCGGCGAGGTAGTCCCTCCATGATCGCCCCGGGCCTGGTGACGACCCAGTGGGCTCGCGTCCTCCTCGACGGGTTCGCGTCGGCGGGCGTCGAGCACGCGGTGATCAGCCCCGGCTCGCGCAACACCCCCCTCGTCGCCGCCGCCGTCGCCGACGCGCGGCTCACGTGCCGGCGAGTGATCGACGAACGCTCGGCCGGTTTCCTGGCGCTGGGGATCGCGAGGCTCGGAGGCCCCGTCCTCCTGATCTGCACGTCCGGAACGGCCGGGGCGCACTACCTCCCCGCGCTCCTCGAGGCGAAGTACGCGGGCACGCCGCTCATCGTCCTCACCGCCGACCGGCCCCCCGAGCTGCAGCGGTGCGGCGCGAACCAGACCATCGACCAGACGGCGCTCTTCGGAGGCATGCCGAGCTGGGACGTGGGGACTCCGGAGGCCTCGGGGCGCGCCCTGAAGGGTCTGCGACGGACGGCGGCGCAGGCCGTGTTCGCGGCCAGCCGACCTCGTCCGCGCCCCGTCCACCTCAACGTCCCGCTCCGGAAGCCCCTGGAGCCGGTGCCCCCGTCGACCGACGAGGAGCGCGCGTTCGTCGGCGACGTCGACGTCCTCCTGGAGCGGCCCGTCAGCCGCATCCTCGGAAACACGTCGGCGCCCTCCCCGGAGGCGATCGAGGCGGTGCGGGACCTGATCCGCGTCGCGAAGCAGGGCTTGATCGTCGCGGGCCCGGCGGGCTTCATCCGGGGCATCGACCGCGCCCTGGTCCGGAACCTGGCGTGGACGACGGGGTTCCCCGTGTACGCCGAGGCGACGTCTCAGCTCCGCACCGTCGATCTCGCCCCCGTCGCGTGCCTCCGGGCGGCGGACGCGGTGGCGCTGGCGCCCGACGTGGTGATCCAGATCGGGGAGGCCCCGGTGGCCACCGAGTGGCTGCGGTACGTCGACGAGCACGACGTGCGGCGCGCGATCTTCACCGACGTCCCCCACGCCGAGGGCGGCTGGTCGGACCCGTCGGGCGACGCCGCGGAGATCGTCTTCGCGGACCTGAGCGCCTCGGTGCTGGAGCTCGCGGTGGCCCTTCGGGGGGTCGAGCGGGCGATGCCCCCCTTGCCGGGGCCCCCCGAGCTGCCCGCCTTCGACGAGCGCGCCGCCGCCGCGGGCGTCATCGGGGGCATGACGGAGACGACGACCCTGGTGCTGGGCAACAGCCTCTCCGTGAGGGTGGTCGACGAGTGCGGCGCGCTGCTGCCGAAGTACTCGGCCGTCGCGTCCCAGCGGGGCGTGTCGGGGATCGACGGCCTGGTGGCCGGGGCGGTCGGCACGGCGGTCTCGAGCACGCACCCGACGGTCCTCCTGATCGGCGACGTGAGCCTCGCCCACGACCTCGGGTCCCTGCAGCTCCGCTCGATGCTGGGGGAGCGGAGTCTCACGATCGTCGTGCTGGACAACTCGGGCGGGCGCATCTTCGACCGCCTCCCGGTCATGGACTCGACCGTCGCCATCAAGGACCTCCACGAGTTCTGGCGGACCGATCCCGGGATCGACTTCCAAGCCGTCGGCGCGGCCCACGGATGGGCGGTCGGCTCCGTCGACTCCGCGGTCGCCCTGACCGCGGCCCTGCAGGGCATGGTCGGTCGACCCGGCGGCGGGCTCATCCGGGCGGTGATCGCATGACTGCGGCGGCCTGGGCGACGGCGGTCCGGCCGAAGACGCTGGCGGCGGCGGTGGTCCCCGTCGCGGTGGGGACGGCCGTCGCGGCGGTGACCAGTGGCGTCGCGATCGGCCCTGCGCTGGCCGCCCTCGCGGGGGCGCTGCTGATCCAGGTCGGCACGAACTTCGCGAACGACGTGTACGACGCCCAGAAGGGGGCCGACACCGAGGACCGCGTGGGCCCCACCCGGGCGGTGGCCTCGGGGCTGCTCTCGCCCACGCAGGTCAAGCGCGGCATGGCCGTCGTCTTCGGCCTGGCCACGCTGGTGGGCGTCTACCTGGCGAGCGTCGTCGGCTGGGAGATCTTCGCCCTGGGGGTGGTCTGCATCGCGGCCGGGATCGCCTACACCGGGGGCCCGTTCCCCCTCGCCTACAACGGCCTCGGCGACGTGTTCGTCCTCGTCTTCTTCGGCTTCGTCGCGGTCGCCGGGACCGCCTACGTCCAGACCGGGGAGGTGCCGTCGCTGGCGCTCGTCGCCGCGGTCCCCGTCGGCACCCTCGCCACCGCGCTGCTGGTCGTGAACAACGTGCGCGACGAGGCGACGGACGCGGCCGTCGGAAAGCGGACCCTGGTCGTGCTCCTGGGCCGTCGCTTCGCGTTCGCCGAGTACGCCGCCATGCTGCTGGCCGCCTTCGCGGTGCCCGCGATCCTGGTGGCGCACGGGCACCCCCCGCAGGTCCTCCTCCCCTGGCTCACCGCCCCCCTGGCGGTCCGCCTGTTCGGCAGCCTGCGGCGCGAAACGGGGGAGGCCCTGAACGACGTCTTGGCCGGGACCGCGAAGCTGCTCCTGCTGTTCGGCGTCCTGTTCGCCGTCGGTCTCGCGGCGGGTGGTGCATGATGGTAGTGATGGCCTCCCTGTCCACTCTGGAGTTGAGCTCCCTGCACGCGCGCCCCGGCGGTTCCTTGCCGGCCGGGCGGGCGAACGTGCGCGAGCGCCACGGGCTGCTGCTCCGCCTCGGCGACGACGACGGCGTCGAGGGGTTGGGCGAGGCCTCCCCGCTGCCCGGCTACTCCCCGGATCGCCTCGAAGACTGTCGCTCGGCGCTCGAGGCCTGGTCCCGGGAGGCGCTCCCGGTGAGCTTCGACCGCCCCCTGCTGCCTCAGGTCCGCGAGGCCGTGGCGCGGGTCCCGGCGTCGCTGCCGGCCGCTCGGTTCGCCGTGGAGACGGCCGTCCTCGACTGGATGGGGCGCCGCACCGGGCGCTCGATCGCGACGCTGCTGTGCGGCCCGGACCGGACCCCCAGCTCGCGCCTGCCCCTCACCCACCTCGCCCGCGGCACCCGCCCCAGCGAGATCCTGGACGACGTGCACGCCGCCCTCGCCGGGGGGTTCCGCACCATCAAGCTGAAGGTCGGTCGCACCGGCAGCTGGGTCTCCGACCTCGCGATGATCGACGGCCTGCGCGCCTGCCTCGGGTGGGACTTCGCGCTCCGCCTCGACGTGAACCGCGCCTGGACCCGCGACGACGCCGTGGAGCGCCTGGCCGCGTTGGCCGAGTTCGACGTCGAGCTCGTGGAGGAGCCCACGTCGGCGCCCATCGAGTCGCTGCCCCCCGCCGGGGTCGCCGTCGCGGCGGACGAGAGCCTGCAGGAGTACGACGAGCGCCCCGCCCTGCGCGAGTGGCTGAACGACGGCTGCGGCGCCCTGATCCTCAAGCCCATGGCCCTGGGCGGCTCGCTGCGCTGCCTCGACCTGGCCGAGACGGCGGCCGCGGCGCAGATCCCGGCGGCGGTGACCCACCTCTTCGACGGCACGGTCGCGGGCATGGCCCAGGCGCACCTCGCCGCCGCCCTCCCCGCCCCGATCGCCTGCGGCCTCGGCCCCCACGACGGCTGGGCCATGGGGCCCTCGGAGGGCGTGGCCGCCGTGGTGGGCGCGGACCTCGTGGTCGGCGACGCGCCCGGGCTGGGCGCGCAGGACGCCGCCGAGTTCGCCACCGCGGAGCCGTGACCTCACTCTCGGTCCGGGCCGCCGCCGCCGAGCACCCCGACCGCCTCGCCCTCGTCCTGCCCGACCGTCGCTGGACGTTCGCCGAGCTCGCCGATGAGATCGCGGCCGAGGCCGATCGGCTCGCCGCCGCGTTCCTCGCCTCCGGGCGCCCCCACATCCTCGAAGGATCGCGCGATGTCTCCGCGGTCCTCACCGTGTTCGCCGCCCTCGAGGCGCGCGTCCCGCTCCTCCTCACGCACCCGCGCTGGACCGACCTCGAGCGGTCTCGGGCCCTGGAGGCGAGCGGCCCCGCCCGCGCCGACCTTCGCGGCTCCGACGTCGCCGCCTTCGTGCACACGTCCGGGTCGACCGGGGTGCCGAAGGCCGTCGCGCTGTCGCGTCGGGCCTTCTCCGCTTCGGCGGTGGCGTCGGCCGCGAACCTCCCCTGGCGCGACGGCGACCGCTGGCTGCTCGCCATGACGACGGCGCACGTAGGCGGACTCTCGATCGTGACGCGCTGTCTGGCCGGCCGCCGAGCAGTCGTCGTGGCCGAGCCCGGCCGCTTCGCTCCGTCCGCGCTCCTGGACTTGGTCGATCGGCACGCCGTGACCCTGTTGTCCGTCGTCCCGACGATGCTGGTTCGGCTCCTCGACCACCTCGACGCACGCCGATCGAGCTTCCCCGGGAGCCTGCGCGCGGTGCTCGTGGGGGGAGCCGCCGTGCCTGCGGACCTGCTCGGCCGCGCCCGCGCCGCCGGCGTCGCCGCCCTCGCGACCTACGGCCTCACCGAGACCTGCTCCCAGGTCGCCACCCAGGGGCCCGAGGACGACGCGCCGGGGGCGCCGGTGCTGGACGGCGTGCGGGTCGAGACCCGCGAAGGTCGGGTGTTCGTCGGCGGTCCCACCCTCGCGTCGGGGGTGCTCCGTGGGGGAGAGATCGCCCCGATCGTCGACGCCCACGGGTGGTACGACACCGGCGATCTCGGGCGGCTGGAAGACGGACGCCTCCAGGTCCGAGGGCGAGCCGACGACCGCATCGTCACGGGCGGGGAGAACGTCGATCCGTCGGAGGTGGAGGGCGCCCTCCGCAGCCTGCCGGGGGTGGACTCCGCGGTGGTCTTCGGGGTGCCGGACGCGGAGTGGGGGGAGGTCGTCTCCGCGGCGATCGTGCCCACGTCCGCCGATCTGGACCCGGACGAGGTGGCGGGCGCCCTGCGAAATCGGGTCGCCGGCTACCGATTGCCGCGGCGCTGGCACGTCCTCGACGCGCTCCCCACGACCGCGAGCGGGAAGATCGATCGTCGCGCCGTCATCGACGCCCTCCGCGGCGAGGACTGACGCGGGCGGGCCCCGCAGGCATGATTCGCGACGTGCGGGGTTTCTGGGCGAGCTTGCTGATCGCGACCACGCTGAGCGCGTGCCCGAGCAAGCCGGCTCCGGAGACCCCCACCCCGACCCCGAGCCCCGACTCGCCCGAGGGTCGCCGGGCGGCCCTGGTCGAGGCTTGGGCCTCCATCGACGCCAAGGTCACCGCCCTCCCGGGTCAGTCCGACGACGAGGCCTTCGAGTCCTGCGACGCGATCGGCGAGCAGGTGGCCGGCCTGTGGGCCGCGACGCGGCGGGTGGCCATCGAGGAAGCCCTGGAGCGTGCCGAGCCGCGGGAGGGCGACCCGGTGCCGCCCGCGAGCAAGCGCAAGGAGGACGACCTGCTGGTGAACTACACGACCGGCGGGTACGCGGAGCTCGCGGCCCTCGCCTATCGCCTGCGCTGGGGCGGCTGGCGGCAGGCCGGGTCCGTCGAGATCCTCGAGCACCTCATCGGCACCACGGGCATCCCGCTGGTCGCGATCAAGGCGTCGTGCGACCCCTACGTGGGGGAGATGACGGCCACCGCCGAGTGCCACGCGCACGTCGCCCTGGCCGCCTCGGTGATCGGGCTGGGCCATTGCTCGGACTGACGCGCGGCTCCGCCTCGAGGGTGCTCCGGATCAGGACTCGACGGCGTCCTCGGGGAGGATGACGGCGGGGAAGTCGGCCTTCGAGCCGCGCAGGGCCAACGCGAGGGCCTCGTCCGGGTCCACCGCCCGGCCGTAGAGCCACCCCTGGCCGCGGCGGCACCCCAAGGCGAGCAGCGCGTTGTGCTCCTCGCGTCGCTCCACCCCCTCGGCGATGACCTCGAGGCCGAGGGCCTCGGCCAGCGCCATGATCGCCTTGACGATCTCGCGGTTGCCCACCTTCATGTCCACGTGCCGCACGAAGCTCTTGTCGATCTTCACGGTGGACACGGGGAAGCGCTGGAGGTGGCTCAACGAGCTGTGGCCGGTGCCGAAGTCGTCGATCGCGATGCGGACGCCGAGCTTGCGCAGCTCGGTGCAGGTCCCGATGGCCATCTCCGGGTCCCGCATCGCCGAGCGCTCGGTGATCTCGAGCTGCAACATCGCCGGGTCGAGGCCTCCGCGCTTCAGGAAGGCGTCGATCTCCGAGACCAGCTCGTTCTGGATGAGCTGGGAGGCGGATACGTTGAGGGTCACCCCCACCGGGAAGAAGTCGACGCTCTTCTCCAGGCTGGTGACCAGCCGGCCCGCCTCCTCGAGCATCACGTCGGCGATCGCGGAGAGCTGACCGGTCTCCTCGGCGAGGGGGATGAACGCGTCCGGGCGGTCCATCCCGGGGGGCGCGTCCGGCCACCGCGCGAGGGTCTCGAACCCCACGACCCGCTCCGACACCAGGTCCACGATCGGCTCGAACCGGGCGTGGATGTTGCCCGCCCCGAGCGCTCGCCTCAGCGCGGCCGCGGCCACCGTGCGGGGCGTGCGCTTGCGCTCCTCCGCCGACGCGAAGAACTCGATCCGACCCCGGCCCCCTTCCTTCGCGCGGGCCATGGCGCGGTCGGCGCGGCGCATCAGCTCCTGGGCGGTGAGGCCCGGCTCGAAGAGCGCCACCCCGATCGAGGCGCGCAGTCGCTGCGGCTTGCCTTCGCCGTCCACCGGTTGGGCCACCCGCGCGAGCAGCCGCTCGGCCACGGCGTCGGCGTCTTCGGGCGTGGCCTCGGTGAGCACGACGGCGAACTCGTCGCCCCCCAGCCGCGCGAGCGTGTCTTCGGGCCTCAGCACCCCTCGGAGGCGAGGCGCGAGGCTCTGCAGCATCTTCTCCGCGGCCTGGCGCCCGAAGGTCTCCACGAGCAGGCGGTAGCCGTCCAGATCCAGGAACAGCACGGCCACGTCGGAGCTCTCGCGGCGCTCGGCGCGGCGCAGCGCTTGGGCCAGTCGGTCGTCGAAGAGGGTCCGGTTCGGCAGCCCGGTGAGGGCGTCGTGCAGGGCCGCCTCCCGGAGCAGGTTCTCGGCCTGGAGCAGCTCCCGGATGTCGCGCCGTACGGTCACGATGTGGGTGACCACGCCGTCGTCCAGGATGGGGCAGAGGGTGAGGTCCAAGGGCAGGTCGCTCCCGTCCTTCGCGCGGCTCGAGATGCGGCCCGTCCAGGTCTTCCCCTGCGTGACGGTGGCCTCGATCACCTCCCAGAAGGCGTCGGGGTGGGCGTCGCCGCGGAGGAGGTTGCGGGGCGTCTCGCCCAGGGCTTCGGCCGCGGAGTAGCCGGTCAGGCGCTCCCAGGCCGGGTTGACGTACTGGAGGCGCCCGTCGGCGTCCGCCATCTCGACCGCCTCGTGCAGGTGCTCGAGGATCAGGGCCTGGCGAGCCAGGAGCGCCGTGGGGTCGTCCGCTTTCACCGGCGAAGACTACCTGCGCGGCCGACCATGGACGAAGATGGAGCGATGCGTCGCTTCGGGCCCCTGCTGCTGATCCTCCTCGCGGCGTGTGCCGGTGCCGAGCCTCCCGTCGGCGCCGCGACCGTCGAGGTGTTCGCCGCGCCGCCCGCGCCGTCCGCCGGCCCCGCGGCTGCGACGCCCGCCCCGGGGGAGGCGACCTACACCGGGATGTGCGACGCCTCGGCCGCGGTGATGATCGACGACACCCACTTCGTGGTGGCGGACGACGAGAGCAACGTGCTGCGCGCCTACGCGCTGGGGGGCGGCCCGCCGGTGGCGACGTCCGCGGATCTCTCCGAGGCGGCCGGGGCCACGCCGCACGAGGGCGGCCACCGCGAGCTGGATCTCGAAGGGGCCGCCCGGGTCGGCGACGTCGTCTACTGGATCGGCTCCCACGGCAACAACAAGAAGGGGAAGCCGCGGCCCGGTCGGCACCGGCTGCTCGCCACGAAGCTCGCTCTCGAGGGCGGGGTCCTGCGCGTGGACGTCCTCGGCGTGGGCCGGGACATGACGAAGATCCTGGCGGTCTCCCCGGAGCTCGGGGAGCTGGGGATTCACGCGGCGGAGGGGATCCCTCCCAAGGCTCCCGGCGGGACCAACATCGAGGGCCTCGCGGCGAGCCCGAAGGGGACGCTGTACCTCGGCTTTCGGAACCCCGTGCCGGACGGCCGGGCCCTGATCGTCGAGATCGGCGGGCTCGAGAAGTTCGTCGCCGGCGGCGGCGGGCCGCTCCTGCGCTCCTTCAAGCGCGTCTCCCTGGACGGCCAGGGGATCCGATCGCTCGAGTCGAGGGCCGACGACCTCATCGTGCTCACGGGGCCCGTCGCCGGGGGGGGGCCTCACCGCGTGCACTTCCCCCCGACGCAGCACCACATCGAGCTGCCCGACGGCTTCTTCGGGGAGTCGCTGTTCATCACGCCGACCGGGCTGTACGCGCTCAGCGACGACGGGACGGTGGACGTCGGTGGCGTGCCCTGCAAGGCGGCCCCTCCCGAGCGGCGCAGCTTCCGGGGTCTGGACCTCAGCGCGCGGTGACCTCGCACGGCCCGGCGTCCGAGGACGCGGCCAGCCGCCCGAGCAGGTCCGCCGCCCCCACGACCGCCTCGACCTCCCGCGCGTCCAACACGCCGTCGCCGTCGTCCGCGTCCAGCCAGACCCGACCCGCGATCGCGTCCGGCTCCTCGCCGAACAACGCCCCGACGTGGAGGGTCAGGAACGTGCCGAAGGACGCCTGCGGGTCGACCTCCAGGCCGTCGGGCGCCGCGCAGACGACGTCGACGGGCGAGGTCTCGAGCGTGCCGGTCACCGGGTCCCCGCACGTGACCGCGAACTCCACCGTCAGCGCGTCGAGGTCGTAGGTCACCACCTCGGGCGACACCGACGCGTCCACGCGCACCTCGCCGAAGGTCCGAGGGCTGGCGCCGACCAGCTCCAGCGGCGGGTTCGGCGGCAGCTCCCCCACCACGTCGCCCCCTGCGAACAGCGACCCCGCGCCCACGTCGGCGATCACCGAGGAGTAGGTCACTTCGCAGTCGTCCGCGACCTGGTCCTCGGGGACCCCGGCCTCCGCGTCCCACGGCAGGGCCAGGGCCGGGACCCAGACGCTCTCGCCGCACCCGCACAGGAGCGCCGTCGTCAAGAGCAGCAGCTGCCTCACAGCTCGCCCCTCACGCCGATCCAGGGCAGGAGCGGCAGGCGCGCGGCGTCGAACAGCGCGGGCAGGGACGGGCGGTCGGCGAGGTCGTAGTCGGTGTCCCGGACGCGCATGACGGTCATGTTGCGGTCGAACTGGATGTTCGCGAGGTCCACGTAGACGCTCAGCTTGAGGCGCCCGAAGTACACGCGACGGTGCTCGAGCCGCACCGAGATCGCGTTCTGCCAGCCGTGCCGCTCGGCGCCGTAGTCGTAGGCGTCGCCCATCCACGTCGCCGAGTCGCGGTCGAACGTGTGCCGCACCGGTGAGAACGGCCGCCCCTGGGCCATCTGGAGGCCGGCCGAGAAGATCCAGTCGCGCCGCTTGCCGAAGCGAAAGTCGCCGCCGAGCTTCACGCCGTGAGGGGTGGAGAACCAGGGCTCGTACGTCGTCGGGCCCGCCGTGTTCAGGGGGTTCGTGCGCTGGGCGGACAGGAACGAGTAGGACCCCCACAGCCCCCAGTTCGGCTGCCGGACCCCCACCGAGACGTCGAACCCGCGGGCGAAGCCGGAGCCCACCATCTCGAAGGTCCCGCCGCCGTCGATCGCCTCGTCCGTGTCGGGCCACACGAGCAGGTTCCGCAGCGTGCGGTTGTAGGCCTCGAAGCGCAGGTTGAGCCCGAACTCGAAGTGCTGCTCGATCGACCCCGCGACGGTCAGCGCCTGGCCCGGCTGCGGGTCGTCGGCGCCCAGGGCGGGGTCGTAGACGCCCTGCTGGGTGGGGAACTGGTGCGTGATGCCGCCGTGCACCTTGAACGTGGTGCCGGACTTCAGCCGCAGGGCGAGGGCGGCGCGGGGCGACACGACGGGCGCGCCCGTGGGGTTGATGGGCGTCACGCGCGCGCCCACGCGGCCTTCGAGGGGCAGGTTCAGGAACGACTTCCAGGTCAGCTCGCCGTACACGCCCAGCTCGGTCTGCCAGCCCAGGGTGTCGAGCTCGGTGCGCAGGGCGAGGTCGTCCGCCCACGCCGCCTCGACCCACGTGGGGCGCCGACGCACGTCGAAGAAGGCCCCCGCGTCGTGCATCCGGGTGGCCTCGAAGTCGATCCCGCCCACGAACTCGCTGGTCTTGAACAAGCCGACCGCCACGTCCGCGCGCGCCGACGGTCGCAATCGGGCCGCCCGCACCAGCAGCTGCTCGCCCCGCTCGTCCCGGTTCTCCTCCCAGGTGAGCGCGACCTGGGTGCTGCCGCGGATGCGCGACGACGGCGTCCAGCGGTGCCGCAGCGCGACGAGCAGGTTGTTCTTGCGCTCGACGCGGGGGACGGCGCCCTCCGGGGCGTGGGTGATGTGCGCGTCGGCCCACAGCACGGACAGGTCGATCACGTCGCGACCGGTGTTCCCCACGTCGAAGTGCAGGCGGGTGAAGGCGTCGCCGTACCCGAACTTCAGGCCGTCGTAGAGCCCGGTGAGCTCGATGACGGCGAGGTACAGGTCGAGCAGCGCCCGCCGCGCCGAGAAGACGAACGAGACGGGGGAGCCCTTCTTGCCGATCGGCCCCGAGATCTGCCCGCTGATGGTGAGGAGGTTCAGGTCCACCAGCGCGTGGACGCGGTCGTTCTGCGGGTCCGAGTAGCGGATGTCGAGCACGCCCGCGACGCTCTCGCCGAGGTGGGCCGGCTGGCTGCCCGCGTGCACGGTCACGTCCTCGACGAGGTTCGGGTTGAACCGGCTGAGCAGCCCCTGGATGTCGGGGACGTTGAGGCGCACGCCGTCCAGGTACGTGACGGTCTCCTCGGGGGCCCCGCCGCGGATGCTGAAGTTGCCCACGAAGAACGAGCTGCGGGACACCGACGGCAGCGTGTGCACGACCATGTTCACGTCGCTCACGGCGCCGGGGGTGAGCTCGAGGTCCCGGCGCCCGAAGCGGTAGGTCCCCACGGCCGCGCCCTCGATGGACGCCTCGCGGATCTGCTTGAAGACCCGCCACGGCCGGGTGTCGACGATGGTCACCCCCTCGCCGACGTGCTGCGCGTCGTCGGGTGGGGGCTCCTCGGCGGAGGCGCCGGGATCGAACGTGAATCGATACCGAATGACCGACGGGTGCGGCACCCCGCCGACGGTGGCGGGGCGGAACCGGAGCTTCTTGGCGGCGACCGCTGCGGCCGCGTCCAGCTCCTCGTGCAGCGGCTCCACGACCTCGATCGCGTAGGGCTTGCCGGTCTCGTCCAGGGACAGCTCGAGGACCACGTCGCCGCCCACGCCCGCCGCGCGCAGGGCCTCGGGGTACTCCGGCACTGCGCCGCGCACGACCTCGGGCGACCGCGGGTCCAGGGCGGGGGTGGGCTCGTCGGGCTCGTCGGCCGCGCGCGCGGGCGACCACGTGGCCGACGAAGCGAGCAGAAGGATCAAGAGCGGCAGGGGGCGGAACATGGGGCGGCGAAGGGCGTTTCGTACCACGACCGGGCTATCCTCGCGCCCGTGCTTCCCCCCTCTTCGTACGCCGCCGATCTCGCGTCCATCCGCGCCGCCGCCGAGCGGCTCCGGGGGCACGTCCACCGCACCCCCATCGTGACCTCGCGCACCCTCGACCGGCTCGTCGGACGGCCGGTGCTGCTCAAGTGCGAGAACCTCCAGCGCGGCGGGTCCTTCAAGCTCCGCGGCGCCCTGAACGCGGTCGCCTCCCTGCCCGACCACGTGGCCGCGCGCGGCGTCGTCACCCACAGCAGCGGCAACTTCGCCCAGGGGCTGGCGATCGCGGCCGCGGCGCGCGGGGTGCCCGCCCACGTGGTCATGCCCAGCAACGCGCCCCTGGTGAAGCAGGAGGCGGTGCGCGGCTACGGCGGCACGGTGACGCTGTGCGAGCCCGTCCTCTCTGCGCGCTGGGCGGCGGCCGAGGCCATCCGCGCGCGCATCGACGGCACGGTGGTGCATCCCCACGACCAGGCGGAGGTGATCGCGGGCAACGGGACGGTCGCCCTGGAGATCCTCGATGACCGGCCGGACGTGACGGCGATCGTCGGGCCGATCGGGGGAGGAGGCCTCATCAGCGGCATCGCCCTGGCGGCCCGGGAGCTGCGGCCGGACGTGCCGGTGTACGGCGCCGAACCCGCGGGCGCGGACGACGCCTACCGGAGTCGGCGATCGGGGGTGCGGACGAAGAACGAGCGCCTCGACACCGTCGCCGACGGGCTGCTCCCGGACCTCGGCGACCTCACCTGGCCGGTGGTGCGCGACGTGGTGGCGGACGTCCTCCGGGTCGAGGACGTCGCCACGATCGAGGCCCTGCGCCTGCTGATCGAGCGGGTGAAGCTGGTGGTGGAGCCGAGCGGCGCCGTGTCCCTGGCGGGCCTCCTCGGGGGGATCCCGGGGGACGGTCCCGTGGCCGTCGTGCTGTCCGGGGGGAACGTCGACCCCGCGCGACTGGGGGCGCTGCTCAGCGCCTGAGGATCTCGGTGACCCGGGGCGTCACGGCCTCGGAGCCGTCGAGGATGGCGGCCGCCTGCGCGCCGGTGTCGCCGAGCAGGTGGGTGCGCGCGAAGGCCGTCGCGTACGTCGAGACGATGTCGAAGCCCTCGTCCGCGGGCACCTCGGAGCAGGACCCGGCCGCGAAGAGCTGGTGGCAGCCGCCCTCGACGTCCGCCCAGATCAGGTCCATGCCCTCGCTGCGGTCGAACAACCCCTGCGCGCCCACGTCGTCGTCGGTGCCGGTGATGAGGAACACCGGCAGGGCGACGTCGGCGTGGCCGCGATCGCCGAACCAGTCGGACGAGGGGTTGCCGGCCATCGGATAGGACGCCACCACGCGGGGGTCGTGCAGGCCCGCCCGAAACACCTCGATGCCGCCGTCCGTGCACTCGATGTTCCCCGCGTCGCAGCGCTCCTGGATGCGGTCCATGTCGAACGTCCCGCCGGACGACGCGAAGATCGTGAAGGTGCCGAAGCTGTGCCCGCTGAGGAACACGCGCGAGGTGTCCACGAGGCCCGCGAGGGGCTGGTCGGCCGGGAGGTTCTCCATGGCGTCGATGGACTGCGACACGTCCATCGAGCGCAGGAAGTACGTCGACATGGGGCGAGGGTCGATGTTCGTCACGAACGTGTTGCCCACGTGGTTCGGGGCGACCGACACCCAGCCGTGAGACGCGAGGCGCTTCGGCAGGAACGAGGCCGATCCTGCGTAGCCGAGGTGGCCGTGGGTGAAGACGTGCAGCGGGAAGCCGCCGTCGTGGACCGGCTCGGCGGGGGCGGCGAAGTAGAGGGACTCGGCGTCCTCGCCGATCTCGTACACGGCGGGCGGGCCCTCGGTCGCCTCGGTGGGGTACCAGACGCGCAGGGGGATGGTCCGCTCGGGCTCGCCGGCGCCGGGGTCGTAGGTGATGTCGAAGGTGGTGTAGCCGGTCTGGTAGGGCCCGGGCTCCTGAATGTCCCAGGACAGCGGGTCGACCGGGTCCTCCACGGACGGACATCCGAGCAGGGCGACGGCGAGGGCGGCGAGCAGCGAGGGTCGGAGCATGGCGGGAGGATATCGCCCTTCAGCGATCCGAGAACCCGTGGGCGGCGGCGTCGAGGCGCACGGCGAGGACCCACGGCACGGCCTTGAGGCGCCCGAAGACGTAGAGGTCGGTCCCCTCCAGGGCGAAGCCGGAGGTGCGCCCGGCCCGGATCTGGCGGACGAGCCCGGGGCTGTCCAGCGTTCGCTTGTCCTTCGTCTTGTTGCCCTGGATGGACAGCTCGCTCGCCACGCCCCGCTCGGTGGAGCTCACGAGCACGTTCCCCCGGTCGTCGAGCAGCAGAGACTCGCGGACGGCGTCGATGCCGGGGACCATCATCTTCTCGATCACGCGATCCATGGAGAGGTCCGCCCCCGCCACGCCGAGCAGCTCGCCCTCCTGGCCGAGGATCACGGTGTTGCAGGGCAGCAGGAAGCCGGACCCCGAGGCGTCGGGATAGAGGGATCCCCACTGGGGCCCGTGGGTGCCGAGGGTGTTGGTGAACCAGGGACGCTTCAGGACGTCGTAGTCGTCCGGGTACTGGGCGTTGCCGGGGAAGTTGATCAGGGTGCCGTCGGCGAGGGCGATGTAGGCCCACATGAGGGGGACGCCCCGGCGCAGGCGCGCGGTCGCCTCGGCACCTCGCAGGGCGGCCAGCTCGTCGCCCGCCGTGCGCAGCATCGCGGTGCGGAAGGCGCTGTCGAGGGGCGCCAGCTTGGCCTGCTCGGTCTCGATGTCGGCGAGGGTCTTGCCCAGGGGCGGCAGGACGATGGTCGACTGCATGCTGACCGGCTGACGGTAGCGGGGGATCACGGCCGTGTCGGCGGGTCCCCGGCCTTCGAGGAGGTCCTTGGGCTGGTAGCGCCTGGGGAGCGGGTCGGGGACGGCGCCGTGGGCGAGGAGGTCGCGGGTGGCGACGCCGAGGCCTTCGAGCACGACCTCCACGCGGGCGAGGTCGCGGTCGAACGTCTGCACCTGCCCCGAGACGGTGGAGACGAGGCCGGCGAGGTGGTTGCGCCGGTCGGCCTCGGCCCGCTCGAGCTCCAGGGAGTGGGCCAGGGACACGACGATGGCGGCGACTCCGAGGAGGAGGGCGACGAGCACGGTGGTGAGGACGAGGAGGGGGCGGTTGCGGACGTTGCGCCACACCCGGCGGGGCAGGTCGTCGGGGTCGGCGAGGACCTCGTCGCCCCGCTGGAACCTCCGAAGATCGGCGGCGAAGGCGGCGACGTCGGCGTAGCGGTCCGGCCTCTTCAGGGCGGTGGCCTTGTCGATGATGGCGCGCAGCTCCCGCGGCAGGTCGGCGCCCACGTCTCCGTAGCTGCGGCGGTGGCCCGCGAAGGCCATCTCGTACCGGACCTCCTTGTGCGGCGACCACCGGGCGCGGTCGAGGCACGCGAGCTCGAAGAGGACCATGCCGAGGGCGTACTGGTCGGCGGCGGGGCCCATGTCCTCGGCGCGGCCGTCGGCCTGCTCGGGGGGCATGTAGCCGAGGGTCCCGAGCACGTCGCCGTCCTGGGTCACGGTGCCGGCGCTCAGGGAGTCGGTGATGTCGACGGCGCCCTCGAGCTGGGCGGGGGTCGGTTCGGCGTCGAGGGCGCTCTCGGCCAGGGCGGCCCACGCGCCGGTGTCCTGGGGGTCGACGTCGGGCGCGCCCTCGACGCGGGCGATGCCCCAGTCCATGACGTAGACCTCACCGAAGGGGCCGAGCATGAGGTTGCCGGGCTTGATGTCCCGGTGCAGCACGCCCCGGCTGTGGGCGTAGGCCATGGCGTCGCAGACCTTCAGGAAGTGGTCGACGCGCACGGCCAGGCCCTGGGTGCCGGGGTCGAGGGTGTCGGTGTTCCGGGCGGACGCGCAGTCGCGGATGTACTGGTCGAAGGTCGCGCCCTGGATGAGCTTCATCGACAGGGCCGGCTTGCCCGCGCTGCTGCGCTCGAGGCCGTACACCGGCACCACGTTCGGGTGAGACAGCTGGGCGGTGACCTGGGCCTCGCGGAGGAACCGAGGCAGGCCGTCGCGCCGGGGGTCCGGGTCGGTGAGGACCTTGACCGCGAGGCGGCGGTTGAGCAGCGAGTCCTTGGCCGTGAAGACTTCGCCCATGCCGCCGTGGCCGATGCGGAGGCCGAGCGCGAACCGCTCCTCCATGGCCAGGGGCATGGCCTCCTCGAGGGTCGGGAGGTCGTCGCGCGTCTCGGCCACGGTCTGCGACCCACGGGCGGGTCCGAGGCCCAGCTTCAGCGTCGGTTCGACGGATACCTTTTCGTCGGCCACGAGAACATCCTGCCTCAGGGGGGACGCGGGCGGAGACGGACGGGGCGGCGGGGGAGGAGGGAGGCGTCGCGGCGACCCCTGGCGGCGACCCCTTGCGGCGACTCCTTGCGGCGACCCCTTGCGGCGACCCCTGGCGGCGACCCCTGGCGGCGGCCCCTGGCGGCGGCCCCTTGCGGCGGCATCCGACAAAACGTCTCGGATTCCGGCTGAGCGGGCGCCCGTGGGCCCCGATCCGAGACAAAATGTCGACGGGGGAGCCCACGGAGCCGCGGAGATCAGCACCGTATGCTGGAGAAGATTCCTGGTCCGGAGGCGGTGAAGGTTCCGTCAGGGGGAGTGATGAATAGGGTCGTCCTGGCTGTCGCGCTCCTCCTCGCCCACTCGGGCACGGCTCGCGCCGACGCCACTACCGGCGTGTACCTCTGGTGCATTCAGAGTGGCTCCGGCACGGACGTGACGTCCTGCGGATGCGACGCGCCCCCCTTCAGTGACATGGCCTCTGCCGTCGCTGCAGCGGAGGCCGTCCCGGATCTCGCCGACGGGACCCGACCGGACCATTCGTTCTGCATCATGGGAGGAGATCCTCTTACTGAGGACATCGTCTTGGACGGGGCCGACGGCAACCTCGGGGAGGCGATCACCCTGCAGTTCGAACCGGGGGTGGAGCCGACCTACTGCCCCCCCGCCTCGGGTCCAAGTGGTGCTGGGATCACGCTCACCGGCCCCCCGGGTGACGCCCTTGCGGTCACGATCGTCAACTTGTCCGTGGACGGGCCGAGCTGCGCCGGGAGCCGTGATGTCGTGCAGGTCGTCGATGCCGACGCGACGCTGCAGCTCGCCTCCCTGGTCGGGCTCGACGGTTCTCTCCTCACCGGCTCCGGGTCCTCCGTCTGGCGCATCGACTTCTCTCGCGTTCAGGGAGGGACAGCGCCGATCGCCATCGGAGTGGGTCCCGCGCTCTTCGTGGAGGGGTCGGAGTTCAGCAACCACGCGGTGGTCGGGTCGCTGATCGACCTCACGGGGGGCGGCGGGTTTCACGCCTCCAGTTCCGCGATCTTCGCGAACGTGAGCGAGGCCGCGCCGCTCCTTCGCGCGGACGACCTCTTCCACCTGCATCACACGGTGCTGTCGGGCAACGTCGTCGTGGGAGCGCCTCTCGTCAGCTCCGCTCTGGAGGGAGACCAAAGGCTCGTGAAGCTCGAGAAGACGGTGGTCTCTCGCAACCGCCTGCTCGCCTCGGGTGCCACCGTGAGCGCCGCCCCGGCACCGGCTCAAGCCCCCGTCGGCGCGATCTCGGGGGGAGACTTCTGCCTGCCGTTCGGCGCCTCGAGCACCCCCTATCTGTCACGCGCCGTCCCGACCGCTACCGGCGCACCATTCGACGCCCCTCTCTTCGCGGTCACCGGCAACGATCTCTTCGAGCGGCGTTTGGTGGTGATGGTCTCCACTTTCGTGGTCGAGAACGAGGTCGGATCGGGGGGCGCTTTGGTCGCCTCTACAGGCTCCAACCGGTTCCTCGACGTCGCTCTCGTTCACAACACGGTCGCGGGCCTCGACGCGCCGCTGCTGCGCGAAGACGGTCAGAGCTCCACCATTCGACTCTCGACCGCCCGAAACCTCATCGACGGACCGTCGTCCATGGCGCTCGTAGGCGGCGTGTACCACGTGGAGACCTCGCTCGATTCGCTGGACGACTCCGGGGCAGCCTTCACCGCCGCCCTCGCCGGCATCCCGGGCATTCCGGGTCCATTGCTCCCCCTGCGATCCGCCCCCGGCACGTTCCTCGAAGACGCGGTCACCGGAGGGTGGAGTGACTGCGAGAAGGTCCTCGCGAACTGCCCCAACCAGACCGATTGCGATGCACTCGAGGTGAATGGAGTCGATCTGGCTTGCTCCCTCGATGCGGCGATCCGCTACGTGCCCGACCCCACGCGCGCTGACCTTTCGACGACCTGGCCGTGGAAGTCGACGTGGTTCGGCGGGGACCGGACGGCATTCGCGGGGGCGACGGGGATCTCATGTGGAGCCCGAGACCTGATCTTCGACGAGGTCTTTCAGCCGCTCCATCAGGGCGACGGGGACGGGTTCACCACCTTGGTCGACTGCGACAACGACCGGTCGGACATCCAGCCGTCGCTCCCGGAGTACGACGGGTTCTCGTCGATCTACTGCAGCGAGGTCGTGGGCGACTGCTACACGTGCCCGGAGGGGTCGGAGGAGCCGCCGGTGGAGGGAGACGACGACGACTCCGGAGGGGACGACGACGACTCGGCGCTGGACGACGACGACGTCGGGTCGGACGACGACGACTCGGGGTCCCCGGTCGACGACGACGACGCGGGGGGCTCGGTGGTGCTCCCCGAGGCCTGCGTGGGCTCGGGGTGCGGGGTCGCGTATCACTGCTCCGAGGGGTCGGTCGCGTTCCTCCCGCTGTTGATGGTCCCGGCCTTCCGGCGGCGACGGGTCAGGCGGCGATGAGCTGGAACTCCTGGATCCAAGCGGTCCACTCTTCGGCGGTCATGTTGCCGATGCCTTCGGTCGTGGCGCGGACCCAGTCCGCGATGGGGTCGCTGTCCGCGTGAAGGACGGCGGGGTCCACGACGAGCACCTGATCGAGGTCGATCTCGGCGCGGTCGACGCGGCGGAGCGTCTCGGAGGGGGAGGCGGGCTTGGCAGTCGGATCGCTCATGGCGTCCTCCGTTCCGGGAGCCGAGAGGCCGGCTCCGCTACCCACCACCATCGGTAGTTTTTCGCCGAAAGCAAGGGGCAGAGATTCGCCTGAAGGTTTTCCGGGCCTGGCACGTCCGAGGGCCGAGCCCTGGTGACCGACGCGCTCGGGACGGGAATCCCGCGGGGGTCGTCTCGGGGCCCCCGGTCGGCTCCGGGCGGGATTGGAGTCCCGCCCGCGGGCGCTCGAGCCGAATCGCGCCGTTCATCGCTTCCCCTCGTAGGCCGGGCACAGCGGCCAGCCCTCCTCGCCCTCCCGCTGGAAGTCCTCGGCCCGGCCGTCGCAGCCCGTGTCCTCCACGTCCTCGCGAATGATCTCTTCACAACGCCGCTCGACCAGCCCGTCGCCCTGGCGCGTGCCCGGCAGGTTCGCGATCTCGAGGCCGATGCAGAAGTTGCCCGGGTTCTCGCCCCCGCACTCGAAGCACTCCCGCTTCGACGCCTCGAAGATCAGCGCGCAGCCCGCGTACGGGTCCTCGTTGCCCAGGATGTCCAGCGCGATGGGGCGCGTGTCCATCGTCGCCCGCAGCCGGCCCCGCTCGATCCCCTGCCCGTCGGGCGTGAACCCGAACGTGAGGGACACGTCCGTGAGGGGCACGATCGTGTTGCTCGCCACCAGGTCGTAGTCGAACGACGAGAGCCGCACCGCCGGGTTCGCGAACTCGCCCACCCGGTCGTCGTCGGTCCCGAAGCGGCCGTCGGATCCCGCCGTGAACGGCTGCGTGTGCCGACAGAGGTCCTGCTCCACCGGCTCCGTCGCGTCGTCTCCGAGCGCCCCGAGGATGTGGACCTCTCCGGCCTCCAGATCCGACGTCGGGTCGACCCCGAACAGCAACTTCAGGTCCCCGATCGAGGCCGCGAGCAGGATCCGCATGTTCGGCGGCTCGACGTAGTCCGCCTCGATGAGGTCGAGCAGCCAGTAGCCGTCGACCAGGCCCGACACGTCCTCCACCGGGGGCAGCTCGGTGACGTCGTCGTCGTCCCAGACGTCGTCGTCGTCCGCCGCGGCCGAGTCGTCGTCGTCCGTCGCCGAGTCGTCGTCGCCCCCCTCGGGCTCGGGGCAGGCGGCCGCGGCCCCCGCCATGAGGAGCCCGATGAGCGCGAGGCGTCGCAGGGTGGTCATGGGCGAAGTCTGCGCGCTCTCGGGGGCATCGTCGACCACGTCGGGCACTTGGACCTCGCCATTGACGGCCCTCGCGATCGCCTCGTAGCCTCCCGCCTCATTCGACCCCTGGAGTACTGATGAATCTGCGCGCCATGACCACCGGCACTGCGGTCCTTGCGGCCCTCTTCATGCTCGCCCCGACGGCGAGCGCGAACCCCTTCGGCGGGGGCGGCGGCGGCGTGATGGCGGCGGGCGACTTCGAGGTCTACTCCCAGGACGACCAGGGCGGCGGCTGGGTCATCCACAAGATCCCCGTCAAGGGCGACCTCCTGTGGGGCTGCGGCGACGTCGCCACCGTCGAGCGGTGCGACCCCGTGCCCCTCCCGGACTTCATGCCGGCCACGTCGCTGACGTTCCTGCACATCGACAAGGACACCATGGCCGCGTGGCTTCGTGTCTCCGTGCCCGCCTTCGGCGACTCGCTGATGGCCTGCTACTCCCCCGAGGACAAGCCGCGCTGCGAGGAGGTGAAGCTCAAGCTCGCGCCCCCCATGACCGAGCTCAAGCGCGTGTGGCCCGACTACGAGACTCCGGCGGGCGCGGCGGCGGCTCCGGCGGCGGGCGGCGGCATGATGGGCGGCCTCATGGGCGGCGGCGACTCCGGTCCCCCCAAGGGCGCGCTGCTCGAGGACGGCAGCAAGGGGAACATGTGGCTCTCCGCGGGCATCATCGTGCCGGGTCCCGTCAACCTCTACGCCTGCATCGACCTCAACGACGACCCGAAGTGCACGCTGGCGATCCCGGACATCTATCAGATCCGTCGCGCGAACGTCGGCTTCAAGAAGGTCTCCGCCGTCGAGAACAGCAAGGGCAAGGTCATCGGCATCCTCATCGAGGAGCTGGACGAGGGCTCGGCCGCCATGCGCGCCAAGCTGAAGCCGGGAGACGTCATCAAGCGCGTCGGCGGCTTCCGGCTCAAGAGCGTCGCCCACTTCAAGGGCCTGCTGACCCAGTGGCCCGCGACCTACAAGATCCCCGTCGAGCTCAAGGACGGCGACCTGGTCAAGATCAAGGTCCGCAAGGGCGGCGGCGGCAAGAAGAAGCGGTAGCGCTCCCGGTCTCGAAGGCCCGGCTCACCAGCCGCCGCCGAGCGTCAGGATGAAGCCCGCGCTCGCGCCGTAGGTCCCCTCCATGTCGCGCACCTCGTTGGTGACGTCCGGCTGCGGCCGGCCGTTCTCGGTGGGGTTGAAGAAGACCTGGAAGGCCGCCAGGTAGTCCGAGCCCGGCTCCGGCGGGTTCGTGATCTGGTCCAGCCCCGCGCTGCCCGACAGCGACGTGGGGTGCGCGTGCGTGAAGGCCGTCCCCCAGTACCGCAGCGCGAACTCCTCCCACTCGGCGTCCTGGCCCGCCGCGGTCCAGTCGGTCTTCGGGGAGTCCGCGAAGTCGGCGCCGACCGCCGCGTGGGTCGCCCGGTCCATGAGGGCCATGTAGGAGAAGTCGCCGTAGTTCGGGGGGACCGCGTTCGGGTCCGCGGTCGCCAGCATGCGCGTGCCGTAGTCCGCGCCCACGGCCTGCAGGTCGCCCGAGTTGCAGTGGTCGGGATCCAGGTTCGGGTCGCTGACGTCCTGGAACGTCTCCACCTCGAAGAAGCCCGTGCAGTTCTCGCACGTCCCGGGGGCCTCGAGCGCGGCCAGGACGCCGAACCCGAACCAGAGGCCGCCCTCGAACGCGAGGTGCTGATCGCAGTTGGCGATGCCGTTCTGGATGTCGACCCAGTAGGTCACGACCAGCTCGCCGTCCACGAAGTACGCCACCTCGCCGCCGCCCGCGGAGTCGTCGTCGTCGCCCGCGGAGTCGTCGTCGTCCCCGCCCACGCGCGTGACCTCCCAGGTCCAGTCGAAGGTCACGCCGTCCCCGCCGCCGTTGGTGACGTCGTCGTCGTCCCCCGAACCCGGAGGGTTCGCTGCGTCGTCGTCGTCTTCCACCGCGTCGTCGTCGTCGCCCTCTCCGCCCTCGGGGGTGCGCGACGCCGGTCCGTCCTCCCAGGGAGCGGGGCCGGGGCCGCAGCCGAACGCGAACCCGTCGCCTTCGCAGGCGACCAGGAGCAGGAGCAGGGACAGGGGAATCGATCGCCGCACGAGGACCTCCGCGCCCCAAGACAAGCACGACCCGCACCGAAGAGGTCGGGCGGATCCCCTCCCGGGACCTCGATCGCCCCCTCGCTCAGCCCGATGCTTGCGGCAACCTCGATGCATGAAGTCTCGGGGACTCTCCAAAGCGACGGTGGGTGCGATCTTCGGCGTGGGGCTCCTGCTGGGCGGACCCATGCCGGGGTTCGGGGGCGTGGAGGTCGGCGCCGGCGGCACGGCAGGGGCCGGGTTCTGGGCGACGGAGACCGGCGGCGGCTGCGCGAGCACCCGCATCGTGAGGACGAACGCGTACACCGAGACCATTCGCGGCGAGGCCCACGTGACCGTGGAACCGCCGGGGGCGCCGGGCATGGAGATCGGGGCCACGGGCGGCGTGTACTGGAACGCCGTCCTCGACCGGAGCGCGGAGTTCGAGCTCACCGAGGAGACCGGCCTGTGGACGACCGTCGCCACCTCGTCGACGTTCCTGGACGCCACCCGCGGCTGGGGCGGCGTCGTCCTGGGCTTTCACCGCAAGAACATCAAGAGCCGGATCGTGCTGGGTCTCTCCGGGGGCACCGGGCGCGGACCGACGCCGACCCTCCTGCCTGTCGCCGACGTCGAGATCGCGGTGGGGCGGCTCGGCATCGCCTCGTATCAGCTCGGCTGGGACTACTTCCCCAGCGGGCGCGACGTGGTCGCCACCGAGATGTCCATCTTCCACGGGGCGCGGCTCATGGGGGGCGACTGGCCGGCGTTCCTGATCGGCGTGGACCTCGGCGTGTTCAGCGACAAGGGCGTCGTCCCGAAGTTCACGATGGGGTTCGACGCTCCGCGCCACTGGCGGGTCCGACCGAAGCTCACGACCGCGCTGTACCCGCCCGCCGAGGCGTCTTCGCCGGCGTCCCTGAACTGGCGCGTGGACCTGGGGATCGACGTCGTGCTCGGACCCCAGCGGGTCCGGCACAGTGAGCTGATCAATCCAGGCGACGGTGGGTGAACGCGCGACGCCCGGGGCCGTAGTCGCTCGCCGCCTGCCCCGTGCCTCGCAGCAGCCACCGCGTCGTGAGCAGGCCCTCCACCCCGACCGGACCCCGCGCGTGGATGCGCCCGGTCGCGATGCCCACCTCCGCGCCCAGGCCGTAGCGGTAGCCGTCGGCGAAGCGGGTGCTCGCGTTGTGGAAGACCGAGGCGGCGTCGACGCGCGCCAGGAAGGAGGCCGCGGCGTCGGGATCGTCGGTCACGATCGCGTCCGTGTGGGCCGATCCGTACCGGTGGATGTGGTCGACGGCGCCGTCCAGGTCGTCGACCACCGCGACGGCCAACCGGAGGTCCCCGTACTCCGCTCGCCAGTCGCCCGAGGCCGCGGCCTCCGCCTCGACCCCGGCGTTGCCGAGGACCGCTCGGGCCTCGACGTCGGCGATCAGCGTCACGCCCTGGTCGCGCAGCGCCGCCCCCACCAAGGGCAGGTTCGGCAGCCAGGCGCGGTGCACCAGGAGCGTCTCGGTCGCGTTGCAGGCCGCCGGGTAGTCGCACTTGCCGTCCACCGCGAGCCGCGCCGCCATGGCCGGGTCTGCGGATTCGTCGACGAACAGATGACAGACCCCCTCGGCGTGCCCCAGCACCGGGATGCGCGTCGAACCCTGGATCGTGCGGACGAGCTCTCCGGAGCCCCGCGGGATGACGAGGTCGATGTCGTGGTCGCAGGCGAGCAGGGCGCTGATCGGCGCGCGTCCCTCCACCCCGAGGACGGCGTCGACGGGCAGCCCCACCGACGTCAGCGCGTCCCGGAGGCACTCCACCAAGGCGGCGTTGCTGTGCTTCGCCTCGCGCCCGCCCTTCAGGATGACGGCGTCTCCCGCCCGCAGCGCCAGCGCGCCGATCTGGACGACGGCGTCGGGTCGGCTCTCGAAGATGATCAGCAACACGCCGAGGGGCGCGGCCACCTGGGTGAGCACGAGGCCGTCGTCCAGCTCCGTGCGCCGCAGCGGGCGCCCGACGGGGTCGTCGGCCCGGGCCAGGGAGAGGACGCCCTCCCGCAGGGTCGCGAGCTTCTCCGACGTGAGCCCCAGGCGCCGGCGCAGGGGAGCCTCCAAGCCCTCGACGTCGGCCGCCTCGAGGTCCCGGGCGTTGGCCGCCAGCAGGGCCTCTTCGCGCTCCCGAAGCAGCGTGGCGAGCGCCTCCAAGGCGGCCGTGCGCTTCGCTCCGGGGGCGGCCCCCAGCACCCGCTGGGCCCGACGGACGTCCGCCGCGCGCGTGGTCCAGTCCATCATCCCTCCAGGGCCAGCTGGTCTCGATGGACCAGGGCGTGGTGGTTCCGTACGCCGTCCGGCCGCTCCCCGGCGGCCCACCTCCGCGCCGCGTCGGCCCCGCAGTGCACCATCCCGCGACCGACGACCGCTCCGTCCATCGTCCGGAGCTCCACGACGTCTCCGCGCTCGAAGTCTCCGTCGACGCTCCGGACGCCCGCGGCGAGCAGCGACGCCCCCCGCTCACGCAGGGCGCGCACCGCTCCGTCGTCCAGGTGCAGCACGCCCCGCGGGGCGGTGGCGAACGCGATCCAGCGGCGGCGGGCGCCGAGCGCGGACGCGGCCGGGAACCAGGTGCCCTCGACGTCGCCGTTCAGCACGCGACGCAGGGCGCCGTCGACCCGACCGTTGGCGATCACGGCGTGGCAGCCCGAGCGCGCCGCGACCTGGGCCGCCGCCAGCTTGCTGCCCATGCCGCCGCGTCCCGCCCCTGTGCCGGCTCCGGCGTCCACGTCGTCGCGCTCCCAGGTGTGGATCAGCGGTGCGGAGGGGTCCTGCCGGGGGTCTCGGGCGTGCAGGCCGTCGACGTCCGTGAGCAGCACGAGCAGGTCCGCGTCGAGCTTCGTGGCCACGAGCGCGGAGAGCCCGTCGTTGTCGCCGAACACCGGCCGCTCCTCGCCCGGCATGAAGCGCAGCTCCTCGGTGGCGACGGCGTCGTTCTCGTTGATCACCGGCACCACCCCGGACCGGAGGAGCGCCAGCAGGGTCGCCCGCAGGTTGAGGTAGCGGTCGCGGTCGTCGAAGTCGGACTGGGTGAGGAGCACCTGCCCGCAGACGACGTCGAGACGCGCGAAGCCCTCGCCGTACATCGACATGAGGCGCGACTGGCCCACGGCCGCGCAGGCCTGGAGGTCGGCCAGCTCGGTCGGGCGTGCCTCGAAACCCAGGGCCTCGATGCCCAGCCCCACGGCGCCGGAGGAGACGATGAGGACGTCGCGGCCGGCCCGGCGCAGGGCGGCCGCCGCCTCCACGACCGAGTAGAGGCGCGACAGGGCGAGCCGTCCGTCGTCGTGGGTGACCACGCGGGTGCCGAGCTTGATGACGATCCGGCGGGCCCCGGCCACGGCGTCGCGGGTCATGCCGCCTCCCGCGCCATGTCGACGAGCCGCCAATAGGGTGGCGTGTACCCCTTCTCGGCGCGGAAGCTCGCCACGTGCCGGAGGACATGCGCTCGAATCTTCGCGTGGCGCCCGCGCAGGTCGTCGATCCGCAGGGCGGTCGACGCGCTCATGCCCTCGGGGATCGGGCCGACCCTGCCGAAGCGGTTCATCACCCACGACAGGGCCTTCGCGAGCCGCGCGGGGGCGAGCTTCGCGACGTTCACCTTCAGGTCGTCGCCGGCCTCGGCCTTCTCGAGGAGGGCGTCGAGGATCGCGTTGTCGAGGTGGTCCTGGAACAGCGTCTCGGCGTCGCGCCACTCCGCCACGACGGCGAAGCGGACGTCGTACTCGAGGTCCGAGGGGAGGGGGACGTCGAAGTGGCGCGCCCCCACCGCGCCGAGCCAGCGCGCCGCGCCCCGAGCCGCCAGGGGACGCCGCCCCGGCCACAGCTCCACGCCCGCGGCCGCGTACCCCTGCTTGGCGACCTCCGAGCAGAACTGCTCCTCCCCGTCGTCGGCGTTCATGGAGAAGTCGTACGGGATGTGGCCCGCCTGGGCGGCCGCCAGCGCGGACTCGGCGGCGTCGTGGGGCAGGCGTGGGTTCGCGACGAGCTCGGGCACCGTCGGCAGCATCCGCAGCACCAGGATCCGCAGCTTCTTGTCCGCCAGGTACTTCTCCACCGGGAACACGCCCACGCCCGACTCGATGTGGGACTCGACGATCGAGGCGGTCCCGTCCTCGGCGACGTGCGCCATCGCCACGTGCGAGAAGTTGCCGGGGTGGGTGTTCCCGCGGGCGATGAAGGCGGACGTGGGCGCGCCCCCGCGGCTGACGAGCAGGTCGCCGCTGTGGATTCGGAGTCCTTGAATGGTCGTCGCGGGGACCTGCGGGTCCCACTCCGTGCCGCGCTCGAGCGTCGGCGCCGCCCCGGGGGGGAGCTGCAGCAACACCTCCTCCGTGGCCATGCGGCTGCCGTAGAGCAGGCGGTAGAGGCGGTCGCGGGCGTCGGCGTCGGCGGGATCCCAGTCGCGGGCGGCGTCGCGCACGACCTTGCGGACCATGTGATGGGCCGCCGTCAGCGCGTCCAGGTGATCGGGGCAGGCCGCGGTGAGTGCGCTGGCTTCGAACAGCGCGGCCTCGAGGCGGTCCAGCCGGGGGTCCCCGGGAGCCGCGTCGGCCAGGGCCCACACGGAGGTCGCGACGGACTCGACGTGCGCCGTGACCTCGGGCCCCACGACGTCGCAGCCCCTCGCGCGGGCGTCCTCGAACTTCGTCTCCAGCCCGCGCCACACGTCGTCCTGGTCCCAGGCGAAGGGCGCGCGGTCGGCCAGATCCGGCGGCTCCCAGGCGGGCTCCGGGATCGACGCGATCGCGTACAGGACCACCAGCGCGGCGGCGGTCACGAGGGGGCGTCGGCGGACCATCGCGGCAGTGTACGGATCCCGCCCCCGCATGAGCGCTGCCGATCGGTCATCCAATCCGTAAGATGGCGCCATGTTTGGTTTTCCTCGTGGTCGTTTCGCTTCTCGAACCCTGACGCTCGCCCTGCTCCTGACCATCGCCTGCGTGGACGGCCCGGGCGCGGTCCTCGAGCCGTCGCTCACCACGCTCGACTTCGGGTCGGTCGACCCGGGCGCCACCGAGACCCTCGAGGTCTGGATGACCAACCCCGGCGCCGACGAGTCGGCCTTCGAGAGCGCCGTCATCACGCCCGCCGAGGGCCCGTTCCGGGTGGAGCAGCCCACCACGACCTTCGTGGAGTCCGGCGGCGTCCTCGTCCTCCGCGTGACCTTCACCGCCCCCATCCGCGAGGAGACGTACGTCGCGCAGCTGGCCGTCGCGTCCTTCCCGAGCAACCCCGACATCGGCGGCGCGTGCGGCGCGACCGGCCTCGACACCGGTCCCCGGCTGATCGACCTGATCGCCGTCTCCGGCGACGGCATCCCGCCCGAGGACGACACCGACCGCGACGGCCTGCCGGACGGCGTGGAGGAGCAGGTCGGCACGGATCCCTTCGACGCGGACTCGGACGACGACGGGCTCTTCGACGGCGCGGACGGGACCAACGACACCGACGGCGACGGCCTCATCGACGCCCTCGACCCCGACTCGGACGACGACGGCGTCCTCGACTCCACCGAGTCCGGCGCTCCGGCCGAGCCCAACCATCCGGACACGGACGCGGCGTCCCCGAACTATGTGCCGGACGCCGACCCGACCGACGGCACCGAATGGGACGATCCCGACAGCGACGACGACGGCCTCGAGGACGGCGACGAGGACGTGGACTTCAACGGCCGCGTGGACGTCGGCGAGCTCGACCCCAACCTGCGGGACACGGACGCCGACGGCCTGTTCGACGGCGTGGACCTGGCGGCGTGCACCGATCCGCTCGACGCGGACACGGACGACGACGGCCTGCGCGACGGGCTCGAGGACCTCTCGGGCGACGGCGTCGTGGACTTCGGCGAGTCCTCCCCGTGCGTCGCCGACAGCGACTCCGACGGCCTGCTGGACGGGCTCGAGCGCGGCCTCGCGGAGCCGCAGTCCCCCGAGCACACCGACCTGGCCGTCTTCGAGGCGGACGCCGATCCGCTCACCACGACCAGCCCCGTGCGCGTGGACACCGACGGCGGCACCGTCAGCGACGGGCTCGAGGACGCGAACCTCAACGGGCGCGTGGACCCCGGCGAGCGCGACCCCAACGACCCGTCCGACGACGTCGACCTGGACAGCGACGGCGACGGCCTCCTGGACGGGGACGAGGTCGCCCTGGGCCTGGATCCGCTCGACGCCGACACGGACGACGACGGCATCCCCGACGGACTCGACGGCACCAACGACACGGACGGCGACGGCCTCATCGACGCCCTGGACGGCGACTCCGACGACGACGGGATCCCCGACTCGGTGGAGGCGGGCATGACCGTCGACAACGCCCCCGCGGACACCGACACGAGCTCGCCCTTCTTCGTGCCGGACGCGGACCCGACCACCACCACCGATCCCGACGACGCCGACACGGACGGCGACGGCCTCGGCGACTCGCTGGAGGACGCGGACGGCGACGGCGAGCAGGACCCCGGCGAGACCGACGCGGCGGCCTCCGACTCGGACGGCGACGGGCTCGACGACGGCGTGGAGGACGCGAACCTCAACGGCGTGCAGGACGAGGGCGAGACCGATCCGCTGTCGGTCGACACCGACACCGACGGGCTCGACGACCTCCTGGAGACGCTGACGGCGACCGATCCCCTGGACGACGACACGGACGACGACGGCCTGCTCGACGGCACCGAGGACGCGGACGGCAACGGCGGCGTGGACGTCGGCGAGACGAGCCCGGTGGACTTCGACACGGACGGGGACGGCCTCTCGGACGGCCTCGAGTCCGGCCTCGCCGCGCCCGAGGGTCAGGACACCGACCTGGGGGTGTTCGTCGCCGACGCGGACCCCACGTCGACCACCGACCCCCTCGCCGCCGACACCGACGGCGGGACCGTGGACGACGGCGTGGAGGACACCAACCAGAACGGGGCCTTCGACGCGGGCGAGCGGGACCCGAACGACCCGTCCGACGACCTGGCGGTGGACAACGACAACGACGGCTGGATCGCGGTCGCGGGCGGCGGGACCGACTGCGACGACAACGACGCGACGATCTTCCCCGGCGCCCCGGAGATCTGCGGCGACGGCATCGACTCGGACTGCGACGGCGACCTGGTCGACGGCTTCCCGGACACCGACGGCGACGGCGTGCTCGACTGCGTCGACACGGACGACGACGGCGACGGGACCTTGGACGTGAACGACTGCGATCCGCTCGACGCGTCCATCTTCCCCGGCGCGCCGGAGACCTTCGACGACGGAATCGATCAGGACTGCAACGGGTTCGATACGGTGACCTGCTTCGTGGACCTGGACGGCGACGGCGCGGGCGGCGGAGGCACCACCGTGAACGTCCTCGGCAACTGCACCGACCCGGGCCTGGCTCCGCTGAACGACGACTGCGACGACTCGGATCCCACCCTGTACCCCGGCGCCCCCGAGATCGCGGACGACGGCATCGACCAGGACTGCGACGGCTTCGACCTGGTGGGCTGCTTCCTGGACGCGGACCTGGACGGCTACGGCTCGACCACCCCCGCCGCGAACCCGGCCGGCAACTGCACCGATCCCGGCTACAGCACCACGTCGGACGACTGCGACGACACGGACCCGCTGCTCAGCCCCGGGATCGACGGCGACAACGACGGCTCGCACGTGTGCGAGGACTGCGACGACACCGACCCGCTGCTGTTCGCGGGCAGCGTGAACTGCGGCTGGAACTTCGGCGGGGTGTCCTGCAACGACGTGCTGATCGCCGGCAACAGCCAGGGCGACGGGGTCTACGTCATCGATCCGCTGGCCACGGGGAGCGGGTACGAGGTCCAGTGCGACATGACCCTCGACGGCGGCGGCTGGACCCTCGGGTTGGTGAGCTCGGACGACGGGACCACGACCTGGACCATGGCCAACTCGACGGCGCTCACCACGAACACCGCGGTCGTCGGCGCGCTCACCGACACGGACCAGGACTTCAAGTCCCCCGCCCACCACGACGTCGCGTTCACGGACCTCATGGTCCTGCACATGCCCAGCGGCATCTGGGCCGGCTACAACGGCGTACACGACGGCAGCGGCAGCTTCGCGGACCTGTTGGATTCGACCGCCTACCCGAACTGCATGGGCAACAACCCCCAGGGGTTCGTCCAGACCGCGGGCACGCTCGTGGCCCTGGGCTCCATGTGCAGCACGCAGCTGTTCCTCAACCCCGGCGACCACGAGGGCGTGAGCTCGTGCTCGAACCTGAACTCGAGCTGGAACCACGCGACGATGGGGCCGGCGTGGAGCGCGGGCGGCAACAACGGCTGCCCGCTGGACGATCCGGGCGTGTCGAGCGGCTTCGGGCCGTGCAACAACGTCACCGCCACCGGCGCGAACGAGTCGATCGTCGAGTACAACACCCGCGGCTTCGGCAACCCCGCCGGGCTCAACTCCGGCGCGTCGGGCACCGGGGCGAACCACCTCCAGGTGTACGTGCGTTGAACGAACCGATCGTCTTCTACGACGGCGCCTGCGGCATGTGCCACGGCTCCGTGAAGTTCCTCCTGGCCCGGGACGCCCGGGGCGAGTTTCGCTACGCGCCGCTCGCGGGGGAGACGCTCGAGGCGAGCCTTCCGGAGAAGGAGCGCCTGCTGTTGCCGGACTCGATCGTGCTCTACGACCCGGGCTCCGGATCGGTGTGGTTGAGGAGCGAGGCGGTGCGGCGCTGCCTGCTGCGCATCGGCGGCGTCTGGGCCGTCGTGGGCACCCTCATGGCCCTCGTGCCGACGGTGCTCCGGGACCTCGCCTACGACGGGGTCGCCCGCATCCGCCACCGCATCCGGCCCCCCCCGAAGGACGCCTGCCCCGTGGTGCCCGCCGAGCTGCGCACGCGCTTCCTGCCCTGAGGGCGATCAGCCCGCGTCGGGCTGGACGAGGACGACGCCGGGTGGGTCGACGGCGATGGCCACCACGTCGCCGTCCAGCGGGCGGGGCTTGGTCCAGGGCGAGTCCCCGAGCGCGTCGGACGGGACGAGCGCGAGGGCCCTCACGTCGAGGGTCCCCGGGTCCACGTCGAACAGCCCGGCCACGGCGCAGTACACGATCCGGTCCCCGTTCCAGGCAGCCCCGCAGTGGGCGGGCAGCTGCTCGTCGGCCCAGCGGACCGGCAGCGGGAGCTCGGCGTCGGCGAGCTCGTCCGTGAGGTTGCGGACGTCCTGGCCTTGGGCCCTCGAAGGCCGGCCCCGCGTCCGCGCCAGGAGCGCGCCAGGGACGGGACCGGCATCGACAGCGGGACGCCGACCCCGTGGCCCATGATCGGCAGGCTGGAGGAAGCGGCCGACAACGCTTGCCGCCCGGCTGAGAAGAACCTCTCGAAATCGCGGGAAGCGAAGGTCGCTTCGCCGGAATTCGAGAGGGTCTTCTCATTCTTGGCCGAAGCGAGCCGAGGTCGGGGAAGGGGCCCGGTCGGTCAGCCCGACCGACGAGACGACAGCACCAGCGGGTACTCGACGCCGATCTCCTCGGTCCCCTGGGGGAACCTCCAGCCCGCCACCGAGTCGATGACGCACTTGCGCAGGCGCGGCTCCTGGACGTCGTCGCGACGGATCCGCACGTCCTTGACGCCGCCGTCCGCGCGGACCTTCCAGGCGAGGGTCATCTTGCCTTCGAGGCGGTCGTCGCCCTTGAGGGCGCGCTCGTAGCAGGCGCGCAGCTTCGGGATCTGGCGCTTGATGGCGCGGCGGAGCGCCTTGCGTCCGAGGGGCTTCGCCGAGGTGTCGACGGCGGCGACGGCGAAGTCCTTGGTGCTGCCCTTGCCGGGACCGCCGCCCGCGGCGTACACGGTGCCCGCCGGGGCGAGGCCGGAGACGAGCGTGGGGCGATGGAAGTCGACGCTGTCCACCCGCGACATGGGGGGCGGAGCGGGGTCCCCGTCGGTCCAGCCGGTGGGGTCGTACGGGCCGAGGCCGCCCTGGGGGATCTGCAGCTCGGGGCGTTCCGCTGCCGCTGCCGCCGCCCGCTCCTCGGCGAGGATCTCCTCCGTGAGGGCGTCGAGCACGGCGTCGTCGAGCACGAACCCGTCCCCGGAGGGGGCAGGCTCTGCGGGCGAGGCGGGGCTCGGCGGGGCGGGCGCCGTGGCGAAGGTCAACAGGGCGACGCCGGCGGCGGCGACGGTGGCGGTCAGGAGGGAGGCGCGTAGGGTCATCGGGAACTCCTCGGCTCCCTTCCTCCGCAAGGTCCGTGCCGCGCTCGGCGATCGACCGATGGCGACCGATCGTCCCCGTCGGGCCTCCCCCGGGGCGCCCGCTCCCGGGGCCGTTCGGACATCCGCGGACATGTCCGCGGACGCTCCGGGGCCTACTCCATGAGCGCCGAGTGGAACGTGAGCTCGTGCCCCTTCACGGTGATGGTGTCTCCGTCCTTCAGCTCCTGCTCGGTCGAGACCTTCGCGCCGTTCACGCGCACCGCCGCGAGGGAGCTCAGGGACTCGATCACGAACCGGCCCGAGAAGTTGCGGAAGACCTTGGCGGCCGTCTTGCCCAAGAGCGGGTTGCCGGGGAGGCGCACCGCGCACTGGGCGGTGAACCCCACGAGGTACTTCTCCTCCCCCAGCTTCAGCTCATGGAGTCGGTCCTCGCCCCTCCAGCGCAAGTGCGTGGACAGCCGCGTCTTGGCCTTCTGCACCATCCGCTGCATGTCCTCGCGGGACACGTGCGCCGTCGACTCCTCCTCATCGAGGCGGGAGCGCCGACCCGCGTAGGTCGGCAGATCCTCGAGCCGCGACAGCCCGGTCTCGTGGAAGACGACGACGTGGCGCCCGAACTCCAGGACGTCGCCGAGGCTGAGGACCTTCTCCTCGTGCTGCACGCCGTCCACCCAGAAGCCGTTCGTCCCGCCCAGGTCCTCGGCGAGCCAACAGCCCTCGTCGCGGTCGGCCTTCCAGGAGACGAGGACGTGTCGCCGGGAGACCATCGGGCTGTCGATCCGGAGGGTCGCCGCCTCGCCCCGTCCGATGACGCACTGCTCGACCGGGTCCAAGTCGTGCACCGCCTCCTTCGTGCGGCCGCGAAACACGATCAACTTCGGCATCACACCTCCAGCTGGAGAAGATACCGGACCGCGCCTCACGTCAGCCCTCCGGGCGCGGGAAGACGACCTCCCGGGCGCCGCTCGCGGGGTCCACGGCGACGAGGGCGAGGTCCTGGAGGACGAACAACCGGCCGTCGGCCGACCAGGCGAAGTCCGGGCCGTCGGTGAGCAGCTCGGCGCGCGCGGTCCCCGTCGCGAGCTCCGTCACGTGCACCGTCCACTGCTTGAGGACTTCGTCGTGGGAGGCGTGAGCCAGCAGGCTGTCTCGCGGACTCAGCGCGAGGTCCGGGGAGGCGGGGATCGTGAGCCGGTCGTAGAAGCCGTCCTCCGCGTCGTAGGCGCCCAGGTTTCGGCGCCGCCCCTCGAACATCATCGCGAGGGTGCTGCCGTCCCGGGACCACACCGCGTAGACCACCGTCCCGGCGAGCTCGACGCCGCCTTCGGACAAGCCCTCGGCGAACACGCGTCCAGGGATGCCGAGGCGCTTCGTGCCGCGTCGGAACTGCGCGTGTGGGACCACCGGGACGTCGGGCTCGCACTGCAGGTCGTGTCCGTCGCCGAGGGGGGTCGAGGCCATCGTGCGGAGGTCGAGGCTCATGTGCTGGAAGGGGCCCGAGGGGGTCTCGGTGCGATACAGGATCGAGTGTTCGCCGGAGAAGCAGGGCCAGCGGATCCGCTTGCCATGGAAGATGGCGTGCTCGAAGCGGTCGGCCTCGAGATCCCACACGAGGATCCGGTCGATCAGCGTCGCCAGCACGAGGGGGCGCCGCGGGTGGGCGGTCAGGATGGGATAGCCCGAGTCGGGCAGGACCCCCCGCCGGCACACGGACTCGTCCCCCGTCTCCCGACAGAGCGCCTTCGGGAAGCTCCAGTTGGTCGAGTGCCCGAGGGGATGACGCCGCCAGGCGACCCGCGTGCCCGCGGCGTACACGACGCCCCGCGTGAGGGGATGCAGGGGCGTCGGGAGGCCCGTGTCGAGGGCAACCTCCACCATGCGCTGGGTGTGAGTGTCCGGTCGCTCCGTCCACAGGACGATCCTGTCGTTGACCACGTCGAGGCCCTGGATCGCGTAGACGCTGAGGGTGTCCAGGGGCGGCGATCCGTGGTGATGGGAGACCGCCCATGTGGGGCCCGCGGCGAGCACGATGAGCGCGATCAGCACCCTCCACCCGCGCGCCGTCACGCCGAACCACGCCGCGAGGACCGCCCCGCCTCCGGCGACGAGACCCGCGGCCGTGGCGGGCATCACGAGGGCCGGAGCCCGCAGTCCGTAGAGCAGCCCGAAGCCGAGGGCCAACGCCGACGGAGCCGCCCCCAAGAGGAGCGAGGCCATGGCGGCGACCAAGGTGTGGCGCCCGCGCACCAACGCGAACAGCCCGGCCCCCCACAGCGGCAGGGCGACGCCGAGCGCCCACAGGATCATGCGTCGCCAGGCCCCTCCTTGCGTGACGAGGTCGACGGGGAAGACGATCCAGAGGCCGATCCCCGCGGCGACGACGATCGCGAGGAAGCGCAGGGTCGAGGCCTTGCGCATGGCGTGCACGTCGTCTCGACAGTCCCGCGGCAAGGCCAGTCGCCCCCCGGCTCCGACGGCGAACGCGAGCATGGCCAAGCCGGGCCCGGCCATGTCCACCAGCATGTCGGCGGCCACCACGTCGCTCCCGGGCCCCACGAAGCGGAGGCGGAGGCCGGACAGGATGGGGAGCGCGAGCAGCAGCCACTCCCCCGGCCCGAAGCCGGTCTTGCGTCGAGCGGTCTCGGGGGAAGATCCGGGCTGCCTCACCTACCCAGGGTAGAGGACATCCGCGCCGACCGCTGTCACAGGGGAGACATTCGCCGCCGCGCGTCGAGTGCTAGTTTCGGGCTGCAGCCGCCGCTGCTCAGGAGGTCCGAAGCGTGCCGAAGCTCATCCTCTTCCGTGGTCGAGACAAGATGGGGTCGTTCGAGCTCGTGCCCGCCGGCACCATCGTGGGCCGAGGCGACGACGTCGACGTGCACGTCGAGAACACGATGATCTCCCGGCGGCACGCGGCCGTGAAGCGCCTGAACGACGGGGACGACTCGTGGGTCGTGGAGGATCTCGGCGGCGCCAACGGCACGTGGGTGAACAGCGAGCGCGTCATCCCCGGCACGCCCCAGCCCCTCACCGTCGGCGACATGATCGAGCTCGGCGACCACGTCCTCGTGTTCGCGGACGAGCACAGCAAGATCGAGGAGATGCCCACCTGGGCCGCGATCAAGAGCCCCGCCGCCAAGGAGGAGTCCACGGCGATGGTCGGCGGCCAGTCCATGGACTGGATCCGCAAGAAGACGCGGGCGAAGCTCGGGACCCACGTCGCCTTCGCGGCGGGGGGGGTGCAGCGGGAGATCCAGTTGGATCACGCCAACCACATGATCGGCTTCACGGACGCCTGCAAGGTCCGCCTGCCCGGGAGCCCGCTGGTGGGCAAGGAGGCGGCGCAGCTCAAGTACAGCGGCCGCTGGAGCGTCGAGGCGCTGAGCGGCCTGGCCGGGGTCAAGCTCAACGGCGAGAAGCTCAAGGGCCGCCGGGAGGTCCAGGACGGCGACGTGATCTCGGTGAAGGGCATCGAGATCACGTTCCACACGTCCGTGATCGACTGACGTCGCCCCCTTCATACTTCTTTACCGTCGCGACATGGGCGGGAAATCCGCGCTCTCTAGTTTCTTGTGGTCGGGCCGCACTCCGCGCCGCCCCAAGGAGAGAGTCATGACCGAGTCCCCCACCCCCCGCCGCCGCCGCTTCTTCCTGTTCGGCGCCCTCGCCGCCCTCGCGGGCGCCCTGTTCATCGGGTCCGCCGTCGCCTCCGACGGATGGGGCGCCGGCTTCTGCGACGGCTCCGAGATGACCGCCGAGACGGCCCGGGAGCGCGCCGACCGGGTGGCCGACCGGGCCCTGTCGCGGGTCGACGCCACCGACGAGCAGCGCGCCGAGGTCGGAGCCATCCTCGACGAGGCGGTGCCGAAGCTCTTCGCCGCGAAGGTGGAGCACCGCCAGAACCACGACGCGTGGAAGGCGGCCCTGGGCGCCGAGACGATCGACCGCGCCGCCCTCGAAGCCCTGCGCGTCGAGGCCATCGAGAGCGCCGACGAGGTGAGCAGCCTCGGCCTGGACGTCGTGGCGGACCTCGCCGAGGTGCTCGACGCCGACCAGCGCGGTGAGCTCATCGAGCTCGCCGAGTCCTTCAAGGGGCGGCGCCACCGCTGAACCGACTACCCTCTGCGTCACGCGTCGGCCCCGCCCGGGGTCGGCGCGGGGCCGCGGGAGACCTCTTGACCGACCGAGTCCTCATCCTCGACGACGACGACCGCCTCGCGAGCATGCTCCGCACGTACCTGGCGGGCCGCGGAGTCGACGCCGATCACGCCCCGGACGTCGCGTCGGGGCTGAAGGCCTTGGCGGGCCACGACTACGCGGCCCTGATCCTCGACGTGATGCTCCCCGACGGCGACGGGTTCGACGTGTGCCGCGCGGTCCGCGCCGACTCGGACATCCCCATCCTCATGCTCACGGCCCGGGGCGACGAGCTCGACCGCATCGTGGGGCTCGAGATCGGGGCCGACGACTACCTCCCCAAGCCCTTCAACCCCCGCGAGCTGCTCGCGCGCCTCAAGGCGATCCTCCGTCGCCGTCGACCCGCGGCCCCCGCCCCGGTCCCCACGGACACCCTCACGTTCGGGCGCCTCGAGATCGACCGCAGCGCCCGCGTAGTGCGCGTGGGAGGCGAGGAGCGGCGGCTCACGTCGCACCAGTTCGGGCTGCTCGTGGTCCTCGCCGAGCGAGCCGGGCGCGTGCTGTCGCGCGAGCAGATCATGGACGCGGTCCGCGGCGAGGAGCTCGAGGCCTACGACCGGTCCATCGACGTACACATCTCGCGCATCCGGGCCGCCATCGAGGAGGACCCGAAGCACCCGCGGCGCATCCGCACGGTGCGGGGCGCGGGCTACGTCTTCACCGCGGCCCAGGACGGCTGATGTTCGGGCCCGTCCGCCGCCGTCTGTACCTGCAGATCTACGTCGCGTTCGTGGCGGTGGGGTTCTTCGCGCTGTTCGTCACGGCGATGACGGCGAAGGTGCTGTTCGATCGGTCCAACCTGCCGAGCCCGGCGATCGTGTCGGCGACGGCGTTCCTGGCCGAGGACATCCCCCTGGACGCCGGGCTCGAGGCCGGTCTGCGGGCCCGCGCCGAGCGCCTGGGGCTTCACCTGACCCTGCGGTCGGCGGACGGCAGGGTGTTGGCCGCGAGCCACGCGCCGTCGCCCGCTCCGAAGGCGGAGGCGGCGCACTGGTTCGGGGGCACGAAGGGGCCGGGGCTGAACGTCCCCCTGGAGGACGGCCGCTGGTTGGGGGCCTCGGTCGACCACGTCGCCCACCGGGCCGCCTTCGATCACGACCCCGTGAAGCCGATCGCCATCCTGCTGCTGCTGGGCGTCGCCGTGGGCGTCGGGTGCATGCCCGTGGCGCGCCGAATCACCGCCCGGATCGAGGGCCTGCGCCGGGGGGTGGAGGAGTGGGGCACCGGCGACCTCGGCCGTCGCGTGGAGGTCTGCGGATCGGACGAGGTGGCGGGCCTGGCGGAGGCCTTCAACCGCAGCGCGGACCGCATCGAGGAGCTCGTGGAGGGCCAGCGTCGGATGCTCGCCAGCGCCTCGCACGAGCTGCGCTCCCCGTTGGCGCGACTGCGCATGGCCGTGGAGCTCCTGGGCGGGGAGGGGGAGGTCGCGGACGGCGCCGTGAAGGACATCGAGGAGCTGGACGCGCTCATCGGCGAGCTGCTGCTGGCGGCGCGGATGGACGCGCCGCGGTCCGGAGACGCCGTCGTGCGCCTCGACCTCGGGCCGATCGTGCGCGAGGAGGCGTCCCGGGTGGAGGCCTCGGTCGCGGGGGCCCCCGAGGCGTGGATCGACGGCGACGCCCGCCTCGTGCGGCGGCTGGTGCGGAACCTGCTCGAGAACGCCCGCAGGCACGGCGGGGCGACGGTCGCGGCGAGCCTCGCGGCGGGCGGCGAGGTCGTGTTCGCGGTGGAGGACGACGGCCCGGGCGTGCCCGAGGCGCTGCGGGAGCGCATCTTCGAGCCCTTCTTCCGCCCGGACGACCACTCCGAGGGTCGCGACGGCGGGGTGGGGCTGGGCCTCGCGCTGGTGCAGCGGATCGCGGAGCACCACGGCGGGACGGCCCGGTGCGTCGATCGCGCGGGCGGAGGCGCGCGGTTCGAGGTGCGGCTCCCGGCGTCTACGAGCGGCTGAGCTCGGCGTTGGTGTACGCGGGGTCGGCGGTCACGTCTTCGCCCAGCCAGTCGGGCCGGGCGAACGCGGTGTCGGGCGAAGGCAGCTCGATCTCGGCGAGCACGAG
>Ga0209992_10000634_pt1 | contig 44953 bp, 47 predicted proteins | sample 2SBtaG_2_FD_182564 | JGI IMG/M metagenome (GOLD analysis project Ga0209992, IMG submission 182564) | Deep subsurface microbial communities from Kolumbo volcano to uncover new lineages of life (NeLLi) - 2SBTROV12_ACTIVE470 metaG (SPAdes)... | ecosystem: Environmental > Aquatic > Marine >... | reverse complement strand
GCCTCAAGCATTGGGTGTGGGCCGCAAGAGTAAACTTCAACTTGCGCCAGATCATCGGCAGACAAACTGTCTAAATATACTTTGGCTAAATCAGTGACATAACCTTGATAAACACCTTCATAATCTTGCAAGCTTGCAAGTCTACAGGCTACTCCCCAATCTTCTAATAGTGGCATAGTGTGGCTTGCTTCTGGGCATGGATTGCCCATTTTGCTTAGTTCTGGTGTGAATGGGAATGGAACTTCAGAGCCTAAAATGACAAAAGGATCATAATCACTGTCCTTAATATTTTGCGCAATAGAAATCATTGGTGGCATGCCCACACCGCCGCCAATTAACAAAGGTAATTTCTTATCTGTCATTTTAAAACCATTACCAATCGGGCCAATAACGGATAACATTTCACCAATTTTGCGCTCAGCTAGTTGACGAGTGCCCTCGCCCACGACTTTATAAAGCAAATCAAAGGTGCCATTATCAATATCAACCGACATAATAGAAATTGGTCGGCGCATGGCTAATGCATCAGAAACAGTAATGTGCACAAACTGCCCAGGCTTAGTCGCTTTGGCAATTTCGCTTGAGTCAATGGTTAAAATGTATTGGCTGCCTTCAAACTGATAATGCGCCAGAATTTGGCATTCAAGAACTTGAATGCTATCGCGATTCGCTTTATTCATTGCAAGTGATTAAAGTACCAACACCACTATCAGTAAAGACCTCTAAAAGTACAGCGTGCGATACACGGCCATCAATAATGTGTGTGGATTTAACACCGCTCTTAACCGCTGATAACGCACAGCCAATCTTTGGTAGCATACCACCGTGAATGGTGCCATCGTCAATCAGCCCATCGACTGTCTTGGCATCAAGTCCAGTTAATAGATCATCATTGGCATCCAACAAACCTTTAGTATTAGTGAGTAGAATTAATTTTTCTGCATTCAAAGCCTCAGCAATAGAGCCGGCTACTAAATCAGCATTAATGTTGTAAGAAAAGCCATCTTTACCCACGCCAATTGGAGCAATCACCGGAATAAAATCACCTTTAAGCAATAAATCAATTACCGAAGTGTCAATATTTTCAACTTCACCAACATGACCAAGATCGATAATTTCAGACGTTGGATGATCAACATGCTTGAGTTTTTTGGCTGAAATTAAGCTACCATCTTTTCCCGTAAGGCCAATTGAATGACCACCATGCTGATGAATCAAGTTAACAATTTCTTTGTTAACCAAACCGCCAAGCACCATTTCCACCACATCCATAGTCTCACTATCAGTCACACGCATGCCACCAACAAACTCACTTTGTTTGCCAATTTTTTCCAAAGTTTTGCCAATTTGAGGGCCGCCGCCATGCACCACGATCGGGTTCATGCCTACAGATTTCATTAAGACAATATCACGCGCAAAGCTAGATTTTAGTTTTTCGTCAACCATGGCATTACCGCCATATTTAATGACGATGGTTTTGCCTTGAAATTTTTGAATATAGGGCAATGCCTCAGTTAAGACATTGGCAATATTATGCGTATTATTAGTCATTTATTTTTCTAAAAAACAATCTTATTTGACGGGTATTTTACCAATATAAATTTATTTAAATCTTTTATCGTATTTTTGTTGTAATTCAGCAGGCCATAGGCTGTGAATATAATCTAACAAACCTTGTTTTTCTTCATTGTTAAGCTTATCTTTAAACCCTGGCATCCAACCACCAAGTTTAGCGCCGCCATTGTTAATCGTTGACAATAATACTTCAGGTGAATGATGCCAAGCATGTGCTGTTCCATTTAACGGCGGCGCTGGAAACTTACCATTTTCAAGTCTTTTCTTCCAATCCCCAGTTAAGCCTTGTGCGCCTTTACCATGACAAGCAACACAGTTTTTATCAAAAGTTACTTTTCCTAGTTGAACACTATCTTCGACTTTTGCTTGCGCATCGTCACTATCAAAACAACCCGTTAAAAAAACTGTAGCTAAAATCAATACTAATCTTTTCATAAAAATCTCTCAATTAAATCATTTAAAAAATTATAACCCTTATTACTTGGCTGTACTTGCTTGTTGTCAATAAGTAATAAACCTAAGTCTTGTGCTTGTTGTAATTGCCTCTCAATGGCCCGGAGTGATTGACCAGTGTGATCTTCAAATAAATCTAGCGAAAACCCCTCTTTTAATCGCAGTGCATTTAGCATAAATTCAAATGATAAATTTTCTATTGAATCAACAATAGCTATTGGATTATTGACATAGTCTTTGGGTGATTTTGGTTTTTTTGTTCTCAGCACTTGCCCTGTGTTGAGATTGGTAATTTTTCCATGAGCACCGGCGCCAATACCGATGTAATCACCAAATTGCCAATAATTTAAATTGTGCTTAGAGGGTTTTTTGCCAAAGGCTGACACTTCATAACGCACAAAATCATGTTGTTCTAATAACGCCACACCCTGCTCACCCATTTTCCAAATGTCATCATCTTGTGGCAAAGCTGGTGGGAACTTGGCGAACAAGGTATTCGGCTCAATGGTGAGTTGATAAAACGAAATATGCTGTGGGTTTAGGCTGATCGCCTGATTAAGATCAGCCAAACACTCATCAACGCTTTGCCCTTCTAAGCCATACATCAAGTCAATATTAAAATTATCAAATATCTGGCTTGCAAAGGTGCAAGCCTTGCTTGCCTCTTGTGCGCTATGAATACGACCTAAGGATTTAAGATGGTGGTCTTGAAAGGATTGCACGCCAATAGACAGTCGGTTAATACCAATGTCTTTAAAGGCTTTGAATTTTTCAATCTCAAATGTACCGGGATTGGTCTCTAGGGTGATTTCAATATTTTGATCAAACGTTAGTTTTGATTTTAAGCCAGTAAATAGATTGCTTAATTCCTCTGCACTCATGAGGCTTGGCGTGCCACCACCGATAAAAATAGAATGAATGTTGCGACCTTGTACGTAGCTCAAATCTTCATCCAAATCCTTAAGCAAGGCTTCAATATAACCACCCCTATTCTCGCCTTCATGAGAGTTGAAGTCGCAATACGGGCATTTTTTAACACACCATGGATAATGGATATACAGTGATAAAGGTGGCAATTCTAACAATGATTTAACTTTTTAATTCTTTCAATAATGCATCAAGCGCTTGGCCTCGATGCGAAATGGCATTTTTAATTTCAGGCGCTAACTCAGCTGACGCACAACCATGGGTTGGCACATGGAAGATTGGGTCATAACCAAAGCCATTTTCACCCACCTTTTCGCGAAGAATTTCACCCTCCCAACCTCGCTGGATAACAATTGGTGTTGGGTCATTTGCATGCTCAACAAAGACAATGGCACACCAAAATCGAGCACTACGATCACCATCAGCAACACCTCTCATTTCATCTAATAGTTTTTGCGTATTGTCTTCATCATCGCCATGATTGCCAGCATAACGCGCCGAATAAATACCGGGCTCGCCATTTAAGGCATCAACCACAATACCTGAGTCGTCCGCCAACGCGCTCAAGCCTGATTGTGCGCTTGCATTACGCGCTTTGATTAGTGCATTTTCAACAAAAGTTAGGCCGGTTTCTGGCACTTCTTCAACCTGCATATCGCTCATAGAGACCACTTCGTACAGGCCATCTAACATTGCATTGAATTCTCTAATTTTGCCTTTGTTGTTACTCGCAAGAATGATTTTTTTCATAATGATGTATAATTGATTGAATATTTAGATTTTATGGAGCATATCATGACTCAAGACGAAATGAAATTTGCGGTCGCACAAGAGGCGCTTAAATTTGTCGTAAAAGACACTATTATAGGCGTAGGCACCGGATCAACAGCAAATTTTTTCATTGATGCACTAGCCACAATGAAAGATGACATTAAAGGCGCAGTGGCCAGTTCTGTTGCGACTGCTGAGCGCTTAGAGGGTCATGGAATTAAAGTATTTGATCTAAATGAAGTAGAAGCAATTTCAGTTTATATTGATGGTGCCGATGAGTCTGACGATGGCCTAAACCTAATTAAAGGTGGCGGTGGTGCACTGACGCGTGAAAAAATCGTGGCTGCTGTGGCTGATAAATTCGTCTGTATTGCTGACGAATCAAAACTGGTTAATACCATGGGTGATTTCCCATTGCCTGTTGAGGTGATTCCAATGGCAGCAAACTATGTTAAACACCAAATCACGCGCCGTATTGGTGGCACGCCTTTTGTTAGAGAAAACTTTGTTACCGATAATGGCAACCTAATTCTAGATGTTGAAGGTTTAAAAATCACAGACCCTAAGGCCATGGAAACAGAGCTAGACAGTATTGTTGGTGTGGTGACTAACGGCTTGTTTGCTAATCGTGGTGCCAATGTATTATTACTCGGCACACCGACTGGCGTTGATGTTGTTGGTGCTTAATCGAGATTTTTATACAAATCTAGTATTTGTTGCAGGTTGTCAATTCTCACACTGATGACATCATGCAAGTCTTGCGAGTGAGTAACCGCCTTTGCGCGCTCATAATGCCCAATCGCTTTGTCTAACTTGCCTTGCACAATCAGTGCTTTTGCACTTTGAATGTGAGATCGGTCAAAATTACCCAGCTCAACAAACAAACTTGATAGCAGTTGATGCGACTGATAACTGCCTTTATTAACGCGCAAAAAAGGTTTTAAAGTTGACACGCCTAAGCGCGGTTGCTGATTATCTAAATAAGCTTGGGCAGCATAATACAAACTCGCTTCATCTTCTTCAATTAAACTATTATGGTCAAAATACCGTTGTGCTTGATCAATATCGCCTAACTTAGAGGCAATACGTCCTGCCAAAATATAACTGGGTTTATCTTGGTTTGATTTCAATAATTCGTCCACATGTATCTTAGCATTTGAATATTCTTGCTGTTCAAATGCTTGATAAGCTTGCATATAACGCGTAATTGCTTTATCTTTTTCAAGCTTTATACGGCCATGTTTGTGAAAATACAATTTGGCTTTGGTTGTTATGTATTCAAACGAATCTTTTCTATAATCTCCCGAGACTCTTGCTGCGCGTTGCATGCTGTCAGAGATACGATTGATACTCAAAGGGTGTGAGCGTAAAAATTCTTCAGCACTAGAGCTGTCTTTTAATTTTTCAAAAAAATGTGCCATGCCTTGTGGATCAAAACCTGATTTAGATAACATAACCGTACCGATACGATCGGCCTCCCATTCGTGCTCTCGAGTGAAATTAATACTTTGTTGTGCTGTACCTGCAACGGTTGAAGCGGCAATTGCCTGAGAGGCATCAGAGTTATCGACCAACGCTGCTGCCAACATGCCAGCCACCATTAAATAAGTTTGCTTATCGGTTTTTTCACTAAATCGATTTAAATGATTTTGAGTAACATGTGATATTTCATGCGAAAGCACGCCTGCTAATTCTGACTCAGAATCTGAGCTAAGCAGCATACCTGTATGCACACCAATATAACCGTATGGGCCAGCAAAAGCATTAATACTGTCATCATTTAACAATAAAAAACCAAAATTCTTATCAGGATTTTCACTATGTTTAACTAACTCATGCCCCAGTTCACGCAGATAGGTAGTCATTTCTACATCGGCAATAACAGAATCTGTATTCCAGATTAGCTGTAAAAATTCGTTGCCTCGTTTTTTCTCACTTAGAGACTCTGAGACTTGCAGCTCTGGAACTCTGAGTGCAAAAGCCAAAAATGGCATTAAAAATAACCAGGATAAATTCTTTATCATGAACTCATTATATTTGACTATTGGATGGTGAGCGATTAAAATAGCCAAACTTATTAGTTACAACTAATACGTTTTATTTATTTAAAATTCAAATTATAATTTTACAAGGAGTCCTATCATGGCTGACGAAACTTTAGATGCATCAGGCTTAAACTGCCCATTACCAATTTTAAAAACTAAGAAAGCATTATCAAAAATGGATGCTGGAAAAATCTTAGACGTTATTTCTACCGATGCGGGTTCAGTGAAAGATATCGAAGCTTTTTGTAACCAAACTGGTAACAAACTCATGTCAACTGTCGAAGATGGTGGCAAATACGTTTTTACCATTGAAAAGGTTTAAAACAACAAACACGCTAGAGGAGAATACAAATGTCAGATAACAATAAAATGACGATCATCGCCACTAAAGGTACTTTTGACTGGGCTTTTCCTCCCTTCATTATTGCTTCTACGGGTGTTGCAATGGATAAAGAAGTGACAATTTTCTTTACCTTTTACGGTTTGAATCTTTTACTAAAAGATACATCAAAATTAAGAGTGACACCAATTGGTAATCCATCAATGCCAATGAAGATGCCGTTTGGCCCTAAGTGGTTACAGAACATTGATTTTGGCCCTAAAATTCCTAATATTCTTTGGAATATCCCAGGTGCCGATACTTTGGTAACTTACTTAATGAAAAAGACCATGGCTAAACACGGTGTTGCAAAGTTAGACGACCTTCGTTCTATGTGTCAAGAATTTGATGTTAAGTTCATTGCATGTGAAATGACTGTTGAGTTATTTGGTTACAGTAAAGATGACTTTATTGATGGTGTTGAGTTTGCTGGTGCAGCGTCATACTTTGATGAAGCGGCTTCAGGCAATCATCACTTATACATGTAATTTTTGCTTCGTATTTTTACCCTTGTTACTGCGTTAGACATTTCAAAACTCTCAATCACATAGTTTCATCTATGCTCAATCGAGATTTTGTAAAGTCTGCCTTGTAAAAGAAAAAAATACTTGCAAAAAAAGATAGTAATAAAAAAACCTCCTAACGGAGGTTTTTTTATTGTCTATTGAAAGAGTTAGTGCCAATCGAGGCTTGGCCAATTTCGCTCTTTGGCGATACTCTGCAAGATCTCATCGCCATGCACGACAATCGGATGATCAACCAACTCTAGCATTGGTAAATCATTGTGTGAATCTGAATAAAAATAAGCCCCTTCTAGACTTTCGCCAGTTTCAGAAAGCCACTGATTTAGATGAGAAATCTTGCCTTTTTGAAAGCAAGGCTCGCCCTCTACTCGACCTGTGTAACGACCCTCTTTTACCTCGGGCTCTGTCGCTAACAAATCATCAATACCATATTGGGTAACAATCGGTGCGGTAACAAAACGATTGGTTGCTGTGATGACCAACACTCTGTCGCCTTTTGCCTTGTGTTTATCAACCACTGCTTGCGCCTTAGGCAATATAATCGGCTGAATTTTTTGTTGCATAAAATCTTGATGCCAAGCATTGAGTGTTGACATCGAATTTTGAGACAGTGGTTCTAAGCAAAACTCCAAATATTCATTAATATCTAACCTGCCTTTGGCGTATTCATCAAAAAAATATTGGTTTTTCTTTTGATAAGAGTTTGGATCAACTGCACCAATCTCGCTCATAAACTCGCCCCAGAGAAAATCACTGTCTCCACCAATAAGGGTTTTATCTAAATCAAAAATTGCCAATGCCATATTATGCCTCAAGTCTCTCTAAAATTTGCTCAACACGATCAACCATTTCAAATGATGCTAAATCTACTGGATTAATATATTGTCTTTGTTCTAAATTGCCAAACCAAGTTAACAACGGTGTCCAAAATTCTGAATCGAACAACAAAATTTTAATCTGTTTACCCTTTCTTGTTTGTACTAACGTTAATATTTCCATCAACTCATCAGCCGTGCCGAACCCGCCAGGAAAAAACACACAAGCATCAGCATGTTTAATCAACATGACTTTACGGGTAAAAAAGTGCTCAAACACCAAACACTCATCAAGATAAGGATTGGGTTTTTGCTCTTTCGGTAGTTTAATATTTAAACCAATACTTTTTGATTTGCCTTCAAAAGCACCACGATTAGCTGAGCTCATAATGCCCGGACCTGCACCAGTTAAAACATTAAATCCGTTATTAGATAAAGACTTGCCTAATTGATAGGCTGCTTTGGCCAAAGGATCATCTTGAGCGATGCGTGCAGAACCAAAAATAGTAATGTTGTTGTGAAACTTCTCAAGGGCAGTTTGTGCCTTGTTTAATTCTGATTCAACAACATCAATTTTCATAGTTTAGCAAATACGCGTCCTGCTGCATCAATCGTTGCTTGAATGTCTTGCTCTGTATGCGCGTTTGACACAAAGCCTGCTTCATACGCAGAAGGCGCCATGTAAATACCCTCTTCCAGCATTAAATGATAAAACTTCTTAAAGCGCTCCACATCGCATTGGGAAGTTTCGTTAAAGTTAGTCACAGCGTTTGAATCGGTAAAGAATAAACCAAACATGCCACCCACAACATTAGCGGTCATGCCAATATTGTTAGCTTTAGCTTGAGCCAAAATACCATCGGTTAACCTTTGTACTTTTTTACCTATATTTTGATAAAAATTTGTATCATCTGATAGTGCATTTAACATCGCCAAACCTGCTGACATTGACATTGGATTACCTGACAGTGTGCCCGCCTGATACACTGGCCCAAGTGGGGCGATGTATTCCATAATTTCACGTTTGCCGCCAAAAGCACCTACCGGTAGTCCGCCACCAATGACTTTACCTAGAGTGGTTAAATCCGGCTTCACATCATAATAAGCTTGTGCACCACCAAGGGCAACTCTAAAACCAGTCATCACTTCATCAAAAATAAGTACCACGCCATGTTCGTCACAAACCTCACGCAGCCCTTGTAAAAATCCATCAACTGGTGGGATGCAATTCATATTACCAGCAACGGGTTCAACAATAATACAAGCCACTTCACCACCAACTTCGCTTAGCACTTCACGTACTTGATCGATGTTGTTGTATTCTAATGTTAGTGTGTGCTCGGCCAATGCAGCAGGCACACCGGGTGAAGTTGGCACACCAAGCGTTAATGCGCCTGAGCCAGCTTTGACCAAAAGCGAGTCTGAATGGCCATGATAACAACCCTCAAATTTTACAATTTTATCTCTACCAGTAAAACCACGTGCCAAACGGATTGCGCTCATGGTAGCCTCCGTACCCGAACTCACCATGCGCACCAATTCAATTGATGGTACCAATTCACATACTTTTTTAGCCAGAGTTGTTTCAATTTCAGTGGGTGCACCAAAACCTAAACCTTTTTCCAAAGTTTGCTTAACCGCATCAACCACTGCTTGATTGGCATGGCCCAAAATCATTGGCCCCCACGAAGCAACATAATCAATGTATTTTTTATCATCAGCATCGAATAAATACGCACCTTCACCTTTAGTGAAAAAAATTGGATTACCGCCCACACCATTAAAGGCGCGCACTGGTGAATTAACACCGCCCGGAATAACGGTTTTTGCTTGTTCAAATAAATTGTCTGATTGGCTCATGCCGTTACTCCTTTATGTTTTGGTAATTTGTGGATAGCGTTTTAAATGTGTAATGTGCGACCATACAATCAAAACATTATCCAATAGTAATTTAATATTGACGGTGGTTTTTGACAAACTAATCGCATGATAAATATCGTCTAATAACCTAAACAGAAAATCTGATTTTACTGATTTTACTACTTGATTTAGCTCAACCAAGCCACCTTCTTGACCTAATGACTTTAAACGAATACCTTCAATCACTAAATTTTGCAAGCAGTTCAAAACTTCTACCTCGTTGCCTTCAAAATCTTGCACTTGGTTAACCTTGGTTGGATATATCACCATATCCAACAGATGATTTTGCCAGTTTTGATAATGAATAAAACCATCACCAGAGAGTTCTGAAAGCACTTTAAAAGGTACGCCATGTGTGTTTTCTAATAATTGCGCAACATCAAAATCTTCATTTTGAATTTGACTAATATGATCCTCAAGCCAAGCTTGCGTTTCCCCATCATAGGCCGGAGAAAGATGTACGCTTTGGCAACGAGACAAAATAGTGGCTGGCAAATTCTTAGGATTATGTGCCAATAAAATAATCAATGTATTGTCTCTAGGCTCTTCCAATGTCTTTAACAAACTATTGGCAGCACTGGCATTCATTTGATCAGCATAAAATAACACGCCAATTTGCAGGTCATCGGCAGTTTTGTTGAGTGTCTCACAAAAAGCGCGAATTTGGTTAATGCGAATATTTTTTGATTCCACGCCTCGATCATTAACCTCAGTTCGACAATACACCATGTTTGGATAGTGTGATCTGCGAATTAAGGTTGAAGTTTCTAGTGTTTCTTTTGGGTTGTCTTTGGCAATGGCACGACACACGTTGCACTCGCCACAAGATTGGTCGTGGCACAATAGGGTTTGCACTAATTGCTGCATCAATTCAAACTTGCCCATTTGTGGTGCACCGGTAATCAATAACGCATGTGGCAGATGATTTTGATCAATCATCTTTTTGAGTTTTTCAAAGGCAGCTTTGTGCCAAGGCAACATCATAATGTCTCTAGAATTGCGCCAATTTGCTTGGTCGTATGTTCAATCGTTTGGGATGAATCTATCAGTTTGATTCTATCTGGAAATTCTCTAGAGCGTGCAATATAGGCCTGCCTAACTCTATCAAAAAAATCCATTTTTTCCATTTCAATACGATCTTTCTCACCTCGTGACTCTACCCGAGACATGCCAATCTCAACTGGCACATCAAGCAGTAATGTCATGTCTGGGGTGAAGTCCTGCACCACCCAAGACTCTAATTGTGCAATACGGCTCATATCTAGCCCACGACCACCACCCTGATACGCATAAGAGCTATCAGTAAAGCGGTCACTCAGCACCCAATCACCTTGCGCTAAGGCGGGCATTATTTTGTTTTGAATGTGTTCGTTTCTTGCCGCAAACATTAGCATTAATTCTGTATCGGCATGCATTTTTCCTGTTGAATTACTCAACAAAAGTGTTCGAATTTTCTCGCCCAAGTCCGTTCCACCTGGCTCACGGGTTAAAATGACATTGGTGCCTTTGGCTTTTAAATAGTCACAGATAAACTCAATCTGGGTGCTTTTTCCTGCGCCTTCAACCCCATCAATGGTGATAAACTTTCCTCTTTCCATGGGTTTTATTTTAGATACTTTTTGATATTAAGTCGGTGCTGTTTGTAAGTTTTTGCAAAGGCGTGTGTGCCATCTTTTTTTGCAACAAAAAACAAAGCATCGCCCGAAGCTGGGTGCATGGCTGCTTGCAATGACGACTGACCAACTGAGCCAATCGCACTTGGCGGTAAACCTTTGTGGCGATAAGTGTTGTAAGGGCTGTTAAATTTTAAATCTTTCTTGCTAAGTGACCCTTGATATTGATTACCTAGGGCATAGACAACACTCGGGTCAGTTTGCAGGCGCATGCCTTTGTTTAAACGACGCATAAACACGCCTGCTATTTCTGATTTTTCCTCATTGTGTGCGGTTTCTTTTTCAATTAAAGAAGCCAATACTAACGCCTCATCTGCACTTTTTAGGTTTAGTGTTTTATCACGACCTTGCCATGCTTGATCTAGCTTTTGCTTCATGATTTGATTAGCCCTTTTAAACACACTGGCCATACTATCGCCGTAATTCACTTGGTATGTGTCTGGCCAAAAATAGCCTTCATAAGGTTTTTTAATGCCCGCTAAACGCATGGCTTCATCCAAAGACCCGCTTGACTTTAACGATTTACTATTAAGCAACTGTTGATAATAGTGGGACACGGTTTCACCTTCAATCAAGGTGATGTTTCGGTTGGCCACTTTTGCTGATGAAAAATCACCCAATAACTCAATCACACCCATATTTGGATGCACATCATAATAGCCAGATTTTAATTTTGAATCAAAGCCAAAAGCTTTGGCTGCTGTCACCACAAAATAGCTTGAATGAATCAATCCATAACGCTTAAGATCGTTTGCTGTTGAAGAAATATTAGCACCTTTAGGCAATTGATAGACAAAAGACTCTACTGTTTTGATTGTATTCGCCCAGTAGGCCCAAGCCAACATCAATACAATAATTGATGTTAATAAGGCTTTAAAGTAAGGTTTTTTTGGTTTTAATAAAACTGAGTTTTTTCGCTTTAAAGTATATTTATTAAAAGCGTGGGCCAAGCGCTGGGTCTCTTCTTGCTGAACAAAAGCCTTATGATTAATTTTTGCAATCGATTTAATGCCGACCACACTATTAGTAACAAACGCCTCATCACACTCATATAACTCTTGCAATGTTAGTGCACCAACATTAACTTGCAAACCCAAATCAGTAGCAATTTTTAGCACCACAGAGCGGCGCGTGCCTTCGATGCCACACTCATCTAAACCTGGCGTTAATAGTACGCCAGACTTAATGGCAAAAATATTACCCTGTGTTACTGAAATAACATAGCCATTATCATCTAGCATAATGCATTCATCACTATGTAATTCTGCTCTGGCCAATATTTGTTCAAGACGATTGCAGTGCTTAATATTAGATAACAATTGATTGGCGGCATAACCACTTTGACAAGTGGTTAACGTGTACTGACTAACGGTTTGCTCTGACACCGAAGACACAACAACAATACGAGTTGGCTCAATGTCTGGCTCAAACCCGTAACCACGCTGACTTTCACCGCGAGACAATATAACTTTAACAACAGCCTGATCTAACTTGGCAATTGACATTGCTTTAGTAATGTCTTTAAGCCATTGTTTTTCATTAACAAGGTTAATTTTTAATTGCTGTCGACCTTTTTCTAGCCTTGAAAAATGCTCAGACCATAATAACAAACGCCCTTCTTTAACCAAGCAAGTTTCAAACAAGCCATCGCCAAACTGCGTTAAGCGATTAAACACACTAAGTTTGGTTTGTTTTTTTCCGTTAATTAATACGACGTTATTCATAAGACAACATTATATGGCATTCACAAAAAATCCTTGACTCGTTTATTTGCAAATAGGCAACAATGGCAATATTGTTTTTTAACGACTTCAGAGTTTGGCTTAAATTAGCCCACATTAAACGCAATGGGTGATAAAATCCGAAGTTCTTATTATTTTTAATTAAAAAAAAGGGGAGTAAAAAATGAGTGGAATTATTAATATTGTTAAATGGGTGCTGATGATTATCGGTGCAATTGCTGTTTACTACGGCGTATCGCTTCATGTGAAATATGATGGTGTTACTGGGAAAATTATTAGTGAAATGGTTTCACCAAAGCTTCACCCAGAGTCAATGGAAAAGGTTTACATGCCAATGACCAACAAACTATTAGACACAAGCGACATTACCATGGCTTCTATTGTGCGTGTTAAAGTGGCTGATGACGTATCAAATGAAGATGTAGAAGAAGCAATGGAAAGTATTGCGACTGAAGAAGGTATTCGTTCTGTCGGTATGTTGCCATTATCTGAAATGGTTGAATTACAAACCAATGCACCTGGTGTAACAAAAGGGCATGCAGACTTTAAAGCACAAAGATTCCTTAAAATCTATCAATACTGTGCACCACGTACAGCAATGACCATGGTCGAACATTCAGATGCATTCTCGGCTTACTTGCCTTGTCGTTTAGCATTGATTGAAGACAAAGAAGGTCAAAGATGGTTATACACACTAGACATGAACGCTATGATTTATGGTGGTGCAGCATTACCTGAATACTTACTTGAAAAAGCACTAGAAGTTCAGCGTGTTATCACTCGTATTCAAAACGGTGGTGCAGAAGGTGACTTCTAAACCATTAACTTAATGGTTAAAAAACCGCTCTTATGGGCGGTTTTTTATTAGCTAAAATTTGATAAACTAATACCTATGACTCCTATTTACCACGAGCTTGACTTCGGTGTTACTTGTATTGATACCGAGCACATGCGCAAAGACTTTGTCGCCGCTTATTTGATTGAAGATGGCGGTCGCGCTGCTTTTATTGATACCGGTTGTTATTTGTCTGTGCCGACATTATTAGCCACACTGGATGCTAAAAATATCCAACGTGAAAATGTCGATTACATATTGCTCACGCATATTCATCTTGACCATGCGGGTGGTGCAGGCGAGCTCATTAAACACTTGCCGAACGCCAAAGTCTACGTACATGAATATGGTGCCAATCATTTAATCGATCCCTCAAAATTACGTGCTGGTGTAATTGGCGTATACGGCGAGTTATTCTTTAAACAATTCTTAGGTGACTTAATCCCAACACCACAAAATAAGGTCGTCATTGCAAAAGATGGGGATGAAATTACGCTGGGTAATCGCACACTAAAGTTTATTGACACGCCTGGACATGCAAGACACCATGTATGCATTTGGGATCAGAAATCTCAAGGAATCTTTAGTGGTGACACACTAGGGGTAAGTTATCGTGAGTTTGATACTGATCAAGGTGAGTTGATTTTCCCGCCGACGACGCCAGTACAGTTTGATCCTGAAGTCTGGAAAAATACCATTAGTCAGCTAATGGCGTTAAAGCCAAAGTACGCTTACTTAACGCACTTTAATCGTATTGAATTTACCGGACGGTCTGCTGATATGCTGATAGAGCATATTGATGGTTTTGTTAAAATTGCCAAATCTTTAGAAGATCAGCCTCATCGACACAAGATGATTAAAGAGCAATTACTCACTTACCTATTAGAAATTGCCACCAAGCACGGCGTTGTACTTGACGAACAACAGCAAGTTAAGCTGTTTAAAGGTGATTTAGAGATTTGCGCTCAAGGCTTAGGTGTTTGGCTAGATAAGGAAGCTCAAAAATAAGAACAGCAATAATCTGTTACTTCTTTTACTTGAAGCTTAAAGCTTGAATCTTTCGGCACTTCAAATGACGATCCTTTAGCAAAAGTCTGCCATTCGCTCTCACCAGGTAACAGTACGTCCATCTCACCTGCTTGGATTTCCATTAGCTCATTATCATCAGTACCAAATTCGTAATCACCGGGCATCATAATGCCGAGCGTCTTTTTAGAGCCATCAGCGAAATTCACAACACGTGAAGTCACCTTGCCGTCAAAATAAATATTTGCTTCTTTTATAACTGTGACATTTTCAAAACTTGACATACAATTTTCCTTAATTAATTTGATCTAAAATATATTGGGTTAATAACGGTACAGGGCGTCCGGTTGCACCTTTTTTAGCACCACTAACCCAAGCCGTACCGGCAATGTCAATGTGCGCCCAGCGATAATCTTTGGCGTATCGTGCCAAGAAACACCCGGCAGTCACTGTGCCTGCTTCACGTCCACCAATATTACCCATGTCTGCAAAATTTGATTTTAATAATTCATCATACTCATCGTCGAGTGGTAGCTGCCATGCTGTATCTAGCGCTGTTTTTCCTGCAGCAATTAAATCATCAGCCAGATCCTGATCGTTTGCCATGATGCCACAATGATGCTTGCCCAATGCCACAATCACCGCGCCGGTTAAGGTGGCGGTGTCAATCACCACTGCTGGGTTAAATTTTTCCACATACGTTAGTGCATCACACAAGATTAAACGCCCTTCAGCATCCGTATTTAAAATCTCAATGGTTTGGCCCGACATTGATGTCACCACATCGCCCGGTTTAGAAGCATTATGCGCCGGCATGTTTTCAACCGTTGGTACTACAATCGTCAAATTAACTTTAAGCTTCATTTCTGCCACAGCACGCATTGTGCCTAATACAGAAGCCGCACCACACATGTCGTATTTCATTTCATCCATGCCAGCGCCTGGTTTGAGTGAAATACCGCCACTATCAAATGTCACCCCTTTACCAACCAATACAATCGGCTTAGCATTGCCATTACCTTTGTAACTTAGGCTAATGAGTTTTGGTGGCTCAATTGAGCCCTTGGATACTGACAATAATGAACCCATGCCCAGTTTAGACATGTCAGATTCTTCTAGTACTTCACATTCTAAGCCAAATGTTTTGGCTAAATCTTGCGCAGTATCGGCCAAATAAGTTGGTGTGCAAATATTTGATGGCAGGTCACCCAAATGGCGCGTGAGTGCCATACCATGAGCAATGGCCTGGCCTTTTTCTAGTTCGTAAGCGTTATCACTATCTGACTGAACAGCAATATTTTCAACTGGGTTTTCGTCAGTTTGATCAGTACCGACTTTTTCTATCCGATAGGTTGTATTCTGCATAACTTTAGCCGTGGTGCGCTGCACCCACTGTTGATCACAACCCTCTATTTCAACTTGTTGAATCATGGTGTTTTTAATCTTAGCATTGGCCAGTGCATCACTAACAGCGACTAGGGCTTTGACATAGTTTTTGTCTGTTGTAGGTGTATCACCCAGCCCTGCAATTAACACACGTTTGGCTTTAAAGCCTTCGACTAAATTAAGAGATAATATCTTCCCTGATTTAGCTTCAAACTGATTCAACTCAACCAATGCTTGCAATGCTGCATCATCAAGGTTTGTACCGGTGTTAGAAAATACAACAACACTGTCGCCATCAAAATGTTGAATGGTTTGGTTAATTAACGAAAAATCCATTGTTTTACCTAGAAAAAATATAATCCCAGTATTCTACCTAAAGATGTAAAATTTATTCATTTTTCATACAATTTTATTAAGATGATCAAACAACTTTTTATTGCTTTAATATTTCTATCGGGCACTGCTATTGCCGATAAAGATGCTGTTATTAATAACCTTGAACGTTTCTTTGGCAAGATTGAAAAAGAAGATATTATTGAAAGCCCGTTTAATGGCGTTTATGAAGTGATTGTTTACAATCCTGTTGATTCTCTTTTAGTGTCTAAAGATGGTCAATACATCATTCAAGGTGATGTAGTTGATTTGACCACTAGAAAACGTCTGCCTATTAATGACAAAGTTAAACTCATTAAAACTACATTGATTAATTCAATTAATGATGTTGATAAAATTATTTACAAAGCCAATAACGAAAAATACATCGTCAATGTATTTACCGATGTCGATTGCCCTTTCTGTCGAAAACTGCATTTGGGTATGGATAAAATAAACGGGCTAGGGATTACCGTTAAATATTTGGCGTCACCATTAGCCTCACTGCATCCAACAGCTCAAAGCAAAATGCAAAAAATATGGTGTGCTGATGATAGAAAATTAGCGCTGGATAATTACAATATCGATAAAGAAGTACCCAATGTTGATGCTTGTAATGACCCTGTTTTCGAGCAATTATCACTCTCTAAACAAATCGGCGTTACCGGAACACCTGCAATATTTTTATCTGATGGCACGCACCTTCCTGGCTATTTAAAGCCTAGTGCACTACTTAAAAAAATAGAAAAAACTCTTGGCAAATAGCACAACACTAGAAATTGCACTGAATGCAATCTGCTCGGTTGTTCTTGAAAAAAAATCATTATCTGCTTTTAATTTTCCAAAGGATTATCAAGATTTATCATTGACCAAATCCTTAGTATTTGGCACTATTCGCTTTTATCATGAGCTGAACGATATTGTCACAAAGCTTTTAAAACACCCGATTGAAAAAGACAATCTTGATGTTCATTGTTTGTTACTTTTAGGCACTTATCAACTTTTATATTCGAATGTCGCAACCCATGCGGCAATTTTTGAAACGGTTAATGTGGTACATAATATCAACAAACCTTGGGCCAAAGGCTTGGTAAATGCCATTCTACGAGAAGTTGATCGGCAAAAAGAAACACTGCAAACACAAGTGCATTATTCTCACCCAAGTTGGCTGGTAAAAAAAATCAAAAATAACTACCCTGATCAATTTGAACAAATATTTACCAACAATAATACTCAAGCACCAATGAGTATTCGTGTGCACCCAAATTACAATCTTAAAGACTACCAGAGCGAATTATCAGCCTTAGGTATTGACGCTTATCAAGTTGATGTTGCGCCACAGGCGTTGGTATTAAAAGAGGCTGTATCGGTTTTTAAACTGTCTAATTTTGATAAGGGCGCTTGTTATGTGCAAGATTGTTCGGCACAATTGTCAGCATATTTGTTAAATCCAAAAGAAGGTGAGCTGATTTTAGATGCTTGCTGTGCCCCCGGTGGCAAGAGCACACACTTGAGCGAACTGGCACCAAATTCCAAAATTATTGCACTTGATAGTGATGAAGAAAGACTAAAACGTGTAGCAGAAAATATCAAGCGATTTGGCATTAAGAATATTGCACTCTCACAAGGCAATGCCCAGGTTCAAGATTGGTGGGATGGTCAATTATTTGATAAAATTTTACTTGATGCACCTTGTTCAGCCACCGGTGTAATTCGTCGTCATCCCGACATAAAGCTACTTAGAAAGCCTAAAGATATCTCCGCTTTGGTTGAGCTGCAAGCGAAAATTTTGGATAATTTATGGCAGATGCTAAAGTCAGGCGGCACACTCTTATATGCCACTTGCTCTATTTTAAAAGCTGAAAATGAAAATCAAATCATTCAGTTTTTACAAAACCATCCAGATGCCGATGAAATCAAGATAAATATAGGCTGGGGTATTAAAACGCCGGTTGGCAAACAACAACTCCCTAGTCATGAATTTGACGGGTTTTATTATGCCAAAATAAGGAAAGCGCCTTAAAGCACAGTATTAGAATAATTTGATCAGCCTGCAATCAAATACTTTTCAGCACGTTCAATATCTTCAATCAAGCCACTCAGAACAATATAATCATCGTCACGAATTCGAGTTTCTTCAGAAGGGTTTTCACCCCTAACATGTCCGCGCTTAATCGCCTCAACCTTCACGTTATAGTTTTCAAGATGTAGGTCTCCTAGGCGACGACCAATAGCATGCATCGAACCCTCGACTAATACACTATGAATAATGCCTTTCATCACTTGATGCTGTTCCATCGGATTGTCATCTTCGCCAGGATAAAAATTTTCAAGAATCTTATAACGATCTTGACGAATTTGACGGGTATTTTTAAACACTCGACTAGGCGACTGTCCAATCATTAACATCAAGTGAGAAGCCAGCATAATGCTAGATTCAAAGGTATCAGGGATAACCTCAGTTGCACCCGCTTCAAACAATTCATTTAAATGTGAATCATCTAGTGTGCGCACCAAAATAGGAATGTCTTTATTAAGTTGTCGAGTCGTCTTAATGATTTTTAACGTCGAATGAAAATCACTAAAAGTAATAATCATTACCTTGGCTTTATTGATTTCTGCCGCCATTAAAATACTTTGTTTGGCCGCATCTCCATAATAAACTGACTCACCCGCATCATGGGCCTCACGTACACGTTTAATATCCATGTCTAGTACAACAAACGGATGGTTGGCTTTGTGTAAAAAGCGCTCAACCGTTTGACCAACACGTCCAAACCCACACAAAATAACATGGTCACTCAAATATTTACTTTCTTCAATAATGGTATTTTCAATTTCTTGATGATTGTGAGAATAAGAGTCTTTATGTAGAAACTTTGCAATCCTGCCATTAAATTTAATCATAAATGGTGTTAGCGACATACTTAATACCGCAGCAGTTAATAAAATATTACCTGTTTCATTTGGTAATAAATTAAACGAAAAAGCCAAACTTAATAATACTAAACCAAACTCTCCTACTTGTGACAAAGACAAGGCAACACGCAAAGAGACACCACCCTCTTTACAAAATAATCGAGCGGTCATATAAAGAATTCCACCTTTGATCAAAATGATTGCCAAAGTAATCAGTGCAATAATCCAAAAATTCTGCACCAATATCTCAATAGAAATTGACATGCCAATTGTGACAAAAAACAACCCTAATAAAATATCTTGAAAAGGTCGGATATCTGCTTCAATCTGGTGCCGATATTCGGTCTCACTAAGCATTGTGCCCGCCAAAAAAGCACCTAGTGTCATTGACAAGCCCATCTCTTCAGTAAAGGCTGCAGCACCTAAGGCAACCGTTAAAACGGTTAATGTAAAAAGTTCTTGAGACTTGGCACTAGCCACTTCATGAAATAGTGGCTTAAGCAAGTATTTACCAATCATATGAATTAAGACAACCACAAACATGCCTTTTAAAAATGCTACAGCTAATAGCCAAGATATACCATCACCATCGCCGCTCATTGCCAAAGCCGGAATAAGGATCAACAATGGGACAACCATAATATCTTGAAAAATAAGAATACCTAACGCAGAGCGGCCATGCCTAGATCTGATTTCAGATTGCTCAGTCAGTTGTTTAATGACAATAGCGGTTGAAGAAAGTGCGAAGGCACTTGCAATAACAATACTAGTATTTGTATCCAAGCCTGCCAAATAAGTAATTAAGTAAACCACAGCAGCGGTTGCAAAAACCTGTACTGCACCCATGCCAAACACTTGCCTACGCATGGCCATCATCTGCCCAATAGAAAATTCCAAACCAATGGCAAACAACAAAAACACAATACCGAGTTCAGCTAAAAGTTCAATATTATCTGCGTTATCAATGAATCCAAGTCCATTTGGACCGACAATAACACCGACAATAATGTAACCTAAGATAGGCGGAAAATGCAAACGACGCGATATCGAAACTGTTATCACCGCAATGGTGAGTAACAAAACAATTTGTATTAATAAATACTCATTCATCATTAAACAAAAATGCCAGTCTGACTGTTTAAAAGCATTTCTTTTATTTTAAAAAATATCATTATAAATCAATTTAGGTTGTTTTCTTAAATTGCTTACATGGTACACCGAAAAATTAAAAAATGCCGCATGTGTCAAAAAAAAATGACAATGACAATGACAATGACAATGACAATGACAATATAGTGTAGAATATTTTTTGTATTTTAAAAAAATACATTATTTTATTAATCAAAGAGGGGAAACATGAAAAAAATACTACTAAGTATTGCGACATTCGCATTACTCACATTAAGCGCACAAGCGGCCAATCCAAAATACGTTATTCAAATCAGCACGGATGATGCAAGAACACAAAAAATTGTACTCAATAATGCCGCCAACCTACAGAAATACTATGGCGCTGACAATGTCACTGTTGAAATTGTTGCTTATGGCCCAGGTTTAGGTATCTTAACGCCAGGCAATAAAAACGCATCACGTGTTGAAAAAATGGCGATGAACGATGTTAAGTTTAGTGCTTGTCAAAATACCATGAATGGCATTAAGAAAAAGAAAGGTGCCTTTCCAAAGCTAACAGAAGGTGTCACTATCACCCCTTCTGGTGTTGTTCGTATTGGTGAATTACAGCAACAAGGCTATTCTTACGTTCGACCTTAGCTAACAACCCAGTTAATAAAAAAGGCGCTTTTAGCGCCTTTTTTAATGTGTTATTTTTCTAAGGCAATATCCAGCACTTCATCGATCCACTTAACCTTGATCACATTAAGATTGCCTTTGATTTTTTCTGGCACTTCAGACAACTCACGTTCGTTGTCATCAGGAATGATCACGGTTTTAATACCGCCACGAAGTGCTGCTAGCATCTTCTCTTTTAGACCGCCAATTGGGGTAATTTCGCCACGAAGTGTGATCTCACCTGTCATCGCTACGTCTGCCTTGACTTTACGTCCTGTTAATACTGACACCAATGCTGTACACATTGCTGCACCCGCACTTGGGCCGTCTTTTGGCGTGGAGCCATCCGGTACGTGAATATGGATATCGAGCTTGTCTTGGAAATCATCAGCAATGCCTAATTCTTTTGCTCGTGTGCGCGTAACACTCATCGCTGCTTGAATCGACTCTTTCATTACATCGCCTAATTGGCCAGTGTAGTTGAGCTTGCCCTTGCCTTTGTAAGTGGTGGCTTCAATGGTTAACAAGTCACCGCCAACCGATGTCCATGCCAAGCCAGTCACCTCACCAATTTGATTGTGCTCTTCTGCCAAACCATAGCGGAATTTTTTAACACCTAAATATTTTGGTAAGCTTTTAGCATTGATAATGGCTCGGCCTTTGCGTTTTTTAAGCACGACTTCTTTTACGACTTTACGACAAATGGTGCTAATAGTGCGGCTCAAACTGCGCACACCAGCTTCGCGCGTGTAATAGCGGATAATGTCTAAAATTGCCGAATCTTTAAAATCAATCTCGCTTGATTTGATGCCATTATTTTCCATCGCTTTAGCCACTAAATGACGCTTGGCAATTTGCACTTTTTCATCTTCGGTATAGCCAGATAGTTCAATAATTTCCATACGATCTAACAGTGGCTGTGGCAAATCTAGTGAGTTAGCCGTGGCCACAAACATCACTTGCGAAAGGTCGTAATCAACCTCTAAATAATGGTCGTTAAAGGTGTGATTTTGCTCAGGATCTAGCACTTCAAGCATCGCTGAAGATGGATCGCCTCGATAATCAGAAGCCATTTTTTCAATTTCATCTAACAAAAACAGTGGATTCTTAACCTTTACTTTTTGCATTTTTTGTACGATAGAGCCCGGCATGGCGCCAATGTAAGTACGTCTATGGCCACGAATCTCAGCTTCATCACGCACACCACCTAAGGCCATACGCACATATTTACGATTAACCGCTTTAGCAATCGACTCACCGAGTGAGGTTTTACCTACACCAGGAGGGCCAACAAGGCACAAAATATTGGCTTTATTGTGAGTAACGCGTGTTTGCACTGCCAAGTGCTCCAAAATGCGCTCTTTAACTTTATTTAGACCATAGTGATCATCGTCTAAAATCTTTTGTGCTTTATTTAGATCTTTATTAATGCGCGTTTGTTTTTTCCACGGTACATCGCACAAGTTTTCAATATAGGTGCGAATGATCGAAGCGTCTGACGACTGAGATGACATGCGCGAGAGTTTTTTAAGTTCAGATTCTGCTTTGGCTTTGACGGCTTTTGGCATTTTTGCTTTATTGATACCTGCCTGTAAATCTTCAATTTCGTTTTCGTCTTCGGCTTGGCCTAATTCTTTTTGAATGGATTTCATTTGTTCATTCAAATAGTAGTCTCTTTGGTTGGACTCCATTTGTTTGCGCACACGAGATTGAATCTTCTTTTCGGCACTTAGTACGTCAATTTCACCTTGAATAACCGCCAAAATTTTATCGAGTCTGTCTTTAGCGCGATCACCCTCAAGTAGGGATTGTTTTTCTTCAAGCTTAAGATTTAAATTGGCAATAATGACGTCACTAAAACGCTCAACATCCGAAATATCTTGCAATACTTTAAACACCTCTTCAGGTATCTTCTTATTGAGTTTAATGTAAGACTCAAAACTATCTAATGCTAAGCGCATCATCGCCTTAACTTCAACATTTTCATTAGACTCTAGATTGAATTCACTAACCGATACTTCGGTGTAGTCCTCCGTCTCAAAAAACTCATTAACCTTTGCACGCTTTACCCCTTCAACCAAAACCTTGATCGTGCCATCGGGTAGTTTCAACATTTGTAAAATAGTAGCTAGCGTACCTACTTGATGCAAATCATCATTGTTAGGATTTTCAGTTTTTTCATCTTTTTGTGCTACTAAAAAGATGTACTTATTAGTGCCCATCGCCTGGGTGATTGCATTGACGGAAGATTTTCTACCAACAAAAAGTGGCATGACTGTGTGCGGGAAAACCACCACATCACGCAAAGGCAATAAAGGTACTCGCTCCTGAGCTAGGTCAATGATTTCTGTTGTGGCTTCTGTTTCCATAACAATTTAACACCTTGTTTGTTTAATAATTTAGATAGATAGTGGTTTGTGACGTTAATTTCAAGTACCCAAGCGCCAAAATCATCCACCTTCTCATTGTGGATATAACCAATATTATGAATCTCACTACGAATATAAGCCGATTGCACATCCAATTGTATTTTGGCACGTGTCATCATACCACTAAGCTGCTCTGCTAATGCCTGATAAAGCAAATCAATGCCTAAGTCCTTTTGCGCAGAAATCCACACACGATAGATTCTTCCGTCTTTATCGCGATCCATTCTAGGCTCAAAATCAGTTAAACAATCTATTTTGTTCATCACCAAAATAGTGGGGATTTTATCAGCGCCAATCTCCAAAATAATGTCTTCAACTTGGTCGATTTTTTCTGGATTATATTCATCAGAAGCATCAACTACATGCAACAACACATTTGATTGTCGTGTCTCTTCTAAGGTTGATTTAAAAGCCGCTACCAAGTCATGTGGTAAGTCTTGAATAAAACCAACGGTATCTGCAATGACCGCTTCGCCTGAAGCTGGCAAAATCACACGTCGAATGGTTGAATCCAACGTGGCAAATAATTGATCATCTGCAAATACTTCAGCTTGGGTAATGGTATTAAACAAAGTGGATTTTCCAGCATTGGTATAGCCTGCCAAAGCAATCATCGGCAGTTCACTTTTAACGCGAGACTTACGCCCTAAATCACGCTGCTTATGCACTTTATCTAAACGTTTAGTGATGTTTTTAATACGAACAGCAATGAGACGCTTATCGGTTTCTAGTTGGGTTTCACCTGGGCCTCGTAAGCCAATACCCCCCTTTTGACGCTCAAGGTGTGTCCAACCTCTAACCAACCTAGTAGATAGGTGGCGTAATTGAGCCAGTTCGACTTGTAATTTACCCTCAAAAGATCGAGCTCTGAGCGAGAAGATATCTAGAATCAAACCAGTACGATCCATCACTTGACATTCTAATGATTTTTCTAAATTTCGTTCTTGTGATGGGGATAACTCAGTTGAAAAAATAACCAAATCAAGCTCTAGTTCTTTAACCAAGTCCGTTAGCTCTTCCACCTTACCCGAGCCAATAAAGTATTTAGCACTGGCAAAATTACGCGAAACTTTAAGGTTTTTAACAACACAGAGCCCTGAAGATCTAGCGAGCTCTTCAAATTCATCCATACCATTATGAACATGTCGATTATTAGGAAGCTCTACATAAACCAGTAATGTTCGTTCGCCTTGGCCAACTGCATCTTTTTGACGATCAAATAATTCCAACTGAGTGAACTGGGTTAGCTGGCTTTTTTAGATTTCTTAGCTGACCGATACACCATTAACGGCGCTTTTTTCTTCTCAACCACTGCTTTGTCAATCACCACTTCAACAACGTCGTCTAATGATGGTAATTCAAACATGGTATCTAGCAACAAGTCTTCTAAGATAGAACGCAGACCTCGAGCACCTGTTTTGCGCTTAATGGCTAACTTAGCAATGGCTGATAAAGCCGGTTTTCTGAAAGTTAGTTTAACGCCTTCCATTGAAAACACTTCTTGGAATTGCTTAACCACTGAATTTTTAGGTTTTGTTAAGATTTGAATTAATGCTTCTTCATCTAACTCACTAAGTGCTGTTTGCACAGGTAGTCGGCCTACCAATTCTGGAATCAAACCGTATTTAATTAAATCTTCTGGCTCAATTAAATCAAATAAATCAGTTAATGTTTTTTCTTCGTTAAGGTCTTTAACATCCGCAGAAAAACCAATGCCAGTCGCTTTTTCAACACGTCTTCCAATAACCTTATCTAAACCATCAAATGCACCGCCACAAATAAATAAAATCTTTGAGGTGTCGACATCAATCGTCTCTTGATTAGGGTGTTTACGTCCACCTTGTGGTGGCACTGAAGCTACTGTGCCTTCAATAAGCTTAAGCATGGCTTGCTGCACACCCTCACCCGACACATCACGTGTAATCGAAGGCGAATCACTGCGACGAGAAATCTTGTCAATTTCATCAATAAAAATAATACCGCGCTCTGCACGATCAGCATCAAAATCACATTTAGATAATAAATTTTTAATCACGTTTTCAACATCATCACCAACATAACCTGCTTCGGTTAATGTGGTTGCATCAGCCACCGTAAATGGCACATCTAAAATACGTGCTAATGTTTGCGCTAATAACGTTTTTCCCGAGCCAGTTGGGCCGATCATTAAAATGTTGGATTTGTCTAATTCAACTTCATTTGAAACATAGCCACTTTGCAGACGTTTGTAATGGTTGTAAACTGCAACTGACAACACTTTTTTAGCATGGTCTTGGCCGATTACGTAATCATTTAAAAAATCAAGTAATTGCTTAGGGGTGTAGTCCCACTCTTGATGTGTCTCGGTAATTTCTTTAAGTGCTTGCTCTTGAATTAAGTCATGGCATGACTCAATACACTCATTACAAATATAAACGCCTGGTCCCGCAATTAAACGATCAACCTCGGCTTTGGCTTTGCCACAAAATGAACAATTTAATTCTTCGATATCTGCTGCCATAAACTTAACGTTGTTTAAGAACCTTGTCAATAAGGCCGTATTTAGCCGCCTCATCAGCTGACATAAAGTTATCTCTATCTGTGTCTTTTTGGATGGTTTTAATGGCTTGACCAGTGTGAGACTTTAGAATACTGTTAAGCTTTTCTCTCACCTTTAAGATTTCTTGTGCATGGATATCAATATCACTGGCTTGACCAGAGAAGCCACCCAAAGGCTGGTGAATCATACATCTGGCATTCGGCAGGGCAAAACGCTTGCCTTTGGCACCAGCGGTTAACAACAAAGCACCCATACTTGCTGCTTGACCAATACACAGGGTGGAAACATCTGGCTTAATAAACTGCATGGTATCATAAATCGCCAAACCTGCAGAAACTGAGCCACCTGGTGAGTTAATGTATAAATGGATATCTTTATCAGGGTTTTCAGACTCTAAGAATAACAACTGAGCCACAATGACATTGGCCATATAATCTTCAACTGGGCCAACCATAAAAATAACACGCTCTTTTAAAAGGCGTGAATAAATATCATAAGCTCGCTCACCTCTGGCAGATTGTTCTACCACCATTGGCACTTGATTTAGGTTTTTAATTGTCATTTATGCTTGCGGTTGTGTTGCTTCCTGAAATTTCTTATCTTTAAAAGTAACGGTTGCTTTCTCTAAGATGGTATCTTGCACCATTTTCTCGACCACTAATAATTCAACATGCGTTAATCTTGTTGGATCTTCATTGTAGTAGTCTATCATTTGTTGTGCATTTTCGCCATACATCTGTGACATTTCTTCTAACTTAGCATCAATCTGCTCTTTGCTTGCAGTCAAGTTATGATTACTAGAAACTGCATTAATCAACAAGCCCAATTTAACACGGCGCTCTGCCTCTGTATTAAATGCAGAAGCATCCATATCACCTTGGGCCGGCATACCTTGTTGCTCCATACGCTCTTGCATCTCTTGTAATAGATTTTGAGCTTCACTATCAATAGTGCTTTGAGGCACAGTAAAATCACTCTTAGCTAATAACGCATTAAATATTGCATTTTTATTTTCTTCAGCAATACGACTATCAATTTCAACACGCATTTGTTCTTTCATGCTCTTCTTTAGTGCATCCATGTCTTTTTCGCCAAATTTTTCAGCAAATTTATCGTCTAATTTTGGCGATTTAGGTGAAGCCACATCAGTGACAGAAATCTCAAAAGTTACTTCTTTGTCTGCTAACTGTGGCGCATGGTAATCTTTAGGGAAAGTTAAATCTAGACTAATTGACTTGCCTGCTGCAACATCAGTTAAACCATCTTCAAACCCTTTAATCATTTTTCCTTTACCTAAAACCAGCTGAAAGTCGGTCGCTTTACCGCCATCAAAAACCTTGCCATCCATAATGCCTTCGAAGTCAATCGTTACTTGATCACCCTCTTTAGACTTACGCTTAACTGATTTGTATTCAGTTGATTGATCAACTAGGCCTTGTAGAGTTCTTTCTTCATCTGCTTTGGTGATTTTTACTTTGGTTTGCTCAATCTTTAACTTAGAAAAGTCAGCAATTTCAATCTCAGGATAAACTTCAAACTCAACCGTGTAAGTAAACTCTTTTTCGTCTTGTGAATCTATCTTAGTAATGGTAGGACGCGCTGCTGGCGTTACATTTGCTTCTGTCAATGCATCAAATAAAGTTTCATTAACAATATCATTTACCGCATCTGAAGTGGCATTGTCACCAAATTGCTTGCGCAAAATAGATAAAGGTACTTTGCCTTTTCTAAAGCCATCAATAGTCACTTGTGATGCCATCTTTTGCAAGACTGCATCAGTTTTCTGTTTAAAAGTATCTGCAGGCAATTTAACCGTTAACGATCTTTTAAGGCCATCTAATGTTTCTAATGAAGTTTTCATGTGTTTTAAATCCGATATTGTGCTTAAAAAAAGAATGAATTATACCTGATAGGACGGTATTTTCATGTGCAATAAAAAAGGCAGTAAGCACTGCCTTTCTTTAATTTTTTAAAAATTAAAGAAAACCTCTAAAAACAGGTTTTAGTGTAGACCAGCAATGTACTCAGAAACTGCATCAATTTCTTCGTTGGTTAAACTCTTGGTAAAGTTAATCATCATACCTTCATAATCATTAGCTCTGCTTGGTTCGTTGGCACCAGTTTGTGCGTTAATTGAATCCTGGCGAAATAATTTAAGTTGCTTGGCAACATATACTGCGTGCTGTGAAGACAATACTGGGAAGCCTGCAGCTGGAACACCTTTTCCTTGTGGACCATGACAAGCAATACAAGCAGTAACGCCTGTGTCTTTCTTACCACCACGATAAATTTTTTCACCTAGGGCAATGTTTGCACCTGGTTTAGGCGTACCTGGCGTTACTGCTTGTGCCGCGTAATATGCAGAAATATTTTTCATATCGGCATCTGTTAAAGGAGCCACCATACCGGCCATTGTGGCGTCTGTACGATCATGATTTTTAAATTCTCTTAGTTGTTTTAACAAGTAAGCTTCGCTTTGGCCTGCTAATTTAGGGAAATTTGGAATCATTGAATTACCGTTAACACCATGACAACCAATACAAGTTGCTGCTTTGGCTTGACCAAGTGCCACGTCGCCTACCGCTAAAGTGTGTGTTGAAACTAAAGCTAATACCGCGCTAAAAACTAATGTTAATTTATTCATGGATTTTCCTTTTTCGCAAAAAAATAAGCCGATATTATACTCAATATCGGCTTATCATAATATAGAATTTAAAGCTTAAATTCTATTAATTACAGATGCGGTAATACCGCTAGTAATTTATTTTCCAGATAGGAAATCAGCAATTGCTTGCTCATGGCCTGCAGCCATAGGCGCCATTGCATTCATTGTTGCGTCTTTACGAGCGCCAGTCTGAAAGTCTTTTAACTGTTGAACGAGCCAACCAGCATCTTTACCTGCTAATGATGGGTACGATGGTACTACTGAGTTACCGCCAGCACCATGACAACCTGCACAACCTAAGTTGTTGTACATTGCGCCGCCGTCTGCTTGAACTGAAAATGAACCCATTGAAATTGCAGCCGCTGCTGCTAATAAAACTTTCTTCATTACTCTCTCCTTATTTTTATTAACTAAAATATATAATGGCAATCAACACCACGAATTCTGATTATACATTTGTTTAACTAAATGAGCAACACCTATCAACAAGCTAAGTTTTTACTCTCATGCCCATCACTTAAAGGCTGCCCTGAAGATCAAGGCTATGAGGTGATTTTTGCCGGACGCTCCAATGCCGGAAAATCAAGTGCCATTAACACGCTCACGCTACAAAAAAAGCTGGCCAAGGTTTCTCGCACACCAGGCAGAACACAGCATTTGGTATTTTTTGAATTAGACAAAGATCGTCGTTTAGTTGATTTACCAGGCTATGGTTACGCCAAAGTACCCGAGCATATTAAACAACAATGGCACATCGACATGAGTGAATATTTTGAAAAACGTCACTGTTTAGCCGGTGCTGTGTTGGTAATGGATGTGCGTCGCCCACTCACAAAATTCGACCAAATGATGCTAGATTGGTGTGTGAGTATTAACTTGCCTACACAAATTTTACTGACCAAATCAGACAAACTTAAAAAAGGTGCTGCGAGCAATGCCCTACTTAAAGTCAAACGCACTATCAAGCCACACCCTTATGTAGAAGTGCAGCTGTTTTCTAGTTTAAAAAAACAAGGCCTAGAGACACTTTGGGGTCGACTCGATACTTTCTTCGGTCATGTGGATTAATACTGATCTAACAAAAATCAGCGCTAAAGACCACGTCATCTTGGCCAACAATCGACAAGTATTGGCTTTTAAAAAAACTTGGGGCATACAGCACGGCGCCTCGGCCTTGCCCCAAACTTTTTCTTGGAAACAATACCTGCAACACACTTGGAGAGAAATCAACCCCAACTCATCCAAACGACTTATTTCAGCCGTTGAATCTAGAACCCTTATCGCCCAGTCTATGGTACGCTTAGGCCAAGTAGTTGATACGCGTTTACTGGATGAAGTGGTTAAAAATATTGATTATTGTTATGCACATTTAATCAGCCCTTCTGAGCTACTTGACTCTCATCACCAAAGTAGCGATTTATTGAGTGCTTGGATACTAGATTATCAACAAATCAAGCTTGAGCTTGATGTGCTTGATGTGAATGACTTATCTAAACTTATTTTAAATCGTGACTGTGAAATCAATCAACCTTACTTGTACGGATTTAAAACACTAACACCCGAACAATCACTTTTATTGACCAACATTGGTCATCAAATTTTAAGCGCACAACAGCCAAACACACACAGTAATAATCAAATCTTTAATACAACGCAAGATGAAATTTACCATGTCGCCAATTGGGCTAAAGACTTACACCGCAAACACCCAGAAAAACACATCGCTATTGTTAGCCCACAGCTTAATAATGAACACCATCAAATAAAATCAATTTTTGATCAAGTATTTGATGATGTGCTCGTTGGCACTGGGCAAAAATCCTATAACATTTCCTTGGGTTTACCGATGACTGACTACCCGTTAGTTAGGCATTTGCTATCGGTATTGCAACTATCTGAGCAATTACAAAACAACCATATTAGTACCAAAACCTTTAACGCCACCATTACTTCACCCTATATTGCTCATGCCCAAACTGAACAATCAAGCCGTGCACTATTGGTGAATCAAGTTCTGTCTTGGTCACAAACACATTTTAAACTTAATCAACTTGATGCGCATTTGGCCAACACGCCATTACTCAAAAAACTCATTGATAATATCGTCTTACAAACTGCCAGTGGCCAGAAAAAACACGACCAATGGCTACTAAACTTTAATACGCACTTGCAAGCTTGGGGCTTTGCAACCGACAGAACGCTATCTAGTGTTGAATACCAATTGTTTAACAAATATCAACAAACCAGTTTAGGGTTAAATCAATTGGCTCAAATCACCGGCAAGGTTGGTGCACCACAAGCCATTCATGATTTACAGATTTGGTTATCACAGGTGATCTTTCAAGCACAATCTGCCAAAACACCCATTCAAATACTCGGCAGTTTAGAGGCAGAAGGCTTGTATTTTGATGAAGCTTGGATAATCGGTATGACTGACGGTTTCTTGCCAGCAGCACTCAACTCTCCACGTTTTATCCCTAATAACATCGCCTCACAGCATCAAATTCCCCATAGTAATTTTGAGCTGATTACCAAAGACGCACAAGACACACTCAATAATTTGATCAATCTATCTGACCAAGTAACTTGCTCTTATGCCAAAAACCATTTTGAAAGCGAACAGCACGGCTCTCCCTTATTGAGTTTTAATCATGAGATTAAAACACCTGAGCATCAATTCGAGCCCGCTACATTAGAAACCATTGATGACAATCAAGCCGTACCATTAGCCGATACCCAAGTGAGCGGTGGTGTGGGTATTTTAAAAGACCAAATGGCTTGTGCCTTTAAAGGTTTTGCTCATCGCCTAAACATCAAAAAATTTGACCCGCCACATTTGGGTCTGAGTCGTGCAGAACAAGGGGATGTAGTGCACAAAGTGTTAGAAAAAATCTACCAACAAGCACCATCTTCTGATGATTTAACCGCCTATAGTGAGGATGCACTAAATCAACTAATCGACACTGCCGTTGGTCAGGAATTAAAGCGCTATCAGCACTCTGGCTTTGCGCAGATTGAGCACGATCGTCTTAATCAAATAATTCATAAATTTATCCATACTGAAAAACAGCGCGATGCCTTTAGAGTGATTGCCACTGAAAAAACCATTGAGGCCAATATTGCTGGATTATGCTTTAACACGCGCCTAGACCGCGTTGATGAAATGGATAACGGCGACCATATTATCTTTGATTACAAAACCGGTAATCTACCGAGTAACCCTTGGTGTGGCAACTCCATCAAAGAGCCACAACTGCCTATTTATGCGACTACTAATTCAGCCGACGGTATTGCCTTTATTAAGCCAGCAGCAGATAAAATTAGCTACACCGGCTTAGCTAAAGACAAAGACTCACTGCCTAAAAAAACCTCTGGACAAAAATCTTGCACCGATTGGGATGAGCAGCTCAAACTTTGGCGGCAGCAATTAGACCAAACCAGCCAAGATTACCAACAAGGTAGTGCCGAAGTACTACCGACTAAAGGTGCTTGCAGCTATTGTGAATACGACTTACTTTGTCGAGTTAAGAAATAACGCAATAATTGACAATTTCTCGTTCTGAATCGCCTCGGCAATATTGCTTTTATCAAGACTAGCGATATCAATATGATCAAGTTGATTATGCAGTTGTTTTATCGGCTCAACCTCAATACCTAATAAAGTAAATATTGTAAGCAGTTGCTCAAAACGCTGTTTGCGTCTTAATGCGTCGGTTCGGTTAAAGAATGTCAAGATATCTTCTGCACTTTGTTGTTCTAACTGGCTGGCGACTGTTTGCCACTGACTCGTGAGTACGGCAAGTTGTGTATATTCTTTAGGGCATTTAATGTGCTGGCATAACTGCTCGATGGCGTGGGCAGTTTCATTATGCAACCAAACAGCGAACTTAATCACCGGATTATTGTTGTTCAGACGGTCTAAAAATTCAAACTCATTATCATGTGTTGTATGATTATTATTACCAAGCATTGGGAAAACCCTAGTATCAGCGCCACAAGCTGATAACACCTTAAAAAATGCCGATGGTGTTTCATAAGACAGTGCTTTTTCTAGCTCTTTAAAAACACGCTCAGGCGTAAGCGCATCGACCTCACCCGAAGCAACCATGTCTTTCATTAATCGATGTGTTGAGTGCGCTACTTTAAAGCCAAACACTTTAAAACGAGCAGCAAATCGTGCCAAACGTAGTACGCGCACCGGGTCTTCACTAAAGGCGTCAGACACATGTTTTAGTAAGCCGTTGTTTAAATCATCTTGGCCGTTAAATGGGTCAAACAATTCACCATCTTTCTCAGCAATGGCATTAATGGTTAAATCACGACGCGATAAATCTTGTTCCAGTGTAACTGCTTTAGAAGTGTCAAATTCAAAACCTTTGTAGCCTTTGCCAACTTTGCGCTCGAGTCTGGCCAGTGCGTATTCTTCTTGCGTGCCGGGGTGTAAAAATACCGGAAATTCCTTACCCACTTGACGATATCCAAGATCCAGCATTTCATCAGGCGACGAGCCAACCACAACCCAGTCTTTCTCGGTGTTGCTGTCACTAATGCCTAATAAGCGATCACGTACCGCACCGCCAACCAAATAAACTTTCATTATCTCAAATGATGTGTAAATACAAATATAATACCCTAATGGATTTAGATAGTTTAACGCCCGAGCAGTTTCGAGTGACACAAGAGTGTGGCACAGAGGCGCCGTTTACTGGCGAGTATGTTAATCATCATGAAGATGGCAACTACACTTGTGTTTGTTGTGGTCAAGTGCTGTTTTCATCTGACACCAAGTTTGACTCTGGCACGGGATGGCCCAGTTTTTATGATATTGCCAATGCTGATAGTGTGTCTTCGATTGAAGACAATACCCATGGTATGACGCGTGTAGAGGTTCGTTGTCAAAACTGCGACGCCCATCTTGGCCATGTTTTCCCGGATGGCCCCGCACCAACCGGGCAACGCTATTGTATTAACTCCGCTTCACTAAACTTCCAGGCCAAATAATGCATATTCATATTCTCGGCATTGCTGGTACGTTCATGGGCTCACTGGCACTAATCGCCAAACAACTTGGCCACACCGTCACCGGACAAGACCAAGGTGTGTATCCGCCAATGAGCACGCAATTAGACGAGCAAAATATTAACTACACGCATGGCTATAACGTGGCGGATATGCCGCCAGCTGATGTCTTTATTATTGGTAATGCCTTATCGCGTGGCAACGACTGTGTTGAAGAAATCCTTAGCAAACAATACACCTACACCTCGGGTGCACAATGGCTAAGTGAAAACGTTTTGCGTAATAAATGGGTGTTAGCAGTATCAGGCACACACGGCAAGACGACCACAGCGAGTATGCTTGCTCACATCTTAGAAGTTGCAGGCTACAATCCTAGCTTTTTGATCGGTGGCGTGGTAGAAGATTTTGGCGTCTCATCACGCCTAACTGATTCAAACTTCTTTGTCATTGAGGCTGATGAATACGACACCGCTTTCTTTGATAAACGCTCAAAATTTGTGCACTATCATCCAAAGACATTAGTCATCAATAACCTTGAATTTGATCATGCTGATATCTTTGATTCACTCCAAGATATCCAAAAACAATTTCACCACTTAATTCGTACCGTGCCAAACGACGGGCTAATTATCCACCCAGACAACACGCAAGCAATTGACGAAGTGCTGGCTATGGGCACTTATTCAATGACCCAAGCCCGGCTTGGGTCTAAACTTAAAATTAACGATAAAGGCAGTAGTTTTGATGTTGAAGGCTCTATAGTTAATTGGCATTTATTGGGTGAGCACAATATGCAAAATGGCCTTGGCGCTATTTATGCTGCACATCATGTTGGGGTTGCTTTTGATGTCGCTTGCGAAGCACTAAGTACGTTTAAAGGCATTAAGCGCCGTTTAGAAATCAAATATCAAACTGACAACATCACGCTTTATGATGACTTCGCTCATCACCCAACCGCGATTAAAACCACGCTATCAGGCTTACGCGCCAAAGTTGCAGACGAGCCTATTATTGCTATTGTAGAGCTCGGATCCAACACCATGAAATCTGGCTTTCATCAGCAAAGTTTGGTTGATGCACTGACTGATGCCGACCAAGTGCTGATATTAAAACCTCAAAATACCGACTGGGATATTAACGCCTTATTTGATGCTGATTGTTTGTTTGACTCTGTTGAGGCTATCGTTACTCAGCTAACCAAAATCAATCAAGGTCATTTTGTGGTAATGTCAAATGGCAGCTTTGATGATATCTTTAATAAACTAATCGTCAAATTATGAAACCCATTGCAATCGCCCTAACTGGTGCATCTGGTATGCCGTATGCCATTACTCTACTCCAAGAACTGGTTAAATCTCAAGAGAAAATCTACGTGATGATATCGGCTGCGGCCAATACCGTCATCGCCATGGAAACCAATCTTAACTTGGGTAGTGATACCAAAGCCATTGAAAAAAATCTAACTCAATACTTGAATGCTAAAGAGGGACAGATTGAAGTATTTTCTAAAAACCAATGGACAGCGCCAGTGGCTTCAGGCTCTAACCCGCCACGAGCGATGGTCGTGTGTCCTTGCACCATGAGCACACTTTCAGCCATTGCTCATGGCTCGGCTGACAACCTGATGCATCGCGCCGCCGATGTGGTGATTAAAGAACAAAAAAAATTAATTTTAGTGCCTAGAGAAACGCCTTATTCGGCTATTCATTTAGAAAATATGCTCAAGCTTTCTCGACTAGGTGTGGCGATTATTGACGCCAATCCAGCGTTTTATCAAAACCCACAAAGTATTCAAGATTTGGTTAATTTTGTGGTGGCTCGCATATTGGACCATCTAGAGGTTGAGCACGATCTTCTGCCCCCTTGGCAAGAATGATTAGTATTATAGGCCTTGCCTATAATACTAAAAATTGATAACGGTTAAACCTAAAAAAGCCAAAAATATCGCAAAGAATTTTTTGAGTTTTTTGCCATCTGCGCGATGTGCGACTTTAGCACCAAGTGGTGCAAACAAAACACTCATCACCACAATACTGATGAGCGCTTCGGTATGAATAAAACCCAAACCACTGGCGGTATTTTCTATATTCCAACCTGCCACAATAAAACCCAATGCGCCGGCAATGGCAATTGGCATACCCACCGCTGCTGAGGTGGCAATGGCGTTTTTAATATCAACATTGTTATAGGTTAAAAATGGCGTGGTCATGGTGCCACCACCAATGCCAACGATGGCAGACACCAAGCCAATAATGTAGCCAGTAACACGCCACACCCACCTGCCCAAGTGATCAACATGTGCAGAACTACTAAGTCCAAAATACATAATCGCAGCAACGCCAAATTCAAATAAGGCGAAGAAAATTCGCATAAAGTCAAAGCTCATCACTTTGGTGAGCAGCGCCCCACTAAAAGCACCCAGTAAGATCGTGGGCGTGAGTTTTTTAAAATTGTGCCAATGGATGGCGCCATGTTGATGATGGGCACGAACACTGGAGATTGAAGTAAATACAATCGCTGCCAAGGCGGTACCGATGGCTGTGTGCATGAGTACGGTTTGATCAACACCACCAGCGAGTAAATACAACAAAGCTGGCACTATGATCAGCCCACCACCAACACCTAATAGCCCGGCAATAAATCCTGAGAATGCACCCAGCAGTAATAAAAGTGCTATTTCAACCAATTGCCAACTGTTTGAGTTAACAACTCATTTTGATCATTAAAAAAATGATCACCTTGAATTTGTTTTTGTACATATCCAGTATTATGACTAGAAGCGGCTTGTCTTTGTTTAACCGTTTTCAAAACTGACTCTAGGTCTTCGGTGCCATAAAGATCTAAAGTTGGGATGTTTATATCAGACAGTCCAGATGAATCACCCATACCAATGGCGATGAATTTTTTAAATGGATGATCAGGATTTCCTGCTAAGTAATGCCTAGCCATCCTTGTACCATGACTATGCGCCACCAATAAATCGGGTGACTTTACCAAACCTTGAACATGCTTAATACTGGCCTTAATGCGCTTATCTGCATCGCTCCATAAAGGCTTGTATTCGTTACCCGGAATACCGTTAGCCAGTACTGGCAATTGTATAGACAGCGTATGATAACCCTGTTCAGTTAACGCTACGCGCAACGGCTGAATCACACCACTCCAATCAGGGTGCACACCCAAGCCATGCATGACAATAGCAACCTTATTGGATTCTGATTCAGACTCGGTAAAAATCGTTAAAAACTCTCGACCTTCATTCTCTATCCAAACCACATCACCATCCATTAGACCATCTTCAACAAAACTTGCCCAACGCGATTCCTTGGCGTAATCTGGCAGTGTTTGTGCAAAAGCAATATTACTAATTAACGCAAATAATAAAAACAGTTTATTCATTTTTTCTCTCCTCTTTTGTTAATAATCAAATTCCATTTTCTCAAATACCCATTGAGCATTCCTGCCGGCAATATTTTGATGCCCTGTTAAAAAGTGAAAATCGCTCTGATCGATTTTGCTTGCCTCTAGCATATCACCATCATTGTCTAAAATTTTGGAAACGTTAGTAATTAGAAATTGCAAATATTGCTGGGTATTTTTAGTGGCTGTGGCTAAATCAGAAGCTCGGCCATGGCCTGGGACAACATGCTCTGGCTTAAATTCGGCCATTTTATCGAACACATTTACCCAACTTTGGGCATCTCTAGCAGGGCCAATGCCCAGCATTCTGTCATTAAACACCACATCACCTGCAAACATAGTCTTGGTGCTTGGCATCCAAATTACAATATCACCCACGGTATGCGCCGCGCCAAAATGATACAACTCTAAATTTACGTCGCCCAATGTAAGCTTCATTTTTTCATCAAATGCCTCTGTTGCAAACAAAGGCTCAGTACCGTCAAGGCTGTCTTTAATCAACCCGCCCAACCGAGTTAAATGATAATCAGCTCTGGCTTTTTGATCCGCCTTGGTTTTGCTAGAGGCAATAATCCTAGCGCCTAATTTTTGAAAATAATCATTGCCCAGCCAGCGATGATCTTGACCACCGGTATTAATAATAATTTTGATTGGTTTATCGGTAATTGTTTGAATCACTTCATGAAGCTCTTTAGCGCCGAGATAACTTGCGCCAGAATCAATTAGAATCACGCCTTCATCAGTAACAATCACACCGTGGGTTGAGTTGTTGCCAAAATTAGTTGGTGATCGCTGGGTGGTTTCACCCTCTAAAGCATAGACATTTTCAGTAACTTTTTGCACATTAAGTGCAGCTTGTGCTGATATCGCACTAGTAATCAACATTAAAAATGCAGCTATTTGTCTCATACTTTGCTATCCCAACCTATAAAAAGATTATCTTACCACGCATGCACAAACCGATCACCAAAAAAAATGGCAAATTTTAAGAATGGTCGTTTTTAACTAAAAAACACCGATAATTACTATTTTTAGAAAAAATCACACTAAAAACTACCTAAAATTGATAAAAAGTAGCCTTTTACGGATAAAAATAGTAAAAATATAGGGATAAATAGCCAAAAAATACCAATTTTTGGTAAATTTAATGATTTTTTAAAGGATAATTAGCAAAATTTGCTAAATTTTTAGGATTTAGTATGCGCCTATCGCAAAACTCTTGAGGAAAAAAAGGTTGACAAGTATTAAACAATGCTTTTCCTGGCTTATGGTATTAATTCTGCAAATATTTATCAAGCTAAGCATATACTATGATCAAAAAAGTTACCGCTATATTAATACTGCTGCTTGCCAGCTTTTTTTCTTCTGTCGCTTCTGCTGAACCACCACCCGAGGTGGCTGCAGTACATATCATGACTGAATCTCTATTGGCACTAAAAGAGTCGAAAGCTCAAGGAAAAAGCTCTGTTGAGGATGTTGAAAACTTGATTGTTACTCATTTGTTTCCAAACATGGCCATCAATGAAAGTGCTAAATTAGCCTTAAAAAAAACATTGGTCTGGTCTAACGCCAAAACAACAACTAATTCTTAGAACCTATATTGCCGTTTCTTTGGTTGATAACTATTCTGCAATTCTAGCGGCTTATGACGACCTGGATAATATAAAGATTACTGCCGATTCTAAGGTTAAGCGCAAAGGCAATAAAGCAATTGTCAAACTGTTGATTGATATTAATGGCAACAACAAGCCGGTAGAAGTTTCCCTTAAAATGGTTCTGACAGATGATTGGTCTATCTATGATGTGGTTTTTTAAGGCGTTAGCTTGGTTAAGAATTACAAAGCCACTTTTAACTCGCACATTAAACGCAAAGGTGTTGAAAGTTTGATTGCTAAAGCGTCAAAGACTTTAAGGAAACATACCGAAGAAAGTTGCCCAGTCTGTATTGCCATGAAGTTTATAAAAATCCGTCGTAGCGGCTAATTAAGTCGCCCAGTTTTTTTCTTGTTAAAGGTTAAGACAGTTTAGATCGAATCACGCCTGAAACAACACCCATGTCGGCTTTTCCTGCTAATTGGCCTTTTAATACGCCCATAAGCTTACCCATGTCCTGCATTGAGCTCGCACCTGTGACGGCAATAGCTTTGTCCACAGCGGCGGTAATTTCAGCTTCTGAGAGCTGTGTTGGCATATAGTTGTTAAGAATGGCAAGCTCTGCCTCTTCAACCTCGACTAAGTCGGTACGGCCAGCATCTTTGAATTGTGAAATTGAATCTTTGCGTTGTTTAACCATTTTTTGAATAACGGCCAATACTTGGGTGTCGTCAAGCTCGATGCGCTCATCAACTTCTTTTTGCTTGATGGCACCTAAAATCATGCGAACGGCTTTTAAACCTGCTTTATCCTTGGCTTTCATGGCCGACTTCATATCGTTAATAATTTGGGCTTTAAGATCAGACATAATATTAAGTAGTTTTATAAAATGATAAAAAAAATGCGGTTTAATTATAAACCGCATTTTATTTGAATTTCTAGTACATGCGCTTGCGATGAACTCGATTTTTTGCCATCTCTTTATGAGTACGCTTAACCGCGGCTGCTTTCATACGCTTGTTAACCCAAGTACGTTTTTCAAAGAATTCTTTTTTACGAACATCGGTAATAACACCAGCTCTGTCGCACGAACGACGAAAACGTCTAAGGGCAATATCAAATGGTTCGTTCTCTCTTACTTTAATTGAAGGCATATTTTTTTCCTTTATGAATCAGTTGTGTCTGCATCAGCAGAGCTGTCAAAATCAACCAATTGAACAATGGCCATTGGTGCTTTGTCGCCAGTACGGAAACCAGCTTTTAAAATACGGATGTAACCACCAGGGCGGTCTTTGTAAAATGGGCCTAGTTCAGTGAATAATTTTGAAACTGAAGCGTCGTCACGTAATTTTGAAAATGCATTACGACGATTGGCAACAGAATCATTTTTAGCTTTAGTAATTAATGGTTCAACCACACGTCTAAGCTCTTTTGCTTTAGGCAGGGTTGTTTTAATTGTTTCATGTAGAAACAATGAGTTTGCCATATTTTGAAACATCGCCTTACGATGAGGCGCATTACGGTTTAGTTGTCTACCTGACTTTCTATGTCTCATGTTATTTCCTTATTCACTCATTAGATCAACTGGTGGCCAGTTAGGAATAGCTGTTCCTAAATCAAGACCTTTGTCAGTCAATACTTCTTTAATTTCGTTTAATGATTTACGACCTAAGTTAGGCGTTCTTAGTAAGTCTTGCTCAGACTTTTGAATCAAATCACCAATGTAGTAGATTTGCTCTGCTTTTAAACAGTTCGCACTACGTACAGTCAATTCTAACTCATCTACTGCTGCTAATAACTGCGGATCAAAGTCATCCGAAATTGGTAATGCTTCTTCTTCTTCAACTAACTCTAATTCTACAAATGAAGACAGCTGGTCTTGCAAAATAGTTGCTGCGCGTTTAACCGCTACTTCAGCATCAACAGAGCCGTTAGTCTCAAGCGTGATGTTTAATTTGTCAAGGTTAACTTTTTGATCAACACGAGCTGCATCTACAGTAAAGCTAACGCGTTTGATTGGTGAAAAGCTTGCATCTAATTGCATGCCACCAATGGTTGAGGCTTCGTCGTCACGTGTTACTGCTGTGTCGTAACCAATGCCTGTACCAATTTTAAGTGTTAGTCGCATGTGACCGCCAGCATTAACTGTTGCGATTACCTTGTCTGCATTAAAGACTGAAATATCAGTACCATTTGCTTCAATATCGCCTACTGTGATTTCACATGGACCTTTCTTGTCGATAACCACTTCAGCAGTATCGGCTGTGTTTAGAGCAACTGATACTTCTTTAAGATTTAATAGAATGTCTAATACATCTTCTTGAACACCATCAATGGTTGAGAATTCGTGCATAACGCCGTCAATTGCCACTTCTGTGACTGCTGAACCCACCATAGAAGATAGTAATGTTCTTCTAAGAGCGTTACCCAGTGTATGACCAAAACCTCTTTCTAAAGGCTCAAGGATAATTCTGTATTCGTTGTTGCCTGTTTTTGATGATTCAACTAACTTTGGCTTTAAAAAGTCTCTTGCGCTACCTTGCATAATTAATTCCTTATTTTGAATACAATTCAACAATTAAATGTTCTTCAATCTCTGATGAAAGATCATCACGAGCAGGAACATTTTTAAACACACCTTTTAGTGCTTTATTGTCTACATCAACCCAGTCAACTTGACCAGCTTGCTCAGCTAACTCAACAGCCAATTGAATACGGCTTTGTTTTTTAGCTTTTTCTCTAATTGAGATTTCGTCGTTTGCACTCACTTGGTAAGAAGGAATATTAACAATCGAACCATTCACCAAAACAGATTTGTGCGATACCAATTGTCTTGCTTCAGCGCGTGTTGCACCAAAACCCATGCGGTATACCACGTTATCTAGGCGACACTCAAGTAGTGATAATAAGTTTTCACCCGTAGAGCCTTTCTTTTGTGAAGCGCTCTTGTAGTACGAACGGAATTGCTTTTCTAAAATACCGTAAATACGTCTTACTTTTTGTTTCTCACGTAACTGTAAACCATACTCAGTACCTTTTTGACGACGGGCATTAGCACCGTGAACACCAGGTAATTGGGTTAATTTACACTTAGAATCTAATGATCTAATGCCACTTTTAAGAAATAAGTCCGTGCCTTCGCGACGTGCTAATTTACAAGTTGGTCCAGTATATCTAGCCATAATTTATCCTTATACTCTACGTTTCTTAGAAGGACGACAACCATTATGAGGGATTGGCGTTACATCTGTGATTGATTGAATTTTTAACCCTTGCGCATTAAGACCACGAATAGCAGAATCACGACCAGGACCAGGACCCTTAACACGAACGTCTAAGTTTTTCATGCCGAAAGCCAATGCTTTTTCACCACAATTACCAGCGGCTACTTGCGCTGCAAATGGGGTTGATTTTCTAGAACCTCTAAAACCAGAGCCACCCGATGTTGCCCAACAAACTGCGTTGCCGTGACGATCGGTAATCATAACGATGGTATTGTTAAATGTTGCGTGAATATGCGCAATACCGTCAGTAATGACTTTTTTTGATTTTTTCTTTGCTGGTGCTTGAGCCATAATATCTACCTATGATTATTTGATTAAACGACGAGGACCCTTACGAGTTCTGGCGTTTGTTTTAGTTCTTTGACCACGAAGTGGTAATGATTTTCTGTGACGGATACCACGGTAACAACCCAAATCTTTTAAACGCTTAATATCCATTGCTACTTGACGACGAAGATCACCTTCAACTTCAAATTTTGCAACTGCGTTACGAATAAGTTCCAACTGATCTTCAGCGATGTCAGAAACCTTAGTTGATGGGTCCAATTTAAGCTCTGCACAAATTGCTTTTGCTCGTGTGTCACCGATACCAAAGATTGACTGTAAGCCAATGACAATGTGTTTGTTTGTTGGAATGTTGATTCCCGCTATTCTAGCCATTTATATTTTCCTTATATCCTATTTTTTTTCTTAAATCTGTACTATTTTTCTCTCAAAAAACAGTCTAAAAATCAAAACGCGAAAAACCGGCAATTATACGTTGCGAGTCTTTCGATGTCAATCTCAATTAACCTTGTCTTTGCTTATGACGAGGCTCTTTACAAATTACACGCACCACACCGTGACGCTTAATAATTTTGCAATTGTTACAAATCTTTTTTACTGATGCTCTTACTTTCATAATTCCTACCTTCTCTCTAGTTTAAACCAGCCTTTTTCATTAATGACTCGTATTGGTTAGACATTAAATGAGACTGCGCTTGCGCGATAAAATCCATCACCACAACGACGATGATTAATAAACTGGTACCGCCAAAATAAAATGGCACATTCCAATATAAAATTAAAAATTCTGGCAACAAACAAACGGCTGTAATATAAACCGCACCAGAAGCAGTTAAACGTGATGTTACTGCATCAATATAATCTGCTGAATGTTGTCCTGGGCGAATGCCTGGAATAAAACCACCTGATTTACGTAAATTGTCTGCTGTGTCTTTTGCGTCAAACGTTAATGCAGTGTAGAAGAAAGTAAAGAACACAATTGCCAAACCGTAAAACATAACATATAACGGCTGTCCTGGAGAGATACTCGCTGTTAAGTCTGCTAACCAACCCATGCCTTCTGATTGCGAAAACCAGCCACCCAAGGTTGCCGGGAATAAAATAATACTTGAGGCAAAAATTGGTGGAATAACACCTGCCATGTTAATTTTCAGTGGTAAGTATGAACTTTGACCACCCACCATCTTGCGGCCTTGCTGACGCTTAGCGTAGTTAACCGTAATGCGACGCTGTCCGCGCTCCATAAACACAACAAATGCAGTCACTAATAATGTCATTGCGAAAAGAATGGCTACCAAGATAACCGTTAATTCGCCGGTTGATACTAATGACAAGGTTGAGCCTAGTGCCGAAGGTAAACCAGAAACAATACCAGCAAAAATAATCATTGAAATACCGTTACCGATGCCTTTTTCAGTAATTTGCTCACCTAGCCACATTAGAAATAAAGTGCCCGTGGTTAAGGTAATCACCGTTACTAAACTAAAGGTAAAACCACCTTGAGTAACCAGTGCCACACCGCCAGCTGACTGTGATTGAAGCGCAATTGAAATACCGTAAGATTGGAAAACTGCCAATACCACTGTACCCAATCGTGTGTATTGTGTAATCTTACGCTTGCCAGTTTCGCCTTCTTTTTTAAGCTGCTCTAGCTTTGGCACCACTGATGTCATTAACTGAATAATAATCGACGCTGAAATGTAAGGCATGATGCCCAGTGTAAAAATAGATAAACGCTCTAATGCACCACCTGAGAACATGTTAAACATATCCAAAATCGTACCTTGTTGATCTTGCACGAGTGACGCCAACGCAGTTGGCGAAATAAATGGAATGGTAATGTGTGTACCAAGCCTAAAAACGACTAACGCACCCAATAAAAAAAGGATGCGTCTCGTTAAATCTTGTGAAAGGCCTAGGGGTGGTTGACTCATAGAATTACTCGTTCACTGAGCCTTTAGCTGCTTCAATTGCTGCTTTTGCGCCTTTGGTTGCTTTAATGCCAGTTAATGTAACCGCTCTGGTGATTTCACCAGAAAGCATGACTTTAACGCGCTTAATATTTTTAGTTACTAAGTTGTGCTGCTTTAATACATCAACTGTAATTTCTTTTTCTTCTAAATTGTTGATCTCTGACAAAGTTACTTGCGAAGTAACGATTGACACTCTTGACGAGAAACCTACCTTAGGTAAACGACGTTGTAGAGGCATTTGACCACCTTCAAAACCCACTTTAGTAAAACCGCCTGAGCGAGATTTTTGACCCTTATGGCCACGGCCACAAGTTTTACCAAAACCGCTGCCGATACCACGGCCAACACGCTTTCTTAATTTCTTTTCACCTTCTGCTGGTGATAATGTATTTAATTGCATAGTACTCATAATGTCTAACCTTCTACCTTAAGTAAGTAAGATACTTTATTAATCATGCCTCTCACTTCAGGTGTGTCTTGCAATACAACTGTGTGATTGATTCTCTTTAAGCCTAATCCGGTCACGGTTGCACGATGCGCTGGAAGGCGACCGTAAAAACTTTTAACCAATGTCACGCTAACTGTGTTTTTCTTAG
>Ga0209992_10000633_pt1 | contig 44997 bp, 31 predicted proteins | sample 2SBtaG_2_FD_182564 | JGI IMG/M metagenome (GOLD analysis project Ga0209992, IMG submission 182564) | Deep subsurface microbial communities from Kolumbo volcano to uncover new lineages of life (NeLLi) - 2SBTROV12_ACTIVE470 metaG (SPAdes)... | ecosystem: Environmental > Aquatic > Marine >... | reverse complement strand
CGACCCCGAGCTCCAGGCCGCATGGTCCTTCGTCCAGCAGGGGGTCGCCGCTCACGACTTCGGTCTCGAGCAGCTCCGCGACGCGCTGATCTCCGGCCACGAGCTCGGGGGCAATGTGTCCGGCATCGAGCGCCAGGGAGACCGGGTCCTGGTCTACTTCGGGGACGCCGAAGCGACCTGCCAGGTGGCCGAGCTGCTCGCCCTCGTGAACGACGCCATCGCAGAGCACGCCGCAACCGGGACCCCCGAAGACACGCCTGGGCCCGACCCGGAGCCCGAGCCGGCGTCGACCCTCGCCGAGCGTCTGGGTGCGGCCCTGGGCCTGGACCTCGAGGAGCTGGCCGGCGGGGACCTCGACAAATTCATGAAGACTCTTGGGCGCGTCGTCCAGGAGCTGCAGTCCGACGAGCCTGGGGCACGGGACCGCGCCCGGGATCAGGCCCGGGCCATCGCCGCCGACCTCAAGTCTCGCGGAATCGCCGGCGCCGAGCGGCTCGCGTCTCTTCCAGAACTCCTCCAGACGGCCCAGGACCAGCTCGACACCGAACGCCTGGCCGGCAACCTGCGCACCCTGGCCGACTGGCTCGAGGACCAGGACTCCGAGTCCGGAAAAAAGGTCGACGAGATCCTGGGAGCGCTGGAGTCCGGTTTGGGCAAGGTGCTCGGGTCCAAGGCGCGCCAGGACGCCGAACAGGACGAGCGCATCCGAACAGACGCCCGGTCGTCCATCGCCAACGCCCTGCGCAACCTGGGCCTGAAGGTCGACCCCCCCGACCGATGAGACTTCCAAGACTGATCGCTCGGGCCCGAAGCCTGACGCCTCCGGATGAGGGTCTCGCCTATGCCTGGCACGGCACCACGGAGGCCATGGACAGCCAGTGGGTGACACCAAGCTCACTGCGGCAACACCTGACCGCCAAGCGCGACATCGGAGTCCAGGAATACGACCTGGAATTCGTCGATGGCGGCGTGTTGGTTCACTTCATCAGCCGAGAGGTGCTGTGCGACCCCCAGGACATCATCGCGCTGCTCGACCGCGTCGAGTCTGGAGAGCCTCTCTGAGAGACCTGCCGAGCCCAAGAGGCCATCGCCGTCACTCCAACCCCACCAACCAAGTGATCGCCGGCTCGTCGCCGACCCCGGAGGACCCGAGCGCGACCGTCAGAACTCGCAGAGCGCCTGGCCTTCGGCGATGCAGGTGTCGACACCCGGGCCGCCGTCGGCGAAGTCGTTTCCGCTGCCACCGTCGATCACGTCGCTACCCAGACCGCCGTCGATGACGTCATCGTCGGCGCCGCCGTAGCAGGTGTCGTTGCCCTGTCCGGCCTGGATGGTGTCGTCCCCCTCCTGGCCGTCCAGATCCTCTGTGTAGTTCTTCGCCGTCTCGTGGGAACCCAGGATCTGGTCCGCCCCATCGCCGGCTTCGATCAGGCCGGACAGGCTCTCGAAGTCCGCCGACTGCAATGTCTCCGCGCCGTCGCGGAAGGCCACGTCGTCGTCGATGCTGGTGCCGTGGAGGAACACGGTATTGGCCCCGACCAGGTCGTCGTCCGTGACATCGGCCGTGCAGCAGAAGTCCTCGCCGTTGCTGGTGGTGCCCCACGCCGAGAGGGTGCGGGAGCTGCCGTTGTAGTGACTCACCACGACCCCGGACGGGCTGGCGGTACTGTCGGTCTCGCCCATGTCCAGATCGCAGAAGAATGTCCACGACTCCCCGTCCTCGTCGATGAAGCGGCAGACTTCGCGTTCCTCCTCGCCGTTGGAGACCGCACAGGTCTCGTCGACATAGCCCGAGGGGGCATCGCCGGACTCGCAGGCGAGGAGATCGGTGCCGGCCTGGGCGTTGTCCATCCCGGTGACGGCCAGAGTGAGGAAGAGTGTGTACGTACGCATGTCGACTCCTGGAGAGGGTCCGCCCCGGGGATTCGGGAACTAAACCGACTACCGCCGGACGGGGGGTGAGTGTCACGCGGCCCCCCACACCACTGATAGGGTCTGCCCCGATGTCCGACGACCGCGCCGCCCACGCTGCCATCTTCCTGGTCAGCGCCGCGGTCCTGGTGTTCCAGATCGCGCTGACCCGGGTGCTCAGCGTGGTGGTCTGGTACCACTTCGCCTTCCTGACCCTCTCGCTGGTCATGCTGGGCCTGGGCGCCCCGGGCATCTGGTTCTCGTTCATGAAGCGGCCCCAGCGGTGGCTCGGGCCCAGCCTGATCGCCGCCGGCGTGCTGCTCCCCGTCGCCACGGCCGTGGTGGTCAGTCGCGGCGCCCTGGCCCTCGAGGCTGTCGCCGGCCTGGTCATCCTGGGCGTGCTGCCCGCGCTGGTGGCCCTGGGATCGGCGGTGTGCCTGCTCCTGATGCGGGCCGCGGGGCCGGCCATCGGGCGCATGTACGCGGCGGACCTGGCGGGGGCCTGCGCCGGGGCCGTGGTGGCGATTCCCCTGATGCACGCGGTGCCGACCCCGAGCCTTGCGGCGGCCTGTGGCCTGCTCCCGCTGGTCGGGGCGGTGCTCCTGGGGGGCACGTGCCGAGCGCCCGCGGTGGCTGTCGGCGCGGTCCTGGTGGGCATCCTGGTCCTCACCGACACCTTCCAGGTCACCCACTCCAAGGCCTACGACGAGACCTCGCTGCCGCCCCTGGTCGAGCGTTGGACGCCGACCGCACGGCTCACCGTGTTCGGGGAGGGCTACGCTCACCTGGACGGGCACGACGCGGGCTTCGCTTGGGGCAAGGGCAGCCAGGCCCCGGCAGACGCGGCACCAGACCAGCTCTGGCTGGAGCAGGACGGCCACGCCGGCACACCGATCACGCGCTTCGACGGGGACCTGTCCGCGGTGGCGCACCTGCTCTACGACGTCACCACCGTCGGCACCCAGCTTCGATCGCCGGAACGGGTCGTGGTCATCGGGGCCGGCGGCGGTCGGGACATCCTGTCCGCTCTGCTGGGGGGGGCCACGGCGATCGAAGCGGTCGAGCTGAACCCGGCCACCATCGACCTGGTGAGCACCCGCTTCGGGGACTTCTCCGGCGACATCTACCACCACCCCGCGGTCACGGCCCACGCGAGCGAGGGCCGCAGCCACCTGACCCACCGAGACGGGCGCCGAGACCTGATCCAGATCTCGCTGATCGACTCCTGGGCCGCGAGCGCGGCCGGAGCCTATGCCCTGGCCGAGAACAGCCTGTACACGGTGGAGGCCTTTGGGCTCTACCTGGACCGACTCGCGGCCGACGGCGTGCTGTCCACGAGCCGCTGGCACAGCGAGCTCCCCCGGTTGTTGATCCTCGCCCGGGCCGCCCTGTTGGCGCGCGGAGCACCGAGCCCCGCGGACCACCTGCTCGTGGTCGGAGCCCAGGAGGTCGTGACCCTGCTGGTCTCGCCCACACCCTGGTCTGCCGCCGACCTCGCTGCCCTGGACCGGATCTGTCGGGAGCGGGGCTTCACCCGGCTGCTCCCCGGCCCGCCCGGCCTGCTCACGGACCTGGCCCATGGCCAGACGAAGACCCTGGCCGCCGCCGGCCTCAACGTGCGGCCCCCGACCGACGACAGCCCCTACTTCTTCCAGGTCCAGTCCCCCTTCGACCCGCCCCTGGACGACCCCGCCCTGGCTGGCCTGCCGATGAACAGCGAGTCCACGGACGTGCTGCGCCAGCTGATGAAGCGGGTGGGACTCGCCGCGGCCTTCCTGTTTGGCCTGCCCTTCGTGCTGCCTCAGATCCGCCGGGCTCTGGACGACGGCACGTCCGCGCTGCCCGGCTCGCTCTACTTCGCGGCCATCGGGGCGGGCTTCATGCTCTTCGAGGCTCTGCTGGTCCAGCACTTCGTTCTGCTGCTGGGCCACCCCTCCACCGCGGTCAGCGTCGTGCTGGCTTCGCTGCTGGCGGGCATGGGCCTGGGCTCGGCCGTCAGCCCACGCCTGGGGCCTGGCACCTTGGTTGCCCGAGGCTGGTTGGTGCCGGTGGCTCTGGCGGTGACGGTGGCCGTCCTGCCTGCCCTGTTCGCCGTGGCCCTGGCATGGCCCCTGGCCCTGCGCATCGCTCTGAGCGCGACCCTGCTGGTGCCCGGCGGCGCGGTGCTGGGGCTGTGGTTCCCCGCGGGCATGGTGCACTTCGGCGACAGACGCAAGCCGTGGCACTGGGCGGTCAACGGCTTCTTCGGCGTGCTGGCCGCGGTGCTTTCCCTGGCGCTGTCGATGGCCTGGGGATTCCGCGAGGTCGGGCTCGTCGCGGCGGCCTGCTACGGGGTCGCGTGGATCAGCCTGCAGGGGCGTACCAGGAGCCGGTGACACCCCGGGACAGCCGGAGACACCCCTCGACGAGGAGGCGCCCTACATTGTGGGTGGAAGGACGGGCTGAGAAGCCTTGGAACCCCGGCCGCTCACGGAAGAGCAGGCCGGGGTTCCACCCTTCTGGACGCGCGATACGAAGCCCCCGTGCCGGCCACTCGCGACACCTACGACCCCGCCCTGACCCTGCGGCAAGCCCGGGCCGCCTACTTCGAGGCCAACGGGTTCGGAGCCGACGGCGGGTACAACAAGACCAGGGTCCACCTGAAGCTCGGCTGGATCCCCATGGTCATCCCCAACCCGCCCGCCAGGGTGGCCGCCGTGCGCTTCCACGACCTGCACCACATCGTCACCGGCTACCAGACGGACTGGCGGGGGGAGTTCGAGATCTCGTGCTTCGAGATCGCCGCTGGCTGCGGCGCCCTGTGGTTCGCGTGGCTCATCAACCTGGGCGGGGTCGCCGGCGGGCTGTGGCTCATGCCCCGGCGCTGCGCTCGGGCCTGGGCTCGAGGACGGGCCACCGGGGGCCTGTACCGGACGACCTTCGACGACGCGCTCCTGGACCGCACCGTAGGAGAGCTGACCACCTCCCTCGACCTGGACCGTGCGGATCCAACCCCGACCTCGACGGACTGGCTCGGGCTGGTCGGGACCGGGCTCGCGATCACCGCCGCCGGCCTGGCCCCGATCGCAGCGATCCTCGGTGGCCTGTGGGCCTGGCTGGCCTGATCAGATCCCCGCTCGCCTGAACGCACGCCGCCAGGGCTCCACGTAGGTCTTGGCCCCGCGGGCCCGCGCCGTGAAGATCTCGGCCTGACGGTAGAGCGGCAGCTTGCGCTTCCAGCGCTCCGAGGCAGTGGCGTCGGGGTCCAACAGAGCACCAAAGGCCGCCGCGCTCCACTCGGGGTGATCGTGGTGCCGACGCAGCAACGCCTCACAGGGCTAGGATGCTCTCATGTTGCTGAGCTCGCTGGTCCTGGCCTGCACCGGCACCCCGACGGACACCGGTAGACCGGCCCTGGACCTGCGCGCCGTGACCTTCAACACCGGCACGACCGAGGGCCTGGACCACGACGACGCCCCCGACGACGGCTACACGGCGGACCACGCAACGCTGTCGGACACCTGGTACGGAGACGGGCTGGCCTGGGTGCCTGCAGTGAACGCGACCCGAGAGTGGTTCGACACCACCCAGGCCGACGTGGTCGGGCTCCAGGAGATCTTCTGGTCCGACGCCTGCACGGACATCCCGCCCGAAGCCCACACCGACTTCGTCTGCGAGCACTGGACCGACGGTGACCCAACCGTGGCCCAGACGATCCTGGGCGACGGCTGGCAGGTCGCCTGCCACCCGGGCCACCCGGACAAGTGCGCGGCGGTGCGGCGGTCGTTCGGCACCTTCGACGGCTGCGACCAGGACTTCTGTCTGGAGGGCCTGGCCGGCGAGTCCACGCCGGGTTGCGGCTCGGGGGCCCGGGTGGCCCGCGGGCACATGACTCTGGCGGACGGCTCGTCGCTGACCCTGGTCAACGTGCACGGTACGTCGGGCTTCAGCAGCGACGATGAGGCCTGCCGCGTGGCCCAGGTGGACCAGGTCTTCGTGGACCTGGGAGACGGAGAGCCCGCGGCCAGCGGCGATCGCAACCTGGTGCTGGGGGACCTGAACACCGACCCGGGCCGCTTCACGGGCACTGACGCCAGCGCCGTGCGGTGGGGCGACTTCGTGGGCGACGGCCGCGCATTTGCCTGGCTCACCGAAGTGGGTTCTGACGCCCCTGGCTCCTATGGCGGCCTGGCCGACATCGACCACATGGCCAGCGACGTGCTGACAGGGTCGTGCTGGATCCCCGGCGTGACCGACGGCCACCCCGACGTGCAGGCCGCGACCTACTACGACCACCATCCCGTGGTCTGCGATCTGGTAGAGCCCCTTCCCTCTTCCGCCCGGGGGGGCAGGAACCCCTGAAACCTGCTCCTGGGGCGCCAATCCGGCCTCCAGAACCCCAATTCCGGGCCCAAGCGGAAGAACAGGCCGGCTCTGGCGGGCGAGGCGGAAGAAGACAAGGGCTCTGCCCGCCGATCCGGCCAAGAGAAGCCAGGTCTACCCCCAAAGCACGACGGCGGCCCCGACCCAGGGGGCCGCGGACCGCCGCGCGGGGCTCGCCCAGAGGGCGTCTACTCCCAGATGACCTTCTTCTTGGCGCCGTACCACTGCTCCATGTTGCCCTCGTACTGGCCCTCGATGGCGCCGCGACGGATCTTCATGGTCGGGGTCAGGTGGCCGTCCTCGATGGTCCAGCGGTCCTTGGCGATCACGATGAAGCCGACTTTCTCGAACTCCTCGATCTTGTCGTTGACCTGGGCGAGCAGGTCCTCCATGGCTGCGCTGACCTGGTCCTTGACGCCCGCGTCGTTGATCCTGGGCACCAGGTCCTCGGCCAGCTGCACGACCGCGTGGGTCATGGGCTGACCTGAGCCGGCCACCAGCGACAGCTCGATGTGGGTGTCGTTGTTGATGATGTTCTCGATGGGCGCCGGCGAGACGTACTTGCCCTTGGAGGTCTTGAAGAGCTCCTTGACCCGGCCGGTGATGCGCAGGCGGCCGGTGTCGTCGATCTGGCCCCGGTCACCGGTGCGCAGGAAGCCGTCGTTGGTCATGACCTCGGAGGTCTTTTCCGGGTCCTTGTAGTACCCGACCATCGTGCCGGGGCTCTTGACCAGGATCTCGTCGGTCTCGGAGAGCTTGCACTCCACGTCGGCGTAGGCGTGGCCGATGTAGCCGGCGCGGCCCTTGCCGGGCACGGTGATGTGGCTGTAGTTGAAGTTCTCGCTCATGCCGTAGCCCTCGAGGAGCTCCAGGCCGAGGTTGCGATACCAAGTCAGCAGCTCCGCCGGGATGGGCGCCGAGCCGGAGCCCGCGAACCGCACGTGGTCCAGACCCAGGTTGCCCAGGATCTTCTTCTTCACGATGCCGGAGAGGATCGGAATCTTAAGGAAGGTCTCGAGCTTCTTCTTGGGCATCTTGGAGAAGACGCCGAGCTGGAACTTGAGCCACAGGCGCGGCACGGACACGAAGATTGTGGGCTTGGCCCGGCCCAGGTCCTGGACGAAGGTGTTCAGGCTCTCGGCGAAGTAGAGCGTGCTGCCCGCGTAGAGCGACACGCACTCGCTGAGCCACCGGTCCATGCCGTGGGCCAGGGGCAGGTAGCTGAGGGCGCGGTCCTGGGGGGTCACGCCGAGCATCTTGACCAGACCGACCGTGGGGGTCGAGATGGTGCGGAAGCTGTGGAGCACGCCCTTGGGCACGCCGGTGGAGCCCGAGGTGTAGATGATCAGCGCCTGGTCGTCGGCGTCGCGGGTCGGGTTGCCCTCGATGGGCTCGCTCTCGGCGATGACGTCGGCCCAGTTCGGCAGGGCCGAAAACGACGCCGGCGAGTTCGGGAAGCGGATCTGGGGCAGAGTGTCCGGCATGCCCTTGTTGATCTCGTCGACCCCGTCGAGCTTGCCGATGAACACCAACTTCGCGTCGGAGTGGCCCAGGATGTAGGACACGGTCTCGGCATTCAGCGTGGGGTAGAGCGCCACCGACACGTGGCCGGACATCCAGATGGCCAGGTCGGTCGCGATGAACTGCCAGCAGTTCTTGGAGATGATCGCGACCTTGGACTGGGGCTCCCAGCCCTGGGACTGCAGGTAGCCGGCCAGTCGGCGGGCGTGGTCCAGCACCTGGGACCAGGTGTAGGTGTCGACCTGGCCGCCGCTGTGGGGCTGGTGCATGTAGATGTCATTGGGGCGCGCAGCGCAGTGGGAGTAGAAGCGCTGCAGCAGCAGGTTGTCGTCGGTGATGCCAGACATGGAGACCTCCGGAGAATTCGGGGGCCCTCCTATCCGACTAGCCGGCCCGGCGGGACCGCTTCTCGGCGTACATCCGGGCGTCCGCCGCAGCGACCGATCCGTCGAGGCCCCGGGTCGCATCGAACCGGGCCGCCCCGATGCTCAGGGACAGCGGGTACTCAGGGGGCGTCGCCGACGAAGCGTTGTACAGGGCGATGCAGTCCTGGATCCGGCCGCACACCAACTCCGCGGACTCCCGGTCACAGTTGACCAGCACCACCAGGAATTCGTCCCCGCCCATCCGGAAGACGTGGTCCGACGCCCTGACGGTCTGCCGAAGCAGGCGGGCCGTGTTCACCAGCGCCTCGTCCCCGGCGTGGTGTCCCAGGTCGTCGTTGATGCGCTTGAGCCCGTCCAGATCGGCGGCCAGGAGCCACAGGGTCTGCCCCTGACGGCGGGCCAGCGACGCCGTCGGCGGGAAGACCTCGGCCAGGAAGCGGCGGTTGTGCAGGCCGGTCAGCGGGTCCCGGATGGCCTGCTGACGCAGGCCGTGGGTGCGGGTGCTGAGCTGGTGGGCCAGGATGAGGGCGTTCTCGCGGAGCGCTGCCACCGGGTCCGCAAGGGCCTGGCGCAGGACCCCACAGTCGTAGCAGGAGCGGGCGTCCGGCGGTGTGTCCGCCATCACCGAGCAGCCCTGTGTGCCGGCAGCGAGCCAGCAGCGCCCACCTTCGGGGGTGGCCCCGGTGTCACACAGGAGGGCGTCGGGAAAGGCGAGGGCTTCCGGATCACCGGCCAGGGGATCGACGAAGCGCCGGATGAAGGCCTGGAGTTGTTCGTTGAAGTTCGGGATCGTCAGATCGCCAGCGCTGTGCATCTCGTCTTCTTCCTGAGACTGTGGTGCCATGGCAGGGAACCCCCGGGATCCGGTGATGACCCCGTCGGATCTCACATGGGCGATCTTCAGGAAATCCGCACCGGCGGGCTCTCGCCACGCGGCAGCAGGCCGCCCCTCGACAAGCCTTCGAGGGCCCGGTCCACGTTGGCGAAGCGGCCGGCCGGGTCCTTGCTCAGCACGCGGCGCAGCCAGGGAACCAGGCTCTCCGGCGCGTCCTGTGCCGGCTCGAAGTCCGGCAACGGTGCCTGGAGCTGGGCCATCCGAGTGCCCACCTGGGACGTGCGCTTCAGCGGCCAGCCCCCGGTCATGAGCCGCCAGATGGTGCAGCCCAGCCCGTAGAGGTCCGTGGACGGCCCGAAGTCGCCGACCCGACCCTCGACCTGCTCGGGGGCCATGCAGACCGGCGTGCCGGCCCACGGCATCAGCGTCCGGGTCCGGACCTGGGGGCGCAGGGCCAGCCCGAAGTCCGCCAGCATCACGTCGCCGTCGTGGTTGACGAGCATGTTCGACGGCTTGAGGTCCCGGTGGACCACACCGCGCCGGTGCAGGTGGTCGAGGCCCTCCAGGATCTGCACCACCGGGGTGGCCAGCTCGGACCACGACCAGGTGCGCGTGCGGTGGTACAGGCTGCCTTGGGCCATTGGCATGGCGTACCAGGGCGCCCCGGCCCGGGCGAGACCATGGCGCACGAGCTTGCTGGTCGACGGGATCTCGCCGACCCGAGCCACGGGCACAACCCTCGGGTGGCGGGTCAGCCGCAGGAGCCGGATCTCCTGCTTGAAAGCCCGGACCTCGGCACCGTCGGCGCTGGTGGACGTCAGGATCTTCACCGCGACCGGGGTGCGCTGGGGTCCCAGGAGACCGGTCCAGACCTGGGACATGCCTCCCTGGCAGAGGGGCCTGAGCAGGCGCAGGCTGCCAAGCTCGACCGAAGAGGCGAGTGGCGCGGTTCGAAGGGCAGATGTGTGCATGACGAGCCCCCCCGGGGCTGGGGAGACAACGGGACCTTCGGTCGAATTCCCTCCCACCGCCGGCCGGCCCGGCCGGACACCTGCCTCCCCAGGTCGCTACACTCCCGCCATGTCCATGATCCTGGCTCTCTTCGCCCTCGCTATCGCTGCCGACTGGACCCCCCTGGCGGGCACCTGGGTGCACAGCGGCGTCCAGGCCGAGCTCACCCTGAGAGATCAGGCCGTCGCCCGAGCAGCCGACGAGTTCAACCTGCTGATCCGGGGTGTCGCCGAGCCCAGGCTGCAGAAGTCCGCCCCCCGGCCCAGCGGCTACTTCATCCACGTCGACGGCGACCAGATCACCATCGGCATCGCTGGCAAGACCCCCAGGACGTCGACCCTGGGCGCGCCACCCAGCCAATTCGTGCCCGACGGCGACGACAAGCCGGTCAAGATCCAGCGCCTGGAGCAGGGGGAGTCCCTGGTGTCGATCGTGATCGGCGAGAACGGCACGCTGTCGTCGAGCTTTCGGCGGGTCAAGGACAAGCTGGTGGTGAGCTACCGGGTGACCAGCGACAAGCTGGACGACCCGGTCACCTACCGACTCACCTTCGTGCCCGCCTCCTGATCAGAGCCCAGTCCCGTCCGCCCGGGTCCCTGGCGAGTACAGCGCCTCTGCCACCGAGCTGTGCAGGACCCACTCGCCGGTCAGCTCGGGCGAGCGGGTCAGCGAAGTGCCCACGTCGAGCAGGTTCTCGGCGTAGTGCGACGCCGCGCACGCGACCCCTTCGCAGTCCCCCCACGACGCCTGGAGCACCGTGGCACCGGCGGCGTCCCGCAGCGTGACCACGTCGCCTTCACCGCTCAGGCTCAGCCGCCCCCCCCAGTCGACCTGGGCATCACCGAAGTCGCCCAGCGCGGCGCCGCCCCCGAACAGCACCAGAGTGCCGCCGGCCGGGAGCTCCGTGCCGGGCAGCAGGGTCGCGACCCCGCTGCGAGCCACGTCCGAGATCGTCCACCCCGCCAAGCACAGCGGGTCAGAGCCCCCGTTGTAGAGCTCCAAGAACTCGTCCTCCGAGCCATCCAGACGGCCGTCGCCGTTGGCGTCGCCAGAGAGGTCAGGCGCCGGGTCGGCGTGCAGTTCGTTCAGCACCAACGCCCCAGCATCGGCGGCTTCGGACGGCTCACAGCCATCGCTCCAGGACTCGTCGGGCCCACGGAAGAGCGCCCAGCCCGCGGTGCTGGCCACGTGGTCCTTGCTGTGGCCGGCCTGGGGGACGACCTGGAGAGACCAGCCCAGGGTCACGCCCAGAGCATCGGCCTGGGCCCGTCCCGCAGCCACGTGGAACTCGCCGCGGGCCAGCCTGTGGGCGCCCTGGGCCTCGGCCTCGTCGGAGCCCCGGACCTCGCTGTCTTCCTCGGACGTGGCGGTGTCCAGCTCGCCGACCATCACGATCAGGCCCTGGCCGAGTCCGGCCTGGAGGTCCGTCGCGTTGACCGGGGAGCCCTGCAGGCCGTAGGGCACGTGGGTGTTCTCGTCGTCGAAGTCCCCCCAGTCGGGCAGGGTGTACCAGCCGGCGTTGGCCGCCGCGACGCGCTCGACCCGCGCGTGGGGCAGGAAGAGCACCAGCCGCTGCAGGAACTGGGAGCCCGCGCTGTGCCCAAAGGCGTGGTAACGGCAGACCTGGCTGCCGAGCTGGTCCTTGATCCCCTCGAACAAATGCTCCAGCTCCGAGAAGACATAGTCACTCGGCGCACGCCACTCGTCGGGGTCGTAGACGCCGCCGTCCGGCACCACGCCGGTGCCGACCCCCAGGGTGTAGTCGTCGGAGTCCGGGTAGAGGGTCTCGGGGAATTCCGGCGCGATGGCCACGGCCCCGACCCGCTCTGCGACCGGGATCATGGCCTCGAGGTAGCTCTCGGCCGTGCGGCCACTGCCGTGCATCACGAACAGGATCGGGCCCGTCGCCGGCTCGAACCCGCTGGACCGAAAGGTGAAGGCCCGCAGCATGTTCCCGTCGCGGGCCTGGAAGTCCAGGGTGCCGAAGCGCTCGGCCTGCCAGTCGTTGTCGAGGATCAAGGACGGGTACGGGTCGACCACGTCACAGGCGTCGTCGGGTCCGGTGGCGGTGACCGAGCCCGTGTCCTCGCCCGCACCGGTGCAGCCCCACAGGATGGCGATCACGAGCACGGGTCGACCTCCAGTCCCAAGGTAGCAAATGGGCAGAGGGGGGCCGGGCGGCAGGCCACCTGCACAGGTCCCCGCCGAACGCGACACGCCTCGCGCAGGTCCGGGTCGAACGCGACAACCGACGTGCCAGGGGCCCATGTCGGGCCAAGATCACGACTCGACAGGGGTTGTTGCGCCGTTTCGCGGGCGATCTGTCGCGTTCGCCCGGGACCTGCGCTGGGGGTGTCGCGTTCACCCCGGACCTGCGCGCTATCGGGTCGCGTCGATCCCGCTCAGAACCGCCCGACGGCCGCCAGCAGTTGAACCTTGGCCATGTCCCGCTCGACCTGGTCCAGCAGCTCGTTGAGGTGGGCCTGGTCGACCATCAGCCGGGCCTCCTCGACCTCGAGCCAGGTGCTGGAGCCCGCGCCGAATGCCCGCTCGGCCAGCTTGAGGGACTCGGCCGCCAGGGCCCGCTCCCGGGCCACAGCATCGCTGGAGCCCTCGGCCCGCTGGTGCCGCTCCCAGGCGAGCTTGACCTCTTCGGTGGTGCTGGCCTGGGCGTGCTGGACCGCCAGCTCGGCGACCCGCAGCCCGTGGGCGCTCTCCTGGAGCTTGGCCTTGCGGTAGCCGCCGGCGAAGATCGTCCAGTCCCCGCTGGCCACGAACATCCACATGGTGGGGTCGTCGGAGAACCCGGTGTTCTGGGTGTAGTTGTAGGTGAACCGGGCGTTCAGGTCGGGCATGAAGGACCCGATCTCGACCTGGCGCTGGAGCTGGGCCACCCGCAGCCGCTCGGCGGCAGCGGTGAGCTCGGGCCGATGGGCCAGGGCCTGCTGGAGCGCGTCGTCCAGTGTCCCGGGCACCGCCGGGAGCTCGGGCAGCTCCAAGGCGTCCGGCGCCGCCAACCCGGTCAGGCGCTCGAAGGACGCCTCGGCCATCGCCACCTGTTCCCGGGTCATCGCGACCTGGCGCTCGGCGACCGAGACCCCCAGCTGACCCTGGAGCACGGCCCGCTGGGGCGCCACGCCGGCGGAGACCTGGCGCTCGGCGAGGGACAGCTGGTGCCGGGCGTTCTCGACGCTCGCCTGGGCCAGCCGGACCGCCTCGCGACTGCTGGCCAGCATGTAGAAGGCCTGGGCGGCGCCGGCGCGCACCCGCAGGCGGGCACCGGCCACGTCGGCCTGGACGGCCCGGGTCAGGGAGTAGGTCCCCCGTAGGGTGGGCAGGGCCTCGCCCGAGAACAGCGGCTGGATCACGCTCGCGTTGCCCTGCCAGAACTGCTGCTCCTGGATCACGATGGGCTCGGCGGGCTCGTCGATGAACTCCTGGAACTCCTCGGGGATCATCGCCGAGCTGTCCAGCTCGATGGGGTACTCGTTGCGGGTCCAAGAGCCCGAGAGCTGAACCTTGGGCGCGATGGCCGACCAGGCCTGGCCCTTGAGCGTCGAGACCTGGTCCGCCTGGGCCTGGGCCATCGCCAGGTCCAGGTTGTTGGCCTCTGCCGCTGCAAGCGCCTGGTCCAGGGTCATCGCGCTCGCTGGCAGCGATGCGCCCGCCACCAGCAGCGACGCCAGGCCGACCTTGGCCGCTACCGGCACCCGCCGGCCGGTGAGGCGCCGCAGGAGACCCTGGGCGTCCTCGGCGATGCCGTAGAGCGTCGGCACCATCACCAGGGTCAGGAGGGTGGCGAACAACAAGCCGAAGATCACGGCCACGGCCATGGGCCCCCAGAACCCGGTGCTCGAGCTGCCCACCAGCAGCCGCATCCGGGTGAAGTCGTAGCTGATGCCCGTGGCCATCGGGACCAGGCCCAGGATGGTCGTGATGGCGGTCAGCACCACGGGTCGGAACCGGGTCATGCCGCCCTCGATCAGGGCTTCGCGCATGTCCAGGCCCCGGTCCCGGAGCTGCTCCACGTAGTCCAGCAACACGATCGCGTTGTTGACCACCACCCCCGCCAGGGAGATCACCCCGATGCCGGTCATCATGATGCCAAAGGGCGTGCCGGTGATGACGAGCCCCCACAGCACCCCGACCAGGGACAGCACCACGCTGGCCAGGATGATGCCCGGCATGAACAGGCTGTCGAACTGGGTCACGAGCACCAACAGGATCAGCGCCAGGGCGATCATGAAGGCCCGGCTCAGGAAGGCCTGGGCGCTGCGCTGCTCGTCGTCGGCGCCGCCCATGCGCAGGTGGAAGCCCGCCGGTGTCGGGTAGCTGTCCAGCGCGGCCTGAACGTCGGCACGCACGGCGTTCTCGTTGAAGCCCTCGAGGATGTCCCCGGTGATGGTCACCACCAGGTCCTGGTCCAGGTGCCGGATGGCGCCCGAGCCGCCGGCCAGCTCAAACGACGCCACGCTGGACATGGGCACCGGGAACTTGTCCGGGCTGGTCATCTCGCTGCCCGGCAGCCGCAGGTCCAGCACGGACTGCACGTCGCCCCGGTACCGCGGCGCCAGGGTCACCACGATGTCGTGCTCGTCGTCGCCCTGGCGCAGCGTGCTGGCGACCTGGCCGGCGACGGCGGTGCGCACGGTGTTGCCCACGGTGCGGGTGTCGAGCCCGACCCGCTTGGCGGCGCCCCGGTCGACCCGCAGCCGCAGCTCCGGGCGACCCACCCGGTAGTCGTCGGCCAGCTCGGTGACGCCGGGCAAGGCCTTGAGCGTGCGACGGACCTGCTTGGCCAGCTCGCCGACCTGGTGGAAGTCCTCACCGGAGACCTCGACCGAGATGGGGGCCCCGACGGGCGGGCCCATGTTCTCCTTGTCCACCGCCAGTTCCGCGCCGGGAATGCCCGAGACGATGTCCCGCAGGCGATCGATGGTGACCAGGCTGGACTCGTCGCGGATCTCCTCGCCCTCTTCGGCAGCGTTGCGGTCGGGCAGGAAGTCCAGGCTGATGGTGGCCTGGTTCGGGGCCGACTGGGCCCCCCCGAAGTCCTGGCCACCACCGGCCACGCCGGTCTCGGCCACCGCGACCTCGATGTTGCGCTCCAGGGCCAGCGCGGCCTCGATCCGGCGGGTGATGCGGTCGGTGGTCTCCAGGTCCGTGCCGTCGGGGGCCCGCACCGTGATGAAGCCCCGCTCGGGCTGGGTGCTGGGGAAGAACTCCGTGCCGTGGTTGAGCTGGCCGTACGCCATGAAGCTGACGATCAGCACCGCCAGCCCCGCAAAGGCCGAGACGTAGCGGTGGTCGATCGACCACGCCAGGATCCGCCGGTAGGGCCCCATGATCGGCCCGTCGACCGCCACGTGGTCCGGGCCTCGCACGCCCTTGCTGACCTTCATGAACACCGCTGTGAACACCGGCAGGATGAACACGGCCACCACCAGGCTGGCGACCAGCACCGCGATGAGCGTCTTGGGCAAGTACCCCATGAAGCCGCCCATGATCCCGGTCCAGAACACCAGGGGCAGGAACGCGGCCACGGTGGTCGCGGTCGACGCAGCCACGGCCACCGCGACTTCGCGGGTGCCGTCGACGCTGGCCTGGACCGTGCTCTTGCCGAGCTCCATGTGCCGGTAGATGTTCTCGACCACCACGATGGCGTTGTCGACCAGCATGCCCAGCGCCAGGATCAAGCTGAACAGCACGACCATGTTCAGGGTGAAGCCCAGGCTCTGGAGCACGATCATCGCCATCAACATCGACAGCGGGATGGCCAGGGCCACGAACAGGCTGTTGCGCACCCCCATGGCGAACAGCACCACGCCGACCACCAGGATCAGCCCGGTGATGATGTTGTTCTCCAGGTCCGAGACCATGTCCTTGATCGCCACGGACTGGTCGGACAGGAAGGCGTGGCGCACGCCGTCGGGCCAGCCGGCCGAGAGCTCGGTGGTGGTGACCTTGGCGGCCTCGACCACCTCGATGATGTTGGCGCCCGAGCGCTTGGTCACGCTCAGGCTCACCGCGGGCTGGCCGTCCATGCGGGCATAGCTCCCCCGGTCGGCGTAGGTGTCGACCACCGTCGCCACGTCGCGCACGAACACCGGGCGGTCCCCGCGCCGCTTGATGGCGACCTCTTCCAGCTGGGCCGGGCTCGTGAAGTCCCCGGGCACCCGCAACAGGATGCTGGCGTCGGTCGCCGAGACCTCGCCGCCGGGGATGTTCACGTTCTCGGCGCTGATGGCGTTGGCCACGTCCTGGAGGCCCAGGGCGTAGTGGGACAGCCGGATGGGATCGATCTGGACCTGGATCTCCCGGGTCAGCCCGCCGCTCAGGTTCACGTCGAGCACGCCCGGGATGCGGGTCAGCCGGTCCTGGAGCGGCTCGGCCAGCTCCTTGAGGCCCTCTTCGTCCAGGCCACCTGCCACGGTGATGATCAGGATCGGGAAGTCCGAGAAGCTGATCTCCCGGACCTCGGGCTCCTCGCTGTCCGACGGCAGCTTGGGCTTGGCCTTGTTGACCTTGTCCCGAACGGACTGCATCGCCGAGTCGATGTCCACGTCGGGCTCGAACTCGATCGAGATGATGCTCACGCCCTCGGCCGACGTGGAGCGCATGGCCTTGACGTCCTTGAGCGACGCGAGCTCGTTCTCCATCGGGATGGTGAGCAGGCCCTCGATGTCCGCCGGTGCCACCCCGATGTAGGGGGTCGTGACCATCACGACGGGGATGGGGATGTCCGGCGCGGACTCGCGGGGCATCGAGGTATAGGACTGCAGGCCGAACACGAACACGCAGAACGCGGCCAGCAGCACGGTGGTCGAGGCCTGGACGACGCGGGCGATCATTGGAAGGTCACCCGGCCCTGGGTGCAGCAGACGCCTTCCCGGGCCACCAACAGGCTGTCGCCGTCGACCAGGTCCCGGTGCCCGGTCACGATGACCCGGTCCCCGGGACCGACACCGCCGGTGATCACGACCTGGTCCCGGACCACGTCGCCCAGGGTCACGGCCCGCCAGCGGGCGACGCCGTCCTCGTCGACGAACAGACCCTGGTCGGCCAGCCGGGTCACGACCCAGTCCTGGGGGATGACCAGGGCGTCCTGGGCCAGGGTGCGGGCCACCTGGACCTGGGCGATCATGCCCGGCAGCAGCGTGCCGCCGGGGTTGGGCACGTCGACCACGACCCGAAAGGCTCGGGTCTTGAGGTTCGCCGCCGGCGAGATGTGGCTCACGGTGCCCGCCACGACGCCGGACTGGGCATGGGTCGTGACCTGGGCGTCGTCGCCCACCCGCAGCGTGACCACGTCGCGGTCGGGCACAGCCAGCGTGACCTGGGCCGGATCGAGCTTCACCAACCGCACCACCGTGCTGCCAGGCCCAGCGACCTCGCCCCGCTCCAGGGACACGGTGGCGATCACCCCGGAGAAGGGCGCCCGCACCGTGGCCCGATCGAGGCGGGCCTGGGCCTGGGCGACACCGGCCTGGGCGATCTTGAGCTGCACCGCCGCGTTCACGATGGCGGTCTGGGTGGCCAGGTCCCCCAGCCGGCTCGTGCGCTCGACCTCGGCCTGGGCGCCCTCGAGCTGGGCGGTGGCCTGGGCCAGGGTCGCCTGGTGCAGGTCGACGTCGATCCGGGCCAGCACCTGGCCGCTGGAGACCCGGTCGCCCTCGTCGACCAGGACGGCCTGGACGAGACCCCCCATGGCGCTGGCCACGTCGGCGTCTCGCACGGCCTCGATCTCACCGGGCAGGGAGATCACGGTCTCGGCCACGGTGGGGTTGAGCGCGGCGACCTCGACCCGGACCGACGCATCGGGGGGTGGGGTCAGAGCGGACCGCTCCGGCACGGTCTCTGTCGAAGCGGCGGGCTGCGAGCACCCGGCCAGAGCCAGGGCCAAGAGAGCTGGCGTCGAGAGGCGGGTCATCGGGGGGCCGCTCCGTGCAGGAAGAGGTCGAGGATGCGCTGGGGGTGGTCGGCATCGGATGGGATGGCGCCGAACATGCGGGCCATGCAGAAGATGTTGGCCATGCCGATCAGCCCCATGACCAGGTCCTGGGGGTTCAGGTCGGCGCGGATCGTGCCTTGGGCCACGCCCTGGGCCAGGAGCCCGGCCAGGAGCTCGCCGTGCTGGCGGTGCATGGACATCATGTCCACCTCGGGCTGGCCGCCTTCGGGGGTGTGGCGGCAGGCCACGAGCAGCTTGAGGGCGTGCTCGTGCGCGCTCAGCCAGTCCAGGTAGGCCGTCAGAAAACGCTGCAGCCGCACGGGAACAGGCTCGTCGCCGGCGATGGCATCGGTCATCACCTGGCCCAGCCGGTCCATGTGGTGCCGCACGGTCTCCAGGAAGAGGCCTTCCTTGTTGCCGTAGTGGTAGTAGAGCACCGGCTTGGTCACCCCGGCCGCTTCGACGATCTCCCGCACCGACGCCCCGCCGAAGCCCCGCTCCGCGAACAGGCGGGTGGCCTCGGCCAGGATGCGTTCACGAACCTCGGGCTCTGCCATCCTGGACCTCCACGGACGCATCTAGCGCAACTTACCGACCGGTAGGTAACCCCCGCTGAGCGCCTCCGCTATGATCCAGGTGACGCGGTGAGGGAAAGGAAGCCCTGGCCCCGTGACATGGGTCTGCAGAACGTCTGGGGGGGCGTCGATGCCGAGCACGAGCAGTACCTTTTCGAGTCTGTCCACCGCGTCCCGGCTGGGCGCCATGACGCTCCAGGTCGAGGGCACCGCCCCGGCCGACGGCATGGCGGTGCGGCTCGATGCGTTGATCGTCGAGTTCCTCACGGACACGCCGCTGGCGGAGAAGGCCGAGATCCCGGTCCGGCTGATGCTGGGCGAGTCGTCGGTGGTCGTGAAGATCCGCGTCCAGCACGTGACTCCGGGCGAAGACACGCTCTACAAGCGGGGCTGGTTCCACAGCGGGACCTGGCGTGCCCAAGGGGCCGACCAGGCCCGCATCCACGCCTTTCTCGCCCAGCAGCGTGGCCCCGGGGCCGGATTCTCCCCCCGCCGAAAGAAGGCCAAGGGCCGCCGGGGCATCACGTCGAGCATGCTCCGCGCCGCTGAGCGGCTGAGCGAGGTCCGCAGCAGCGTGGTCCCGCCGGACCTGGACGATCGCCGGGCGCCCCTGCCGCCCTTGCCGGGCGTGCCGCGGACGCGGGTGCCCCTGGACCGTCGGACCCCCGTGCCGCCCCACGCGCTCATCACGCCGACCCTCTCCCAAGAGGGCCACCACGGGCTCATGGCTCCTGTGCGTGCCCTGGACGAGCTGCACCAGGCGCTGGAGATGGGCGACGGCTGGTTTCGATTGGTGGTCGAGCGGGTCCAGGCTCTGGAGATCGGTGAGCGGGTGCACCTGATCCTGGCCCTGCCCAGCGGGCTGTACCTGGGCCTGGAGGTCCAAGTCGTGCGCGTGGGCTCCCACCGGATGCTGCTCCAGGCGTCGGGGGTGCCGGACCATCAGATCGCCATGCTGCGAACCGGGGGCTGAGCTCGCCCCCGGCGGGCTGGATGGGGTAGCACTGTGGGGTGACCCTGTTGCTCCTGCTGGCCTGTCGACCTGCTGACGTGTCGGACTCCGTGCTCACGGTGGCCACGGACACCGCACCGACGTCGACCCATGAGACCGGAGAGACCGGAGAGACCGGGGAGACCGGGGAGACCGGAGAGACCGCCCGGTGGTTCTGGGGCGACCTGCACGCCCACAGCCGCTGGTCCTTTGACGGGTGCGAGGACCACGACGACTGCAGTCCGCTGGGGGAGCTGCCGGCCGAGGAGTTCCTGGCCCAGGCCCAGGCCAATGGCCTGGATTTTGTGGCCCTGACGGACCACGCCGAGGTGTCCGACTTCTACCCCGAAGGCCTCGACGGGCCTGCGCTGGACATCTGGGCAGGGCAACAGGCTGTCCTGGCCGAGACCGACGGCATCCTGGGGCTGCTGGGGTACGAGTGGACCTGGCAGACCCACGACGAGCGGGATGGCCACCCGGTCGGCGGCCACCGCACGGTGATCCTGTCCGACCCCCAGGCCTGCGCCCAGGCCCGGCTGCGGGCCGACCACCCGGTGACCGGCACCATCGAGGTCGAGAGCGACGGCACCTGGTACGACGAGGGCGAGGTCATCTGGGCCACCACCCCGGCCGCCCTGTGGGAGGCGTTGGACGGCGCCGTGGATGCCTGCGGCGACCTGCGCTGGCTGACCTTTGCCCACCACACCGCCGTGCGCAGTCCCCAGCCCACGGACTGGGACCTGGCCGAGAACACCCCGACCCGGGAGCACCTGGTCGAGATCGCCAGTGAGCACGGGGTGGGCGAGTGCGCCGATCTGGACGCCGAGGGCTGTGAGTGGCGGGTGAACCGGGCCATCGCCCACGTGCCTCGCGGGGCCGTGCGCACGGCGCTATCCCTGGGCCACAGGCTGGGCTTCGTGGCCGGCACCGACTCCCACGACGCCCGGCCTGGAAGCCTGGAGGACGGCCCTGGCCCCGTGGGGTACTGGGGCCAGATCACCGGCATCCCCGAGCCCCTGACCGGCTTCGCGCCCGGGGGGCTGACGGGCGCGTGGGTGTCCGGAGCGCTGACCAGCGACAGCCTGTTCGACGCCCTCGAGGCCCGCGCGACAGTGGCGACCAGCGGCCCGCCGCCGGCGGCGCTTGACTTGACGCTCGTGGACGTTGACGGGACCCCATGGCCCCCGGGCACCGAGGTCGATCCCGCCAACGGTCCCTTCATGGTGACCGTCGCCGGCCTGGATGCCCGGGTCGAAGGCATCACGGTCACAGGGACCCAGGCCTTGGGCGACGTCAGCACGGACGCGTCGCTGGCCTGGAGCTGGACCCCCGGCGACGGCGACTGGCTCTACCTGCGGCTTCGCATCGGGGACGGGGAAGAAGAAGAGCGGATCTGGGCGTCGCCGTGGTGGGCGACCAGCCTGTAGTTGCTCGGGGGGAGGCCTCTGGCTCTATCCAGCGGACTCCGTGGCCCTCAGCGCCGCCAGCTCCTCCAGTCGGCCCAGGGTCTCGAGCTGCCGCGCCGCAAGGTCCCGGGCCGCGGCCGCGCGCACGTCGTGGCCGGCCGACTGGGCCACCTGGGCGGCGAGCTGGGCCAGCCAGGCCATGTCCTTGTCCACGAAGCCCGATCGCGCCAGGCCCGCGCAAGCCACCGGCAGGTGGCGGTCCCACGCCGCCCAGTTCCCAAGCCCACCCTCGCACAACGCCAGGCCCAGCTCGACCGCCGACATGAGCACGTGCCCGGGGTCGACCCCGCGCTGGCTCCTGGCAGCGCTCAGGATCGCCAACCCTTCAGTGTAGTCCTGCTGGGACAGCGCGATCATCACCAGGTTCATGCGCGCCACGAACACGTAGAGCGGGCGCTCCAGGGCGAGGAACAGGGCCCGAGCGGCCTTGTAGTGAGACCGGGCGGCGTCCAGCTCTCCCCGCTGACGGGCGGCCTCTCCGAGCTGGGTCCGGCACTTGGCCGCGTTGGCGCGGAAGCCGTGCTCTTCGCAGACCGCCAGCCCCTCGGCCGCCCACGCCGCACAGCCGGCGGCGTCATCGTTCTTCCAGGCGACCGTCGAGAGCATGTGCAACGCCGCAGCGACCTGGTACGAATCGCCGGCCTGGCGGGCCAGGTCCAGGGCCCGCTGAGCATGCTCGGCGGCCTCGTCCAGGCGGCCCAGGAACTTGGTCAGCTGGCACAGGTTCACGTGGTTCTGGGACGCTCCAGGCAGGTCACCGGCCCGCTCGAACAGCACCCCGGCCTGGAGGTACAGGTCCATGGCCTCCTTCAAGCCCCCGCGGCGGTAGACCTCCCGGCCCCGGAGCGCCCGCTCCCGGGCCTGGGCCAGCACCCAGTCGTGGGCGATGGCCTGGGCACGCAGGGCGTCGAGCCGGGAGAGCGTGGAGTCCTCGCCCGGGTCCCACGCCGCCAGGTCCGCCCGCCAGACCGCCAGCCGCGCACGGTGCTCGTGGCCCGGTGGGAGCTGCAGCGCCTCGAGGGCACTCTCCACCGAACCCAGCAGGCTCCGGGCCTGGCGCAATTCGGACCGGTTCCGCCGGGCCTCGACGACCGCGAGCAACGCCGGCAGCGCTTCGGCCGTTCGACCCGCGGCCTGGAGGTGGTGGACCCGCCGCTGTGCAGCGTCGAGATCGTCCCGTTCGGCCAACATCGCCGCGCATTCGCTGTGCAGGTCCCCGTGCCGGCGGCGGCGGCGGGCCCGGGCCTCGATGGCCTCGCGCAGCATCCCGTGCGCAAAAGCGAAGCCCCCGTGGGGTCGGGCTCGGATCAGGAGCCGGGACGACAGCTCCTGGACAAGCCCCGGCGACGGCACACACCCCAGCCGCTGACAGAGGGCCTGCCACTCGGTCGCCAGGACCTCGGTCCCCAGCACCGCTGCGGCCTCCAGGGCCTTGTGATCCCCACGGGGACGGGTCGACAACAGGTGCGACACCTGTTCGTCCCAGACCCCGGCGAGCTCGTCGGGCAAGCGCTGGGGCGCCCCCGGGGCCAGTCGGAAGCCCTGGTCAGACACCTCGAGCAGGCCTCGGGTGCTCCAGTCCCGGACCAGCTGGACCGCAAACAACGGGTTGCCTTGGGTCCGGTCCTCGACCCGCTGGGCCAGGCCCGGGGTCAGCGGCAGGAGCGACCGGACCAGCTCCTGGCGCTCCGCCCGACCCAGGGGACCCAGGTGGACCCGGCTCACCGCATCCTGGCGGCCGAGCCCAGCGACGATCTCCAGGGCGGCAGGCCGCGTCGCCAGCGCCTCGTCCTGGATGGTCAGCAGGATCTGGAGCGGCTGGGCCGGCGCGTCCCTGCGCAGCAGGTGCTCTACGAACCCCAGCGCGTCCAGGCCCCACTGGGCGTCGTCGATCCACAGGACCACCGGTCGCAGGCGACACAGTCGATGCAGGTGGCGCTCGAGCAACAGGTAGCGCTCCTCTGGAGACGAGAAGCGAATCCGGGCGGCGTCGGACTCGCCTTCGATCAAGGCCGCCAGGGCCCTGGCCTCGTCCATGGGCCCCTGGCCACCGAGCCGCTCCAGCTCAGCGCGGATTCGGTCGACCAGAGCGAGCCCGGTCAGGCCGATCCCCCCCAGATCCCGGATCAGGGCCGCACGAAGGCCGGCGGTGGGTCCAGCCTCTGGCCCGTGCACGGCGGTCAGGACCTGGGCCCCGCCGGTCTCATGGGCCCGCTCGCAGTGCCAGCGGGCCAGGCGACTCTTGCCTACCCCGCTGGGCCCGTGGAGCAGGTGCACGCGCACCCGCCCGGTGCGGTGGACCTGGGCCAGGTCGGACCAGAGCTGATCCCGGTGGCCTTCCCGGGCCACGAAGGGCACCTGACGATGCCGGCACAGCTCCAGGCCGGCACCCTTGAGCAGTCGGGGGGCGTGGGTGTCCGACGGCAGACGCCACGACAGCGGCAGCTTCAGAGTGCTCGGGCCCGGCGAGCCCTTGTCGGCCGCGAGCGCAGGCCGGGGACCTGCCAGGTCGGCGGTCGACAGGTCGACCACCACCGTGGGCGCGTCCTCGGCGACGTTGGGGTCCGGTGCCTGGAGCGCCCGCGCCAAGGGCAGGCCGGCCAGCGCCTGTCGCGCATCTGCAGCCCGCTGGAAACGCGCCGAGGGGTGCTTGGCCAGCAGGCGGCGCAGCCAGGTCTCCAGACCGCCGGGGACCGGGAAGCGGGGCTCCAGGGTCGGCGCCGGCTGGTATAGCTGGGCGGCCAGGACCTCGCGGGAGCGGGCCCGCTTGAAGGGGGGCCGACCTGTCACCATGGCCCACGCCGCACAGCCGGTGGCGTACAGGTCGGTCCAGGGCCCGAAGTCCCGCCACTTCCCCTGGATCTGCTCCGGAGACATGAACCCCGGGGTGCCCGCCGACGCCAGCTCGCCCTCGGCCACCCGGTGCAGCCCGGTCACGTGGGTCAGTCCGAAGTCCGCCAGGACCAGACGACCGTCCCCCCGCCCGAGGAGCAGGTTCGACGGCTTCACGTCCCGGTGCACGATGCCCCGAGCGTGGGCATGGGCCAGCCCCTCCAGCAGCCCCAGCAACAGGTCGAGCACCCGCGGCCAGGTCATCAGGCCCAGCCGCATCTGCACGCTGGCGTCCGCACGGTCCATCACCAGGTACGGCGCCCCGGCCTCCAGGGCACCGCCGCACTGGTCGGCGATGTCCTGGGGGATCACGCCGTGGTCCAGCACCCGCACGATGTTGGGGTGGCTCAGCGCGGCGACGGCCAGCACTTCGGTGTGGAAGGCAGCCTGGAAGGCGTGGCGGCGCTGGTCCGGGACCGACAGGACCTTGACCGCCACCGGATGCCCCGACGCCGCGTGTTCACCCGCCCAGACCACCGCCATGCCACCCCGACTCATCGGGCGCTGGAGCGTGAACGGACCGAGGGTGAGCAGGGCTGCCTCCTGGAGAGCGGGTATCCCTCGAATCGGTTTCACACCGGCCAGGCGTTAGCGAGCCTCATGGACCCCGAGCTCCCGCGCCTTCGGACCCGGCGCCTGACCCTCTCGCTGCCCGGGCCCGACCAGGCCGAGCCGGTCGCGGCGTACTTTCAGCGGAACCAGGAGCACCTGGGGCCTTGGGACCCTCCCAGACCCGAAGACGACCTGACCCAGGACTACTGGCGAGCCACCCTGGCGGCCAACCAGGGGGAGTTCCGCGACGGCCTGTCCCTGCGCTTCTTCCTGTCGCTGCACGAGGGGCCGGTGGTCGGCACGGCCCACTTCACCGGGATCAGCCGCGGGCCGCTCCAGGCCTGCAGCCTGGGGTACGGCCTGGACCACGCCCACACGGGCCAGGGCTTGATGACCGAGGCCCTGGAGCGGGCGATCCGGTACGTGTTCGAGGACCTGGCCCTGCACCGGATCGAGGCCAGCTACATGCGCGAGAACCACCGCAGTGCGGGCGTGCTGCGCCGGCTGGGCTTCCAGGTCGAGGGCTTCTCGCCCGACTATCTGTTCATCGACGGTGCGTGGCGAGACCACCTGCGCACGGCACTGAGGAGCCCGGACAACGGGCCGCCGAGAGTCCTACTCGCCGGCCTCCTGCCCAATGGCTCCGCCATCCCGCGCCTCCGGCGCTCGCCGGGGTCCGGGCCGGACGAGTAGGACTGCGTCCTACTCGCCGGCCTCCTGACCAATGGCTCCGCCATCCCGCGCCTCCGGCGCTCGCCGGGGTCCGGGCCCGGACGAGCAGGACTGCGTCCTACTCGCCGGCCTCCTGACCAATGGCTCCGCCATCCCGCGCCTCCGGCGCTCGCCGGGGTCCGGGCCCGGACGAGCAGGACTGCGTCCTACTCGCCGGCCTCCTGACCAATGGCTCCGCCATCCCGCGCCTCCGGCGCTCGCCGGGGTCCGGGCCCGGACGAGCAGGACTGCGTCCTACTCGCCGGCCTCCTGACCCCCATACAACCCGATGTCTGAGCGGGTGCCGTCCGGGTCCGACCACTCGCGCACGCCGGCGTCGACCGCCACGCTGCTCGAGCTCAGGTGCAGATCCGAGTCCCCGGGGGCGTCCAGGTCCAGCGCCTCGAAGCCAGCGTCGTCGGGGTGCAGGCTGCCCTCGGCGTGCAGGAAGTCCAGGTTCTGACGCGGGGCGGTGTGGGTGCACTCGTCGCCGGTCAGGATCTCGCAGTTGGCGCAGCCCGAGTCCACGAAGAGGTTGTGGCTCGCCGTGAAGCGCTGGTCCAGCAGCAGGACCAGGTCCAGGGTCACGTCGACGAAGACGTTGTTGCGCAGGTCGAGGCTGGCGGTGCTCGCGACCCCGCACTCCGGGGCCTGTTGGAACACCATGTCCCCGCCCACGAACACGTTGTTGTGGAAGACCAGAGCGGCGGTCTCGGCCAAGTCCAGGCCGTCGGCCGCCGTGGCGAGCAGCTCGTCGTCGCCGTAGACCAGGCTGTTGGTCACGGTCAGGCCGTAGTTGTCGGCGTCGGACAGATCGATGACGGCCGCCGCATCGCCCTGGAGCACCGAGCGTCGGACCTGGATCTCGAGCGACGCGGCCCGCACGTCGTTGTCCACCCGCAGACCCCGGGCCTCGCTGTCGTCCAGGTGCACGTAGACCGAGCCCGAGGTACCACCGTGGGCGACAAGAGCGCCCAGGATCGTGGTCTCCTGGATCGCCACGTCGACCCGATCCCGGCTCTCGGTGTCCGGACGGATCGTCACAGCCGGCAGGCGGCTGCCCGACAGCGTGCTGTCCCCGGCGACCACCACCGAGCCGGCCTTGGCGACCACCCTTGTCAGGCGTCCCCCACCGTCGACCTCGAGCCACTCGGTGGCCGAGACGTCGGACAGGTCCAGCTCACCCGTGACGCTGAGCTGCTCGAAGTCGAGCTTGGAGCCAACCACGTCGTGGAGCGACGCGCTGGTCGCGGTCACCCGTCGGAGGTCACTCTGGCGGGCCTCGACGACGCCGTCGACGACCAGGTCCTCGACCAGGGCATTGAGCGCCGAGAAGGTCCCCGTGACCTGGATCACCGGCGGATCTCCCGGATCTTCGCCCCGCAGGTGCACGTCGTTCTTGAGGGCCAGGTCGCCCTCGATGAAGTAGCTGCCCGCGGCCAGGATGATCTCGGTGCCGCCGACCTTGCCGGCCTCTTTGATGAGGAAGCCCAGCTCGTCGCACTCGAAGGGCACGTTGACGCGCTCGTCGGTCATGGCGCCTTCGCAAGCGTCCGGGGTGACGTCGCTGCCGGAGTCCGTGGCGCACGCGGTCAGCAGAGGCAGCAGCATCCAGACTGCAGCGGGCCCCATCGCAACCTCCTTCCGTCCCCGTTCTCGTCCGTGCATCGTACCGTTCCAGGGGCCAGAGGCGGCGCCGAATATCGCGCGGCCGAAGACCGCGCTAATGGACAACTGTGACGACCTGGATCCTCCTGTACGCAGCTTGCTCGGGGACTGTGACCTGTCCGGACGGCTCGACCTCGGCCGATGCCTATTGCCCGGACACCACGACCACCCCGACGATCACCGACAGCGCGACGGACACGGGCACCTCCCCGACTCGGGACCCGGCCCTGCCCGCCGTCGCCCCAGAGCCCGATCCAGTCACCTTTCCGGACACGATCGGGACCTTGTCCATCGCGGTCCGGACCGCCGACACAACCTATGCAGGCACCGACGACAACAGCCTGTCCGTCTGCCTGAACGACACGGCCTGCTGGAAACTCGACGCGGACGACGTCGACGACTTTCGCGTGGGCGAACTCGACATCCACCACTTCGAGGGCCTGGCCCTGGCCCGCTCGGCGGTGGATCGGGTGGAGATCCGCTCCGAGAGTGGTGACGACCAGTGGCGGCCCGAGTGCCTGGCCCTGCAATTCGACGGCGAGCCCGTGCACTGCGCCGACGGTCTGAGCGAGCTGAAGTTCGGGGTCGAAGACGACGAGCTCCAGACGTGGACCGACCCCGACGGACTGCACCTGGCCTGTGGGTCCTGCGATCCGACGGGGTTGACCCATGGCCCCATGCTGGGCGCTCTGGAGCCCGACCGGGCGCGGGTGTGGATCCGGACCGACGCGACCCGGCGGGTGGGCCTGCGCCTGTCCCTGACCGCCGACCTGCACAACGCCGACGTGGTCGCCTGGGGAGATCCATCCCCACTGGACGACTACACCCACACCTTCGACGTGGCCGGCCTGACCCCCGGCGTCGCCTACACGGCCGGCGTCCAGGTCGAGGGCGCGCTGGAAGCTGGCACCACCCTCTCCTTCACCACGCCGCCAGCGATCGGCACTCCTGGCGACGCCACCTTCTCCTTCGGCTCCTGCTCCAAGTACGACGATCAGCCCATCTTCACGCCCATCGCGGCCGACGACCCGGACCTGTTCCTGTTCGTCGGCGACAACCACTACGCGAACAGCGACCACCTGGACTCCTTGCGGTGGCACTACCGCTGGGCGCTCGACGTGCCCGCGCGGGCAACCCTGGCCCGCCAGGCCGTGACCCTCGCCACCTGGGACGACCACGACTACGTGGGCAACAACACCGACGGCAGCGAGCCCGGACGGGACATCGCCGTGCGGGCCTTTGACGAGTACTGGGCCCACCGCAGCACCGGCACCGACGAGCTCGCGGGTGTCTTCCACACCTATGAGTGGCAAGACCTGGCGTTCTTCTTCGTCGACGACCGGTACCACCGGGGCGACGACGACAGCCTGCTGGGCCAGGCCCAGACCGACTGGCTGATCGACGCGGTGACCGCGAGCGACGCCACCTTCAAGTTCCTGGTGTGCGGCTCACAGTGGACCCTGAACGGCAGCGACGACTCGTGGGCCTCCTACCCCGAAGCCCGGGACGCCCTGTTCCAGGCGCTGTTCGATCAGGGCGTCGAGGGCCTGGTGCTGCTCAGTGGGGACATCCACCGATCGGAGTTCCTGTGGCTGGAGACCACCGGGGGCTACGACCTGCTCGAGCTGACGAGCTCCCCGCTGGCCAACAGCAACGCCGGCTGCAGCGACCGCGACGGCCAGCTGTTCTGCCACGACGACGACCGCTTCTACGTGCGGGTCGACGTGTCCACCGACACCGACGACCCCTGGTTCGTGGCCACCCTGGTCAACGAGGCGGGCGACGACCTGGAGTCGGTGGTGGTCAAGCACTCGGAGCTGACCCTGCCCGGCGCTGTGCAGTAGCGACCGCTACCAGCTCCCCACGCTGGGCATCGATGCCCAGGGCTCACGGATCGGCAGCGGATCGCCGGCCTGGAGGAGCTCCACCGAGATGCCGTCGGGACTGCGCACGAAGGCCATGCGACCATCCCGTGGCGGTCGCGCCAGGACCAGGCCCGCGTCGAGGATCTGCTGGCACAGGCCATAGATGTCGTCGACCGCATAGGCCAGGTGGCCAAAATTCCGACCCTGGGTGTAGGGCGTGTCCTGGTCCCAGTTCCAGGTGAGCTCGACAGTCGCCGGATCGTCCGGATCGCCCGTCGACAGGAACACCAGGGTGAAGCGGCCACCCTCGTGTTCCCGGCGTCGAACCTGGGTCATGCCCAGGACGTCGCAGAAGAACCACAGGGCCCGGTCCAGATCCAGGACCCGAATCATGGTGTGGAGGTAGCGCATGCTCACTTCCTAACCTGGCGTCGATGCCCGCAGGGTAAGGGACTGCGGGCCTAAGATTCTGGAGGGAATTGCCCGAGAGACGCTGGCGAATCGGACCAAACGACGTATGGGTGGTGGGTCACCCGTGAGGGGGGCTTTCCCAACACTCCTGGAGAGAACATGAACAAGAAGGAATTCGCCGCAGCGCTGGCCACGGCGACCGGTCTGTCCCAGGTCAAGGCCAACGAGGTGGTGTCTGCCATCTTCGACGCCGACAGCGGCAAGGGCATCATCGCGGGCGAGCTCGACGCCGGTAACAAGGTGACCATCCCCGGCTTCGGCACCTTCAGCAGCAAGGCCCGCGCGGCCCGCACCGGAACCAACCCGGCCACCGGCGCCAAGATCCAGATCGCGGCCAAGAACTACGTCACGTTCAAGCCCGGCAAGACCCTGCGCGACCGCGTGGCCAGCTAGTCCGGCCCAGGCCTGGTCCCCAGGCCACTCCAGGAGCCCTCTCGCAGCCACTGCGAGGGGGCTCTTGTCGTCAGGGGGCTAGTCTCGAGACTAGAGCCCCCGTTCGAAGAGCCTCTGTGCCTCGCCCACGTAGAAGGCCCGGTGGTCGAAGGCCTCGACCGCACCGGCGATCTGCCCGACCTCGTCGAAGTGGTCCGCCGAGAACTCGCCCAGGTAGTCCCCCCAGACCGCAGAGCTCACGGGGACCATGCCGTCGTTGGCGCCGGCCACCAGGCTGTTGATCCAGTGGCTCGTGGCGAGGAAGGGCGTGACCACCTCGCCGCCCTGGTCGCCCTGGCAGTCCCAGTCCAGCCAGTCACAGGAGTGACCCGCCCAGCTGGTGTACCAAACCCCAGGCACGTCGGGGTGGGCCAGGTTGAAGGCCGCCATACCGTCGGTGCTCAGGTCGGCGAGCTGGTCCAGCGCGGCGAGCTCCCCGACACCCAGCCAGCCCCCCAGCTCGGCCAGGGCCAGGTCCACCTGCCAGCTGTCCAGCCCCAGGCCCGTGACCAGTCCCAACGCCACGTCGGCGACGGGTGTGCCGTGGTGGGGGGTGCTGATGGTGGTCACGCTGACCACGCGCTCGTCGGCCAGGCCGCTCGCCAGGTACCGGGCATCGACGCCGCCCTGGCTGTGGGCGATCAGGTTGAAGCGGCGGCCCACGCCCTCGGCGTGGAGCTGGTCCAGGTGACCCTGCCACTGGGCGGCCCGGTCGGCATACCCGGCGACCGGATCGACCGCCGGCCAGGCCACGGCGTAGCCCAGGTCCATCAGGGTCTCGGGCACGTCGTAGAAGTAGGTCAGGACGTCCAGGAAGGCGTCGGCCCCCCCTGCGCCGTGCATCAGGACCAGGGGGTACCGGGTGTATGCGCGCTCACAGCCGTCGAAACAGCGGAGGGCCAGGCCATAGGTGTGGCTGGGGCCCGCGGGATCGGCGGGATCGAGGCGCAGGAAGTGCTCGCCGGTCGACGGGAGCACCAGGGTCAGGGTCTCGCCGGGCGCGAGCGGCTGGCTCGGAGCGACCGAATCGCCGAGCAGGTCGACGACCTGGACCTGGGGCGCGCTCGGCGCGTCCCAGTGGGTCAGGGTGAGCCGCAGGGTCTGACCGGATGCTCCCGCGAGCGGGTGGACCGGGACCTGGCACTGTCGACGCAGGCCTTCGAGATCGGCCTCCTGGGCCAGGTAGGGCGCGTCGACGGTGTAGACCCCCCCGGCGAGCTCGGTGCAACCCAGGGGTGCAGGGCGCACGGACTCGGGATTGGCGGAGGCGGTCGCTTCGGCGGCCACCGCGTGCCCCGGCTCGTCCAGGACGGCGCCCGGAGCGCATCCTGGGAGTGCCAAGAACAATGGAAGGAAGGGGGACACGGGCGGAGCGTACCGCACGCGCCGAGGTCAGCCCGGCAGCTGGATCCCGGCCTCGCGCAGGGCGACCTTGACCCGGGCGGTGACGTCGGAAGAGAAGTCCTCCTCGTACCGGGCATCGAACACGTAGGCCCGGAGCGTGATCCGGGTGCAGTACACGAGCCCCTGGAATTCATCGGTGACCCGGGTCTCCGGCGGGCTGCGCAGGTACACATAGGGGCTCGTGGCGGCAGCCTCGGCCACGATCCGCCGGACCCGGGCGAAGTCCTCGGTCGCGGCCACGTAGAACGGCAGGGCGACCATCATGTGCAGGTTGCCGGCATTGGATGACGTGACCCGGTCGGTCAGGAACACGACGTTCGGTACGGTCACGATGGAGCCGTCCCGGGTGCGGATGCGGATCGAGCGCAGGCCAATCTCGACCACCTCGCCGTACTCGTCGCCGAACGCGACTCGGTCCCCGACCTGGAAGGGTTCTTCGACCATCAGGATCACGCCCATCACCAGTGACCCGAGCAGGTCCTTGAAGGCAAAGCCGACGGCCACCCCGGCGAAACCGGCGACCGCCAGCAGCAGCTCGTTGGTCAGCTGCAGGATGCTGAAGGAGACGAAGCCGAAGAGCGTCAGGTACCCGATGAACCGGCCCAGGGTCGCGACCTTCTTGAACACCAGGCGTCGCTCGGTGAACCGCTCTCCGAGGTCGGCCACGAACCCCGTGACGATGCGCACCACGGCCACGCCGATGACCAGGGCCAGCAGAGCCACCGGCAGGCGCTCCACGGCGAAGATCTGCAGGTCGGCCTCCATCAGGACCTCCCGGGCAGGAACTGGCGCCGGCGCAGCACCTGGGTCACGGCCGGTTGGACCCGGGCCTCGACCCCCACCCGGTCGCCCTTGTGCCACGCGAGTCCGCGGGCCTGGAGCTGCTTGATCGTGGCCCGCACCACCATCGGGTCCAGGTTGTTGACCCGCTGCAGCTCGTCTTCGGTCAGCTCGTCGTGCACCCTCAGCGCCGCGAGCACGAAGAGCTCGCTGTCCCGCAGGTCGTCGGGCAGCCGGGTCTCCAGCCGGACCCCCGGGTGCACGGCCACGCCCCCTTCGCCGCCGGTGAGGGCCCCGGACCAGATCCGCAGGGCGACCCCGGGACCCCCATGGGCGGCCTCGGCCAGCATCCGGTACCAGGCCGTGATGCTGCGCTCCCGGGCGATCTCCGGATCACCCCCCAGAGGCTGGGCCCGCACCAGGTCATCGTAGGAGCAGGGCGCGCCACAGGACCGGGCCCGGCCATCGACCAGCAGCCGGAGCTCCGCCGGCGACCAGGGCGGGACCTGGAGCACGGTCCGGAACATCTGCAGGTTCAGCAGGCTGCCCAGGCCGGACAGATACCGCCACGCGGGTCCGTGCATGGACAGGATCCAGAAGTGGCGATCGCCGGTCCGGGCGACCACCTGGAGCAGGGCCCGCAGGCCATCGAAGCCGTGCACGGTCCGCAGGAAGGCCCGCTGGACCTCCTCGAGCACGATCAGGGCGGGAGGCTGCTCGGCCAGGGCTTCGGGCAGCCCGCACAGCGCAGCCCCGGGCACCGGGTCAAGGCCCAGAGACTCGGCGAGCCAGCCACAGGCAGCGTCGGCCGTGATCACGCGGCGGTCCAGCAGCGTACGGCGCACGACCAGCCCCTCGCCGGGCGGCTGTGCCGCCACATGACTGAGCCAGGTGTGCTTGCCATGGCCGCGGTCTCCGTGGACCAGGAGCGCTCCCCGCTGCCCCGCGTCGCGCCACGCCGACAGGCTCTGCGCCAGCGCGGCGTCGAGCTTTGGCCGAGGCAGCACACGCTCCGGCGCCGCTTCGGCCTGGAGCTGACAGGCGAGCTCGGCCGTGACCGGGGTGTGGGTGAGGCGGGCCATGGAACTCCGGGCCTGGAACATCCCGAACAGCCGCCCCAGCGGACCCCGGTCCGCCGATCCCTGGAACATCGCGGTGAGGCGCTGGGCGAAGACCAGACCAAACCCCAGCAGGCCCCGGGCCCAGCCGGTGAGCCAACCCAGGCGTGGGGGGGTCGCCAGCCAACGGGCCAGGGGGCCGCCTTCTTCCCACCGGGCGAGTCCGATCCGGATCAGAGGCTCCCAGCGGTGAAACACCAGCAACAGCAGCGCACCTAGGGCGATGTCGACCACGGACGCCGTGGCCAGGGCCAGGGGCACGGAGCCCAGGACCGCCAACACCAGGGCCTGGGCCAGCGAGCGCACGATGGCCCACAGCGCCACCCCCTGCACCAGCATCCGGGCCAGCACCCGGCCCTCGGGCATCAGGGTGAAGGCCGCGGGTCGGGTGTCCGGGTGCTCGGCCACCAAGACGTCGAACAGAGCCCCCACCAGCCGCCAGGCCGCCAGGCTGAACAAGATGCGCACGCCCAGCGCGAGTTCGGGCAGCAGGGCCCAGGCCGGGGCGAGCAAGGCGTAGCAAGCCGCCAGATCCACCGCCGCTCTTGCAGCTCGCTCCAGGAGCTCTTCCAGGCCGCCCATGTCCTGACGGAACAGGGCACTGCGGCCCCTGCGCACCCCGCGCAGGATCAGCGCCACGATGCCCCCGGACCGGCGCCGCAGCCAGACCCAGGCGATGACCAGCACCAACATGCCGCTGGTGGTCTGGAGCACCCGCTCCCGCTGCCCATCGTCGGCGTCCAGGGCACGCCCGATGGAAGCCATGGCGGCCCAGCGCTCGGCGAGCACCTCGTCCAGGGTGACCCCGAGCAGGGCCCACTCGGCCCGCACGGACGGGCGCAGGGTGTCCCGATCCTGGCGTCGGTCTTCCGCGGTGCTCACCGGCAGGGCCGCGACCTGGGCCCGACGAGCGGCCTGCAGCAGGACCCGCAGCCGGTCCCGGTGGAGGACCTGGTCCTTCTTGACCGCGTCGACCAGGGCCAGCTGGCCCTCGAGGGCCTCGTCCCAGTCGGCCAGCACCAGCTGGAACAGGGACAACATCAGCTCGTCCTGGAGCTCCGCCACCCCCAGGCGGGACTTGCCCAGCCCCTCCTGGGCCTCGGCGACCAGCGCCCGTCGCTGGGCACCCTGGACCTCGAGCCGCTCCAGCTCGTGCTCCGCTGCGCGCACGTGGCCGCGCAGGTCGTTGACCAGCTGCCGGGCCAGCCCGTAGTCCCCGGGTCCCAGGTCCTGCGGCGCCAGCGCGTCCAGGCGGGTGGACAGGCCGTCCCGCAGGGCAGTCAGGCGCCCGCGCACCCGCTCACGGTCCTGGGCCATGCGGGCCGTCTGCTCGGCGGCCTCGGCCTCGGTCACCCGAAGCCGCGCGGCAGCCCACTCCTCGGGGGACTCGGCGTTGGCTTCGGCGCGGGCGGCCTTTTCCCGAGCGGCCGCTGCGCGCTCGGCGCGGTACCGCGCGTCCAGCACGGCGCGGCTGCCCGCCTGCTTGACCTCGACGGCCATCACGGCAGCGTCGCGCCAGGTCCGGGCGGTCTCCATCTGCAAGGACGCCAGGTCCCTTCGGGCCTGCTCGACCGAGCCCGGAGGCCCCTCGGCGAGCGCCGCCAGCCGGCTCCGGGCCTGGGTCATGTCCCCATCGGCGCGGTCGAGCCGCTCCTGGAGAACGTCCAGGGCCTCCACCGGGTCGTTGGCACGGACCCGGAGCACGGCGGCTTCGGCTGACGCCAGCTCGGCCTGGGCCGCCGCGAGGGCGGGGCCAGCCAGGACAGCGAGCTCTCCGACCTGGACCTGGGCCAGCGCGGTGGCGTCCAGGAAGGGCTCCAGCAGCACCAGGCGGGCCATGGCAGCCAGGGCCCGGCCAGGCTCCTGCAGCAGGAGCAGGTCCCGGCTGGGATCCGGCTGGGCGGCGCCGGGCGACGTGGCAGACCGTCGGATCCCGCTGAGCACCTCGTCCAGGAGGGCCTCGTCCTCTTGGAGCATGGCGACGTCGCGGGCCCGCTCGCTGGAGGGATCCTGGGCCCAAGCGGCCTCGGCCCGCGTGACCAGCGCCCGCAGGCGCTCCCGCTCCGGGGCCAGGGCCTCGTCGGACACCGGGGGGTGCTCGGCGAGCAGCTGAAGCAGGCCCAGGAGCACCCGGCGCTCCAGGACCGCGGCCGCCTCCTCGGCGTCCAGGGCCGCCAGGCGCGCCTGCCGCCAGGCGTCCCGCCGGTCCGGCCGACCGAGGGCCGGGGGCAGGGCGACCCGCTCGCTGGCCCGCCGCGCCCCGGCGTCATCCAGGAGCGCCAGACGTCCCCGAAGCCAGCTCTCCGACCCCGGCCGACCGCCGGCCAGCTCGGGAAAGGCCGCGCCCAGACTCGCCGTGCCCCGGAAGTAGTCCTGGGCGGCGAGGGTGCGGGCGTCGGCCGCGGCAAGCCGCGCGGCCCACGCGGGCAGATCCTGTTGCTGGATCCGTGCCCAGGCGACGTCTGGATCGTCGGCCCGGGCGTCGCCACCGGCGACGAGCAGGAGCAGGAGCAGCCAGCGCAACAGGGATCCTCGAGAGACGGCCGAGTCTACCTGCGTCAGCCCGAAGGCAGCATGGCCGCCAGAGACGTGGCGTCGATGCCGCGGTGTCGGGCCACTCGGCGGCTGACCACCATGCCGCGGTAGATCTGGGTGGCCCTGGCCAAAGCATCCCGGGCGGACAGAGCCCCGTCCAAGCCCCGGACAGCGAGCACGCGCAGGTACGGCAGCAGCGCATCGCTCAGGGCACAAGACGCCGTCCGCCCGACCATCGCGGGCAGGTTGGGGATGCACAGATGGCGCACGCCTTCCTCGACGAACACCGGGTCATCGACGCTGGTGGGCCTGCTGGTCTCGGCGCAGCCCCCCTCGTCGATGCTCATGTCCACGAACAGGCCCCCCTGGGTCATCGACCGCAGGTGCGCCCGGGTGAGCACCCTGGGGGCTGGCTCCCCTTTGCGGCTCACCGCGCCGATGAGGATGTCCGCCGTGCCCACCTTTGCGGTCAGGGTGATCTCGTTGGCGATCACGGTCTCGATGCCCGAGACCTGTCCCACGTGCAAGAGCCGCACGGGATCCACCTCGAGCAGGGTGACTCGAGCGCCGACCCGGGCGGCCTCCTGGGCCGACGCCAGACCGGCCACCCCGGCGCCGACGACCACCACGTGCAGAGGCGGCACCCCCGGGCAGCCGCCCATCAGCAAGCCGCCGCCCAAGCCCAGCAGGTGGTGCTGGGCCATCGCCACCGCCACCCGCCCACCGATGGCCGACAGGGGCTCCATGACCGGAAAGTGGCCCCGCTCCTCGATCAGGTCCAGGGCCACGGTGGACATGCGACCGTCCCGGATGCGGTCGAAGACCGGCTGGGGGCAGTGGCTCAGGTGGTGGAAGCCCCACAGCACGGCGCGGTCGCGCACGTGGGCCAGCTCGGCTTCGGTGAGCTCGTGGATGTGGAGCACCGCGTCGCCGGCGCTCAAGACCTCGCGGGTCGTGATGCCGACTCGGGCCCCCGCGGCCAGGTACTCGTGGTCTGGGAAGCCCGCGCCTTCGCCCGCCCCGGTCTGGACGTGCACCTCGTGGCCCAGTGCGACCAGGGCGCTGACCCCGACCGGGGTGAGCGGGACCCGACGCTCGCCCATGGCGCGCTCCTTGATGATCGACAGGTCCACGAGATTCCTCCCTGGAGGGGCTAACCCAAGGACATGCCGACCCCGCGAGCCATGGCTGCGGCCACAAAGGGCAGCGCCAGCACGATCAGGAGCTCTGCGGTGTTGAGCCGCGCCAGGGTGGCCATGGGGGCCAGGTCCGGGGTCTCTCCGCGGCCCTGCTGGATCTGGAGGCGGGGGGTGGCGGGGCGAACCCGTGAGACACCGCCGCCAGCCCAGGACTGCGGCCTGACGCCCGACGCCCACAGCCTGGGCGCAGTGCTGGTCAGCAGTCCTCGGGCACCAGGGTGATCGGGTCCGTCTCCTCGTCGGTCAGGCTGGGCAGGTCCCGCTCTCCGACGTGGTCGACCCGGGCCACGAGCACGCTGATGTTGTCGTCGGAGCCCATGGCGATGGCCCGCTCCATCAGGGTCGTGGCGGCTTCCTGGGGCTCGGGGCGGTGCCGCAGCACATCGTGGATGCGCTCCTCGTCGACAAAGGCGCACAGGCCGTCGGAGCACAGCACCAGGCGGTCCCCGGGGTAGAGAGGGAAACAGCCGGTGTCGAGGCCGGGGTCCACGCGGATGGCGGCGTCGTCTCCGATGCCCCGGGACCCGTAGACGAAGTTCTGGGCCAGATACCCCTGGTCGTTGCCCACCGGCCGACCGTCCCGGCGGGCGAACTCCCCGCGGGTGTGATCCCGGGTCAGGGTCTCCAGCGTGTCACCGCGGCACAGGTAGAGCCGAGAGTCCCCCACGTGGGTCCACGCCAGCCGGCCCCCGATGACCCAGGCGGTGGTCAAGGTGGTGCCCATGCGCACCGGCCCGTGCTCCGCCGCCTTGCGCCGCAGCCGTCGGTGACAGGTCAGCACGTGCTCCCGCAAGGTGTTCTCAGGATCGCTGGGCGGGCCGTGCTTGAACAGCCGGGACATGGCCTGGACCGCCGCGGTCGACGCCAGATCACCGTCCCGGTGACCGCCCATGCCATCGGCGATGGCCAACAGCACCCCGTGGGTCTCGGCGTCGCGCACTTCCTCGGCGGCGGCCTTGCGGTAGCGGACCTGACCGGACCGGCACACGAGGTAGTTGTCCTCGTTGCGCGACCGCCCACCCCGATCCGGTCCAATTCCGGTGGTGCAGACCACCCCGATGGTCACCTGATCCGACACGCCGGCAGGCTACCACCGCGCAGAGGACTCGAGCCCCTCCAGCACCCCCGAGTCGTGCACGATGGCGGCCTGCAGCCGTTCTTCGGGCCCCACCCGGGCGCCGTCCCACACGACGGCGTCGCGCACCCGGGTCCCCGCCCCGACCTCGGCCCCGGCGCCGACCACCACCCCCGGCCCCAGCACCGCGTCGGCGTGCACGACCACCCCGGGGCCCAGCCACACGGGACCGACCAGACGGGCCGACGGGTGGATCGCCAGCGCGTCTCGGGCACCCCAGCGCTGCTCGCCCCGCGCCGCGAATGCAGCCAGCGGGAACGGATCCAGCGCCAGCGGGAGCTCCCCGGCCAGGGCCGCGCGGTTGGCGTCCAGATACAGCTGGGGGTTGCCCAGATCGACCCAGGTGCCGTCGTGGGGCAGGGACCTGACCCGGCGCTCCGGCACAAGCTGGGAGTAGGCGGTCCGCACGATGCACGCCTCGCCCTCAGGGATGCGCGCGAGCACGGTCTGGTCCAGGGCGTGGATGCCGGTGAAGTGCCGGGAGCGATCCACCGCCCCCTGGGGCTCCGCCCTGGCCAGGCCCACCAGGTCGACCACGGTGTCCGTGGCGTCCGCAGCCACGATGCCGTACTGGGGCCCACCGTCCCGCAAGGCCATCACCGCGCCGCCGTCCGGGGGCAGCCGGTCCAGCAGTGCCCCCAGGTCCACGTCGGACAGCACGTCGCCGTTCACGACCACGAACCGGTCCGCCAAGAGCTTCCGGGCGTGGCGCAGCCCGCCCCCGGTGCCCAGGATCTTCGGGGTCTCGACCGACACCTCCAGCGGGAAGTCGTGGGCGTCGGCCCAGGCCTGGATGTGTCCCGGCAGGTGATGCGCGTTGACGACGGCAGAGCCGAAGCCCTGCTGCCCCAGCCAAGCCACGGCCTGGTCGAGCAGCGGCAGACCGCACAGGGGCACGAGCGGCTTGGGCCGGTCGTGGGTCAGCGGGCGCAGCCGCGTGCCGAAGCCGGCGGCGAGCAGGAATGCCGGAGCCGCCAAGTGCCCTACTCGAACCGATCCAGGAGGTTGTAGTACAGGATCGCCGACCCGGCGCCGCCGGTGCCATAGGGCGCCGTCTGGACCAGGTCGTCCAGGCCATTGCCGTCGATGTCGTAGGCCAGCGTGTTCCAGCCCATCAGGTCGTCCTGGTCGATGGATGTGAATTCAATCACCGACTCGTCGGCCATGACGGTGCCACCGGCCGCCACGTCGGGACCGTGGTGGATGTAGGTCCGGCTGTTGAGACCGCCCAGGTCCAGGTCGCCGACGCTGATGATGACCATGTCCCCCACGCCATCGCCGTCGAAGTCCCCGGCCTCGGCGCCCGAGCGCAGGTGGCCCAGGTCCTCGATGCCGTAGACCAGGTAGTCGGCCACGCTGACAGCCTGGGTGTCGGTGGACAGGGCGGCATAGGTGTCGCCATCGACCACCGCGACCGCGCCGGCCTGCCAGGTGCCCAGGGCCTCGTCGCCGGGGTGGGCGTACAGGCTGACCACGATCTCGTCATAGCCGTCGCCGTCGACGTCGGGCAGCCAGCCGTTGACCTGGCCCGCGGCCTCGCCGCTGCCACCGGTCAGCCCGACGGTGTCACCGACCGAGTAGGAACCGCCCGGTGGGTTCATCAGGTCGGCGCCACTGAAGGGGGAGACCCGGCCATCCCCGTTCCACGTGGCCTTGTCGTCGGGTGGCTGGGTGTCGCTGCTGAACAACAGGTCCCCGATGCCGTCGCCGTCGTAGTCCAGGCCACCGACCGACTGGCCGCCGTACACCCCGCTGCTGTCGCTGATGTGGGCCATCACGGCACTGGTGGTGATGATGCCGCCGCCGGTGACCGCACGGGCGTTGTAGATCGTGATGCCGGCCAGGTACCAGAACCCGGTCCCGACGCCGATCTCCGGCAGGCCGTCCCCGTTCCAGTCCCCCAGGTTCGCCACGTCGCCGCCGGCGTAGTCGTCGACCGCCGAGATCTGGGCCCAGCTGGCACTGGAACCGCCCCCGGCCACAATCGACGAACCGCTGATCAAGTAGGCCCCGCCATAGGTGCTGCCAAAGGCCGCCACCGGGGCGCCCACCAACAGGTCCACGTCGCCGTCGCCGTTGATGTCCCCCACGGCGTCCATGTCGACGCCGTAGTACTCGGCGTTGCCGTCGGACTGTCCCACGGTCACGTCGCGGAAGCCGCCGTCGGCCGCCATGGGATCGAACAGGTAGACCCGCCCCGGGTAGCCGGCGTGGTAGCTGCCCATGCCGCCGATAGCGATCTCGGCCGTGCCGTCGCCGTTCACGTCGCCGATCACCGCGCCGCCCAGGCCCATGAAGCCGTCCCCGTGGAAGTACCAGTCGCCGGACCAGGTCGCGTCGGCGTCGCGAGAGGTGAGGCCGTCGGCGACCAGGTCACAGTCGTTGTCCTGGCCGTCCCAGGTCTCCTTGTTGCCGGGATAGGTCAGGGGGTCTTCGTCGTCGCAGTCGGCGTCCCCGTCCAGGTCCGGGCTGCTCTCGTGCTCGAAGCCGTCCAGGTCCTGGTCGTAGTCGCTGTCGATGTGGCCCGAGCAGTCCCCGTCGATGCCGTCGTACCAGATCTCCTCGGTGCCGGGGTTCACGTCGATGTTCTCGTCGTCGCAGTCCGTCGCGTCGTCGCCCCGGCCGTCGTAGCCGTCGCCGTCGCAGTCGTTGGTGTCCTCGACCCCGTCGCAGTTCTCGTCGATGCCGTTGTAGCAGACCTCGTCGGCCCCTGGGTAGATGGTCGGGTTGTTGTCGTTGCAGTCCGTGCCCCACTCGACGCCGACGCCGTCCACGCCGTCGCCGTCCACGTCGGTCAGGTCACCGTCGCCCAGGCAGTCGTTGTCGATGCCGTCGTAGGGGATGTCGTTCGCGCCGGGGTAGGTCCACGGATCGTCGGGGTCGCAGTCGTCCTCGTCGGGCACGCCGTCCCCGTCGCGGTCCGGGCGGTTGTCGACCACCGGGCCCGTGCCGCCGGAGTCGGTCGCGGGGTCTTGCACGGTGCAGGCCACCAGGCTCAGGCCGACCAGGAGGGAGACGGTCACGGGGCACCTCGGGACGGGGAGACCAGTGTGCCCTATCCTTCGAGGCGATGGACGACGAAGGGCTCTCCCCTGCGCAGCAAGAGGTGTTGCGCAACGATCTGCTCCGACTCCAGGGTGAGCTGAAGCGGCTGGTCCGGGACGAGACCGGACTGACGGACACCGTCGTGCTCGACCAGACCGCGGTCGGCCGCGTGTCCAGGATCGACGCCATCCAGCAGCAGGCCACGGCCCAGGCGATCCAGCGCCGTCACGGGCAGCGGCTCGAGCGCATCGCCGCGGCCCTGGAGAGGCTGGAACGGGACCCAGACGACTACGGCTGGTGCCCGGACTGCGGCGAGCCCATCGGCTGGCGTCGGCTGCTGGCGTTTCCAGATGCCGTCCTGTGCGTGCTTTGCCAGGGCAAGCGAGGCCTGTGATCCCTCCGTCCGAACAGACCCGGTCGACTGACTACTCCACCGCCTCCCAGCCCGAGTCCCCCAGACGCAGCTCCCGGGTCGGCCAGTAGTCCTGATCCGCCTTGAGGGTCAGCACCTGGATCACGTCGTCCAGGTCCCGGGTCTGGATGCGCACGGCCTCGCCGTTGCCCCGGTCGGCCACCGCCGCCAGGAAGCTGTCCAGGTCCGGGGTCGGCACGTCGTCCACAGCGACGATGCGCCGGGTCGCCCGCAGGCCATAGCGGTAGGCCGGAGAGCCGTACCAGTACCAGGACACGTAGACGCCTTCGGCCGGCCGGCCCCGCTGGAAGGCCACCTCGGCGTGGGGCTCATGCAACAAGGCCCCGTTCCACAGGATCACGCGGTCCACCCCTCGCCCCGACGCGGCGAGGGTCTCGACTTCGACCTGGACCACCTGGCCGTCCCGCAGGACCTCGAGAGTCACCGACGGGGCCTGGGCCACGCGCTCCAACTCCAGGTACCGGGTCACCGGCGCCCCACCGGCGCTCAGGACCAGGTCGCCGCCCTGGAGCAGCTCCGCCGCCGGGAAGCCGCCGTACAGCCGAGAGACGCTCAACACCTGCTTGCGGTCCGGATCGTGGGCTTCGAGGGCGGCGGCCCGGTCGGCGGGTAGCCCCAGCTCGCGGGCGTCGGCCATGCGCACCAGGGCCAGCTCGGCGCCCAGCAGGCGGGTCTCAGTGGCCGTGCCCCCGGGAAAGGGGCTGGGCAACAGCCCCAAGGCTTCGACCGGCAGGCCGCGGAAGCTCGCCCCCGCGCCGTCGCCGTCGTCGCGGTGGAACGACGCCCACAGCGCCAGCACGCGGCCCTTCTTGTCCGCCAGCACCCCGCCCACGCTGCTGATCGAGTCGTCGATCTGGAGCACGTCCAGGTTGACGTCCCGGTGCTGGGGCGGACTGGGCAGCGGCAGCCGGATGGGGTCGACCCGCGAGACCCGCGTCGTGCGGCTCGCGACCTGGTGCTGGCCGGTCAGGGCGACCAGGTGGACCTGGTCCCCAGGCTCCAGGGCCCGGGCCACCAGCTCGGCCGAGCGCACCGGGGTCGCGCCCAGCAGCGCCGGGTCGTACCGGACCAAGGACACGTTGTGCTCGGGGTGCACGAAGACCACCTGGCCGGGAATGCGGACCGAGCCGCCAAAGGTCAGGGTGATGTCCCCCAGCCCCACAGGGACCGTGTCGCGATCGGTCAGGATCAGTCCCTGGTCCGCATCGACCACCAGGCCCGCGCCGCGGAAGTTGCTGCCCCAGACGCCCTCGACCCGATAAGGCACGTCGAACTCGACCATCACCAGGGACGCCGCCAGGACCTGGGCCGGCTTGGAGCCGTTGCCGCTCAGCGTCGTGGTCGCCGGGGCAGGCGGCGGTGCGGGCTCGGCGGTGGGCGCGTCCTCGCAGGGCCAGGCGCCCGCGGCGTCCCTCACGCAATGCCGCAGGGCGAACCACCGCCGATCGATGGTCACGACCTTGACCTGCTCCCGCTCCGGCCGGCTGATGTGGGCGTAGCGGATCGGGACCCGCTCCCGATCCCCGCGGGACAACAGGTCGAGCCACAGCTCCTCGAGGGTGGCCAGGGGCACCCCGCCGACCGCACGGATCAAGGCGCTGTCCGGAATCCCCGCGGCGCTGAGCATGTAGCCGGGGCTGGCCACGAACAGGCCTTGGACCGGCACGGCGTGGTTCCGAGCCTGGTGGAAGCTCAGCTCGTGGATGACCCCGCCACCGACCTCGACATAGGCCGACGCCGAGAGCGCGTGCAGGTCGCTGACGTCGAGGGTGACGTCGAGGAGCTGTCCTCCCCGCTCCAACGCCAGGGTCACTTGGCCACCCACCGCGTCGTCCAGCGCCGCGTCCAGGGGCACAAAAGTGGTGATCAGCTCGCCGTTGAGGCGCACGAGCACGTCACCGGCCTGGAGCACACCATCGGCCGGACCCCCGGGCACGGTTTCGCGGACCACGAGCATCCCCACCGCGTCGGGAAACGAGGCTCGGACCTCGGTCTCGGTGTCGACGGTCAGCCCCAGCCTCCGCAGCTCGTCATAGGGCAGGTGGAGGAAGCGGGTCTGCAGGGACCCCCGCGTGACGGGCTGGTCGGCCTGGATCAGCGCCACGGCGCGCACGATGCGATCGAGCGGCAGGTAGTAGCTCGACGCCGCCCGCCGGGCGCCACCGGCGTTGATGGCGATGACCTGGCCGGCCACGTTCAGGACCGGCGAGCCGCTGGAGCCCCCCGACGTGGACGACGCGGCCTGGAGGTAGAAGGTGTTGAAGTCGTTGTAGGTGTTGCTGCCATAGACCGGTGCAGGCCGATCCAGCCGCGCCAGGGTCCCGCTCAGGATCGACAGCTTCTCGCCGGCGTCGTTGCCCACGATCCGGATCTCCTCGCCCACCCGAGCCCCATCGGGATTCAGGGGAAGCTCCACGACGTCCATGAACCTCACGGCCTCGGGATCGAAGCGAAACAAGCCGAAGTCGTGGATCGGATCCCGGTAGATGGCCTCGAGCGGCACCTCCTCGTGGTTGAGGAACACCGCCTCCGCCACCACCGGGCCCTGCTGGACCAGGTGGCGATTGGTCAGGATCAGGCCCCGCTCGGCGTCGATGATGAAGCCGGTGCCGACGGTGTTGCTGGCGCGCTCGGTGTCGAAGGACCGGGTGGCCGACACCCGCAGTGACACGACCGCCTGGGCCGCGGTCTCCAGGGTGGCTTCCCACGAGGGGGCGGCGGCGGCGACGGGGTGCGCCAGCCAGAACGAGAACAGGGCTGCAACCATGGCCCCAAGGCTACCTGGGGCGGGACGAAGAGGGACTCGGGCAAGGTGCCCCGTCTGGAGAGTGGACTCATCCCCTCAAGATCGGTGGGCGAGCGGCCGATCGCGAACCCAGGAGGCCTCATCCGATGGGCGGACTGCGCAAACACTTGCCGAAGGGGCAGCAGACCGGTGCCACCGGTGCCAGCACCCAGCCAGCGACCGTGGCGGACAGCATGGCGGCCGAGCGAGAGGGACTCCAAGCCCAGGCGGGGAGCTGCCCGGACACGCACAGCGTGCAGAAAGGGGAGTTCATGATCGGTCTGGCCCGGGACCAGGTCGGCGACGGGCGGCGTTACGGCGAGATGGCCAAGCTGAATCCCCAGGTCGAGGACCCGAACCTGATCTACCCGGGGGACCAGCTCAAGGTGCCCGAGACCTGGCAAGAGGCCTGCGAGATCGAGCGCCACAACCAGGCCGAGTCCCTGGGCCACGGCGGCGTTCCCGAGCTCACGGAACAGATGGCCATCGACTCCTTCAACCAGGAGGAGGCGCTGCGCATGGCCGAGCAGGCGCCGCCCCAAGCCGAGGTCGAGGTCCCGCCTGCGGCCGCGCCAGAGGCTCCTGCGCGGGCCCGCCCCACGTCGAAGCCCACCGTGATGGGCGCGGACTACTACCCGGCACCGGCCACGGATCCTCGCGCGGCCGAGAAGCGCCAGGGGCGGTCGGGCGCAGCGGCCGGCGCAGCCAAGGGCGCCCACGCGATCGCCAAGGTCGGACTCGCCGTCGGCACGGGCGGCAATCCGGCGGTGCCCCTGCTCAAGCCCGTGCTGGACACGCAGAAGTACATCGAGGAGACCGCCGAGTACAGCCAACGGAACCAGCACGGCCTGACCATCCAGCAGAACCACGACCACATGAAGGCGACCGGCACGCCCAGGGACACCCGCGGCGACAAGCTCAGCGCGTGCATGAACGACCCCTCCAACAGCAAGAAGGGCAACG